>Ga0207678_10004746_pt1 | contig 12210 bp, 14 predicted proteins | sample KBSC63metaG_FD_184319 | JGI IMG/M metagenome (GOLD analysis project Ga0207678, IMG submission 184319) | Corn rhizosphere microbial communities from Kellogg Biological Station, Michigan, USA - KBS C6-3 metaG (SPAdes) (version 2) | ecosystem: Host-associated > Plants > Roots > Rhizosphere > Soil ... | reverse complement strand
CAGCCCCAGTCGGTCGCGGAAGATCTTGAGCCCCGAGGCGTCGAGCTTCTTGATCTGATGCGTCGAGTTGCGCGCAACTGCAGATCTCTTCCCGCCCGCCCCGCACCGTTCCCCTTGCCGCATATCGGCCACCACCCGTACCAGGTCTTGCTCCAATCCGGTATTGCCGATCTCATCCAGCACCAGCTTGCGAAACGCCTGAACCTGCCCCTGCGGTAGCGCCGCCTCCGCAAACAGCAGCAACCAGACGTTCCGCACTTCGCGGATGGCCTCGAGCATCATCATGGACCGAGGCGCATCTGATCAATTCGCTTACGCACGTCGCCATTCCACGCGAGCGGATTGTGCACCCGCTGCAGCAAGGTGCGGAGCTCGGGAAATAGGAGCGCCAACGGCACCACGTCGCGTCGTCCCTGTTTCATCACGTGAATAGCGGTGATTCTCTTGAGATACCCATACACGCTCATCGTTGGAGTCCGGATTCATTGCAAACGCTCCGGCCTATTCGGCCTTCCAGCGACCCAAGCGCGACCACTGCAAGTGAAGCGCGCGTGCTTGCCTTAGGTCTTCGCGCTTCGGGGAGGCTGTGTGCCTTGGCGGCGCCTGCCAATTTACCGACCGCTTGGGTTTAGCTTGGCAAGCAGTTATTTGATCATAAGCGTTGCTTTGGCTGGTAATTGTCGCTATATTAGCTATAACCATGATCAAATCAGGCATTAGCTCGACCGCAATCGTCGACGTTGCGCAGCGCATTCGAGACGACATCGTCGCAGGGCGGTTCGGCTTCGGTGATCGGCTGACCATAGACGCACTCGCCACGCGTTATGCCGTGAGCCACATGCCCGTGCGCGAGGCACTGCGCGAGTTGCAAGGCGAGGGCCTGGTTGTCATGGAGCCCAATCGCGGTGCCCGCGTGCGCACGATCGACGCCGATTTCATCGACAACCTATTCGAGATCCGCGTAGCCCTCGAACTCATGCTTGTCAGGCGCGCGGCCGAGCGCTGCCGGACGTCAGATATCGATGAGCTGCGCGCAATCGAAGACGATCTGGAGCGCGACATCGCCGCGGCCGACTATCCAGCAGTCGTGTCGCGCAATCGTTCGTTTCATCAGGTGATCAATCGCGTTGCGGGCAACGCCGACGCGCTTCCGATCATCGACAAGCACTGGACGCTCCTTGCGGCGCTTTGGCGGCATTACGGTTACGGCGAGTCGCGGTTTGCCGGCGTTGCCAATGATCATCGGCACCTGATCGCGGCGCTCGCGGGGCATGATGTCGAGGCCGCAGCGCTCATCATGGGGGGGCACTCCAACAAGGCGAAGCTGTTGCTCAAAGAGCGTGTAGCTGCCGATCCCGAATGGCCGGTGGTAGCCGTGAGGCGGGCTTGAAGCACCCAACCAGATTTGCATGAGCACCGCGATTCGACGGATCACGCTCAAGACCGCGCGGATTTCGGACCGCACGCGGTGGCTGTTCGTTGAGATCGAGCGCGTCGATGGGCGTGTTGGCACGGGTGAAGCGACGCTCGCGGGCCGCGAGGAAGCCGTGGTTGACGCGGCAGCACGGATGGCATCGGCCCTAGGGTCGACGGGCCCTCACGATAGGTCTGCGCTACTGCAGGCGGCTGTGCCTGCGACGCTCGAGGAAGCTGCGGCTGCCTCGGCGATCGACACCGCGCTGTGGGACCTCGAAGCGCAGGAATCGCAATCGCGGTTGGTCGACGCGCTCGGCGGCGCGAAACGCGCAACGGTGCCCATCTACGCGAACATCAATCGAAGAACGAAGGATCGGTCGCCCGAGGGATTCGCGCACAGCTTGCACGACGCGTTGCTCGCGGGCTTCGATGCGCTCAAGATCGCGCCGTTCGACGAAGTCACGACCGAAGCATGCGCAAGCGGCCAGGGCGCTGCGGCGATGCGCGCCGGCCTTGCGCGAGTTGCGGCGGCTCGCGAGGCTGCGGGCCCGGCGCGCCGCCTCATGGTCGACTGCCACTGGCGGTTCGACGAAGCTACCGCAGCGCAGTTGATCGAAGCGGTCGCCGAGTACGCGCTGCACTGGATCGAGTGTCCGCTGCCGGAGACCACGGCGAACATTCCCGCGCTTGTCCGCCTGCGCAATCGCGCAACGGCGCACGGCATTCGCCTCGCGGGCATGGAGCAGGGCATCGGATTCGCGGGCTTCCGCCCGTTCTGCGAGGCAGGTTGCTACGACGTCATGATGCCCGATGTGAAGTACGTCGGCGGCCTGCGCCAGATGCTTCGCTGCGCCGACGAGTTCGCCCGGTACGGCATCGAGATTTCGCCGCACAACCCCAGCGGGCCTGTCGCCCACGCCGCGAGCCTGCACGCGTCGGCCGCCATGTCAGCCTTCGACATGCTGGAGCTGCAGTTCGACGAAAGCCCGTTGTTCCACGGTCTCGTTGGCGGTGCACTTCCGGAGTTGACGGATGGCGTGTCTGCCGTGCCGGCAGCACCCGGGCTTGGCGTGCGTCTCACAGCGGACGTGCTCGCGGCGTGCCTGGATGGGCCGCCTCGGATTGTGGAGCCAACGTGAGGGCAAGGCAGGTGGCACGCCTCTTCGAGCCGTTGATTGGGATCGCTTGCGCACTCGCCGCATGGGAGATTGCGGCTCGCGTTGCGGGCAATGCAACGCTCGTTCCTTCGCCGGCGACCGTGTGGAACGCTCTCGTCGCCATGCGCGGAAGCGAATTGCCCAGGGACATTGCGGCAAGCATCGTTCATCTTGTCGTCGGTTACGTGGCGGGCGCTGCATTGGGGCTGGTTCTCGCGCTCGTCGCAGGAAGCTCGAAGTGGTTCGCCGCAGTTATCGATCCCTTCGCGGAGTTCCTGCGTCCGATCAGCCCGATCGCATGGATTCCGCTCGCGATCCTCATGTTCGGCGTCGGCGGCGGCGTGCCGGTGTTTCTCATTTTCTACGCCGCGCTGTTCCCGATCTTTGTCGGCACGCTCGACGGCATTCGTCGGGTCGATCCCACACTCGTAAACGCCGGGCGAGCGCTTGGTGCATCGCGCGCGACGCTTGCGCTCCGCGTGATCTTTCCCGCAACGCTGCCGTCGATCTTCGCCGGCGCGCGGCTGTCGCTGGGTGTGGCATGGATGGCGCTGGTCGCGGGTGAGATCGTCGGCGGTGATGCAGGCATCGGCTGGCGCATTCTCTGGTACCAGGAATTCTTCCAGATGGACCGCGTGCTCGCGGCCATCCTGATCGTCGGCGCGCTCGGCCTCGCCGCTGACACGCTGCTGCAAGCGCTGCAGCGCCGCGTGCTGCGCTGGCTCCCGGCCTCGGAGGGAACGCGGTGAGCGGCTCGGAGGTCGGACGCGGCGCTCGTGTCCTGTTGCCGCTTGCCGTCGCACTCGTTCTTTGCGCGGTGTGGGAGGTGGCCGTGCGCATGACGCATTCGCACGGATTGCTGCCTTCGCCGACAGGCGTCGTCGAAAGCGGCGCGATCCTCACGTCCTCCGGCGTCATCGTCGAGGCAATGTCAGGCAGCTTGAAGCGGGTGCTGATCGGGTTCGCGATCGGAGGCGCGTTGGGCATTCCCACCGGGCTCGCGATCGGCACGGTCCCGGCGCTCGACCGCGCCTTCCGCCCGGTGCTCGACGGACTTCGATCGATCGCACCGATCGCCTGGATTCCGATGGCGATACTGTGGCTCGGCGTGCGCGGCGACGCCGCCTTGTTCGTCGTCGCCTACGCTGCCGTGTTTCCTTTCATCGTCAATGCGAGCCTCGCTGCGCGCCTGGTCGATCGGCGTCTGATCGCGGCAGCACGCGCGCTCGGCGCCGGACCCTGGACCGTCGTCCGCACGGTGCTGCTGCCGGGCTCGATCCCGATGCTTTTCACGGGCGCCCGCATCGCGCTCGCTTTCGCATGGGCGTCGATCATCGCCGCGGAGCTCGCCATCGGCATCAAGATCGCCGGCCAGGGCCGCAGCGTTGCCGGTATCGGCCAGCTCATGGTGGAAACGCTTTACGTAAGGCGTGACGTTGACGCGCTCGTCTTCTACATGCTGGTGATCGGTGCCGTGAGCTTTCTCATTGACGCCGGCCTGCGGCGATTGCAACGTTGGATGCTGCCATGGAGCGATCGATGAATCCGATCGTCGAATTGAAGCACGTCGGCAAGGTCTACGTTTCGGCGCGCGATGGCGAAGCGATCGAGGCGCTCGCCAACATCGATTTCACCATTCGGCGCGGTGAATTTCTTACGGTCGTCGGGCCTTCGGGGTGCGGCAAATCCACGCTGTTATCGCTTATCGCGGGCTTCAACGCGCCGACGTCTGGCGACGTGCTGTTTCAAGGGCATCCAATCACCGCACCCGGTCCCGAGCGCGGCGTGATGTTCCAGGACTACGCGTTGTTCCCATGGAGGACGGTCGCGGGCAATATCGAATTCGGCCCGCAGGCGCGCGGGGTGGACGCGGCGCATACGCGCGAGCGCGTGCGCAAGCTGATCGAGATGGTCGGCCTGCGCGGGTTCGAGCATCGCTATCCGCACGAACTCTCCGGAGGCATGCGCCAGCGCTGCGCGCTTGCGCGGATGCTCGCCAATGATCCGACGATGTGGCTGATGGACGAACCTCTGGCCGCCGTTGACCTGCAAACGCGGATCATCTTGCAAGACGAGCTGCTGCGAATGTGGGGCGATGGCATTGGAACCGCAGGCGATCGCCCTACCGTGGTGTTCGTCACGCATGGCATCGACGAGGCCGTCTTGCTCGCCGATCGCGTGCTCGTGCTGGGGCGACGGCCGGGGCGCATCAAGGAGGTTGTCGACGTCGCATTGCCTCGGCCGCGTACGGCTTTGCGCAATGGTCCCGAGGTCGCGCGCCTCACCGCACAAGTATGGGAACTCATTCACGACGAGGCCGTGCAGGCCATTAACGAGGAAGCGCCACTATGAAGACCATTCAGCGTCGGAAGTTCATCCAGAGCGCGACCGCGCTCCTCGCGCTCCCCATGTTCCAGGCTAGTCCGGCGTTTGCGCAGGCGGCGAAGATGGCCATGGGCGCCGGCCTCGCGCAAGAGCCCGGTGCGCTCGTATTGCGCATCCAACAGGAGAAGCTCCTCGACGAGGCTGCGCGGGATCTTGGACTTGCGGGCATCGACGCAGAGTTCCTGTCGTTCCCCGTACTGCTGCGGATGCTGCAGGGCATCGCGGCCGGCCAGTTGCAATTTGGCACCCTTGGTTCGACACCTTGCATTCGTGCGCTGACCGGTCCCGATCCCGTTGTTCCGATCGCCATCGTAGGCGGCGGCAATACGTTTCCGTTGCAGGTGCCGCCGAATTCGCCGATTCACAACCTCGACGATCTGAAGGGCAAGACGGTCCTCACCATCGTCGGGTCCGATCTTCACCTGATGTTCGCTCGCATGCTCAAGGCGCAGTTCGGCGTGGAAGACCCGAAGGATCTCGGCATCAACCTGCGAAACATGAACGCGCTCACCGAGCTGACGCGCGCGCAGTCCGGTGTCGACGCCTTCGTGAGCCTCATTCCACAAGCTATCGCAGCCGAACGCGCAGGGGATCTCGTCACGGTGCTGCGCAATGATGGAAAGACCGGTGCTGCCTACGAAGGACCGGAAGGCAAAGGCGCGGGCAAGACCATCGCATCGTTCGCCAAAACGCCGTTCGCGCCTGAGGCCTACTACCCTCATCGCATCTGGCTGGTCGTGCGGCGCGACTACCTGGCTGCGAATCCCAAGGTCGTGACTGCGCTGCTCGTCGCGAATCACCGGGCGGTGGTTTCCCTCGTCAAGGCGGGCACTGACGAGATCGTCAAGGTGGGGTCGCCCAATTGGGGCGCAACGCCGGAGGCGCAGAAGGAATGGATCGAAACCGTGTTGTGGAAGCGGCGGGGTTGGTCCTGGATCACCGAGGGCGATGCGAGCACGCTCGTCGGCCTGTCGACTACGAAGGCGATTTTCCAGGCAGCGCTCGAGCCCGACTCAGCGATCAAGACGTTCGGGCTCGGCGCGGACGTGGCAAAAGGCGCGTACGACGCCGTGGGGAGAATGCCGGAGCGTGCGGCATTCGACGATAGCCGCAGCGATACGCGTGGCAAGCCGGTATGGGAGATCGCGTCATGGACGCTGAAGAGATGAAATGAGTGCTGCCGAGCGCATTGCGACGCGGTTTTCTATGCGCGGTCGCCGCGCGCTGGTCACTGGCGGCAGCCTCTCGATCGGGCGAGCGATCGTCCTCGCGTTCGCGGATGCTGGCGCAGAAATCGCGATCCAGTTCGCTCCTGCCGCCGATGCAGCGATGGGCGTTGCCGACGGCGCGGGCGAACTCGCAAGCATCCTCACTGAGGTGGGGGCGCGGCACGTCCTGGTCCCGGCCGATTTCGCGATTGCGGGCGAAGGTACCCGGGCGTTCGAGACCGCGGAGGCGGTGCTCGGGACAATCGACGTGCTCGTGCTATGCGCGTCGATACAGCAGCGCACCGCATTCGTCGATGTGAGCGCGGAAGAAAGGGACCGCCAGACCCGAGTCAACTTCTACGCGACCGTCGAGCTCCTGCAGGCGGCGGTACCTGGCATGAAGCGTCGGGGCTGGGGCCGCATCCTGACGATCGGCAGCATCAATCAGACGCGGCCCGAGCCGACGCTCGCTGTATATGCTGCATTGAAAAGCGCGCAGTACAACCTTGCGCTGAACCTGGCGCGACAACTCGCCAGTACGGGCGTCACGGTCAACAACATTTCTCCCGGGCTGGTTGCCACCGCGCGCAACCGATGGCGTCGCGACGACGAGAGTGCCTGGCGCGAGATTCAGTTTTCGGCCAATCCTATGCATCGCGCCGCAGCGCCCGAGGAGCTTGCCGGTGCGGCGTTGCTGCTGTGCTCGGAGGCCGGGAGCTTCACGACCGGGATCGATCTGCAAGTGACTGGCGGCGGACACCTGTAGATGCCTGCGACGCGACGCATCAAACTCCGTCACCACACCTGTAGCCTATCTCGTATCCGGCGATGGCGCTGGAGCGCATCGGACGGTCCGCATTCGGCCAGGAGCGGCCCTTCGAAGAACAAGCCGAAAGCAGTCATCGCTACCGGCCGAAGTCGCCCACAGCAGTTTCTAGCCGGACCGCGACATCCGTCCCGGAGTTGATTCACTGCAACTGCTCATTGTCGCGTAACGATCTCGCGGCTTGGTCAAGACTCCGCGTCGAACATGATCTCACGGACCTCCTGTGCGCACCGACACGCGTGGGCGATTCGGGCGGCCCACACCAGCGCTTCCTCCCGCGAGGACACCTCGATTATCGAGAACCCGCCTACCACCGCCTTTTTCTCCGGTACCGGTCCATCTGTAATGGTTCCGTCGATTGCTACGATGCTCGATCGCTGGCGCTGGACCCCGCCACCGAAGATCCAGACCCCGGCGGCCTTTGCCTCCCGGACTACCGCATGCGCCAACTCGCCAACGGCCGGCCAGTCTTGCTCGGGTATATGGTCCATCGAGCCGTCGTCGAATGAGATCAAGTATCGAGGCATTGCGTTGCTCCCATTGCGTTGCTCCTTATGCAACTTCAAAGTGGTTCGAGGATTGACGCCCTTTCTCGCATTGAGGCGACGAACCATGTCGAAGGGTGTACTCTAATCGGAAGTCTTGAAGGAACGCCACTCTGTCCCCGACGTTAGGCGGAAGGACCGCTTTGCGCAGTCCAGCGACCGCAATGGGTCGACTTTGAGCTGGTCGATCCGACTCGGTTCGGACCTTGTTGGAGCCGACGTGCGCCCGATGTCCTGCATTCGACCGCCCTGCAGCGCGCCGGACCGATACTCGAATTAGGGGATTTGGCGAAAGTGTACGAGGCGCGGTGCCAAAAACGGATCCACTCGAACGTGTGCCGGACATTGTCAATCGCGCGGGACGCAACCGCCGATGGGTCGGCCGCTGATGCGCTGGTAAAAAGTCATGTTCTTGCCGCCCAGCTTGATGTCCAACGTTCCGCGGATGCCGAGCTCGTCGACCTGCCACTCTGCCGCGCCGGTCGTGCTGTTCCCGGCCTCGCAACTCAGGAGCAGGTGCACGGATGACGCAGCGCTGTGCTCGTGGTCGAGCTTGCATCCTCTTAGAGCCTCGTGTTCCAGAATTGGAAACGCGGTCGCAAGTTGCGCCCGACCGATGCACAGCTTCGAGTGCGTGGTCGCGTAGCGCAGGCTCTCCTCCAGATGTGGTAACCCCGTTTCGGTGTGTACCTCGTAAAGGCGCGGAGCAAATGGCTGCGCAGGAGTAACTGGCGCGCAGCAGAGCGTGCTCACCAGCAGCGAGAAGACTCCCGATCGCATCGACCGCTTCACATTGCCTTGCGAAACGTCAGGTTGAATCGTTGCGGGCCGGTCAGCGGATGTGACCCCGCCTCGAGCGGCAGTACGCCGTGATAGCGCAGCCGCGCCGGTCCACCCCAGACAACGACATCACCGTGTTCGAGCCGCAGCCGCGCCGTCCGGTCCGATCGCCTTAATCCGCCGAACAGGAACATCGCACCCACCCCCAACGAGACCGAAACGATGGGCTGTTCGTAGTCGCGCTCGTCGCGATCCTGATGCAGCGACAGTCGCGTGCCCGCTTCGTAACGATTGATGAGGCAAACATCAGGGTTGAAGTTTGCAAAGCCGGCCGGTTCGGCCGCGTTGCGGGCCAGCGCCGCGAACGCAGCGGGCATCGCCGGCCATCGCAGACCTGATGCCGGGTCAAGCGCCGCATAGCGGTAGCCGGCTCGATCGCTGACCCATCCAAGCGATCCGCAATTGGTCATCGCGACCGACATGCGCAACCCGCCCGGCGTGATCATCTGGCGTAACGGCGCCTGCTCGACCACCTCGCGCACACCGTCGAGTAGCGCCACCCCCAACGTACGTGCAAATCCGCGCAGTAGAACCGCGCCCACACACAGGAGCTCGGCTTGCGTTGTGTCAGCCACGTCGAACAACTGGCGCATCACGGGACACCGTCAGTTCGCGTCGTGGAAGATGATTCCCAGGGTGTGCCGATGCCCGGCGCGCATTTCACTGACACCGTGGCGCACGTTGACGCGGTAGAAACCGCGCGTGCCGCGCACCGGGCGATGGTGGACGGCAAACACCACCGCATCGCCCTGGCGCAGGTCGACGACCTGTGCGCGCGTCTGCATGCGCGGGCGCTGCTCGACAAGAACGAACTCGCCGCCACGGAAATCGCGTCCCGGCTCTTCCAAAAGCACCGCGACCTGTAGCGGGAAGACATGTTCTCCGTAGAGATCCTGGTGCAAACAGTTGTAGTCGCCCGCGCCGTATTGCAGCAGAAGCGGCGTTGGCTTCTCCTGTCCCGCCGCGTGGCAGCGGTCGATGAAATCGCTATGCCGGTCCGGGAAACGCGCAGTCATCCCCATGGCGTCGTACCAGCGGTTGGCCACCGGGGCCAGGCGCGCGTATAGAGATTCACGCAATACGCCGATGAGTGACGGAAGCGGATAGTCGAAGTAGCGGTACTCGCCACGCCCAAAGCCGTGACGTGCCATCACTACGCGAGCTCGGAATATGTCGTCGCGTTGGTATAGCGAAGAGAGTTCATGGCAATCGACGGGAGCGAGAAGACCCTTGATCACGGCCGCGCCTTGGGCATCCAAATCGGCCTCGACCTCCGGCCATTCAATGGCAGCAACCCGCCCCACAAGCTCATTGGGGGGGACTGAGCCGATGGCACCAACGTCGCGTGCGTTCATTCCTGCGCTTCGCTTGCAAGCAGCGCACGCTTACGTTCCACACCCCATCTGTAACCCGAGAGGGTACCGTCCCTGCGCACCACGCGGTGGCAGGGGATGGCAACAGCAAGCAGATTGGAGGCACAGGCTTTCGCCACGGCGCGAGTCGCGTTCGGTGCACCGATGCGCTGTGCAATGTCGCTGTAGGTCGCAGTCCTTCCCGGTGGAATGGTCCGTAGCGCCTTCCACACGCGTTGCTGAAAGGCCGTACCACGCACGTCCAGCGGCAGGTCCAAACCAAGTCCGGGCGCTTCCACGAATCCGATCACCCGAGCGACCCATTGCTCGAATTCGACATCGCCACCCACCAAGGTCGCTTGCGGGAACCGGTCTTGCAGCTCGCGCGCGAGAGCGTCGGGGTCATCACCCATCAAAATGGCGCACACCCCCCGGTCACTGCGTGCAACGAGGATGGCGCCTAGTGAACATTGCCCAACGGCGAAGCGGATCTCGGTGTCGACACCACCAGCGCGATAACGGGTCGGGGTCATCCCGATTACGTTGTTGGCCTCGGCATAGAACCGGCCGCCAGAGTTGTATCCGGCGCCATAGATTGCATCCGTTACCGTACCGGCGCGGCCAAGTTCCTCACGCATCCGCTTGGCGCGGTGCGCGGCGGCGTATGCCTTCGGGGTTAATCCAGTGATGCCCTTGAACACCCGATGGAGATGGAACGTGCTGAGCTGCGCGTGTTGCGCGAGTTCAGCGAGACTTGGCAGCTGTTCAGAAGATTCCAATAGGCGGCACATCTGTGCGACCAGCGCGGCATGCCTGGTGGCTAGCGAAGGCTCGTCTGGCTTACAACGAAGGCAGGCGCGAAAACCGGCGCTTTGCGCCTCGATCGCCGTGAGATGGAACGCAACGTTTTCGGGACGGGGAGTTCGGGCCGCGCAGCTTGGACGGCAATACACTCCGGTCGTCCGCACCGAATAGAAGAATTGTCCATCCGCCTTGGCGTCGCGAGCGACGACCGCCGCCCAGCGGGGGTCATCCAATGTTGCCGTGGCCAGACTTCTGGACTTCGTGGTCATGTTCATGATCAGCCTCGTTGTGCATTGTTCAACAGCGTCAATATATTTCGGCGCATTGGAACAAGCACTCCGAGTCTTGCTATCAAATTCTACGCTTCGATTCGGCCGGTCTGTTCGCGGGTTCTGGACGCCCTGTGGTCCGCGATGCCCGCATCGTCGGGGAGGTGTTGCCCCGCATTGGCCGCGCTGAGATTCGTGCCCCTGATTCTGCGCGCTATGCCGGCGAGCAAAGCATCCAGATCAAGGCGGCAGTGCCGTCTGAACTGAACGTGTCGCTGAACAATTCGCCTTTACTCTTCCACGCAGAGAGACGCAGCAAGCCTCTCTCTTGTTCAATCAACTAGAGGAAGACAACATGTCCGTCGAGCAAGATAACAAGGCCATCGTGGGCCGTTGGTTCACCAATTTCTGGGGAAAGACCTGTGATCTCACAGTGGTCGACGAGATTGCAGCACCCGAAATGCTGCTGCACTACTCGCTACACGAGCCACGCCGGGGTCGGGAAGACATCAAAGCGTTCATGACCGATTTTCGCGAGGCGTTTCCCGATCTGAATTTTTGGGGCGCAGCGGATCTAATTGCGTGGTCGGGCGCTGGGAAGGCGGCGGCACTCATACAGGACCTGCGTTCAGCGATTTTCTCGTGGGATCATTACCGGCCGCAACGGGTCGGAAGATGCATTTTACCGGTACGACTGTGCTCCGCCTCAAGAACGGCAAGATCATCGAAGAGATGGGGTTGGACGACTGCGTCAGAGCACTGCAACAGTTGGGGCTCATCTACGTGGCCTAGACAAACGGTTGGACCGTTCTGCTGGAAGATCGGATTAAGTGGGCGGCGACCCCGTTGATGGGGGCGAGCCGGGAACGACGGCGTTGGCTGTGCGCGTCCCTCTGCCAGGCGCCGCCCGTTCACTATCGAACGTCCGCCTTCACGCGGCATGTATTTCCGCTTGGGTCGAAAGCAGCCGTTGTGGATGTAGCCGTCTATTTTCAGGTGCACCACGGATCGGTCGAGCGGCGTATATCGGCATATCTCACGAAAAATAGACCGAGCAACGTTTAGTAAGCCCTTGATCGAACTTCAGTAACTGTTACCGCGAGCGCCGCTCTGTTAATCCGCGGCAGCGGCAGGAACGACGGTTCGCAGAGCTCACTCGATCGCCGCGAACTTTCGCACGAAGCTTGGAGATAGCCTGTTGGACCGCAGCAGTGCTTCCGTGTCGGACGCCGCCATCGGTCGGCTGATCAAGTAATCCTGACCTTCTTCGCAGCCGTGCGCGTCCAGGAAAGTCTGCTGGCTTCGAGTTTCCTTCGGTTATTCCTCGGCTGACATCACGAAACTTCAGGAACCGCGAAGTGGACTGTTCTCGCCGGGCAATTTAGAGCGGAAAATATGCTCCGATGCG
>Ga0207678_10004742_pt1 | contig 12216 bp, 12 predicted proteins | sample KBSC63metaG_FD_184319 | JGI IMG/M metagenome (GOLD analysis project Ga0207678, IMG submission 184319) | Corn rhizosphere microbial communities from Kellogg Biological Station, Michigan, USA - KBS C6-3 metaG (SPAdes) (version 2) | ecosystem: Host-associated > Plants > Roots > Rhizosphere > Soil ... | reverse complement strand
CCGCATTGAGCGATTCCGCCAGCGGCTTGACGCGCTTGCCAAGCGCATCGCCTTGATAGGTGAAAGCCAGTTCGGCACCCTGCGCATGCAGGGCCTTGGCGATTCCCCACGCGATCGAATGATCATTGGCGACGCCCATGATCAATCCGCGCTTGCCCTGCATCAGTGATGGCATCGCGTTATGCGTCCATCCGCTTGAAGACCAGCGTGGCGTTGGTGCCGCCGAAGCCGAAGGAGTTCGACAGCACGGTGCCGACCTTCACATTGTCGATGCGCTTGCGCACGATCGGCATGTCGGCGAACACCGGATCGAGTTCGGTGATGTTGCCGCTCTCGCAGATAAACCCGTTCTGCATCATCAGCAGCGAGTAGATTGCTTCCTGTACGCCGGTGGCGCCGAGCGAGTGGCCGGTGAGGGCCTTGGTCGCTGAAATCGGCGGGCATTTCTCGCCCGTGCCGAATACGTTGCGGATCGCCTGCATTTCCGGCGGATCGCCGGCAGGTGTCGAGGTCGCATGCGGGTTGATGTAGTCGATTTTGATGCCGCCGGTGGTGGCCAGCGCCATCTTCATGCAACGCTCTGCGCCTTCGCCGGATGGAGCGACCATGTCGTAGCCGTCCGAGGTGGCGCCGTAGCCGATGATTTCGCCATAGATCTTGGCGCCGCGTGCTTTCGCATGCTCGAGTTCTTCGACCACGACCACGCCTGCGCCGCCGGCGATGACGAAACCGTCACGGCTGACGTCATAGGGACGCGAGGCCGTCGAAGGGGTGTCGTTATACTTCGAGGACATTGCGCCCATGGCGTCGAACAGCACCGAGAGCGACCAGTCGAGCTCCTCGCAGCCGCCGGCGAATACGACGTCCTGCTTGCCCCACTGGATCATCTCATAGGCATTGCCGATGCAGTGATTCGAGGTCGCGCAGGCGGAGGAGATCGAATAGTTCACGCCCTTGATCTTGAACCAGGTCGCGAGCGTGGCGGATGCCGTCGAGGACATCGCCTTCGGCACCGCGAACGGACCAACGCGCTTCGGACCCTTCGTTCGCGTGATGTCCGCGGCTTCGACGATGGTGCGTGCGGAAGGTCCGCCCGAGCCCATGATGATGCCGGTGCGCTCGTTCGAGATATCCGACTCTTCGAGGCCGGAGTCCTGGATCGCCTGTTCCATGGCGATGTGATTCCATGCGGCGCCTTCGCCGAGGAAGCGCATCGCGCGGCGGTCGATCACATCGGCCGGATTGATGGTCGGTGCGCCCTGCACCTGCGAACGGAAACCGAGCTCTGCGTATTTGTCGGCGCGCGTGATGCCCGACTTTGCCTCATGGAGGCTCGCAAGCACTTCCTGAGTGTTGTTTCCGATAGATGAGACAATGCCCATCCCCGTGACGACAACCCGCCTCATGATCGCCTCGCCCTTTGAATTACGTTGTTGTGGAACTGGCGGTCGCCCCCTCGGAGACCGCCGTTGAATGGCACCCGGTAGATCACGTTCCCGGCTGCAATGCGGCAGGTGCTTCCTGCTTGAACAGGCCGACCTTCAGGTCCTTGGCGCGATAGATAATCTCGCCATCGGCCGAAAGCGAGCCGTCGGCAATCCCCAACCACAATTTTGAACGCATCACGCGCTTGATATCGATGGTGTACACGACCTTTTTGACGTTCGGGAGAACCTGGCCGGAAAACTTCAGCTCGCTGAGCCCGAGCGCGCGACCGGGGCCGATGCCACCCGACCAGCCCAGAAAGAACCCGACCATCTGCCACATGGCGTCGAGGCCGAGGCAGCCCGGCATGACCGGATCGCCCTTGAAGTGGCAGGCAAAGAACCAGAGGTCCGAATTGACGTCGAGTTCAGCGCGCACGAGACCCTTGCCGAATTCGCCGCCATCACCTGTGATCTCGGTGATGCGGTCGAACATCAGCATCGGCGGCAGCGGCAATTGCGCATTGCCGGGTCCGAACAGCTCGCCGCGGCCGCAGGCCAGCAGGTCTTCATATGCGTAGCTGTTGCGTTGTTCCTGGATCATGCCGGCTTTCTGGGTCCATCGATGGTGGTGGCTACCCCGGGTGGAGTCGCCACATATAGAATTGTTCCAAATGACACGGGAACTTGCCCCGGTTGGGCGCTCTCTATCATAGGCTTATGGGGCGGCAAAGCGGCGGATCGCCTGCTTTTGGCGGGTTATTGACCATGTTGCGATGCACTGCGGAAGCATCCCTTCTGATGCATGGCTCCTAGTTGCGAAAACCTTGCATCTGAGGCCCCGCCTTTCTATAATAGAAGGCTAATTCAGTGTTCTTTTTGAGTGTGAACGGCAGGATTACTGACGTGGATATGAGCGACAGCGTTTCAGTTCTGGATGACGCAGCTGCGGTTGCGGAAATCAATCATGGCCGTCAGCCGGCTTTGACTGGTTGCCCGTGGCATGACGTCAACGAGATGCTGCAGTCGGTCGGTCTGCGACCCACCCGTCAACGCATGGCGCTGGGCTGGCTGCTGTTCGGCAAGGGCGCGCGTCATCTCACTGCGGAAATGCTTTACGAGGAAGCGACCCTCGCCAAGGTGCCGGTGTCGCTGGCGACCGTTTACAACACGCTCAATCAGCTCACGGATTCCGGCCTGCTTCGTCAAGTCAGCGTCGATGGTACGAAGACCTATTTCGATACCAATGTGACCTCGCATCACCACTACTATCTTGAGAACAACCACGAGCTGGTCGATATTCCGGACCAGAACCTCGTGCTGACCAAGATGCCGGAAGTCCCCGAGGGCTTCGAGATCAGCCGCATCGACATGGTCGTTCGTCTGCGCAAAAAGCGCTAACGGCTTTATCCAAATTCTGAAGTTATTTGCGCCGCCGAATCGTTTTCGGCGGCGTTTGCTCGCCAGCTGCAGTCGTCGCCACGATCGCGCGGGCAAGGGAGCGGCCGGTGCATTCGTAGCCGGCTGCGGAATTGTGTAGTCCGTCCCAGGCCGTCAGCGCACTTATGGAGAGCCCTGCGTCTACTGCACGGCGCATCAGCTCGAAGCGCGAGAACAGCGGCACGCGTTCCTGCCGGGCGGCGTCAGCTATGCTCGCCTGCATCTTGGAATATTGCGATGCGAGAATGACGGGCGCGTATTGCTGATCCATCAGGATCACGTCGGCGCCGTCAGCCTTCAGCAGGCGGATGCCCTCGACGATCCTGCCGGTCAGGCTGTCAGCGCTTTGCAGCCAGGTCACGTCATTGGTGCCGATCTGCCAGATCACCAGATCCGGGCGATGCGCCAGCACATCGCGGTCGAAGCGGGCGATATTGCCCGGGATCGTGTCGGCGTTCCGCCCACTATTGATGACCTCCAGCCGCAGTCCCGGCTTCAGGCGTTGCAGCTCGCTCTGCAGCATGCCGGGATAGGTTTTGGCGGGGTCGGATTGCCACAGGCCGAGCGTCGAGGACGAGCCCATGGCGACGATCTTGAGCGGGCCACCGGTTTTGAGCGCAGCCACGGTGCGCGGAAGGGTCGCATCACCAGACAGCCGCTGATCCACAGCCAGACACGTCTCAGTGGCGGATTGCGCACGAGCCGGGCCGGACCATGGCAGCGCTGCCATGGCGACCACTGCGCCGGCGCAGGCCAGGCTCCCGATGCGGGATGTGCTCAGTTCACCTTCTCGTCGGCGTAGACGCCCCATAGCCGTTGCTGTTCGATCCAGCCATCAAAGCCGTTGCCGATCACCCGGCACCAGCCATTGTTGCAGCGCTTCACCTGCGCCACAACGCCGGCCTGCAGCCGGGCCGCAACAGCGCTGGTCGCATCCGGATTGTCATAGATCGAGGCGAGTTCGTCCTTGGATTTCATGGTCACGACCGCGGTGCGGCGGCCGGACAGCAGCGAGTGATAGACCCAGCCCTCGGCGCCCTCGGAATCGCGGACGCGGCGCCAGTTCTCGTATTCGGCGGTGATCTCCACCGGCAGGCCGGAGCGAGTATAGACCCAGGCGACATCATTGTCCTTGGTGGGGCCGGCGCGGACATTAACGTGATCCGACTTGAGGCTGACGTAGCGCGGCACCGGCAGGCCGCTGGCGCCCAGCGGCGTGTCCTTGGCAGCGAGAGCCGGATCGATTGCTGCCGCGATCAGAGTACCCATCGCCAACATCGCACACGCAAATCGCCGGAACGCCATCAACCCCACCTCAACCCAATCCAAAGAACGCAAGTGCCGCCGCGCCGCACGCGCCTGTTGGGTTCTTGTTTTGGCTTGGTCTTCTGCTAGAGAGGACCGAAGGCCAAGGCACCAAAAAGGGTGTCGGGGAACCCGAGGAAACGGTGAATTCGCGGCTGCGGCAGTTTCGAACAACCGGGTTAATGCGGACTGAACGGATTAGCCAAAGCGCGAGTGAGCAGGACATGTCGGTCAAGAAAAAGCCTCTCGTCATCGTCACGCGCAAGCTGCCGGACTCAATCGAGACCCGCATGCGCGAACTGTTCGATGCGCACATCAATCTCGACGACACGCCGCTGACGCCCGAGCAACTCGCTGAAGCGACCCGCACCGCCGATGTGCTGGTGCCGACGGTCACCGACGAAATCACCAAAGAGCTGCTCGAGCACCCCGACTGCAAGCTCCGGCTGATCGCCAATTTTGGTAACGGCGTCGACAATATCGATGTCGTCGCGGCCCACGCCCGCGGCATCACCGTCACCAATACGCCGAAGGTGCTCACTGAAGACACCGCCGATATGACCATGTCGATGATCCTCGCAGTGCCGCGCCGGCTCATCGAGGGTGCCTCGATCCTGACCGAAGGCAAGGACTGGCAAGGCTGGTCGCCGACCTGGATGCTGGGCAAGCGGTTAGGGGGCAAGCGGCTCGGCATCATCGGTATGGGCCGCATCGGCCAGGCTGTGGCGCGCCGCGCCCGCGCCTTCGGGCTGCAGATCCACTATCACAACCGCAAACCTGTCGCGCCGAAGATCGCCGAAGAACTCGGTGCGACCTATTGGGATTCGCTCGACCAGATGCTGGCGCGCATGGACATCATCTCGGTGAACTGTCCGCATACGCCGGCGACGTTCCACCTGCTGTCGGCGCGCCGTCTCAAGCTGATCCGCAAGGACGCCTATATCGTCAACACCGCGCGCGGCGAGGTGATCGATGAAGAGACGATGATCAAGCTGATCGAATCGGGTGACATTGCCGGTGCCGCGCTCGACGTGTTCGAGCACGAGCCCGCGGTGAGTCCGAAGCTGGTGCGGCTCGCGCGCGCCGGCAAAGTGGTATTGTTGCCGCATATGGGCTCGGCGACGATCGAAGGCCGTGTCGAGATGGGCGAGAAAGTCATCATCAACATCCGTGCCTTCCTCGACAATCACAAGCCGCCGGATCGTGTGCTTCCGAACATGCTGTGAGGCGAAGCGCTTACGCTCGCCGCTTATCTTACGAGATCAGCTTGAAGATGAGATAGGCGGCGATGCGGCCCTCGCGGGTGGCTTTGCGGCCGTAGCGCGTCATGGTGTAGTTCGGCCATGGCAGGCGCCAGTCATCGGCGCGCTCTGCAGTCCAGGTGAAATCCGGCGATCGCGACACATGCCAGAGTGTCCACGCGACGTAATCCGGAATGTCATGCACGAAACGAAATTCGCCTGATGGCTTCAGCACGCGCGCCATCGCAGCCAGTGTTGCGTCCTGTACGAAGCGGCGCTTCCAGTGACGCTTCTTCGGCCACGGATCCGGATGGATCAGGTCGATGCGTGACAGCGATTGCGCCGGTGCCCATGTGAGAAGTTCAGCGGCGTCGCCGGCGACGAGGCGGATATTGCCGATGTTCTGCGCCTCGATCTGCGTCAGAATCTTCGCCATGCCGTTGATGTAGGGCTCGCAGCCGATGAAGCCGATGTCGGGATGCGCCAGCGCTTCCGCGACCAGATGTTCGCCGCCGCCGAAGCCGATCTCCAGACGCACGGTCTCGACATCAGTGCCGAACAGCGTGCGGATATCGTCAGGTGCCGCGTGTGCGATGTCGACGGTGAGCGCCGGCAGCAGCGTCGCCATCAGGTCGGCCTGATGGTCGCGCAGCTTGTGGCCCTTGCGGCGTCCGAAGAACGAGCCGGTGTAATGGCCGCTCTCGGCAGGCGTGGACGCACCCGCATCAGCGGGGGCATCGTGATCGTTATGATTGGAATTGGCTGTGGTCATCGCGCGCGAGTGATACAGCCGAAACGCCATCGGCGCCATCAGGCGCGATGACGAATTTCCGTTGAAAGTACCGTGATTTTAGCGCTGATCCGGGGCTTCGCGCGAAGCGATCTGTTCGACCAGGTCGACGATGCTGCGGCGGAGCTTGGCATCGGTGATGCGCGTGAAGGCGCGGGTCAGAGCGAGGCCTTCGGAGGTGGCGAGGAAGTCGGAGACATAGGCAGGCGAGGACGCTTCAGCGAAGCCTTCGCCGTTATGGATCGCGCCGGGGCCGCCTTCGAACAGGAACGAGACGGGGACCTGCAGAATTTCCGAAATCTGCTGCAGCCGGCTGGCGCCGACGCGGTTGGTGCCCTTCTCGTATTTCTGAACTTGCTGAAACGTCAGACCGAGGGCTTCGCCCAGCTTTTCCTGACTCATGCCGAGCATAATGCGCCGCATGCGCACACGGCTGCCGACATATTTGTCAACAGGATTGGGCGCTTTCGTCGACATCTCAATTACTCCTGGATCACATCAAGGGAGACGGATCATGCGTGGCAATCCGTCATTTAGGGCGGCTTCGGTTGTAACCAAAGGTATCCTAGTGGATTATAACAACCGCGCAAATTTTCCTAAGCGGAAAATTTAAGCCACTGTACCTTTATTTCTCAATAGGTGAGAAATAAAGCTTACAAAGCTAGCTTAAAAAGCAATCACATCGAGAGGGTTGTTCGGTAGGCGGCGAAAGCTAGCTTGCAAGCTATATCAAATGCTTCAAGTATCAAGCTAGTGGCGTACTGGCGTACGCCGCCGAACGGCGAAAATGATCGCGAGCGCGACAAACATCGCGGCGGGAATATCGCCGATTTTCGAGTAGACCGTCGGCGAAATGGCCGCTGGTAATCCCGAATCCAGCACGCCTTCGACACCGAGATCGAGCCGCGCGATCAGGCGGCCGACAGGGTCGACCACGACGGAAATGCCGGTGTTCGCAGCGCGAACCAGCGGCAGGCCTTCCTCGATGGCGCGGACGCGGCTTTGCTGCAGGTGCTGATAGGGGCCCGTGGAAATCCCGAACCAGCCATCATTGGTGAGATTGACGATCCAGCCCGGCCGATCGTTGCGCGTGGTGATATCGTCCGGGAAAACCGCCTCGTAGCAGATCAGCGGCAGCATGCGCGGCGCACCGGGAATATCCATCGGCTTGCGACGGGAGCCGGGAATGAAGCCGCCATGGACTTTGGTCAATTGCTGGAAGCCGATCTTCTCCATGAAGCTCTGGAACGGCAGATACTCGCCGAACGGCACCAGATGAAGTTTGTCGTAGGTCGACAGGATGCTGCCGTCATGGTCGATCACGTAAATGGAATTATAGGCCTGCGTGATGCGTACGCCGAGCGGCGCATCCGGCGGGCGCACCGCGCCGGTGACCAGCACGGTGCCCTTCGGCAGCAGATTGGCGATCTGCGCCATCGCATCGGGTTCGCGCGACAGGAAGAACGGGAATGCGGATTCCGGCCAGATCAGGATATTGGCTGCACCGACGCCTGAATTCTGCGGACCGGTCGCGCGGTCCGATAGCGCAAGATATCTGCTCATGACATCCGCCTTGGCGGAATAGTTGAAGCGCGTGTCTTGCGACAGATTCGGCTGCATGATGCGCAGCTTCACATTGGCGACGAGCTGCGTCGGGGTGCGCGATAGCCGGGCCATGCCATAGGTGCCCATCACGACGAGCAGCACCAGCGCAAGCGCCGGCGCTAGCCACGGCCGCTGCGTGCGCGAGCGTCCGTCGATCAGCACCGCAGGCGATGCAAAGATCGCTACAGTGATAAATGTCAGTCCCCATAGGCCGACCAGCGATGCGCTCTGCGCGAGCGCGAGCGGTTCGGTGAGTGCATAGCCGAACGCATTCCAGGGAAAGCCCGTCAGCACGTGGCCGCGCAGCCATTCGCCGATCGTCAGGCTGGCGGCGAGCGCGAAGATGCGGCTGGCATCCTTGGTCCAGAGCAGGCGTGCCAGCGCGAAACCGACCGCGGTGAACAGCGCGAGATAGGCGGGCAGGCCGCAGATCGCGGCGGGCAACAGCCATGCGAAGGTCTGCGCGTCGACGAGGAAAGCGTAGCCGATCCAGTATAGGCCCGGCACGAAATAGCCGAAGCCGAACCACCAGCCCGCCATGGCGGCCGCGGGAATGCCGCGCATCTTGCCGGCGGCGGCGCCATCGATCAGCCAGACGACGACGGGGAACGTGATGAACAGCACCGGCCAGGCGTTGAACGGCGCCATCGCCAGCGACGATACTGCGCCGGCCAGCAGCGCGATGCCTGCGCGCTTCCAACCCCAAGCGAGAATGATGCTGAGTGCGACCGAGCGCAGGCTGCGTGATGTCACGGCGTTCCCGCGCTGTCGCCTGATGGAGGCGTATTCACATTGTCATTGGAGGGTGCCGCGCCGGTGTCTGACGTCGTATCGCGGCGGCGCGGTTCGCGGGTGCGCGGCGCAGGCCGCTCCTTGCGGGGGCCGACGCGCAATCGCTTGACGCGGCGCGGATCGGCATCGAGCACTTCGATCTCGAAATTGCCAGGGCCGGAAATCACTTCGCCGCGCACGGGCAAACGGCCGACATGGGTGACGAGATAGCCGCCGAGTGTCTCGACTTCCTCGCCGTCTTCGCCGGTCTCGAATTCTTCGCCGATCATGGCGCGCACGTCATCTAGGCTGGCGCGTGCATCGGCGATGAAGCTGTCGCCCTGCCTGACAATGGATGGCGGCTCGTCGCTGTCGTGTTCGTCATCGATCTCGCCGACGATCTGCTCGACAATGTCCTCGATAGAGACGAGGCCGTCGGTGCCGCCATATTCGTCGACAACGAGTGCGAGATGGATGCGTGCGGCCTGCATCTGCGCGAGCAGATCGATGGCGCGCATCGATGGCGGCACGTAGAGCAGCTTGCGGATGATGCCGGTGTCAACGACGGTCTGCGCCAGATCGACCGAACGCAGGTCGAGGCCCGCGGGAAACACTTTCTTCTTCTTGGCCGTCGACGGCACGACGTTGCGCGCCTTCACGGTCATGTATGCCAGCAGGTCGCGGATATGAACGATGCCGACGGGATCGTCGAGGGTTTCGTTGAATACGACCAGGCGCGAATGCGCCGCGCTCTCGAACAGGCCCATCAATTCGCCGAGCGAGATATCCTGCTTCACCGCGATAATATCGGCGCGATGCACCATGACGTCGGCGATGCGGCGCTCGTTGAGGCCCAGAATATTGCGCAACATCGTGCGCTCGATGGTGGAGAAGCCGGTCTCGTCCGGCGCGGAGGCGTCGAGCACGACTTGCAGGTCGGCACGCACCGAGCCCGGCTTCCAGCCGAACAGCGAGCGGATCGCGCGGGTCAGCCAGGTCTCCGACGTCGGGCGCATGACCTCGCCGTCGTGAACCACCGCAGGCAGATTGCTTGAGGTCTTCGAATGATCGCTTCTAGTGTCGCCGTCCGGCATCTCAGGTCACCCGATCCTGATCTGCATAGGGGTCCGGGATCCCGAGCGTTGCCAGGATCTCGCGCTCCAGCGCTTCCATCTCCTCGGCTTCGTCGTCCTTCTCATGATCGTAACCGACCAGATGCAGAAAACCGTGAATGGCGAGATGGCTGAGATGGTTGGCGAAGCTCTTCTCTTCTTCGTCAGCCTCGCGGCGCGTGGTCTCGTAGGCAATAGCGATGTCGCCGAGCATGCGCGGCATGTCATCGGGCTCGTCTGCGCCTTCGGGCGGCTGCAGCGCCGGAAATGACAGGACGTTGGTCGGCTTGTCGATGCCACGCCAGTTCTGGTTCAGCGTGCGGATGCCGGCATCGTCGGTGAGCATGATGGCGAGTTCGGCGTCGGCCGTATCGGTATCGACCATGGCGGCGGCAGCTTCGATGGCGCGGTGAATCACGGCGTCAGCATCGGCCTCCGCAGACCAGCAATCGGCGACAACAAGAACCTCTGTCGCGGGAGATGAATAGGTCGGCATCGGTATCGAACTTCTTTCGCGAACGGACCCGATCCCGGGTCCGCCGTCAGCGTATGAGTGTGTCATCAGGTCTTTGTAGCGACCGCCTTCTGCGGCGTTCCTTCGTAGGCGGCGACGATGCGGGCCACGAGTTCGTGGCGGACCACGTCTTCGCCGGTGAATTTCACCTGCGAGATACCCTGCACGCCGTCGAGCAGACGCGCGGCCTCGGCGAGACCCGAGGTCTGGCCGTTGGGCAAGTCGACCTGCGAGGGATCTCCGGTGATGATCATGCGGCTGTTCTCGCCCAGACGCGTCAGAAACATCTTCATCTGCATTGAGGTGGTGTTCTGCGCTTCGTCGAGAATGATTGCGGCATTGGTCAGCGTGCGACCGCGCATGAACGCAAGCGGCGCGATTTCGATTTCGCCGGTCTGCAACGCGCGTTCGACAATGCGCCCGTCCATCAGGTCATAGAGTGCATCATAGATAGGGCGCAGATACGGATCGACCTTCTCGCGCATGTCACCGGGTAGGAAGCCGAGCCTTTCGCCGGCTTCCACCGCCGGACGCGACAGGATGATGCGATCGACTTCCTTGCGCTCGAACAGCATCGCCGCTTGCGCAACCGCAAGCCAGGTCTTGCCGGTACCGGCGGGGCCGATGCCGAAAACCAGCTCGTTGCTTCTCAGCGCGCGGATATAGGCGTCCTGCGTCGCGGTGCGGGCACGCACCGGGCGCTTGCGCAGATTGATGGTGTCGAAATTCGAGGCGGCTGCTTTCGACCCCTTGGGATCGAACGGAAACAGCGTGCCTTGCGCCAGCGTCGCGCGGATCGTGCCTTCGACATCGCCGGGGGCAAGGTCATGGCCCTGTACTGCCTGCGCATAGAGCGTTTCGAGCACGCGCCGGGCGGCATCGCAGGCGTCGCGGGTACCGGTGAGGGTGATGTGGTTGCCGCGGGAATCGACGACGACATTCAGCCGGCGTTCGATGATCGCGAGGTTCTGGCCATAAGGCCCGACCAGCGAAGAGGCCGCCCGGTTGTCATCAAAGTCGATGACGACCTGCGTCTCGGCCTGCGGTGGAGTATCGAGTTTGCGAACAGCGAGCGTAGACGAATCCGATGCGCTTTTGGCCAAGAATTCAGGCTCCCGTGACGGTGTGAGAACGGACTGGCTGCAACACTGGTGGTACTGGAGAACTAGCAATTGGAGATGATGCGAGGCTGCCGAGCAGGCTGTAGCGCTCGAGGCTCTCAATGGTGACCGGAAGCACCTGGCCAATGATGTCGTCAGAAGCCATCACATGGGCCGGCTGCAGGTAAGCGGTGCGACCGACGATCTGGCCGGGATTGCGCGCGGGGCGTTCGAACAGCACATCCACAGTGCGTCCAATCGTGGCCGCGTTGAAGGCCGATTGCTGGCTGTCGATCAGGTTCTGAAGCCGCACCAATCGCTCGTCCATGTCAGCCTGTGACACCGTCTCCTGCAAATCCGCGGCCGGCGTTCCCGGACGCGGCGAATACTTGAACGAATAAGCGCCAGCGTATCCGATTTGTGTGACGAGCGCGAGCGTGGCTGCAAAATCTTCCTCGGTCTCGCCCGGGAAGCCCACGATGAAATCAGAAGTAAAAGCAATGTCTTGCCGCGCGTCGCGAAAACGATCGATGACGCGGCGATAATCTTCGGCTGTATGTTTGCGGTTCATGGCCGCCAGAATCCGGTCGCAACCGGACTGGACGGGCAGATGCACGAACGGCATCAGCTCCGGCAAATCGCGATGCGCCGCGATCAGCGTGTCCTCGACATCGCGGGGATGGCTGGTCGAATAGCGCAGCCGGGCGATACCGGGAATCTCGGCGAGGCGATAGAGCAGCGTGCCCAGCGCCCACGGGCGGCCGTCGGGACCCTCGCCGTGATAGCCGTTGACGTTCTGCCCGATCAGCGTGATCTCGCGCACGCCGTTATCGGCGAGCCGCTGCACGTCGTCGATGATCTTCGCCACCGGGCGCGAGACTTCGGAGCCGCGGGTGTAGGGCACGACGCAGAAG
>Ga0207678_10004736_pt1 | contig 12221 bp, 10 predicted proteins | sample KBSC63metaG_FD_184319 | JGI IMG/M metagenome (GOLD analysis project Ga0207678, IMG submission 184319) | Corn rhizosphere microbial communities from Kellogg Biological Station, Michigan, USA - KBS C6-3 metaG (SPAdes) (version 2) | ecosystem: Host-associated > Plants > Roots > Rhizosphere > Soil ... | reverse complement strand
CGGCCGGATCACGTACTGGACCGGGAACCGCACGTCGACCAGGTTGCGGTCGCCCGCGATGTAGACCTCTTCGAGGTGCGACAGCAGTGCGGGTCCGTCGTACCAGGGGGTCTTCTCGGATTTGGTCACCACGTTGTCACCCTTGAGAGCCGACAGCGGGATAGTGGTCACATCGTGCACGTCGAGGCGCGCGGCGAACTCATGGAAGTCGTCGCGGATCTTTTCGAACTGTTCGCGGTCCCACTCGATGAGGTCCATCTTGTTGACGGCCAGCACGATGTGCCGGATGCCGAGCAGCGACGCCAGGAACGCATGCCGACGCGACTGTTCGAGCAGGCCGTGCCGGGCATCGACAAGCACGATCGCCAACTGTGCGGTCGAGGTGCCGGTGACCATGTTGCGGGTGTACTGGATGTGGCCGGGCGTGTCGGCGATGATGAATTTCCGCTTGGGAGTGGCGAAGTAGCGGTACGCCACGTCGATCGTGATGCCCTGCTCCCGTTCGGCGCGCAGGCCGTCGGTCACCAGCGCCAGGTCGGTGTAGTCGTGTCCGCGCTCCTTCGAGGTGCGCTCGACCGATGCCAGCTGATCCTCCATGACGGCCTTGGAGTCGAACAGCAGGCGCCCGATGAGCGTGGACTTGCCGTCGTCGACCGAACCCGCGGTGGCCAGACGAAGAAGTGTGGTCATCAGAAGTACCCCTCACGCTTGCGGTCTTCCATGCCTGCCTCGGAGATCCGGTCGTCGGCGCGGGTGGCGCCGCGCTCGGTGAGCCGTGACACCGCCGTCTCGGCGATGACCTCGGACACTGTTCCCGCCAAAGACTCCACGCAGCCGGTGCACGTGACATCGCCGACGGTGCGGAACCGCACGGTCTTCTCGACGATCTCCTCGTCCTTGCGTGGCTGTAGGTATTTGTGCACAGCCAGCAGCATCCCGTCGCGCTCGAACACCTTGCGGCGGTGCGCATAATAGATTGACGGCAGCTTGATCTTCTCGGCGCCGATGTAGGACCAGATGTCGAACTCCGTCCAGTTGGACAGCGGGAAGACCCGGATGTGCTCACCCTTGTGGTGCCGGCCGTTGTAGAGGTTCCAGAGTTCCGGCCGCTGCGCCTTGGGGTCCCACTGCCCGAACTCGTCGCGGAAGCTGAACACCCGTTCTTTGGCTCGCGCCTTCTCTTCGTCACGCCGAGCGCCGCCGAACGCGGCGTCGAACTTGTTCTCCCGGATGGCGCGCAGCAGCGTGACAGTCTGCATCGGGTTACGCGACGGGATCGTCTCCACCACCCGCCCGGCGTCGATGTCGTCCTGCACCTTGGCGACGACGAGCCGCACGCCGGACTCGTTCACGAGCTCATCGCGGGCCTGGAGAACCTCGTCGAAGTTGTGTCCGGTGTCGACGTGCATGACCGGGAACGGCAGCCGCCCAGGTGCGAACGCCTTGAGCGCCAGATGCAGCATGACGATGGAGTCCTTGCCGCCGGAGAACAGCAGCACGGGCCGCTCGAATTCGGCGGCCACCTCGCGGATGATGTGGATCGCCTCTGCCTCGAGCGCCCGCAGATGACTCAGCTCGTAGCGCCCGGCGACCTGTTTCGACTCTTGCGCGGTCGTCATCGATTCCTCGTTAAGTTGGTAGATTTGACCAGATTACTAGCTATAACCTGTTATAAAACCAGCTACGGTCTGCGATGTCAAAGATTTCTCAGCGCGAGCAGACGCAAAAGCGCGTGTCGCGCCGGCGTGTCGCGGCACTTTGCGTCTGCTCGCGCGGGGAGGGTGATTACCTCTGACGTAATTGATTCGCGCCCGATACTGAAGACATGTCCCTTCCTGGCGGTGCACAGTCCGGCGCCGAGGTCATGGCCCAATTCATCCCCGCCTCGCCGTTCGCGGCCAAGCTGGGCATCGTGGCCGAGGTGCTCGACGGCGACGAGGTGCGGCTTCGGATGCCGTTCGACCCGACCAACGTCACGCTGGGCGACATGGTGCACGGCGGTGCGATCGCCTCGCTGGCCGACATGACGGTGATGGCCGCCGCGTGGGCAGGCGCCGACGTCCCCGGCTCGCTGCGCGGGGTCACCACGTCGCTGGCCATGCAATTCCTCGCGCCGGCACGGGCGACCGATCTCATCGGCGTCGGGCGGGTGCTGCGTCGGGGCAAGACACTCGTCAACTGCGACGTCGACGTCATCACTCCCGACGGTGAGGCGGTGGCGAAGGCGATCGCCACCTACAAGGTCGGCTGAATCAGCCGTTGGGAGTGATGACGGCGCGTCCCTGGATCTTGCCGTCGTGCAACAACTCGTAAGCGTGCGCCGCGTCGTCGAGCGCGAAGTGTTCGACGAGCATCTTGATCTTGCCGGTCTGGGCGAGGCTGATCACCTCGATCAGCTCGGGGATGGTGCCCCAGAACGGCGACGCGACTGCGCATTCGTGCGGCGGGCTGGAGAAGTTCACCGGCAAGCTCGCGTCGCCGACCCCGACGATGGTCAGGTGCCCGAGGACACGGGCCACCTGTGCAGCCATGCCAAGGGTGGGGTTGATGCCGACCAAGTCGAGCACAAGTTCGGCACCCCCGCCCTTGGTGATGTCCTTGATGCGTTTGACGGCATCGTCGCCGGAGACCAGCACCTCGTCGGCGCCCAAGTCCTTCGCGGCCTTAAGCTTGTCCTCCGAAGTGTCAACGGCGACAACGGTCGTCGCTGACGCGAGTGCCTTCAGAACCTGGATGGCCATCTGTCCGAGTCCGCCGGCCCCGATGACGACCGCGGTGGACCCCGGCCCTAGCAGATGCACCGATCGCTTTACGGCGTGGTAGCTGGTGAGGCCGGCATCTGACAGCGGGGCCGCCTCGCGAGGATCCAACTTGCCCAACGAAATCAGGTAACGCGTAGACGGAACGAGTAGATACTCAGCCATACCGCCGTCGGTGCCGCGTAGCCCACCCGGACTGGGCTTACCCGGCGTCTCGCAATAGTTCTCCATGCCATTGCGGCAGTTCATGCAGAAGCCGCAGCCCCACGGTCCGTAAACGATGACGGGATCACCCGGCACGAAACCCGTCGCGCCCGTCCCGATCTGCTCCACCCAGCCAGCGTTCTCGTGCCCGAGGGTGAAGGGCAGCGTGAAAGTCTGCGTCCCGGCAGGCGCTTCCAAGATATGCAGATCGGAGTGGCAGGCACCGGCGCCGCCGACCTTCACCAGGACCTCCCCCGGCCCTGGTTCTGGCACCGGCACGTCGCGCAATTGTCCGGGCTGTTGCCATTCGACGAACCGGAAAGCCTTGATGGTCTTAGTCCTTGATCCGGTCGAACTCGACCTCGAGATGCAGCGGCCCGCGGAACACCTGATTCACGCGGTAGGGCGGCGGGTCGACGACCAGCCGGGGGTTCTCGACACGGCGTAAGAACGTCTCCATGGCGATGTTGACCTCCAGGCGGGCCAGTGGACCGCCGACGCAGCTGTGCACTCCGCGGCCCCAGCCCACGTGTTGGTTGTCCGGCCGCTGGATGTCGAACCTATCGGGGTCGGGGAATCGCTTCGGGTCGCGGTTGGCCGCGCCGTACAGCAGGTGCACCGCCGAGCCCGCGGGGATGACAGTCCCGCCGACGTCGATGTCGGCGGTGACGCTGCGGCTGGGGAAGAACTGCACAGCCGACTGAAGCCGCAGCACCTCTTCGATTGCCTTTGGGATCAATTCCTCTCTGTCGCGGAGCAGTTCGATCGATTCGGGATTGCGCAGCAGCGTCAACACACAGTGCGCGATGGTGTTGACCGTCGAATCGTGCCCGGCGATCAGCAGCAACATCGCGTTGGCGGCAGCTTCTGCGGGTGTCATCGGCCCGTCCGGACCATCGTGGTCGTTCACCAGCTTGGACAGCACATTGTCCTTCGGTTCCGTCAAGAAACCTTGGATCAGGTCGGCCATGTACGCAGTGAGCGCGGCCGTGCTTTCCTTGCCCTTCTGTTTGCGCGCCTGCCCCTCTTCGGTGGCGGCGTCCGGGCCCATGTCCGCACCCGCCATGAAGTCGAAAATCCAGCCGTGGAAAGTGGGTTCGTCCTTCAACGGCACACCCAGGATCTTGCAGATCACCGCCACCGGGACCGGGTAGGCGTAGTCGTCGACGACGTCGAAGATGGTGCCGCCCTTGGCCTTGACTCGGTCCAAGTTGTCGTCGCACAGCGTCTGGATATCGGCGGCCATGTTGGGGATGACGTTGGGCGAGTGCGGCGGTGCGAAGTGTCGCATCACCTGTCGGCGCTGTTTGTCGTGCCGGGCCGGATCGGACACGATCAGGCTTGCCTCGCGTCCGTACGCCTGCATGTGCTCCGCACCCGGATCGGGCTGCGCATGAGTCGCCGGCTGGGCCGAGATAGGGCTTTTGGAGATGTCGGAGCTGACGTGCGGGTCGTGCGCGAGCTGCAACAGTTCGCGGTAGCCGGTGACCACGTAAACCCTCTCGGCGACCTGGACCACGGGTGTCTTGCGCAGTTCGTCGAAGAACCGGTATGGGTCGTGGCGGTTCTCGTATCTCATCGCCTCGGTCCAGGCGGTTTCGGCGGTTGTCATGGCGGCTCCGTTCTAGCGGGCTTTGGCACGGAACTCGGCGCCCCGCGATGTCGGGTCATGGCCGGTGAGAACGACGTCCGGAATGCCCGTCGGCTCCCGCGGGTCGGGGAACCGTGCAGACATCGGTTCCGCGTTGGCCGGCTGGTCATAGCCGGGCGGAGGCGGCGGAAACGGCGCGGAGCGTTCGATCATCGCCCCGTAGTACTCCAGCCACTTGCCGTGGTTGAAGGTGATGGCTCCCACGATGCGGCCGTTCTTGCCGAAGGCGGCGGCGAAGCGAAGGTCCTCGACGGAGCCCTGGGTGAACACGATCTCATCGCCGAAGGAGCACACGCCGCAGCCCTTGATGTTGACGCCGAACTGGCCGGACCAGAACTGCGGCAGCGGCAGGTGCGGGCGACGTCCGGTCTCGAGGTTGACCATGTTGTGCGCCGCCGTTTTTGCGCCCGAAACGGCGGCATCCACGTGCTCGATCGACATGAACTGATACTCGTAGAGAACATGCGGGGCGCGCGCGATGTCGCCGGCAACAAAGATGTTGTCGGTCACCACACCGTTGATGTCGAAGGCGCGGCAACCGGCATCGCAGGCCACCCCCCAGAAACCGGTGGCGAGTTCAGCGCTCTCCAGCCATTCGATGTTGCGGATGGAGCCCAGCGACGCCACCACCACGTCGACGTCGAGCGTGGTGCCGTCGGAGAGCTTGGCGCGCCGGACGTGTCCGTCGGCGTCTCCTTCGAGGGCCTCGACTGCGACACCGGTACGCAGGTCGACTCCGGCGTCACGCTGCATCTTGGCGGCGATATCGCCGATCACCCCGCCAAGCGCGCCGACCAGCGGGGCACTGGATCGCTCTGCGACTGTCACGTCCAATCCGAGGTCACGACAAACGGAGGCCATTTCTGAGCCGATGAAGCCGGCTCCGACGATCAGCACCCGTTTCGGACGGGCCTTCAAAGCCGCCTGTAACTCGGCCGCGTCATCGCAGGTTCGCAGCGTGAAAAGGCCTTTCAGCTTGGCCTCTTCGGCGTTGAACCACCGACGAGACCGGACGCCGGTGGCGATCAACAGCCGGTCGTAGGGCACTTTGTCGCCGTTCGCGAGGAGCACTTCCCGGTTGTCGCGATCCAGGCCGGTCGCCGCCACACCAAGGCGCCAGTCGGCGTCGATCGCGCGCAGCCTTGGCAGCTTGGTGTTCTCGGCAGGCACCCACCCCTTGAGTACTTGCTTGGACAGAGGCGGGCGGTCATACGGCTCGTGGACTTCGTCGCCGATCAGCGTCAGGGAGCCAGCGAAACCCTCGTCCCGCAAGGCTTCCGCGGCGCGCAGGCCTGCGAGCGATGCGCCGACGATGACGATCCGACCCTCGGCCTTGAAAGTCCTCACGAGGTCGGCGACAAGCGGGTGCGTCCTCACTTCGTCGTCCTGTCCGCTGGCGGGTCCATCTCCGCGATGATCGCCTGCACCGGGCAGGACGCGACCGCGCGCGCAACCTGCTGACGTTGCGAGTCATCGGGATTCGGGTCGTACGCGAGACCTTCTTCCCCTTGCAGCTGAAGAACTTCCGGCGCGAGAGGTACGCATTGCGCGTACCCAAGACACCGGTTCAAATCCACGACGATTCGCATGCTTTCGGCCCCTTCTCAACCGGCGCTGAGGGCTGGCCGGTGCTGCTCCCGAATTCCACGGGAAGGGGGCCGACAGTACCGCTTACACATGAGTAAATGACGCTTTTAGGTGTTGTCGGCCACAGCTCAGGTCGGCGCATTCGCGGGCTGGAACACCCCGGACCCGTCGGCGTCCTCTTCGGCGCGGATGACGTGCACCACGGCGTTGATCAGCGCCAGGTGGGTGAACGCCTGCGGGAAGTTGCCCAGGTGTCGTCCGGTGCGCGGTTCGATCTCCTCCGCGTAGAGGTGCAGCGGGCTGGCGAAGGACAGCAGCCGTTCGCACAGGTGCTTGGCGCGGTGGATCTCACCGATCTCCACCAGCGCCGACACCAGCCAGAACGAACAGATGGTGAACGTGCCCTCCTCGCCGGAGAGCCCGTCGTCGGTCTCCTCTACGCGGTAGCGCAGCACCAACCCCTGATCGGTCAGTTCATCGGCGATGGCCAGGACAGTGGCGCGGACTCGTGGATCGTCGGGCGGCAGGAACCGTGTGAGCACCGCCAACAGCAGCGAGGCGTCGAGCGCGTCGCTGCCGTAGCGCTGGGTGAGTACACCGCGTGAGTCGACGCCGTGGGTCAGGATGTCGGCCTTGATCTCCTCGGCGATCGCACGCCACTCCTTGGTGTGTCGCGTCCATCCGTGTAGCTCTGCCAGCTTGGCCCCGCGGTCCAGCGCGACCCAGCACATGATTTTGCTCGACGTGAAGTGCTGGGGTTCGCCGCGCACCTCCCAGATGCCACGGTCGGGCTCACGCCAGTGCTCGATCGCCTCCTCGACCTGCTGCTTGAGCACCGGCCACAACGCCTCGGGAATCTGCTCACGAGACCTGGCGTGCAGATAGACCGAATCCAACATCGAACCCCAGACATCGTGCTGACGCTGGTTGTAGGCGCCGTTGCCGATCCGCACCGGACGAGCGTTGTCGTAGCCGGAAAGGTGGTGCAGCTCCTCCTCGACCAGCGTGCGTTCCCCGCCAACGCCATACATCACCTGAAGTTCATGGCGCTCTTCGACATTCGCGCCGGAAACATCGGTGATGAAGGAGAAGAAATCGTCGGCCTCGCGATCCAGGCCCAGTGTGTACAGACCCCATAGCGCGAATGTCGAATCCCGGATCCAGGAGTAGCGGTAGTCCCAGTTCCGTTCGCCCTGAGGAGTTTCCGGCAGCGAGGTGGTGCTCGCCGCCAGTAGCGCCCCGGTCGGCGAGTACGTCAGCCCTTTCAGGGTCAACGCGCTGCGTTGCAAGTACGACCGCCATGGGTGGTCAGGAAAGTTACCGATGTTGATCCATTGCCGCCAGCATTCGCTGGTCGTCCACATCTTGTCGACGGCCTCGTCGTAGGTCTGGGGCGAGGGATGCTTCGAAAAACTCAGCGCGACAAAGACGTTGTCGCCCTCCTTCAGCCTCGTGCGTGCCCGCGCCTGGCGACCCTCCAGCCCGATGCGCAGGTTGGAGGTCAGCCGCAGCGTCGGGTGCGCGTCCGGGTGCTGGGTGGCCCGCGCGACCGCTTCTCCATAACCACTGGCCGAGTACTCCCAACTCGCACTGGCCCGGTGGTAATCGAACGAGGGCTCGCAGTCCATCACCAGCTCGACGGTGCCGCTCACGCAGCGCACGGTGCGCAGCAGCGTGTGTTCGGCGTCCCAATCCATCGGCACACGGCGATGCGTGCCCGACCGCGTCTCAATGTCACGCCACGGGCCCATCACCATCGTGTCGCGGACGATCATCCAGCCGGTGTGGGTCTGCCAGGTGGTCTCCAGAATCAGGCTGCCCGGCAGGTAGCGCCTGCCGGAAGGGACAGAGGCGCCGTAGGGGCTCACCCGGAAGTGACCTGCGCCGCGATCCAGGATGGCCCCGAACACACTGGGGGAATCGGGCCTCGGCACGCACAGCCATTCCACCGAGCCACTCGAGGAGATGAGACAGCTGTTCTCGCAGTCGGAGAGGAAGGCATAGTCGGCGATGGGCGGAAAGGGGTTCCGCAGACTATTCGACGCGTAGGGAATCGTGGCGGTCGTGTTGAGCTGGACAGCGGAGCCGTTCTCGTCGGCGGGCGTCGCATGCTGCAGGACCATGTGGCCATCATTGACCGCCGACCCCGCCGACGTACGTGTTTACCGGCTACCCGGCCCACATGCGGGTGACCAGGTTAGGCCGTGACCTCGTTGAGCCTGCCGGTGGCGACGTCGAAGACGAACCCGCGCAGCGACTCGTGCTTGGTGACGAACGGGCTCGCCTCGATGCGGCGGATCGACTGCCGAACGTCCTCATCGGGATCCTGAAAGGCCTCGGCGGCCCACTCCGGCTTCAGGCCTGTCTCATCCTGGATCTGCTGCTTGAAGCCGTCGTCAGTGAAGGTCAGCATGCCGCAGTCGGTGTGGTGAATCAGAATGATCTCTTTCGTGCCGAGCAGCCGCTGGCTGATCGCCAGCGAGCGGATCTCGTCGTCGGTGACCACCCCGCCCGCGTTGCGGATGACGTGTGCCTCGCCGTCGTTCAGGCCGAGGATCCGGTACACGTCGAGCCGCGCATCCATGCACGCCACCACGGCGACATGCTTGCTCGGCGGCAGCGGCAGCGGGCCGGAGAAGCTCTTCGCGTACTCCTCGTTGTTCTTCAGGTAGTCGTCGGTCACCGACATTGCGACCTCCTTGCTCGATGGCAAACCACACGACGATAACAACACGGCCGCGGAGCGCCACGAGTCAGAATCAGCGCGATTACTTGGGCGCGGTCAGGTCGTAGACGGTGCTGCCGCCGACGTCTCCTGCCGTGAAGTTCTGCTTCACCCAGTCGGTGATCTCGCTCGCGGCGCCCGACTCTCGATGGCCGGGTGGGCCGAAGTGTTCGCCCTCGATGAAGTACCTGATCTCGTGGTTCGCCACGTAGTGCTGGAACTGTGTCAACGTGGGCGAGTTGTCGCCTCCGGTGAAGCCACCGATCGCCATGATCGACGCGCCGCTCTTCAGCTCCAGGCTGCTCGCCCCCATGGAACCGATAGTCGCTGCGGCCCAACGGTTGTCGAGTCCTCCCACCAACTCGGCCAGTGCGGCGTTGTCGGCCATCCGACCGCCCGGTCCTCCCGGTCGGCCGGGTCCGCCCGGTCCGCCACCTCCTGGAAGACCAAACGCGTCCCCCTTGCTCGGACCGGAAGTCGAGATCGGTCCGTTGTGCGCGGTCGCAACGGTCTGGACGGCGTAGGCCGCGGGAGCCGCCACGGCGAAGAGAATCGCCCCTGCAGCCAACACCGCGATCTGGGTTCCCTTCCGCTGGGCGCCCGCGGCAACCATCACCGCCACGACCACCGATCCGACGAGCACGACCCATCGCAGCGCGGGCATCCAGTCCGGCGTGCGGTCAAGCAGGACGAACGCCCACACCCCGGTGACCGCCGACATGGCCGCCATCACGAGACGCGACCACAGCCGGTCCCTGATCTGCCACAGCTCACGCACCGAGATTCCGACCAGCGCCGCGACCGCCGGGGCAAGGGCCACGGTGTAGTACGGATGGATGGTGCCGTCCATGAAGCTGAACACTGCGGCGGTGACGAGCAGCCAACCGCCCCACAACAGCAGGCTGGCGCGGACTCGATCCGTCCGGCCGGCCTTGCGGGTCAACCACAACGCGGCAATCAACCCGATCAGTGCAGCAGGCAGCAGCCAGGACACCTCGGTCCCCATCGATTGGCCGAACATCCTGCCGATGCCCGGTGCGCCGCCGAAGAAGATGTTGCCCGCCCCGCCGAAGCCACCGTGTTCGCCAGCACCGCCACCCGGTTGGCCGCCGCCGGCGATGCGGTCAATCCCGTTGTAGCCCAGCGCCAGTTGAAGCAGGCTGTTCGAACTGGAGCCGCCGATGTAGGGCCGCGAGCCTGCCGGCCACAGTTCCACGAGAGCGATGTACCAACCCGCCGACACGATCATCGCGGCGGCGCCGACCATCAGCTTCCAGACTCGCTGCCACATTCCGATGGGAGCGGCGACCAGAAACGCCAGCGCCAGGCCCGGAACCACCAGGAAGGCCTGCAACATCTTCGCCAGGAAGGCGAAGCCGAGCGCAGAACCGGCCAGCGCCATCCACCTGGTGCTGCCGTTCTCGGTCGCTCGCACCACGAAGTACGCGGCGGCAACCATCAACAGAACCAGCAGCGCGTCGGGGTTGTTGAACCGGAACATCAGCGCCGCGACCGGCGTCAGCGCCAGAGCGGCACCGGCGATCAGGCCGACGCCCGGTCCGCCGACCCGCCGCACCGCGGCAAAGAGGAAGCCGACCGCGCCGACGCCCATCAGCGCCTGCGGCAACAGCATCGTGAACGCGCTGAAGCCGAAAAGCCTGCCGGACAACGCCATTACCCACAACGCCGCGGGCGGCTTGTCGACGGTGATGGCGTTGCCTGCGTCGTGCGACCCGAACAGCCAGGCCGTGAGGTCCTGGGTGCCCGCCTGCGCCGCGGCCGCGTAGTAGTCGTTGCCCCAGCCTGACGAGCCGAGTCCCCAGAGATACAGCACGGCCGTACCGGCCAGCAGAGCCAGCAGCGCGGGTCTTTCCCAGCGCGGCCTGCCAGGCGGCAGGTCACCGGCCGTCAGGGCTGCCTGCGTCTCAACATCGGCAGTGATTGTCATTGATCGGATTCCTTTGTGTACGTGTCAGCGGTTTCGGCGCGGGTGGAACACCCAGCCGCGCAGCAAGACGAAGCGGACGGCGGTGGCCAACAGGTTGGCGCCCACCAAGACGGTGGCCTCGACCCATCGACCGGGCTCGGGCACGACGGTGTGCAGCGTGGCCAGCGCACCGCTGGTGATGCCGAGCGCGATACCGAAGACGATGAGTCCTTCGACGTGATTGCGCGCGACGTTGCCGCGGTACGCGATTCCGAATGTGTAGCGGCGGTTGGCCGCGGTGTTGCCGATCGCGGTGACCAGAAGGGCAATCAGGTTCGCGGTCTGGGCGCCGAGCCAACCATGCAGCATCATGAACAGAAGCAGGTAGGCGGCCGTGGAGGCGATCCCGATGCTCGCGAACCGCACCGTCTGGCGCAGCAGCGATCCCGGCGGCGCCGCCCGGCGTGACGAACTCAGCTGTGCCGCAACAGCTTGTACGGGTATCGAGCCCGACGCGAAGCCGCGCAGCAGTCGCGCGATGCCTTTGAGGTCGGCGGCCGCGGTCGCTACAATGTCCACCCGGCTGTCCGCGTCGTCCACCCAGTCGACCGGCACTTCGTGAATGCGTAGCCCTGCCCGTTCGGCGAGCACCAGCAGTTCGGTGTCGAAGAACCAGCCGGTGTCGGTGACATGCGGAAGCAGGCGGTGCGCAACGTCGGCGCGGATGGCCTTGAACCCGCACTGGGCGTCGGAGAAGCGCGCCGCCAGCGTCGACTTGAGAATGAAGTTGTAGCAGCGCGAGATGATCTCGCGCTTGGGTCCGCGCACCACTCGCGCTCCCCGGCCCAGCCGGGTCCCGATCGCCAGGTCGGAGTGGCCCGAGATCAGCGGAGCGACAAGAGGAGCGAGTGCGGCCAGATCGGTCGACAGGTCGACGTCCATGTACGCAAGCACCGGGGCGTCCGAGGTCGACCACACCGCGTGCAGCGCACGCCCACGCCCCTTCTGCTCCAGCCGCACGACCCGGACGTCGTCGAGCTCGGCGGCGAGTTCCTCTGCGATGCGGCAAGTGCCGTCGACGCTGGCGTTGTCCGCGATCGTGATGCGCGCCGGAAACGGGAACTGGTCGCGCAGATGGCGGTGCAGGCGGTACACGGAGTCGGCGAGCGTCGCTTCCTCGTTGTATACCGGAACCACCACATCGAGCACGGGAACCCCCTTCTGGCGGGCCGTCAGCGCCGCGTTAGGTCGCGCTTGGAAGCGGATGTTCCGAGAGCCCGCGTCACGTTCGAGAACGATGTCTGTCATGAGTTCCATGGTCGAGGAGCAGCGTGTAGGTGACCGAGCCGGCCGACTTGTCGACCTTGC
>Ga0207678_10004734_pt1 | contig 12223 bp, 14 predicted proteins | sample KBSC63metaG_FD_184319 | JGI IMG/M metagenome (GOLD analysis project Ga0207678, IMG submission 184319) | Corn rhizosphere microbial communities from Kellogg Biological Station, Michigan, USA - KBS C6-3 metaG (SPAdes) (version 2) | ecosystem: Host-associated > Plants > Roots > Rhizosphere > Soil ... | reverse complement strand
ATCGTAGACGGAAGCTATGGGCGAAACGAACGGGTGAATCGCGCGCGGTTGCTGCATTAATGCAACAGCATTACTCACTTTCGATAAGCGATTATTTTGGCGCCAGCACCATCAGCATCTGCCGGCCTTCCATCCGCGGACGCGCCTCGACTTTTGCCATATCGGCGGTCTGCTCCTGGACGCGCTGGAGAACGGCCATGCCAAGCTCGCCGTGCGCCATCTCGCGGCCGCGGAAGCGCATGGTGACCTTGACCTTGTCGCCTTCCTCCAGGAACTCGAACACCTTGCGCATCTTCACGTCATAATCGTGATCGTCGATGTTCGGACGCATCTTGATCTCCTTGATCTCCTGCGTCTTCTGCTTCTTGCGCTGCTCGTTGGCCTTCTTCTGGGACTCGTACTTGTAGCGGCCGATGTCGAGAAACTTGCACACCGGCGGATCGACGTTGGGGGAGACTTCGACGAGATCGAGCCCGGCGGATTGCGCCTGCTCGATCGCTTCACGCGTATACATCACGCCCAGATTTTCGCCGTTTTCATCGATGACCCGCACCTTCGGGCTCTGGATGAATTCATTGAAGCGGGGGCCGGACATCGGCGGCGGCGCCATCGGTCGGCGCGGATAGGGCGGGGGTATAGTCGTCTCTCCAATATATCAGTGTTGCCAGCCGCGCGGATTAAGCATTCGCATGGAATTTGAAAAGGCTGCGCGTGACAGGGCGCAGTATTTTTGCCGTCGGCTGTGGCGGCCGCGTGTCAGGCGGCGGGTCGCAAGTCGGGCGGAACGATCTCCACCGCGATGGCCTCGACGGCTTCATCGACACTCATCATCTTTTGATGCTCGTCCGAGCCAAGCCGCCGGATCGCGACCGTGCCCTCTTCCGCCTCGCGCTTGCCGACGACGAGGAGCAGCGGGATCTTGGCAAGCGAGTGCTCGCGCACCTTGTAGTTGATCTTCTCGTTGCGAAGATCGGTCTCGACGCGAATCCCGCGTGCCGCGAGCCTCGCCGCGACCTCCCGCGCATAATCGTCGGCCTCCGACACGATCGTCGCGACCACCGCCTGCACCGGCGCCAGCCACAGCGGGAACTTGCCCGCATAATGTTCGGTGAGAATTCCGATGAACCGCTCGTAGGACCCGAAGATGGCACGGTGGAGCATGATCGGACGGTGCTTCTGGCCGTCCTCGCCGACGTAGCTGGCATCGAGACGCTCGGGGAGCACCCGGTCCGACTGGATCGTTCCCACCTGCCAGGTACGGCCGATGGCGTCGGTCAGGTGCCATTCCAGCTTGGGTGCATAGAAAGCGCCCTCGCCCGGCAGTTCCTCCCAGCCATAATCCTGATTGGCCATGCCGGCCGCGGCGACCGCGTCGCGAAGCTCGGCTTCCGCCTTGTCCCAGTCCTCGTCGCTTCCGAACCTTTTGTCCGGGCGGAGCGCGAGCTTCACTGCATAATCGGGAAAACCGAGGTCCTTCAGCACACGATCCGACAGTTCGCAGAATGCTTTCACCTCGTCGATGATCTGGTCTTCGCGGCAGAAGATATGCGCGTCGTCCTGCGTGAACTGGCGGACGCGCATCAGGCCATGCAGAGCGCCGTGCGGCTCGTTGCGGTGGCAGCAGCCGTTCTCGTAAATGCGAAGCGGAAGGTCGCGATAGCTCGTTATCCCCTGCTTGAAGATCAGCACGTGCGCCGGACAGTTCATCGGCTTCAGCGCCATGAGATCCGCCTTGCCCGAAAGGATCGGCGCATCGTCCTCGGTCGACGGGATCTCGTCGGGGACGATGAACATGTTTTCGCGATACTTGCCCCAGTGGCCGGACTGCTCCCACTGGCGGGCATCCATCAGCTGGGGGGTCTTCACTTCCTTGTAGCCGGCCGCGTCGATCCGGCGCCGCATATAGGCTTCGAGCTCGCGCCAGATGATGTAGCCGTTCGGGTGCCAGAAGACCGACCCGTGCGCTTCGGCCTGGAGGTGGAACAGGTCCATCTCCTGACCGATCTTGCGATGGTCGCGCTTGCCGGCTTCCTCAAGGCGGACGAGGTACGCGTCGAGCTGTTTCTTGTTGAGCCAGGCTGTGCCGTAGATGCGCGAAAGCATGGGGTTCTTGGGGTCGCCGCGCCAGTAAGCGCCCGAGACTCGCGTGAGCTTGAATGCCTGTGGGTCCAGCTTGCCGGTCGAAGCCAAATGCGGCCCGCGGCAAAGGTCGACCCAGGCGCCCTCCCCTTCGCCGGTGCGGTACATGGTGATGGCCTCGCCCTCGGGCAGCTCCATCACCCACTCGGCCTTGAACGCTTCGCCCTGCTTCTCGAAGAAATCGCGTACCTCGCTTCGGCTCCAGACCTCACGGCACAACCGCCTGTCGGCGGCGATGATGCGCCGCATCTCTTCCTCGATCAGCGGAAGCTCTTCCTCGGTGAAGGCGCCATGCTCAGCCGTCGGCGCGAAGTCGTAATAGAAGCCGTCGTCGGTCGCCGGACCGAAGGTGATCTGGGTGCCGGGGTAGAGGTTCTGCACTGCCTCGGCGAGAATATGCGCGAAGTCGTGGCGGACCAGCTCGAGTGCATCCTTCTCGTCGCGCGACGTGACCAGGGCGAGGCTGGAATCGGCTTCGATGGGGCGGTGGAGATCGCGCAGTTCACCGTCGATCTTCGCGGCAAGCGCCGCCTTCGCCAACCCCGGCCCGATCGCCGCCGCGACGTCCGCGGGGGTCGAGCCTTCCGGCACTTCCCGGACCGAACCGTCCGGAAGCGAGATCTTGAACATCTTTGTCATTGCGCCCCGGCATGTAGCGACGCACCGACCGCCGCTCAACCGCGGCCGCGCTGTCAGCGCGCGAAGAGAGCCGGCAACGGATCGCCCAAAAAGCCCTGCGCACTCGCTTGCAACACAGGCCCATTGTAAAGCATCATGGACAACTGCGATTTAGCGATGTAAAGTTCACTTGTCTAACGGCCCAGGACACTTGACATGACACGGTCTCTTGCGTGGAAACGCTACAATGGTCGCGTAATCTGGCTCGGTCTTCTCTACGCCGCCTTCCTTCTTCCGGCGGTGTACGGATTCAAACACGGGCTGGTGCCGGGCTGGGCGGCCTATCCCGTGGCAGTTCTGCCGTCGCTGCCGATCATCGGGATTTTCGGCGCGCTTGGCCGCTACCTTGTCGAAGAGCAGGACGAATATGTCCGCATGCTGATGGTCCGCCAGATCCTCTGGGCGAGCGGCTTCACGCTCAGCATCGCGACCGTCTGGGGCTTTCTCGACAATTTCCGGCTTGTGGGACATGCCGACGGTTATTGGCTGATCGCAGTCTGGTTCATCGGGCTCGGCCTCGGCGGACTCGCCAATCGTGTCACGCTCGGCACGCCCGTGCGGTGCTGAGATGGAAAATCGCCTTAGGGTCCTTCGCGCGACACGCGCCTGGAGCCAGGCCGATCTCGCCGAGCGCCTGGAAGTCTCCCGCCAGAGCGTGAATGCAATCGAGACCGGAAAATACGACCCGTCGCTCCCGCTGGCATTTCGTATCGCCGAACTGTTCGAACTTCCGATCGAAGATGTGTTCGTCTCACCCAGCCGGCGCAGCTCAGCGGCGATCTGAGGGCAAGGAAGCCCCGTCGGCGCGGGCCGGCGGGGCTTCCATTCATCGATCGAGCGGATTCACATCGTGCTGGTGACGACCGTATTGCCCGACATCGTCAGCGTCGTCGGCGCGAGCCGGAGCGTCTGGCCGGTCGGCGAAGTCACGATCACGAGGCGGATGTTCCCGCTGCTGTCCGTGACCACCTGGGTGACCGTGCCAAGGTTCGTTCCGGTGCTCGATTGCACAGCAAGGCCCGCCGTCAGACCCGGAAGCACGCTGCTTGCAACCGTGCCGCCCGCGAGGACGCTGTGCGAATTGGCATGAGCGATCCCGGTTGGCGACGCGTGCAGCGCACCCTGGCTGTGGCCGACGGCCGGATTCGTGAACGCTACCCCGCCGTTGATGCCATTGAGCCGCGCGGTCGTCGTCAGCGTTCCGTTGGCCAGCGTGAGCTTGCTCGCCGGGATCGCGAACATTTGGCCGTTGGTACCCCGTATAACGACCACGCGCACGGTCCCGTCATTCGACGTCCGGATCTGCTGAACCGTCCCGACATTCGTTCCGTTCGAAGCGACGGTCATCCCTGTGCTCAGCCCGGTGAGCGAGCCGGTCCGCACGCTCGATGTCCCTTTCGTGCCGGGGAACATCCGGTCCATGCCGGCCGGGGTATCCGTCCGGACATTTGCCGTCGTGCTGCTTCCAAGAGCGCTGTTCGGATTGGCGTGATCGATGCCCGTCGGGGAAGCGTTTTCAAGGCCCATGCTGTTCATGCGCGCGTCGAGCGCTGCCGCGGCCGGACCTCCGCCACCGCCGCCAGCGTTTGCGCCGCCATTGCCGCCTGCGCTCACGCCATGGCCGCCACCGCCGCCGCCGTGGCCACCGCCGCCGCCGCCGCCTCCAGGCGCGGCGAGGAGCGGCGCGGAAACAATGATGGTCGAAGCCATCGCCGCTATCAACATTTTGTTAAACATGAGGAATCCTCCGTCTGGGCTGGTCATTTCAACCCCGAAAGTCCAACGCCAAGGTCCGGTGCTCGCTCCCCTTCTGAAAGGCTGCGTTCAGCTTTTCGCGGCACGGTGTGCAGGCGCCGCGCCGCGCCGCCCGCGAAACGTCGGAAAATAAACTCAAAATCGCTCTGCATCGGTTGGAATCTTCTACCGCGCCGCCGCTTCGTGCTATCGATCGACACAGGAGAGTCGGCCATGCGCGCACTTCGCCTTATTCTTCTCCTCATCGCGTTCGGATGGGGCGCCGCTGCGAGTGCCGCGGTGGAGATTTCCTTTTATTCGAAGGACATGGCTTCCAGCTTCCCGCACGCCTACGTCCGCCTGACCGGCACCGACGACGCAACTGGAAAGCCGGTCGACGTTAATTACGGCTTCACCCCGGTTAGCCTCAGCCCCGGCATCCTGTTTGGCGCCGTCCGCGGCACGATCGAGTCCGCGAGCCCGGAATATATTGCGCGAAGCGACCGTCATTTCGCGCTGAAGCTGACGGACGAGCAGTACCGCAAGGTCGTGAGCACCATCCAGAAATGGCGCGATGCCCCGCAACCTTCCTATCGCCTCAATGGTCGCAATTGCATCGACTTCGTCGCCGACGTCGCTGTTGCGCTGGGGCTGAAGGCGCCGGTGATCCCGAAGCTGATGAAGAAGCCAAGGAGCTATCTCGACGAGATCGCCAGGCTGAACTCGCCGCTGATTGCCGGCTGGAATATGCACTTGGCCACGCCCGTCGCGGCCTTCCCGACTGCGACCGCGCACTGATCAAGCGGCTTGGGCCGCAGTCCTGACGGTCAATTCCATTTCCGCGTTCAGCAGCTTCGAAACCGGGCAATTCGCCTTCGCGTCCTCCGCGAGCCGCTGCAGCTTGTCGTCCCCGATCCCCGGCACCCGGGCCGTCAGCTCGAGGTCCGAACGAGCAATCCGGAAACCCTCGCCGTCCTTGTCTAACTCGACCCGCGCGGTCGTCTCCAGCGCGCCGTCCGAGAAACCCTCCTTCGCAAGCGCGAAGGCGAGCGCCATCGTGAAGCAGCCGGCATGGGCCGCGGCGATCAACTCTTCCGGATTGGTGCCCTTCTCGTCGCCGAAGCGCGTGCCGAACCCATAGGGGCTGTCGTCGAGCACGCCGGACTGGGTGGTGAGCCGGCCTTTGCCATCTTTCCCGGTGCCCTCGTAGCGGGCAGTCGCGGTACGCGTGATCATCACTTCGTCTCCTCAATGCTGGAACAAGAGGAACCGGCCTGACCGGGCGCTGTTCCTGCGAGGCGACGAATTCGTGTTAGTGGGGCGGCGATCGACATGACTGAGACCGACCTTCGCCATATCGAGTTCAACGAAACGCGCCTCGCCTTTCGTCTCCGCGAGGGCGGATCGCCGTCGCTGATGTTCCTGCCGGGCTATGCGTCGGACATGGAAGGGACCAAGGCGGTCGCGCTTGACGCCTTCGCGGAAGCCCGCGGAGTCGGGATGCTCCGCTTCGACTATTCGGGGACGGGCTCATCGGAAGGCAATTTCGAGGACGGCACCCTCGGCGGCTGGCTCGACGAAGCGCTTCACCTGTTCGATACGCAGACGCAGGGGCCCGTAATCCTGGTCGGATCGTCGATGGGCGGCTGGATGGCATTGTTGATGGCGAAGCATCGACCTGAGCGCGTGGCGGCCCTTGTCGGGATTGCGGCCGCGCCGGATTTCACCGACTGGGGTTACAACGACCGCGAGAAACGCGTGCTTCATGAGGCCGGGCGCCTGGAACAGCCGAACGCATATGGGCCGGAACCGCAAGTCACCACCCGCCGCTTCTGGGAATCGGGCGAGGCGCTGCGATTGCTGCACGAGCCGATCGCCGTTCAATGTCCAGTCCGGCTGATCCACGGCGATGCCGATACCGAAGTGCCGCCAAGCATCGCGGTAAAGACGATGCAACAGCTGCGTTCAGGCGATGTCCAGCTACTTGTCCTAAAGGGCGGCGGTCACCGGCTTTCGGCCCGCCACGAAATCGAGGCGATCCTGCGCGCGGTGTCGGGAGTGTTGGAGACCGCCGCTTGATTCTCGCCCTCGCTGCAGCACTCGCCGCCGCTCAGCCTGCGGCCGCGCCCTGTCCGGACGTCGTCACCCCCGACGCTTTCATCTGCCGCGCAATCCACGCGACCGCCGAGCAGAAACCCGACGTCGCTGCACAGGCTTTCGAGCAAGCGGCCCAGGCGCTCGACTCATCCAACCCGCAGGTCGTGAAACTGTATGCTGCCGCGGGGAACAGCTGGATTTCCGCCGGCCAGCCCGGGAAGGCGGCGCTCGACCTCGATCGCGCGCTTGCCGGGACGGGACTGGAAGCGGAGCAGCGCGGCGAAGTCCTGCTTGACCGCGCCCGCGCCGCCGAGGCGCAGAACGACCTTGGCACAGCCCGAGCCAAGGTCAACGAGGCCGCGCAGACCATTTCGGACGATCCCTTCCTCTGGTTCTTCTCGGCGGCGCTTGCAATCCGCGAGAACGACCCGGCGACCGCCAGGTCGAGCATTGGGCGTGCCCTGTCCCTTGCTCCAGCCGATCCAATGATCCTGTTCGAGGCCGGGCACGTCGCCCAGTTCACCGGCGATACGGTCGGCGCGCGCGACTATTGGAACCGGACGATCGAGCGCGATCCGAACGGGGATGCGGGCCAGCAGGCACGGGAAGCCCTGAAGCTGCTTCCCGTCCCCCTGACCGTGCAAGGAGCGCCCAAAGAGCCTAAGTAGCGCCGCATGCGCTATCTCCACACGATGATCCGGGTTTCGGACCCGGAAGCCACGGTCCGATTTTTCAAGCTTCTCGGCCTTGAGGAGCGGCGCCGCGTGGAGAATGAAGCGGGGCGCTATACCCTTATCTTCCTGGGCGTCCCCGGCGACGATGCGGAGGTCGAGCTCACGCACAACTGGGGCGAGAGCGGCTATTCCGGTGGCCGGAACTTCGGGCACTTGGCCTATCAGGTGGACGATATCTACGAGACTTGCCGCCGGCTGATGGACGCCGGCGTGACGATCAATCGTCCGCCCCGCGACGGCCGCATGGCTTTCATCCGCACGCCCGACGCCATCTCGGTCGAACTGCTGCAGAAGGGCTCGGCCCTGGCTCCCGCGGAGCCGTGGGCGTCCATGCCGAACACGGGCGAGTGGTGATGCTGGAAATCGTCGCCGTCCCGGCCTTCGCCGACAATTACCTGTGGCTGGTGCACGACGACGACAGCGGCGAAACGGCGGTTGTTGATCCAGGCGATCCAGAACCGGTCCTTGCAGAAGCGAAGCGCCTTGGCTGGAGCATAGGCGAGATCTGGAACACGCATTGGCATCGCGACCACACGGGCGGGAATCTTGCGATCAAGGACGCAACCGGAGCGACGATCTTCGGCCCCGCGAGCGAGGATATCCCCGGCCGCGACGTCGCACTTGGCGAAAGCGACACCGTCCGCCTCGGCAATCACGTTGGCCGGGTGATTGCGGTCCCCGGCCACACGCTCGGCCATATCGCGCTCGTCTTCGACGACGATGAAGTCGCCTTCGTCGGGGACACCTTGTTCGCGATGGGCTGCGGCCGGTTGTTCGAAGGCACGCCGGAGCAGATGTTCACGTCGCTGTCCCGCCTCGCCGAGCTACCGGACGAGACCCGCCTTTATTGCGCTCACGAGTATACGCTTTCCAACGGCCGCTTCGCTGCCCATGCTGAGCCTGGAAACGCCGACATTGCCGCCCGTCTTTCCGCGGTCGAAAGACTGCGCTCCGAGGATGTCATGACGGTGCCCACGACAGTTGCCGCGGAACGCGCTACCAATCCCTTCGTTCGCGCTGGTGACTGGCAGGAATTCGCCCGTCTTCGTGCCGAAAAAGACAGCTTCCGTTCATGAGGCGAAGCGTCTTTTGTTCCGGGGCTGACACGTGCAACCAAGGAGGTTCGAAATGCGCAGTGTCGTTCCACTCCTGATCATTGCCGCGGTCGCCGGCTGCACAGCCAGCTCGACGCGCATGACCGTTACTGCCCAGGCCGATGCCCAGAGCCGCCTGAACAAGCTTCTCGCCGGCAAAGTGCCCGGAAAGCCGCAGTCATGCCTGGCGAGCTACCGCGCCAACGACATGATCGTCATCGACGATTACACGCTCGCCTTTCGCGACGGAACCAACCGCGTGTGGATCAACAAGCCCGCGGGTGGATGCAATCTGCTGAGCGCAGGACCTTATGCCCTGGTGACCCGCAATGTGGGCGGGATGGGGCTTTGCCGCGGCGACATCGGTCAGGTCACGGACACGCTCAACCACACGACGGTGGGCAGCTGCGTCATGGGCGACTTCATTCCATACATGCGGCGCTAGACCTTGCCGCGCTGACGCCGCTCTTCCATAGTTCGCTCGCCGGAGGGAGTTGGAAAATGCGGCTAGCGCTTGCACTTGCCTGTGCTTTTACGGTCGCCGCGGCGAGCACATCCGCAGGCCCGGCACACAGCCCGGAAGCGCAGGCCAAGCTCGACAGCCTGCTGAGCGGGCGCGTCGCCGGAGAGACTCGCCGGTGCCTTGCTGTAGACAAGACCAATCACCCGATCGGCATCGACGACTCGACCCTGTTGTTCCGCGACGGGCCACGAATCTGGCGCACGGAGATCTCCGGCAGCTTCAACTGCGGCGCGATCGACACACAGTCGGTCATCGCCACGGAGAGCGGCGCCGACCGCCTCTGCGCCGGAGACAAGCTGGTCTTCTACGACAACAACGGCAATCCCGGCGGCGCGTGCTACCTCGGCGAGTTCACGCTGTACGAGAAACCGTGACGTCCTACTTGCGATAAAGCGCTTCGAGACGCTCGCCGTAGACGCTGTTGATGATGTGGCGGCGAATTTTCATCGACGGTGTCAGCTGTTCGTTTTCCACCGTGAACGGCGCGTCGGCGAGGATGAACCTGCGCACCTTCTCGATGACGGACAGATCTGCGTTGACACGGTCGACGGCCGCCGAAAGTCGCTGCTGCATATCCGGACTGTCGGCGATCTCCGGGTCCGGGACCAGCAATCCGACGAGGTGCGGCTTGCGGTCGCCATAGACCATTGCCTGCGCGATTTCGGGTTGCAGCGTCAGCATCCCTTCGACCCGCTGCGGAGCGACATTGTCGCCCTTGTCGTTGACGATGATGTCCTTCTTGCGGTCGGTGATGACGATTCGGCCCTTGTCGTCGAAGTGGCCGATGTCGCCGGTCGCCAGCCACCCGCCCTTCAGCACTCGCTCAGTCTCTTCGGGATTGCGCCAGTAACCGTGCATGACGAGTTCGCCGCGCACCATGATCTCTCCGTCCCCGGCGATTTTCACTTCGGTGTTCTTGACCGGCGGTCCGACTGTTTCGAGGCGGATGCCGACGCTCGGCCGGTTGCAGCTGATCACCGGGCCCGCCTCCGTCTGACCATAGCCTTGCAGGAAAGTGATCCCGAGCGATTGGAAAAAGATTCCGATGTCCGGGTTGAGCGGCGCGCCACCGGACACCCAGGCCTTGACCCGGCCCCCGACTTTCTTGCGCAGCTTCTTTCGAAGCGTGACCTCCAGAAGCCTGTCCATCGGCAGATCCCAGGGCCTCAGGCGCTTTTCGTATTTGTCCTCGCCGATCTTCAATGCTCGCCTGAACAGGTAGTGCGAGAGCCCGCCGCTGGATTCCAGAGTCTTCAGAATCCGGGTTCGCAGCATCTCGAACAGGCGCGGGACGACGATCATGATCGTCGGCCTCGTTTCTTCGATGTTGGAGGCGAGCTTCTCGAGGCTCTCGGCATAATAGATCTGTGCGCCCAGCCCGATCGGGAACAGCTGGCCGCCGGTATGCTCGAGCGCGTGGCTGGCTGGAAGGAACGACAGGAACACCTCGTCTCCCCAACCGAAGTCGCTTGAAATCACATCGGTCGCGCCGGCGATATTGTGAAGGAGAGCCCCGTGATGCTGCATGACTCCACGCGGCGCTCCCCCCGTTCCGCTTGTGTAAATGATGCAGGCAAGGGCGTCGCGTTTCGTTTCCGCGGCCCGGCTTTCAATCGCTGCCGCGTCGCCTCCATCGCTCGCGAGCTTCGACCAGCTGTGGCACTTGATCCATTCGGGCGATTGCCCAACGCGGATCGACTCCATGCCGATGACGTGATGGCAGTGAGCCGAGGTGAGCACTGCAGGAACGAGGTTTCTGGCAAGTCTCTGGTTGGAAACGATGACCGCCTTCGCGCCCGAATTGCCGAGGATGTGCGCGTGATCGCGGGTGGTGTTCGTCGTATAGGTCGGGACCGTCACACAGCCAGCCGCCATGATTGCGAGATCGGAGATCAGCCATTCCGGGCGGTTCTCGCTGACCAGGCAAACGCGATCGCCCGGCTCCAGGCCGATGGCCTTCAGGCCCGTGGCGAGCGTAATCACCTGCCGCCGAGCCTCGGCCCAGCTGGTCGATCGCCATTCTCCATCGCGCTTCGCCCACAGGAACGGTGCATCGCCCTTCACGGCGGCACGCGCCAGGAACATCTGGATGAGATTGTCGAAATGCTCGAGCTGCCGGCCCTCTTTCATTCGGCTACCGCAGCCCCCTCGCTTCGCGGATCGGCGGCCCCGGCCCACCGGCCGTCCACCTGCTCGATCGCGTTCGCCTTGAACGTGCCGGGCGGAAGGGTCGCGACCGTATGGCCCATCGCGCGCAGCTGCGGGGCCATGGCTTCGAGGAAGGTCCCGCGTTCGACGTAGATCGTGTCGCCCGGCGCGTAGATCATCGGCAGAGCGAGCGCCTGCTGGGCCGTCAGTCGGAAATCGATGACTCCGACGATGGCCTTGATCACCTGCGCCGGGATCGTCGAACCGCCGGCGGCACCAACGGCGAGGCGGACCTTTCCGTCAGGCCCATAGACAATTGTGGGACTCATCGAGCTGCGCGGACGCTTCCCGCCTTCGACGCGATTGGCGACGGGGCAGCCGTCCTTCACCGGCTCGAAGGTGAAATCGGTCAATTCGTTGTTGAGATAATAGCCGTTGACCATCAGGCCCGAACCGAAGCTGCTTTCGATCGTCGAGGTTTCGGAGACGATGTCGCCCCACTTGTCGACGACGACGAAATGCGAGGTGCCGCGCTCTGGCTGCGCAGCCGGAGCGCAGACGGGCGGAGCGCCCGGCGGAGTTCCGGCTTCGGCATGGGAGATCGCCTTGTCGGGCGCGATCAGCGCCGAGCGGCTCGCGAGATAGGCCGGGTCCGCCATCCCGGCGAGCGGGACCTGCACGTAATCCGCGTCACCGACATACTTGTCGCGGTCAGCGTAAGCGAGCCGCTCCGACTCCGCGATCAGGTGCCATGCCGTGGGCGAGGTCGGCCCGAGCTTCGAGAGAGCGAACGGCTCAAGCTGCTTCAGCGTTGCGAGAACCGTGATTCCGCCCGACGAGGACGGCCCCATCCCGCAGATTCGATAGCCGCGATAGGTGCCGCAAACCGGCGGCTTCTGCTTGGCGTCATAGGTCGAGACGTCGCCCACCGTCATCTTCGACGGATTGTGGTTGGCACCGTTCACCGTCCCCACGATCGCCTGGGCGTTAGGTCCGACGTAGAAACTGTCGGCACCCTGCTTCGCGATGCGCTCCAGGAAATCGGCGAAGGCCGGATTCTTCAAGACTATCCCGAC
>Ga0207678_10004732_pt1 | contig 12225 bp, 5 predicted proteins | sample KBSC63metaG_FD_184319 | JGI IMG/M metagenome (GOLD analysis project Ga0207678, IMG submission 184319) | Corn rhizosphere microbial communities from Kellogg Biological Station, Michigan, USA - KBS C6-3 metaG (SPAdes) (version 2) | ecosystem: Host-associated > Plants > Roots > Rhizosphere > Soil ... | reverse complement strand
CGAACCCCATCGAGCTCGTGCACGACACGGTAGCTGGCTTTGCCCCCAAAGAACGTGCGGCGATCCACCTGCTGGATCTCGTCTCCCGTTTCCGGGTTGTTGAGATACAGGGTGAAGTTGGAGAACAGATTGAAGCGGTAGGTGCCGAGATAGGCGACGGCCTCGACCTGCGAGTTCTCGCTCGGCTGAGCGTGCAGCTGCGCGAAGAGCTGATGGCGCGCGGTGTTGCCGCCTTCGTCCGGGTCGATGGTGCCGTAGCGCGACATGAGCCCCTGCTGAACGGCGCGATCGGGGATCTGCCCGGATCCGTACCAGTTGCTGCCGTAGCTGAGCTCACCGATGTTGACGGTGGTGTCTTCCGCCGGTGCGATGCTCAGCTTGTTGAAGAGCTTGTACTTCTCCCAGCGCTCGGGGTTCTCGAAGGGGCCGTCGGAGCGCCCGATTTCGGCGGCAAAGATGGCCTTCACCGAGTCAAAGTGCGGACTGGCGATGGCCAGGCCGCGGTAACCGATATCACCATGGCCGGGCGAGCCGGCCAGGCCGAAGCCCACCGAGCTGTGCTCGAAGGAGTCGCGTGACACCAGATTCACGGCGCCTGCCGTCGCGAAGTCGCTCTGCGCAGGGAAATAGAGGCCCTTGCTGATCTCGACTCGCTCCACCACCTCGGGGATGATGAAGTTGGTGTCGCTGAAGCCCTGTCCGTGCGCATGCGCGACCATGTTGATCGGCACGCCGTCGATAGAAAGCGCGATGTCGGTGCCATGGTCGGCGTCGAAGCCGCGCAGAAAGTACTGGTTGGCTTTGCCGCCCCCCGAGTGTTGCACCATCACCAATCCGGGGGTGACGCGCAGGATGTCTTGCACGCTGCCGATCGGGCGCAGCGAAAAATCACGGTCACGTACCTCCAGCGAGGAGGCGGCGCTGATCGGGCGCTTCGTGAGCACCACGACCTCCGGCAGGGCTTCGCCCGTCACCGGATCGAGAGCGGGGGCCTGATCGGTGGGCGTTGCCGCCGGTGCCTCGGTCTTCTCCGGCGGTAACGCAGCGTTGGCATCCGTTGGCCCCGTCGAAGGAGTCTGCCCCAATGCGCCGCTGGCGCACGTCGCGAGGAGGAAAGGGAAGTGTCGAGCGAGGGTGCGCAGCGGGCGCAGCTCTCTCGTACGACGTGAGCGTCGTGGCATTTTGAGTTGCTTTCAGCGGCGGTCCCGAGGGCCGCTCGCAAGAAATACGAACCGAGCGGCCGCGGATCAGACGCCCGCGGAGCTCATCACCAGCTTGCCGTGCCGCACGCCTTTCATCCCGATCAGATGATCGGCGAAGTGCCGCAGCTCCGCCGGTTTGCCCCGCAGCGCCATGACCTCGAGGCAGTGGTCGTGATCGAGGTGGACGTGCATCGTGGCCAGGATCATCCGGTGATGATCGTGGCCCGCCTCCAGCAAGCGATCGGCGAGGTCGCGCTTGGTATGATCGTAGACGATGGTGACCGTCGCCACGGATTCAGCGCGACCCGAAACCGCCTCTTCCTCGACCACTCGGCCGCGCATCAGATCGCGGATGGCCTCCGAACGATTGCTGTGACCGCTGCGGGCCAGCAGTTGATCGAAGCGCTCGATCAGATCTCGCTCGATCGCGAGGCTCACACGCTCTACCTCCGACACGCCGCTCCTCCGGTATTACGAATGGTGGCGTTCTTACTACGCGTCCGCCGGCGCGAAAAGAGGAAGTTTGGGACGTGGCCGGTGCAGAGAGCAGGCACGCCGAGTGGGCTTGGCGACGGGCGGGGCCGTGCCGCGCCCGCTTTCCCAAACCTGAGTCAGACGGCCGCGGCGACGTCCTCGTCGGCGGTCAGCGTCAGAATTTCGACGCCATCGGCCGTCACCAGCACGGTGTGCTCGAACTGGGCGGACAGGCTGCCGTCGCAGGTCACGACCGTCCAGCCATCATCGAGCGTGCGCACGTCGGGCTGTCCCAGGTTGACCATGGGTTCGATGGTGAAGACCATGCCGGGGCGCAAGCGCAGGCCGGTGCCCGCGCGGCCGTGGTGGGGGACGTGGGGCTCGGCATGCATCTTCCGCCCGATGCCGTGGCCGCCGAACTCGGTCACCACACTGCAGCCCTCGGCGTGAGCCAGCTCTTCGATCGCCGCCCCGATGTCGCCCAGGCGCGCACCGGGCCGCACCACCGCGATGCCCGCGTCGCGGCAGCGCCGCGCGACGTCGGCGACGTGCCGCGCCTCGGGCGAGATCGCGCCGATCGCGAAGGTCGCGGACGTATCACCGTGAAATCCGCCCAGCTCCGTCGTGACGTCGACGTTGACGATCGTACCCTGCTCGAGCACGCGCGCGGCGCTGGGTACGCCGTGGCACACGACGCTGTCCGGGCTGACGCAGACCGCCGCCGGAAACGCCGGCAGGCTCGGGTGGGGGCGGTAGCCGAGCTGGCTCGGGCGGCCGCCGCGGCGCTGCGTGTCGGCGCGCACCCAGCGGTCGATGTCGAGCGTGCTGGTGCCGGGCGCGAGCCGCCGCCCGATCAGGCTCAGTGTGCCCGCAGCTGCCTGTCCAGCGCGCCGCAGCGCGGGATGATGTGACGGTCCCCAGAGATCGATACCCACCGCCTCAGGTTGCAATGGGCGGAGCCCGGTGCGCCAATACCGTTTGGGTATGGCGGTCCGGCCCGCGGCTGGCCCGGATGATGCTAGACTCCCCGGGTGAGCCTCGACCAACTCCATTACTTCGTCGCGGTTGCCGAGGAGGGCAACATCGGCCGCGCGGCGCGGCGCCTGCATATTTCCCAGCCGCCGCTGACGCGGCAGATCCGCCATCTGGAGACGGAGCTCGGCGTGGAGCTGTTCTTGCGCACCCCGCGCGGGGTGCAGCTGTTGCCAGCCGGGCAAGTGCTGCTGCCGCGCGCGCGCCGGGTGCTGGCCGACGTGGCCGCGCTGGAGCACGGTCTGCGCGACGGTGTCGATCGGCACGCCGCGAGCCCCTCGCGCCGGGCGAAGGAGTGAGCCAGGCGCGCGCGCCCGGCGGTCTCACGCGCTCGGCGCCTGCCTCGCTATGCGCGCCTGCTGACCAGCCAGGGCTCTGGCCACCGCGCGCTCCAGCAGCTCGCGCGAGAACGGCTTTTGCAGCACGTTGGGCGCGTCGAAGGGTTCCAGAAAGCCCGCGTCGTAACCGGAGATGAAGAGCACCCGCAGATCCGGGATCAGCTCGCGGGCTGCCGCGGCCAGCTCCGCGCCGTTCATGTCGGGCATCACCACGTCCGTCACCAGCAGCGAGATCCCTTCGCGCTCGCTCTTCAGCAACTCGAGCGCGGCCCCGGGCCGGCTCGCGGTGAGTACGCTGTAACCCAGGCGCTGCAGCAAGCTCGCGGTCGTCGCCAGCACCAGCTCCTCGTCGTCCACCAGCAGCAGGCGCGTCCCCTGGCGCTCCGGCAAGGGCTGCAGCGAGCTGCGCTGGCGCGATGAAGACGGCTCGGCAGCAGCCTGGGACCGCGGCAGCACGACCGTCGCGCGCGTCCCTTGCCGCGGGCCGCTGTGCAGGAACACGCTCCCGCCGCTCTGGCGCACGATCCCCTGCACCGCGGACAGCCCCAGGCCCGAGCCGTGGTGTTGCTGCTTGGTCGAAAAGAACGGCTCGAACGCCCGATCCGCCGTCTCCGCGTCCATCCCGACGCCGTTGTCCTCCACGCACAGTTCCACGCGGTCGGGCGCCACGTTGCGCGTGCTCAGGCGCAGCTCGCCGCCAAGCGGCATGGCATCGCGCGCGTTGAGCACCAGGTTCATCACGACCTGCTCCAGCTGTTCGGGGTCGGCCTCGATGTTCCACAGCTCCGGATCGAGCGCGGCGTCGAGCTGGATGGTCGCGGGCAGCAGCAGGCGGAACAGCGGCAGCTGCCGAGTGAGCACGTCGTTCCAGTCCATCGGCCGCGGGTTGCGCGGCTGCTTGCGGCCGTAGGCCAGCAGCTGGCGGGTCAGGCGCGAGCCGCGCTCCACGCTGGCGATGATGTCGCCGAGCAGCTCCTGTCCTTCGGGGCTCTCCACCTCCGCGGCGAGCAGCTCGGCGGCTCCCCCGACGGCAGTGAGCAGGTTGTTGAAGTCGTGAGCCACACCGCCGGCGATCACGCCCACGCTCTCGTGACGCTGGGCGCGCAGGAGCGCCAGCTCTCCCTCGTACAGCGCGCGCTCGGTGCGTTTCAAGGCCGTGACGTTGACAGCCAGCACCGCATGCCGGCCGCTCGGCAACCGGCGCGTCGACACGCGGTAGAACACACCGCCCGGATAGCTCTCGAGCAGCTCCGTCTCGGGATACTCGCGGTCGCAGCGCAGCTCCAGCCATTCCTCCGCCGAGACGGCCTGGCCATCGACCGTGAGCGGCAGCATTGCACACTGGGCGAGCAGCTCGCGATAGGGCTGCCCGCGACTGACCGCGCCCGGCGCGACCGACTCTTCGAAGCGCTGGTTCCAGAGCAACAAGTCGCCGTTGGCGTCCAGCAGCGCGCAGGCTTCGGTGCCCCGAGACAGGTCGAGCCACTCGGCTTGCTCGGCGTGGAAGCGTGCGCGCAGCCGCTCCACCTGGCGCGCGCGGCCCAGCCCCTCCAGAAAGCCCTCGTAGGTGATGCGCGCGTTGAACACGAGGAACGACGTCATCGAGACGGCCAGCAGCGCCAGGATCACGTACTCCCGATCGCCGTGAAACAGCCAGAAGACCGCCGGCACCAGCAGAGTCCCAGCGATGTAGCTGTACGCCGCCTGCGGGATCGAGGCGAGGGTGGTGGAGGCGGCGCTGGCCATGGCCGCAAGCGTGACGAACACCAGCACGTGTCCGACGTCGCTCGCTCCCGCCACCAGCCACACTACCGAGCCGAGGTTCAGGCCCGCGAAGCCGCAGAACACCGTCGCGCGGACCAGGCCCCGCGGTGCCCCGCGAGGAGCCCGCCGGGGCCTGCGCGTGCGGTAGCCAAACCACAGGGCGCCGGCCAGCTGCAGCGCTCCCCAGAGCTGGAGCGGGAGGTGGGGAGCCGTCGGATACAGCAGCGCGCAGAGCAAGACCGCGTTGGCGATCGTGGCGGCGGCGTTGACGGGAGCGCGACGCGCGAAGAGCTCGAGCTTCGCGACGGTCAGCTCGCGCTCGAGAACGGCGAGTGGCCCCTCTGTAGGCGCGGGGCTCGACATCGGATCAGGGTACCCCATGTTGTCCACCACGAACAGCGAGCGTCTATCTCAGCGCTGGAGCCGAGCGATTGATCTAAGCGATTGCATACGCGGTGTCCCGCGCTGGAACGCGAGCTTTGCCCGTGATTTCGCCGATTTCGCCGCGCGATATCCCCCCGCGGGATCGGTTCCTGCCGGGCTGCTTCATCCGGGCCTGCTGAGGTCGCCCGCCGGCTCTTTGACGGCCGCGTCGGGCGGGCGCGCCCCGCTTGTGGCCGCGCGCGCACTGTGTTCGACTGCGCGCCGTGCGAACTCTGACAGAGCGCGTACTGGCGGGCGGAGGGGACGCCGGAGCACTGGCTCGCAGCGTCGATTGGTCCAAGACCGCGATCGGTCCGGTAGAGACCTGGTCGCAGACGCTGCGATCGACGGCGTCGCTCGTGCTGAACAATCACTCGGGCATGTTGCTGTGGTGGGGACCCGAGTTCATCCAGATCTACAACGACGCCTATCGACCGGTGCTCGGGGACAAGCATCCGCGCGCCATGGGGCAGCCCTTCAGCGAGTGCTGGAAGGAGGTCTTCCACATCCTCGGTCCAATGGCGGAGCGACCCTTTCGCGGCGGGCCCGCCTCGACCAGCGACGATATCGCGCTGCTCCTGCACCGGAAGCTGCCGCGCGAGGAATCGCACTTTCGTCTCGCCTATAGCCCCGTGCTCGATGAGACCGTGCCGGGGACGGGCATCGGCGGCGTGCTCGCGACGGTCACCGAGATCACCGAGCCGGCATATGCCGAGCGCCAGCTGCGCACGTTGCGCGAGCTGGCGACGCGCAGCGCGGCCGAGGCCAGCTCCGCGGAGGAGGCGTGCCGGGCTTCAGCCTTGACCTTGTCGAACAACCCCTGGGACGTGCCCTTCGCCCTGTTCTACCTGTTCGACGAGAACGACGGCGCCCGGCTCGTGGCGCACTCCGGCTCGCGGGAGTCGAAGCCCTTTTCGGGCAGCGATGGCAGCGCCTGGCTGTCCGCGGTGCTGAAGCCAGGGAGCGAGATCCGGATTGTACCGATCGACTCCTCGCTCGAGCCGCCCCACAGCCCGTGGTCGGAGGCGCCGCGCGAAGCGATCGTGTTGCCGCTTCGATCACCGGATCATCCCGCCGCGTATGGCGCGCTGATCTGCGGTATCAGCCCGCATCGCTTGCTCGACGCCGGCTATCGCTCCTTCTTCGAGCTGGCCGCGGGCCAGATCGTCACGGCGCTGCGCAACGCTCGCGCGCTGGAGTACGAACGCAAGCGTGCCGAGGCGCTGGCCGAGTTCGATCGCTCCAAGACGCTGTTCTTCAGCAACATCAGCCACGAGTTCCGCACCCCGCTCTCGCTGATCTCGATGCCGATCGAAGAGGCACTGGCGTCGCCGGCGCAGGCTCTGCAGGGTGAAGACCTGCAGGCCGCGCATCGCAACGTGAAGCGCCTGCTCAAGCTGGTGAATCAGCTGCTCGACTTTTCGCGCATCGAGGCCAAGCGCGCGCAGGTGTCATACCAGCCCACCGATCTGTGCGCGCTGACCAGCGATCTCGCCAGCGCATTTCGCTCGATGGTCGAGCACGTGGGTCTGCGTCTCGAGGTCGACTGCCCGCCGCTCGACGCGCCCGTGCTGCTCGACCCTGACATGTGGGAGAAGATCGTCCTGAATCTGCTCGCGAACGCCTTCAAGTTCACGTTCCAGGGCGGCATCACGGTGTCGCTGCGTGAGCAGACCGATAGCGTAGAGCTGCGCGTGCGCGACACGGGCATCGGGATCGCACGGGAACAGCTGCCGCACCTGTTCGATCGCTTTCATCGCGTGGAAGGGGTGGAGTCGCGCAGCCACGAGGGCTCCGGCATCGGCCTGGCCCTGGTCGCCGACCTGGTGCGGCTGCAGGGCGGTCAGATCAGCGTCGAGAGCGAACTCGGACGCGGCACCACCTTCTGCGTCAGCCTGCCGCGCCGGCTCGCGCATGCGGCGGCTGCCGCCGTCACCGCAGGCGGGGTGCACAAGCAGGCGTTCGTGGAGGAGGCGCAGAACTGGCTGCTCAGCGCACCCATCGAGCCGGAGCCTGACGAGTCCGCGCCGCGGTCGCAGCACGCGCACATCTTGCTCGCCGACGACAATGCCGACATGCGGGCCTACCTCACGCGCTTGCTCAGCAGTCACTGGAGCGTGACCGCCGTGAGCGATGGGCAGGCGGCTCTCGCCGCCGCGCGCGCCGAACACCCCGATCTGGTGCTGGCGGACGTCATGATGCCCAAGCTCGACGGCTTCGGGCTTGTGCGCGAGCTCCGAGCCGATCCGGCGCTGGCCACGATACCCATCCTGCTGGTCAGCGCGCGCGCGGGCGAAGAAGCGATCGGCGACGGGCTCCGCCGGGGCGCGGACGGCTATATCACCAAGCCGTTCTCGGCGTCGCATCTGCTGGTGCGCATCGAGGCCCAGCTCAACACTTCGCGCATGAAGTCCGCCGCGTATGAGGAGCGGCGGCGCCTGTACACGGCGCTGGCGGCCGCTCCGAATCCGATCCTGCTGCTCACCGGACCCGAGCACGTCGTCGAGCTCGTGAACCCCGCCGGTCTGGAGCTCTGGGGCAAGGACGGTTCGGTCGTGGGCAAGCCGTTGCGCGTGGCCTCGCCGGAGCTCGCCGACCAGCCTTTCCTCCCGCTCCTGGACGAAGTGCGCCGCAGCGGGCGCTCGATCCAGCAGCGCGCCACGCTCGCGCGCCTCGACACTCATCGCAACGGCGAGCTCGTGGACATCTACGTCGACTTCGTGTTCGAGCCGGTGCTCGATGCGGCCGGTCGGGTCGAATCGATCCTGGTGGTGGCGCTCGACGTGACGCACCAGGTGCAGGCGCAGCGCATCACACAAGCGGCGCTCGAAGACGCGCAGCGCGCGAACAAGACCAAGGACGAGTTTCTGGCCCTGCTCGGTCACGAGCTGCGCAACCCGATGGCGCCGATCATGACGGCGCTGGAGTTGATGAAATTCCGCGGCGACCGCGGCATCACGCGCGAACGCGAGGTGATCGAGCGCCAGGCCCATCACCTGCTGCGCCTGGTCGACGACCTGCTGGACGTCGCTCGCATCGCGCGCGGAGTGGTCGAGCTGAAGCGGAGCAAGATCTGCTTGCAGGAGCTGATCAGCAAGGCGCTGGAGACGGTCGGTCCCCTGTTCGCGGAGAAGCGTCATCGCTTGAGCATCAGCGTGGACCCGGAGCTGCAGATCGACGCGGACGCCGAGCGCATGCTGCAGGTGCTGTCGAACCTGCTGACAAACGCTGCCAAATACACGAACCAGGGCGGAGAGATCAGCGTCAGTGCGCGCGCCGACGCCGGTGAGGCGCTGGTGTTGGTGCGCGACAACGGCATCGGCATCGCCGCGGACATGTTGCCGCACGTGTTCGAGATGTTCGTTCAGGAACGCCAGGGGCTGGACCGTTCGCGAGGTGGATTGGGGATCGGGCTCGCGATCGTGCAGGGGCTGGTGCGCCAGCACGGTGGGTCGGTGCGGGTGCACAGCGAAGGGCAGGGACAGGGCAGTTGCTTCGAGCTCCGGCTGCCGCTGGCGGACGACGAGCTGAGCAGCGAGGTGGTCACGGCGCACGCCGGCAAGGGAATTCCGGAGGCCGCGGCCCGGGTGCGCGTGCTCGTGGTCGATGACAACGAGGATGCCGCGGAGCTGCTGGCGACCGCCATCGAGGCGATGGGCCACCAGACGGAGATCGCGCACGACGGCGCGAGCGCGCTGCGGGTGGCGGAGAGCTTCCAGCCCGACGTGGCCGTGCTCGACATCGGCTTGCCGATCATGGACGGCTACGAGCTGGCACGGCGGTTGCGCGCGAGCTCGCGCGCGCCCCGGCTGGTGGCGCTGACCGGATACGGACAGGAGCGCGACAAGCAGGAGAGCCTGCGGGCTGGCTTTCAGGCGCACCTGGTCAAGCCGGTGGACATCCGGCGGCTCGCGCTGACGATCGAGGATCTGGTCGCCGGCTGAGCTGCGCGCCGCGCCGGGTGCGTTAGCTCAGAACACCACGGTACGGTTGCCGTGGATCAGCACGCGGTCTTCGAGGTGCCAGCGCACCGCGCGCGCCAGCACCTGGCGCTCCAGGTCGCGACCCTTGCGGACCAGCTCGTCCACGCTGTCTTGATGCGAGCAGCGCGCCACGTCCTGCTCGATGATCGGCCCCTGGTCGAGCTCGGCCGTCGCATAGTGGGCCGTCGCTCCGATCAGCTTCACGCCGCGCTGCCGCGCTTGATGGTAGGGCTTGGCGCCGATGAAGGCGGGGAGCAGTGAATGGTGGATGTTGATCACCCGCCCCGGCCAGCGCTTCACGAAGCTCGCGCTCAAGATTTGCATGTAGCGAGCCAGCACCACCAGGTCGATCTGGCGGTCTTGCAGCAGGTCATGCTCGCGGGCCTCGGCGTCCAGCTTGGAGTCGGGCTGCTTGCGCATCAGCTCGTAGTCGACGTCATACTGGCGAGCCAGTGGCTCCAGATCGGGATGGTTGCTGACGATCAGCGCGATCTCGCCGCCCAGCTCGCCCGCGTGCTGGCGGCGCAGCAGGTCGTGCAGGCAGTGGTCGTACTTGGAGACGAACACGGCCACGCGCGGGCGCTGTTCACAGCGCTGCACGGCGAACTCCATACCCCAGCCCCGGGCCAGCTGATCGAGGCGCTGCTCCAGGCGTCGCTCGCTGTCACCGGACTTGGGCAGCTCGATGGCCAGCCGCTGGAACAGGTGCCCGCTCTCCGGATCGACATCCTGGTCGCACTGGCTGAGGCGAGCACCCGAGCCGCACACCGCGTCGAGCAGCGCCGCGCTCGCGTCGTGGCGCGGGCTCGAGCAGGCGAGCAGCGTGGCGGAGGCCGGGCGCCAGCGCAGCTCCAGGCGCTGGCTCGGATCCGGCGGCGCAGAAGGCTCACGCTGGACGTCGACCTGCAGCACCTGCGGCTCGTTCGCCGGCAGCTCGATCCGGCGCACCCCGGAGGCGCGCCGGAAACTCGGATTGCCCTTGCTGTCGCGGACCAAGGGCTGCTCGGGACGGGATCGTTCTCGCATGGGTACCCCCGAAAACCTGTCAGAACGGATGGACCCAGGCGTGGCGGCAGACCCACCTGGGGGTGAGGCTCGCGTGCTGGCACGCGGCTACTGTGTTGCACCTAAGTGTATCACCGCAGCACGAGCCGCCGGCCGCTGCGTGTCACTGCGCCGGCACGCAGTCGTACTGCACCTTCCAGTGCGCGAGCCGCGGTGCGGTCTGCTTGTCGGTGGTCGGGTTGAGCGTGACCGTGATGCGCAGCAGGTTCTTGGAGAGGACCTCCGGAGAGGCGGTGTTGAATGCGCCCTTGCCGCTGGAGCCGGTGTCGATCAGCGCGATGTCGTAGGCCGTCTGCGACGGGCCCGTGTCCGTCGACTTGTCCGCATGAGCGAGCTGGATCGGCGTGGTCGGTGTCAGGCTGGCCAGGCTGTCGCCCGTCTGCGCGAAGATATCGATCGAGGTCGTGTCCGGGATCTCCGCCTGCCAGTCGAAGTCGCGCCAGACAGGTACGGTGTCGCCCTTGCAGCTCGCCGTGAAGTCCTGAACGAAGGTGGCCTGATTGAATTTGCCGGTGATCGGCGGCTTGGGCGGCGGAAGATTGTCGGGCGAGACGCAGGCGGTCAGGTCGAAGAACATGAACTCCAGCGCCTTCTCCTGGGGCGTCAGATCGCCTTGCTTGCAGGCCACCGGGAACTCCGTGCCCTTGGCGGCGCTGCACGTGCCGTAGTTGCCTGAGGGGATGCCCGTGCAGGTGGCGGTGTAGGCATAGTCGTGGCAGTCGGAGTTGCCGCTGCAGCCGCCGCACTTGCCGCCCACGCAGCGATCCGGCGCACACTCGGCGTCGGTCGTGCAGGAGCGAGCGCAGCTACCCAGCGACTCGCCGGAACAGGTCTGCGCGCCGCCGCAGTCTTCTTCCGCGGTGCAGCCACAGACGCCGTTGGTGCAGATGCCGCTCGCGCACTGCGAGCCGTTGGTGCAGCCCGAGTCCTGGCAGCTGCCGCCGCAGAAGTAGCCGGTCGCGCACTCGCTGTCGTCGTTGCAGTCGCTGGCATTGCAGGTCGCGCCCGTGCAGGTGCCGAGCGGGCACTCGCTGTCGTCGCCGCAGGTCGAGGTGCCGCACTTGGCGCCCGTGCACAAGCCGCTCGCGGGACAGGCCGCGTCGCCGGCGCAGGTCGACGCCGTGCTGCACTTGGCGTTGTTGCACACGCCGCTGACCCCGCAGCCGGTGTCCCCCGCGCAGGTCTTGGTCGAGCACTTGGCGTTGTTGCACAGGCCGCTGACGCCGCAGGCGCTGTCGCCTGCGCAGGAGGCGCTGCCGCACTTGGCGCCCGTGCAGGTCAAGCTCTTGAGACAGGCGGCGTCGGAGGTGCAGGCCGCGGGGGTGCTGCACTTGGCGCCGTTACACACCCCGCTGGAGGGGCAAGCGGCGTCGGACGCGCAGGCGTTCGAGGTGCTGCACTTGGCGTTGTTGCACAGGCCGCTGACGCTGCAAGCGGCGTCGTTGGCGCAGGCGGTCGCCGTGGAGCACTTGGCGTTGTTGCACAGGCCGCTGACGCTGCAAGCGGCGTCGTTGGCGCAGGCGGTCGCCGTGGAGCACCTGGCGTTGTTGCACAGGCCGCTCACCGTGCAGATTCCGTCGTTGGCGCAGCTCTTGGTGGAGCAGGTGGCGTTGTTGCACACGCCGCCCACGCCGCAGTTGCTGTCCAGGCTGCAGGTGCCGGTGCAACGTCCGCTCACGCACGAGGAGCCCGCCGTCGTATTGCACTGTGCGTTGGAGGTGCAAGTGCCGGCGCCGTTGCACGTGCCCTTGGTCGAGCCGGTGCCGGCGCCGCAGGAGTTACTGTCGCACTGGGCGTTGGTGTGGCACACCTTGGCGCTGCTGTTGCAAGTGCCGGCGGTGGAGCCCGTGCCGGTGCCACAGGAGTTGCTGTCGCACTGAGCGTTGGAGTGGCAGATCTGACCGTTGGTGTTGCACGTGCCGAGGCTCGCGCCAGTGCCGGTGC
>Ga0207678_10004728_pt1 | contig 12227 bp, 11 predicted proteins | sample KBSC63metaG_FD_184319 | JGI IMG/M metagenome (GOLD analysis project Ga0207678, IMG submission 184319) | Corn rhizosphere microbial communities from Kellogg Biological Station, Michigan, USA - KBS C6-3 metaG (SPAdes) (version 2) | ecosystem: Host-associated > Plants > Roots > Rhizosphere > Soil ... | reverse complement strand
CCACGCGACGCTGGCGACGCTGCTCGGCGGCTACTCGATCACGCCCGCCGGCAAGCGCTTCTACATCGGCCCCGTCTATCACCGCGACGACGCCGAGACGACCTCGACGGCGATCTTCCCCATCGCCTACTTCGGCAAGAACCACGTCGCCGGCACCTCGACGTCGCTGTTCCTGCCGCTCTACCTCGACATCCGCCGCAAGGACGAGGACGCGCGCTTTCCCATTCCGCTGGAGTTCGGCTTTCGCGACGGCGCCGTGCAGTTGTCGAAGGGCGCGATCGCCGGCGGCAACCTCGAGCTCTATCTGCACGAGCTGACGCGGCGCGCCGACAGCGCGTCGTCGTTCGACCGCCTGCCCACGCCGTTTCGCGCCGTCGCGACCGACATGGTCACCGGCCAGAAGCATGTCTTCGACAGCGGCCCGCTGTACGTCGCCCTCCGAGCCAGCATGTCGGTCCCGGGCCTCTTCACGCCCGTCGAGGTGGATGGTCGGATCTACGGCGACGGCGGCCTCGTCGACAACCTGCCCGTCGACATCGTGCGCGCGATGGGCGCGGACGTGGTCATTGCCGTCAACATCGGCACGCCGCTGATGTCGGCCGAGCAGCTCCAGTCGCTCGTGGGCCTCACCGCGCAGTCGCTCAACATCCTGACGCAGCAGAACGTCGTGGCGTCGATCGCGCTGTTGCGGCAGGGCCCGCACGTGCTGATCTCGCCCGACCTCGGCGCGCTCACGTTCGCCGATTTCTCCTCGGCCGCCAAGCTGGTGGGACTGGGCGAGGCGGCCGCGCGCGCGCAGGCCGCGGCGCTCGCGCCATATGCGCTCCCGCCCGCCGCGTACGCGGCGCACGAAAGCGCGCGGCGGCAGCTCCCGCCGGTGGGCGACCCGATGGTCGCCGGCGTGCGGGTCGAAGGCACCGACCGGACCAATCCCGCCGTGCTGGCCGAGCAGCTCGATTCGCTGGAAGGCAAGCCGTTCGACAGCCGGCAGGTCGACGCCGACATCGCGCGGCTTTACGGCAGCGGCGATTTCGAGCGGGTGTCCTACCGGCTGATCGATGAAAAGGGCCAGCGCGACCTCGTGTTCGACGTCACGGAGAAATCGTGGGGTCCGAACTTCCTGCGCTTTGGCGTCGAGCTGTCGACCGACCTGCAGGGCGAGAACTTCTTCAACGTGCTGATCGGCCACAAGAAGACCTGGATCAACAGTCTGGGCGCGCAATGGCTGAACGAGCTCGAGTTCGGACAGGTGCGCCGCTACTCCACCGAGTTCTACCAGCCGCTCGAGAAGTCGCAGACGTGGTTCGGCTCGGCGTACGGCGAAGTGAAACGCGAGCCGCAATACATCTTCGACGGCGACCTGCGGATCGCGCAATACGACATCCTGACCGAGCGGGCGGGTCTCGACGCCGGCGTGAACCTCGGCGAATGGGGGGAAGTCCGGCTCGGCCCGCAGTTCAACCACTACCGCGCCGACCGCGAGATCGCCATCCGCGATTTTCCGTCGTTCGTGTCGCTGGACGAGGCCGGGATATCGCTTCGAACGCGCTACGACCGGCTGGACGATCCGTTCTTCGCCCGCAACGGCGCGCGCGTCAACGCCGAGCTGTTCCAGGCGATACCGGCGATGGGCAGCGATACCGACGTCACGCGCGTCAGCGCGGAGTTCCTGCAGGCAGTCCCGCTGTTCGACAACGGCCGCCTCCATCTCGGCGGGCGCTTCGGCGCGATGGACGTCCGCGACCAGACCACGGCCACTAATTTCGACCTCGGCGGCTTCCTCAACCTCTCGGGTCTTCGGACCGACCAGCTCAACGGCGACTACCTGGGCTTCCTGCGCGCGGTCTACTACCACCGGATGGGACCGCTGCGCTACATCGGCCGCGCGTGGTACCTCGGCGGGTCGCTGGAAGCCGGCAACGTGTGGAACACGCGCCAGGACGTGAGCTTCGGCGACACGTTCAAGGCGGCGAGCCTCTTCCTCGCGGCCGACACCTACATCGGCCCGTTCTATTTCGCGTACGGCCGCACGAGCCGCGGCGAATCGAGCTGGTACGTGTTCGTCGGCCGGCCATGAGCGCGCCGCGCGCCAGCGACCAAGCGAGCGCCAACGCGGGCTGGCGCGAGCGGAGCCGCGCCGCGGTGTGGCACCCGTGCACGCAGATGAAGACGCACGAGACGCTGCCGCTGCTGCCGATCGCCCGCGCCGAAGGCGCGTGGCTGCACGACTTCGACGGCCGCCGCTATCTGGATGGCATCAGCTCGTGGTGGGTCAACCTGTTCGGCCATGCCAACCCGCGGATCAACGCCGCGCTGGCGGCGCAGCTCGGCACGCTCGAGCACGCGATGCTCGCGGGCTGCACGCATCGCGCGGTGGTCGAGCTGTCGGAGCGCCTCGCGGCGCTCGCGCCGCCGGGGCTCGGGCACGCGTTCTACGGCTCGGACGGCGCGTCCGCGACCGAGATCGCGCTGAAGATGAGCTTCCACTACTGGAGCAACCGGGGCAAGCCGGGCAAGCGCGGCTTCGTCAGCGTGGCCGGCGGCTACCACGGCGAGACGCTCGGCGCGCTCGCCGTCACCGACGTCCCGCTGTTCCGCGCGACGTACGCGCCGCTCCTCGCCAAGCAGGCAATCGTGCCCTCGCCCGACGCACGCAAGGCAGCCCCCGGCGCGACGGCCCGCGACGTCGCGGCCGCGGCCTCCGCCGCGCTCGAGGCGCACCTCGACGCGCATCATGCGACGATCGCCGCGCTGATCGTGGAGCCGCTGGTGCAGGGCGCGTCCGGAATGGCGATGCACGATCCCGCGTATCTGCAGGCGGCGCGCGCGCTGTGCTCGCGCTACGGCGTGCACCTCATCGCCGACGAGATCATGACGGGCTTCGGCCGCACGGGCACGCTGTTCGCCTGCGAAGCGGCCGGCATCGTCCCAGATTTCCTGTGCCTGTCGAAGGGCATCACCGGCGGCTACCTGCCGCTGTCGTGCGTGCTGTCCACCGACGAGGTGTTCGCCGCGTTCTATGCGGACGATGCGGCGCGCGGCTTCCTTCATTCGCATTCCTACACGGGCAGCGCGCTGGCGTGCCGGGCAGCGCTCGCGGTGCTCGACATCTTCCGGGACGACCGCGTGATCGAGGCCAACGCCGCCGCGGCGCGCCGCTTCGCCGCACGGGCGGCCCCGCTCGCCGCGCACCCTCGCGTGCGGCACTTCCGCCAGCGCGGCATGATCTTCGCCCTGGACGTCGACACCGATCGGCCCGGCTTCGCGCACCGCTTCTTCGGCGAGGCGCTCGGCCGCGGGCTGCTGCTCCGCCCCATCGACCGCACCGTCTACTTCATGCCGCCGTACATCGTCACCGACGCCGAGTTCGGCCTGCTCGTGGACGGCACGCGCGAGATCCTGGACGCCGAATGACGACGCGCCGTCCTCGTCGCGCAGCACGGGCGGCGCTGTTCGTCGCCGCATGCGCCGGCGCGGTCGGGATGGCGGCGGCCGAGCTGCCGCGCGCGGTGGGGCGCGCGTTCCTCGACCAGGGAATCCCGCTCAATCGCGTCGCGCTCGTCGTGCACGAGGTCGGCAAGCCGCGTCCGCTCTTCGCCTACGACGCCGACCGGCCGATGAACCCCGCATCGACGATGAAGCTCGTGACGACGTTCGCCGCGCTCGAGCTCCTGGGACGCGACTACCGCTGGAAGACGGAGGCGTACCTCGGCGGTCCGCTGAAGCGCGGACGCCTCGCCGGCGATCTCATCCTGAAGGGCTACGGCGATCCGAAGATCACGATCGAGCAGTGGCAGGCGTTCATGACGTCGCTGCGCGCCGCGGGGCTCGACCGCATCGACGGCGACCTCGCGCTCGACCGCAGCTACTTCTCGCTCCCCGAGCACGATCCGGCGTCCTTCGACCACGAGCCGCTGAAGCCCTACAACGTCGGCCCGGACGCCCTGCTCGTCAACTTCAAGTCCGTGCGCTTCGTGTTCACGCCCGACGCCGCCACCAACGCGCTCCGCATCTCGCCGGAGCCCGCCATGCCCGAGATCGCCGTGGGGCCGCCGCCGCCGCTCGCCGCCGTCGATTGCGGCGACTGGCGAAGCGGCCTCGGCGCCGTCTTCGCCAGCCAGCCGGCGCAGGCGCAGGTGACGTTCGGCGGCCGCTATGCCGCGAATTGCGGCGAGCGCGACTGGTACGTGGCGCTGCTCGACCATCCGCACTACGTCCACGGCATCTTCACCGCGCTGTTCCGCGACGCCGGCGGCAAGTTCGACGGCGGCGTCAAGGAGCGGCGTGCGCCGCGCGACGTCGCGCCGTTCGCCACGCTCGAATCGCCGCCGCTCTACGACATCGTCCGGGACGTCAACAAGCTGTCGAACAACGTCATGGCGCGGCAGATCTTCCTGACGCTCGCCACCACGGCGACGCCGCCGCCGGCCACGCCGGCGAAGGCCGCGGAAACGATCCGCCGCTGGCTGCAGTCGCGCCGGATCGCCGTGCCCGGCCTGATCCTGGAAAACGGTTCCGGCCTGTCGCGCCGCGAGCGCATCAGCGCCGGCGGACTCGCGCGCCTGCTGATCGCCGCCGACCAGAGCGACGTTCGCGACGAGTTCGCGTCGTCGCTCGCCGTCGCCGCGACCGACGGCACCGTCGCCCGCCGGTTCCAGAACGGCACCGTCGCAGGCCAGGCGATGCTGAAGACCGGCTCGCTGGAGGGCGTGCGGGCGCTCGCCGGCTACGTCATCGACGGCGAGGGGCGGCGCTTCGTCGTCGTCGCCATCATCAACCATCCGAACGCGGCGCGCGGGTCGCCGGCGCTCGACCACCTCGTGCAGTGGGTCTACGAGAACGGCGCGGCGTGGGATCCGTCGCAGCAGCGATGACGATCCTCGGGCTCGACCTGATCGTCGAGGAGCGGATCCGCGAGGCGATGCGCGCCGGCGCGTTCGACGGCCTGCCCGGCGCCGGCCGGCCGCTCGACCTCGACGACGACCGCATGGTGCCCGAGGATCTGCGGATGGCGTTCCGGATCCTCCGGAACGCCGGCTTCGTGCCGCCGGAGCTCGAGCAGCGCAAGGAGGCGGCGGACCTGCGCCGGCTCATCGAGGCCGGCACGGAGGCGCGGGTGGACGACGACACGCGGCGGCGCGCCATCGCGCGGCTCGCGCTGATCGAGACGGCGCTGGAGGCGCGAGGCGGCGCATTGCCGCGCGCGGCGGCATACCACGAACGGATCGTGGCGCGGCTCGCGCGGAGATAGCGGGCCCCCGGCACGGCGGCCCGCCGCGCGCGGCGCGCTTCAGACGCCCGGGATGGGGCGGCTGTCCTTGAACAGCAGATAGCCCTTCACGAGGCGGTAGATCACCCAGATCGTGGTGGCGATCCAGATGGCGTACGCGATAGGAATGCCGATCAGGATGAGGCCGAGCGTGAACAGCACGCACATGCCGATCACGTTCCAGAGCAGCGACCACCAGAACGTGCGGATCAGCCACGTGATGTGCGACGCCGTCCAGGTGCCGCGGGCGTCGTCGCGCTTGATGTAGGCGATGATCACCGCGACGATGCCGATCAGCGTGAGCAGCGGCGCGCCGACCGCCATGCCGTGGCCCGCGATGCCCGCGACCGCGGCGATGCCGAACAGCACGTACACGGCCAGCGTGGCGCTGACGGGTGCGTTGCCCGCGGGATTCGGCGCCACTTGCACCTCGGCGGGGAAATCGGCCATCGTGAGCTCCAGGTTCTCGTAAGCTCGCCGCACGTCGGCGCCCGTGGCCGGTATTTTGGGGCATCGTGGCGACGGGACAATGCGCGCGCAAAAAAAACCGGCGGTCGCGCTGCGATAAGCTGCAGCGCGCCGCCGGCGGGGGTTACTTCGTCAGTGCGAAACGGTTAGTTGTCGTGCGAGATGATCCACCACGTGGAGCCATCCGACTGAACCTGGATGGCGCTGCCGGCACCCGCCCCGGACAAGGACACCGACGTAGGGCCATTGGTGCCCTCGAGCGCGCTGCCCGCGGCCGCGGCCACGTTGCAGGCGCCCGCGCCAACTCGCTTGATGTAGAAGATCCGACCCGTATTGCCCGCTGCGGCCGGCAAGGTCATGTTCTTCGCGATGCCGCCAGGATTGCCGCACAGGATCGTGTAGTCGCTGGTGGTGATCGTGTAGTTGCCGGTCTGCGTCGTGACCGCTGCGACACCGGTCGTTCCATTCGCGCCGGTCGCACCCGTGGCACCGGTTGCACCGGTTGCACCGGTTGCACCGGTTGCACCCGTCGCACCGGTGGCGCCCGTGGGACCCGTCGCGCCTGTCGCGCCGTTCGCCCCGGGGACGCCTGGCGAGCCCGTCGCGCCGGTCGGACCGGTCGCGCCGGAGGGACCCGTTGCGCCGGTCGCGCCAGTGGCACCGGTCGGGCCGGTCGGGCCGTCAGCGCCCGTCGCCCCTGTGGGGCCCGTCGGACCCGTCGCCCCGCTGCCGGTGGCGGGGACGAAGTAGCCGAATACGTCGACGACGACGTTGGCAGAGCCACTCGGACCGTTGTAGCGAACGGTGAAGTCCTCGTTGCCGCCCGTGCGGCCGCCCGCCGGAATGACCGTCGTGTTGGCGGCGATGTCGCCCGCGGCCGTCCAGTTCACCGCGCTGATATTGGGAATCGAGGTAGGCGGGCCGCCGCCCCAGACGATGAGATTGCCGACGTCGGTCGTGTTGACGGCCGTAATCGTCGCCACCGCGGCGCGCGGGACACCGCCCAGCGTGCCGCCGCCTGCGTCGAGCACGGTAGCCGGACAGGCAGCCAACGTGGTGCCGGCATCGCCACCCTGCGTCGACCAGGAATCGGCGCCAGTATCGCTGTAGAAGAAGAACTTGGCTTCGTTGCCAGCCGAAATCGGGCCGCCGGTGACGCGCGTGTCGACGATGCGGCACGGCGTGATCGGAACGTAGACGACCTCGTTGCTCAATGCCTTGAGCGTGACTTTCTCGGACTTGAGGACGTGATCAGTGGTGTTCATCACCGACAGCAGGCCCTCGAAGGACGGCGCCATCGACGCTGCCATGAGCCGATCGGCGCGCATCGTCGACAGCGTGTCGCGCAGGACCTTTTCCTGAACGGCGGAAAGCTGCGACTTCCAGTTCGCCACGATGCCGTTGATGACGGCGATGCGGTTCATGTCGACCGCAAGCATGCTGTCGGGCTTGACGCGATCCGTCGGCGCGGCCCACGCCGCACCTATCGGAAGAGCAAGGGCCATTGCCACGGCCCGGACGATCAGTTTCTGCTTCATGTAGTGCCCTCTGTATGTGGTTATGGAGACCTCGGCTCCTGGACCGGCGCATTGCCCCCGCCCCGGATCGCAACCAAAGTCTGCAAAAAGCACGCCAAGCCGCTTTTTTGCTGTTTTTCTGCCGCCGGAGTTGCATCGCCCGAGATGGCGCGAAGGCGTGCCGCACTATGAAAGTGCCCGTTCGTCGCGTCGTTGGTGGCGAGGGCTCCTGCAGCCTGTACCGTACAGTTTGATGTCCGCCGCACCAGTAGCGGCGGTCCTCCGGCGGCACGCATTGGCAGATACATGCGTTGCCGGGCAGGCCGCGTAAAAGCCATCGGATAAACTTCGCGGCTGCCCGTTCCGGTTGCCGCACCGATGCGCACTTCGCTCTGCCTCAACATGATCGTGAAGAACGAGGCGCACGTGATCCGGCGCTGCCTCGATTCCGTCCTGCCCTGGATCGACCGATGGGCCATCGTCGACACCGGCTCGACAGACGGGACGCAGGACATCATCCGCGCGCACATGGCGCGCGTGCCGGGCACGTTGCACGAGCGGCCGTGGCGCGATTTCGGCGCGAATCGCAGCGAGGCCATCGCGCTCGCGCGCGGCCATGCCGACTACATCCTGGTAATGGACGCCGACAACGCGTTCGGCGCGCCGCCCGGCTACCGCTTCGAGGATCTCGCCGCCGACGGCTACCTGATCGACCACCGCTACGCCGGCGTCGAGTTCGGAATGGCAATCCTGCTGGCCGACCGGATCGCCTGGCGCTACGTGGGCGTCCTGCACGAGTACGTCACCGCCGACGCCGCGCACGCGATCGTCCCGCTCGCGGGCCCGTGGGTGACGATGTTCCACGAAGGCGCGCGGAGCCGCGACCCGCAGACCTACCTCAAGGACGCCGCGATCCTGGAGAAGGCGCTCGCGGCGGAGCCCGCGAACGCACGCTACGCGTACTACCTGGCGCAAAGCTACCGGGACGCGGGCGACCCGGCCCGCGCGCTCGCCGCCTACCGCCGCCGGGTGGCGATGCCCGGATGGGAGGAGGAGACGTGGCATGCCCGCTACCAGGCCGCACTGCTGGTCGAGCGCCTGGGCGGCACGCCGGCGGAAGTCGCCCACGCCTACCTCGAGGCGTGGAATGCGCGCCCGGCGCGCGCCGAGCCGCTGGTGCAGCTCGCGCGGTGGCACCGCGTGCGCGGGGAATGGTCGCTGGCGCTGCTGTACTCACGCGCGGCGGCGGCCACGCCGCGGCCGTCCGACCGGCTCTTCGTCGAGGAGGCCGTGTACGCATGGCGCGCGCTCGACGAGCTCGCTATCGCCGCCTGGCACGGCGGCGCGCGCGACGAAGGACGGGCGGCGGCGGAGCGCCTCGTCGCCGAACTGCGCTTTCCGGAAGCCGAGCGGGCGCGCATCGAGGCCAATCGGGCGTGGTACGCGTAAGGGCGCGCGCGACGCGGGCCCGCGGAACCGGCGGCTATAATGACCCGCACGCATGACGCCCGGCCTTCCCTTCCGACCCAATGGAGCCAACGATGACCACTGCCCGTGAAAAGCTCGTCGACGATTTCTCCGCCGTGCTGACCGAAGCGGAAGACCTGCTGAAGCGCGCCGGGAACGAGACCGGCGAGCGGGCCAAGGACCTGCGCTCGCACGTCGAGGCGAAGCTGCTCGCGGCCAAGCTGCGGCTGCAGGAGATCGAAGGCGAGGCCGTCGATCGCGCGCGCGTCGCCGCGCGCATCACCGACGACTACGTTCACGACAATCCCTGGCAGGCGATTGGCATCGCCGCGGCGGTCGGCTTCGTCGCCGGCCTGCTGATGAACCGCCGCTGACCGTCTCGCCCGCCCGCACCCAGCGATGGACGACGAGCGCGACGTGACACCGCCGCGCGCGGACATGCGCGGGGCGCTCACGCGCCTCGGCGACGCGGCGTTCACGCTGCTGCGCACGCGCGGCGAGCTCGCCGCCCTCGATCTCGCAGAGATCAAGGCGCAGGCCACGCGCTCGGCGCTGACGCTCGCCGTCGCCGGGCTCTCCGCCGCCTTCGCGCTCGGCGGTGTCGGCTTCTGGGTCGTCGTCTACTTCTGGGACAGCGGCCGTCTCACCGCCATCGCCCTGGTCACGCTCGCGTACGCGCTGCTTGCGTTCGCGCTCTGGCGCATGGACAGCGCGCGCAACGCCGCGGCGCCCGCGCCGTTCGCGGCCACGCTGGCCGAGCTCGAGAAGGATCGCGCGTGGCTCGCACGCCACGCGCAGCCGGCCCCCGACGCGCCGGGCGGGGAAGAGCCGCAATGAGCGGCGCCGACACGCTCGCCGCCCGGAAAGCGCTGGTGATCGCGCGGGCCGATCTCGCGCGGGTGGAGCTCTCGCTCGCGTGGCACGACCTTCGCGTCGCCGTCGCGCCGCCTCCGCCCGACGGGCGCTCCACCACGGTCCGCCGGATGGCCACGCTGCTGATCGCGATCGCGACGCCGATCGTCGGCCGCTCGAAATTCGTCCGCGTGCTTCGCTACGCGTCGATCGCGCTCGCGGCGCTGCGCGCCGTCCGCAGCCTGCGAGGCGCGCGGCGCTGACCCCGCGGCGCCGCTAGCTGAAAAGCTCGCGGTAGAGCGCGTCGATGCGGGCCTTCACGGCGGCGTCCATGGCGATGGGGCGGCCCCACTCGCGCGTCGTCTCCCCCGGCCACTTGTTCGTGGCGTCGATGCCGAGCTTGCCGCCGAGGCCCGCGACCGGCGACGCGAAGTCGAGATAGTCGATGGGCGTGCGATCGACGACCGTGAGGTCGCGCGCCGGATCGACGCGCGTCGTCAGTGCCCATACGACGTCCTTCCAGTCGCGGATGTCGACGTCGTCGTCGGTAACGATGATCATCTTCGTGTACATGAACTGGCGCAGGAAGCTCCACACGCCGAACATCACGCGCTTCGCGTGCCCCGGGTACTGCTTCTTCAGCGCGACGACGGCGAGCCGGTACGAGCAGCCTTCCGGCGGCAGGTAGAAGTCGGCGATCTCCGGATACTGCTTCTGCAGCAGGGGCACGAACACCTCGTTCAGCGCCACGCCGAGCATCGCGGGCTCGTCGGGCGGCTTGCCGGTGTACGTCGAGTGATAGATCGGATCCCGGCGCAGCGTGATGCGCTCGATCGTGAGCACCGGGAAGCGCTCCACTTCGTTGTAATAGCCGGTGTGGTCGCCGAACGGTCCCTCCGCCGCCGTCTCGTAGCCGGTGGGATCGGCCGCGTCCGGCCGAAGATGGCCTTCGAGCACGATCTCGGCGGCGGCCGGCACCTGCAGGTCGTGCGTGACGCACTTCACGATCTCCGTGCGCGCGCCGCGCAGCAGGCCGGCGAACTGGTATTCGGACAACGTGTCCGGCACCGGGGTGACGGCGCCGAGGATCGTCGCGGGATCGGCGCCGAGCGCGACGGCAACCGGGAACGGCGTGCCGGGATGCGCGAGCGCGTGATCGCGGAAGTCGAGCGCGCCGCCGCGCGTGGACAGCCAGCGCATGATCACCTTGTCGCGCGCGATCACCTGCTGGCGGTAGATGCCGAGGTTCTGCCGCTTCTTGTGCGGACCCTTGGTGACGACCAGTCCCCACGTGATCAGCGGGCCGGCGTCGCCCGGCCAGCACGTCTGCACCGGCAGCCGCCCGAGATCGACGTCGCCACCTTCCCACACCACGTCCTGGCACGGCGCCGACGACCTGATCTTCGGCGCCATGTCCATCACCTTCAGCACCAGCGGGCGCGTCGTCTGCCACGCGTCCTTCAGGCCCTTGGGAGGCTCGGGCTCCTTCAGGAACGCGAGGAGCCGGCCGACCTCGCGCAGGCTCTCGCGCCAGCCCGCGCCGTCGGCGCCCATCGCCCGGGCGACGCGCTCGGGCGTGCCGAAGAGATTGCCGAGCACGGGGATGGGTGCGCCGGACGGCGCCCTGAGGTCGCCGCGCGGATGCAGGAACAGCAGCGCGGGTCCCCCGGCCTTCAGCACGCGATCGCACAGCTCCGTCATCTCGAGCCGCGGGTCCACCACCTGCGCGACGCGCCGCAGTTCGCCCGCGGCCTCGAGCTGGGCGATGAACTCGCGCAGGTCGCGATAAGTCACGGGCGGCGGTGCGGGGAACGCGGAGTCATGGCGAATCTAGTCTACCTGCGCTGGTTGCCTCCGCCGCCGCTCACGCGCAGGACGGCTCGCCCTCGCGGTCGTCCCGTTCACCCATCGCGTTGCACTGCCCGGCGAACCGGCGCGTCCGGCCGCGCGCCCGCGCCGCATCCTCGCGGCATCGCGCACCGGCGCCTTCGCGCGACGAAGGGAAGCGCCGGCGCACCTCGAGGAGCACCGGATGGTCCGCACCAAACATTCGTCGGTCCCCGCCGCCCTGGCGGGCATCGCCTGCGCCACCGTGTGGCTCGCCTCCTGCACGACGGCGTCCACGTCCGAAGAGAGCCATGGGGAGCGGGAGTACCGCACCGGCAGCAACATCGCAGTCAAGGACCGGAGCGCGCCGAGCGACGCCAAGGCCTACGACCCCAATTCCGTCCAGGACGCCGCCCGCAGCACGCTCCCACGGCCGCCCGTCGGCCTCAAGGGCGGCTGAGACGTCGCGGGTGGCGCGTCAGATCACCGCCGCGCTGCCGCCGTCCATCGGCACGATCGCGCCGGTGACGTAGCTCGCGCGCGCCGAGGCGAGGAACAACGCGACCTCGGCCACCTCCTCCGGACGGCCGAGACGCCGCAGCGGAATGCGCGCGGCTTGCCGCTCGAGGAGCTCCGCGGCAGGGAGGCCCGTCATCCGCGACTCGGCGGCGAGGCCCTCCTGGACGCGGCCGGTCAGCGTGCTGCCGGGATTGATGCCGTTGACGCGCACACCCTTCGGCCCGTAGGCGGCGGCCAGGCCAACGGTGGCGAGCATCAGCGCGGCGTTGGCGCTGCCGCCGGGCATGTGGACCGGATTCGCCGTCTTG
>Ga0207678_10004721_pt1 | contig 12234 bp, 12 predicted proteins | sample KBSC63metaG_FD_184319 | JGI IMG/M metagenome (GOLD analysis project Ga0207678, IMG submission 184319) | Corn rhizosphere microbial communities from Kellogg Biological Station, Michigan, USA - KBS C6-3 metaG (SPAdes) (version 2) | ecosystem: Host-associated > Plants > Roots > Rhizosphere > Soil ... | reverse complement strand
GTCTCCGCCACCCATAGCCCCGCCGCCGTAGTCTCCGCCGCCGAAATCGCCGCCGCCGTAGTCCCCGCCGCCGTCTCCGCCGAAGTCCCCGCCGCCGTAGTTGTCCCCGCCGTTGCCGTATCCCGGGTCCCCGTAGCCGTACTCGTTGATGAAGATCGGCGGTGACGCAAGCGCCTCGCCGAGCAGGAAGCCGCCGAGCGCGGCTCCGCCGTAGCCGAAACCGCCCCAGTACGCCGGGGCGAAGCCGGTGTTGACGTACGGGACCCGCGCGCCGGACGTGTCCTCCACCCTGCGGATCTCCGGCTGGATGCCCTGCTCGATCTTGCGCAGGTCCATGGCGCAGACCGGGACCAGCCGGCTCGGGCCGCCGTCCGGGGGCGCCCAGGAGACATCGGTCACCGACATGCCGTGCCGCGGATCGAAGAAGCACATCGGCCGCCGCCCGGGCTTGGGCTCGCCGTTCGCGACGGCTTCCGCGCAGGCCAGGCGGTACTGGCCCTCGGCGATGTTCCGGCTCACCGCCTGCATGTCGGCGGGCCGCCGGGCCGCGTCCAGGGCCGCGGTGCCGCGCTCGTAGGCGGCCAGCGCGGCGGCCTGCTCGGCCGCGGCCTCCGGGTTGCTCTGGACGGAGACGTCGTTCTGGTGGTCGGTGATCCGGTTGCTGAGCGCGAGCAGGTCGTCCTGGGCCGCGGCCTTGGCCTCGGCGAGGTCCCGCTGCCTGCGCAGGCGGCGCGGGCGCCAGATGAACAAACCGCCGAGCACCACCACGAGCAGGATGACGCCGAGGACGATCAGGACATTACGCAGCGTATGAGAAGGCGGCCCAGCCGCGGCGCCCGAGGAACCGGGGTTCTGCGACTCCTGCTGCACATCGCGGACGAAGTCCTGCAGCGCGGCGAAGATGTCCCGGCCGGACTGGTGCTGTTGCACGACGTTGGTGGCGATGTTCGCGGCCGCGCCGGCTTCCAGCACGCCCTGGTTGTCGGCGCCGAAATGCCGCAGCCTGCTATCCAGGAAGCCGACGACGAACTGCTTCTTCTCGGCGCCCAGCGTGCCGATGATCTGGCGCATCGCGGCGTCGTACCCGGCCGAGCCGGAGGCCGCGGCCACCAGGTAGATGTCATCGTTGCCGATGGCCTTCTCCAGCTGTGTCTGCTGGCTCTGGGAGACGAGGCTGCGTCCGTCGCTAGTGACGCAGACGTGGTGCGTGCCCAGGCAGTCCGCCAGCGTGTCGGCCCGAGCCGGGGAACCCGATAGCCCGATCGCCGCGAGCATGCCAAGCACGCCGAGCATCAGGGCAAGGAGTCGTCGCACGTCGCACCCTCCCTTCACCGTTAACGCTCACCTTATGCGGTGCGCGACACGGCATCCGCGGTTAAGCGGCAGGGAAGCGACTCGTCGTGAAGCTGATCTCGGTCGTGCCCGGACGCGAGGCGGAGACCCGATACATAAGCATCCGCCATGCCCCGTTCGGGCTGCCGGTGGTCGGCCTCCCGCACCAGCCGATGGCGCAGGTTACCGGCCAGCACCGCCACGCCCGCCACGGCGAGGAACGCCACCGTGGGCATACAGACCAGCAAGCCAACCGTCAGGGTGTACCTCATGATCGCACGCTCGTTGCCACCGTCCGGAACGTTCGGCCCCCACCTGGTGCCAGCGACATGGCTGCGACATTAATTCCTGAATAACCCCGCGACCAAGGTCGTCGATCCAGTCAGGAGCTCTGGCCCGCACGTCGTGACGGCCCCGTCTCTCGTTCAGCGCCGAAATCCCGGATGATCTGGGCAAGCCTGGCGGGCTGGTCCAGCGGAATAAGCGTGTAGCTGTCATCGACCTCGGCCAGCCGTCCCTGCGGGAGCAGCCTGGCCAGCCGCGGGCCGTGCTCGGGCGGCATCACCCGGTCCCCGCTGGCCCAGACGACGAGAGCGGGGCGGTCGAAGTCCGGAAGGCGTTCGGCCGCCGCCAGCAGGAAGCCGGTGTCGGCGGCCGCGGCCCGGAGCATCCGCACGGTGTCGCGACGGATTCCGGGCCTGGTCAGGACCGGCCTCATCCACCGGGCCGTGGCCGCGTCCCCTCGCTTCGTCAGCCAGCCGAACGCGATCGGCAGCCGCCGCACCGCCCGCAGCCGCATCTGCTGCATGAACACCCCGAACAGTGGCGGCGGGAGCTTCCCGGACAGCAGCAGCGTCCTTCCGGTCAGGCCAGGCGGGAAGTTGTCGAACGCGTCGCACGAGACGAGCACGGCCCGTGCCACCCTTGTGTTGCCGTCGCCCATGAGCAACTGGACAAGCGCCCCGCCGGTGTCGTTGCCGACGAGAGTGACGTCGCGCAGGTCCAGGCGGTCCAGGAACTCGGCGGTCAGCCGGGCTATCCCGGGCAGCGACAGGTCGGCTCCGGGATCCATGGCGTGACGGTGCGCCCCGAGCGGCAGGGTCGGCGCCACGCAGCGGTGGCCGGGGGACAGGCCGGCGATCATCTCGTCCCACAGCGAGGCGTCCATCATCAGCCCGTGCAGCAGCACGAGCACCGGCCCGTCGCCGCCGGTGTCCTGGTACTCGATCGTCCCGGCGGACAGCTCGATCTCGTTCACGCCGGCCGTCCGGCAGACTCGGCAGCCGCACCCGCAGCCGGTCGGCCGCCCGCCGATTCGCCGAGCAGGTGCCGGCGCAGGAAGGACAGTTCGGCCTCGACGGCCCGCTCGTGGCCGTCCAGGAACGGCTCGTAGTGCCCGCCCGGCATCCGGACCAGCTCGGCCCGCGGCGCCCGGCCGGCCGCGCGGACGGCGGGCCCGGCCAGGACCGACTGGTCCTGGTCACAGACCAGGACCAGCAGCGGGCACCGCACCCGGCTCGCGTACCGTCCTGGCCGGTAGAAAGAAAGGCGGAGGGCCGAACGGGCGGCGACCTCCTGCCGCCAGTCCCGGTACCTGCCGTCCGGATCGAGCGCCCTGCTGCCATCCTGGCCATCCGGCGTGGTGAGCATCGCGACCGTTCCCGGCGGCCCGGCGAGCCGCACCAGCCTCGGCGGACGGCCGGCCAGGGCGCCGACGGCGTCGGCGATGCCCAGGCCGGCGAAGCGAAGCATGGCGGCCGGCTTCTGATACCGCGCCGCGTTCCGCGACGCGGCCGGCCCGTCGGCGTACGGCGTCTGAGCGATCGCCGCGGCCAGGCCTGCATCGCCCGCGGCTATGCGGAACACCTGGCCTGCCGAGGAGGAAAAGCTCCAGATCGCGATCCTGGCCGGGTCGACCCCGGGCAGCGCCCGGGCGCAGCCGATCGCGGCCCGCCAGTCGGCGAGCTGCTCGCCGACGCGCTGCACCTGGCGCGGCTGCCCGCCGCTCTCGCCCAGGTGGCGGTGGTCGAAGGCCAGGACGCTGAACCCGGCTTCGGCGAACCGCCTGGCGAACAGGTCAGTTCCAGGCTCCTTGGTCACTGCGAAGCCGCCGGTCATGACCACGCAGCCGCCGTTGGTCCCGGGATAGTGCCAGGCCGCGCACTCGGTGTCGCCGCTCGCGAACCTGATCTTCTGTCGTTCCATGGATACCCCCGTATCGATGTCCAGAATTCGTTCTCAACAGAAGTGAACCACGTGGTTCGCAAAATGTCTATCCGGTTAGGCTCCGGCGGTCTCCTCGCGGTCCAATGCACGGGCTAGGGCCTCGAACCCGGCCTCAACCCCGCTGGTGTTCCCGCTGGTCAGTGCGTCGATGAGGAAGCCGCGCAGGGTGGCGAGGATCATCTCGGCGACCTCGAGCTTGCGCTGGCCGGTCCATTCCGGCGGGCAGAGCGACAGCAGCGTCGGCAGGTACTGCTGCGACGCCCCCTGGCCGAGTTCGGCGTAGCGCACCGGGTCGTACATCATCAGCCCGATGGCCTGATCGAGCACCCGGGATTCCTCGCCCACTAGGGCGGGCCAGACGGCGCGGACCCGCTGCGCCAGCGTCTGCCCTTCCGGTCCCGCGGCGATGGCGGCCAGCGCGTTGCCGATGCGCCGCTCGCGTAGCTGGAAGATGGCCTGCGCGAGCAGGTCCTCGGCGCCGTCGAAGTGGTAGAGGAGCACCTTGTGCGTGGTGCCGGCGGCGCGCGCCGCCCGCCGGAGCGAGAAGTCCACCAGGCCGTTGACCGCGAGGTCGTCGGTCACCCGGTCCAGCAGTTCCCGGCGCCTGGCCTCGCCCCGTGGCGATCCCGCCGATCGCCGGTAGCCGGCTCGCCCCGGCGAGCCGGCGTCGCCGGCCACGTTCACAGCGGCAGCATCCATGGTCAGACGCTCTCACAATCTCAAGGCCGAGGTCAGCATGCACCCCTGCGGGATGCCGGCGAATGCATTACCGTGCACCGTAGCGGCCTTCGGCGCGTCCCCTGCCGGGGGAGCGTCGCCATGCGCGCCGCGTTGGAGGGGACACCGTGAGCCAGCCGCCGCCATGGGGCCAGGGCCAGCCGTCAGATCAGGGCGATCATCCGTCGCCGTGGCCCTCCGCGGACCAGCCGCCCGCCTGGCCGTCCGGCGCGCCGGGCCAGGGGCAGCCACCCGCCTGGCCATCCGGAGGCCAGCCAACCGGAGGCCAGCCGTCTGGGGGCCAGCCGTCAGGGGGCCAGCCGCCGGTGTGGCCGTCCGGCGGGTCGGGCCAGGAGCAGCCGCCGTCCTGGCCCACGCCGGGCCAGTCCCCGCTTCCGCCGGGGCAGTCCCCGCTTCCGCCGGGGCAGTCCCCGCCTCCGCCGCCGTCCTGGCCGCCCGCGGGCCAGCCGCCTCATCCCGGCCCCGGCTACACGTACGGCCACGGCCCGCATCCGCCTCGGTTCAGGCGCAGGCCCAGGCCCAGGTTCCTCGGCGCGATCATCACGCTGGCCGTGATCATCGTCGTCGGCGTCGTGGTCGGGAACCTCGGCAAGAGCCACGAGAACGTCTCGGTCTCGGTCACGCCGTTCCCCTCGGGCACCAGCGCGTCCGCCGGGCACCAGGAACCACCGGGCCAGATCGGCTCGTCCTTCGAGCTCAAGGACGGCAGCGGGAACCTCTACCGGGTGGCCATGGCCAAGGTGATCGACCCGGCCAAGGGCGAGAACCAGTTCACGGTGCCGGACGCAGGCAAGCGGTTCGTCGGGCTGGTCTTCCGGGTCAAGGCCCTGACCGGTAGCCCGCAGCACGAGGACGCCAACAACAACGCCGTGATCATCGGCAGCAATGGCCGGAACTACGCAGCGGACTTCGACGGCATCGCCGGCTACACCAACTTCGACCACGGGGCGATTCACGTGTCCAAGGGCGAGACGGTGACGGGTTCGGTCACCTTCCAGCTGCCGAAGGACGTGAAGGTCTCGACCGTCCAGTGGACCGCGCTGAGCGGATTCGGCGCCACGGTCGAGTGGATCGGGCCTGGCTAGCGCCGCAGCAGAGCCGCCGCCGGTCCCCGGCGGAACGGGGGACCGGCGGCGTTGCAGCTGTTGTCGGCGGCAGGCCGCGCAGCGGCCGTATCGATCACGGTGGGGGGGAGCTACCGGGAACGCGGCCGCCGCGCGGCTGCTGATATCGGCGGCGCCCGCTTCGGGGCGGGCCCTGCCGTCCTGGCCGGCGCGCTGCACACGGAGCGCGTCCGCGGTCAGAGGCTAGTGGGTGATCGTGCCGAACGTCACATTGCGTGACCAGATTGTCTGCCAGCGGATCCCTCCGGCGGGATTCGTGGCCGAGACCATGTGGCCGCCGCCTTCGTAGACGCCGACATGGTAGACGTAGCTGTTCGGGTTGGAGTTCACGTGGAAGAACACGAGGTCACCACCCCACGCACGGGCTTTGCTCTCGCGGTGGAAGCGCCGGAACTGGGCGTCCGCGGTCCGGGGGATCGACTTGCCGTAGTGGCCGTACACGTAGTGGGCGAGCCCGCTGCAGTCGAACCCGGTGCGGGGCGAGCTGCCGCCGTACACGTAGGGGACCCGGTGCACGAACGTCTTCACGTACGAGGCTGCCTTCTGGTTGAACGACAGCGAATGCGCGCTAGCCGTTCCCGGGAGAAACGCCAGAGATAGTGCCATCGTTCCGGCGATGGTGCCTACCTTATGTCGCATGGACATAGGTCCGCTCCTTTAACGAGTTCCGTGGATTCGGAAGAATGCGCCGTGCTATGGTGGCCGGCGCCGCGGGCCGCTTCGTGGTCGCTGCCTTATCCGCGCGACTGACCCGCGTAACTCAGGGAAAGCGCATCTTTACGCTCTGAATAAGATCCCTGGTGCTGAATCAGCATGCGACATGAAGGCCGGAAAATCTCGCAAAACCAGAAAATGTTCCAGCTTATGGAACATTCTGCTATACACGAGTTACATAACTATCAGCTTTCACAGTAGATAACATCAAGGTTACTGATGTATCTCAGCGTAGTTACTGTACGTATAGATTAGTCGAAAGCAGTGCCCATATAAGTTCGTCTGCTGACTATAAAATGAGCCTCTGAACTGGGCAAACATTCAGAATTCCGTAATGCGGACAGATTCTGCACGTCGCTTGCGGATCTGGCACGCGCGTGCCCGGACCCGTCGTCGCGGCATCCTCGTGCCGTCGCCCAGGCATCAGCCAGCCAGCGGGAAGAATAGCTAATTGTAGCCTTTGTCTCGCTATCAGTTAGCAGCAAACCCGTCGCTTCCGGCAACCTAGCGGTCACGCCGAGCGTTCCTCCACGAGAAGCGGCGGCCGGGCTAGCGGCCTCGCCGGGCCGGGCCCGCGACCGCGCTGGCGTCGGAATGACGCGCCGAATCGCCCGGCCAGACGCACGGCGGAATGGTACCTGGAATCTCCCGGAAAGCAAGCCTAAAACGCGGAGGGAACGTCGGCAAATGGCATTGCCGCGCTTCCCGGTGGCAATGACGGCCAAGCTAGGCAACCGTCGTGCCGGACGCCGTGAAACCGGGATTCCAGTGCGTTAGAACGCACTGGAACCAGGGTTTCATTGCGTTGCCGCAGGGGCGACGCCGTCGGGCTGAGTCGCGACGGTGTCCGGGCCGAACCTGACGTCGAGCCGTCTCGTCACCCGACGGCCCAGGCGCTGCATGGGTGCCTCGATGAGGCGGTGGGTCAGCCCGCAGCACACCAGCAGGACCAGGAGGAACACCGCTACCAGGAGCAACTCCGTCGGCACGAAGTTCTGGTTCCGCGTCCACGGCACGCTGTCGTAGACCTCGATCAGCACCGGGTGCAGCAGGTACAACGAGTAGCTGGCCAGCCCGAGCCAGGCCAGTGCATAGGGCACCTTCTTATGCCGGCACAGCATGGCCACCGCGAAGGTCAGCCCGGCGAGTTCCAGGGTGTTGAACGTCTTGCGGATGGCCAGGTCGTTCACTGCTAGCGGAGAGACGTGCCATTGCACGGCGACCAGGGTGAGGCCGAACACCAGGACCGACACGCACAGCGCGCGCCGCCAGGGGTACTGGCCGGCCTCGGCGCGGTACAGCATCGTGCCGGTGAACATCAGCGCGAAGATGGTGAACGTCTCCCAGGGCGCCGCGAAGCCGCTGTTGAACACGATCAGCAGCAGCCCGGTCAGCGCCGCGAGCACGGCGCCCGCGATCCGCGTCCGGCCCCGGCCCGCCAGCGTCAGCACCAGGCCGACCAGTATCAGGCTGTCGGTGATCGCGACCACCACGCCGGGCGTGAGCAGGTCGTGGGACAGCGACCCGGGAACCAGGACCCCGCTCAGACCTACCGCCGCCGCCCCGAACACCAGGGCGTACCGGCTACTCCGCCGGTGCACGCCGCCCAGGAACAGCGCGGTGATCATCAGATAGAACACCATCTCGTAGGCCAGCGACCACACCACGTTCGGGACCGTCGCTCCCCACAGCACGCTCTGCAGCATGAACACATCGGCGAACGAGGAGGTCACCGCGTCGGAGTCCATACCGCCCAGCGAGCCGATCCCGCTGGCCCAGAGCACGATCATGGCGCTCAGCGCGAACAGGTAGAGCGGGTAGAGCCGGAACACGCGGCTCACCCAGAAGCCGCGGACGCTGCCCCTGCGCTCCAGCGACGCGGGCACGATGTAGCCGCTGACGAGGAAGAACACGAAGACGCCGTACTGGCCGGGGTCGAACCAGTGATAGACCGAATCTCGCACCGGCTGGAAGACGGAGTAGGTCAGGTGGTCGAATACCACGCACAGCGCGGCGATCCCGCGCAGTGCGTCCAGCCAGGCGAGCCGCGTTCCGGCTGCGGGCCCGGCGGGGCGGATCTTTGGCTGTGACGATGGCTGCGGCTGAGATGCTGGTTGCGGTCGCGGCGCTGACCGGGCGACAGCGTTAGGCACGGCCGCCTAGGCTACTGGGCCAGTCTGTGCGTCAGCTGGGAAAACAAAAAGGGCGGTAGGGGAGGAAAGGGGACAGTGATGCTCGCGTTCGGCGTGGTGGTGCTGGGAGTTACCGATCGCGCACGGGCCGAGGAGTTCTGGTGCGCGGCGCTCGGCTATCGCGTGCGCGACGACGTTTTCGGCGGCTGGGTCCGGGTGCTGGAACCGCCCGGCAGAACCGGGACCATGATCGCGCTGCAGCTCAGCGAGACGCTGCCCGAGGACTATCCGCGGCTCCATCTCGACCTGCACGTCGCCGACGCGGCCGAGCAGAAGGCAGAGGCGGACCGCCTGGTGTCGCTCGGCGCCAGCCGCGTCGACTGGGACCGCTTCCCCGACGACCCGGACTTCATCGTGCTGGCCGACACCGAGGGCAACCGCTTCTGCATCGTCGACCTCGGCCACGAACACCGCCCGCCGGCACCGGCCAGCTAGCCGGCCGAGGCCGGGGCATCCTGCATCGGCTGGCCCTGCCGGTACATCTGCGGCGGCTTGTTCCCGGCGGTCTGCCCGCCGTCGACCGGGATGACGGTCCCGGTGATGAACGAGGACTGGTCCGAGCACAGCCAGAGCACGGTCTGGGCCACCTCGGCCGACGTGCCCATCCGCCGCATCGGCGTCGACATCGACGCCGCGCGTATCGCCTGCTCGCCCGCTGCCTCGATGTGATACGTCCGGATCGGGCCCGGTGCCACCACGTTGACCCGGATGCCCTGGTCGGCGTAGTCCAGCGCGGCTACCTTGGTCAGGCCGATGATCCCGGACTTGCCCGCGACGTAGGCCGCGAGGTTGGCCGTGGCGTTCAGCCCCGCGACCGAGGCCATGTTCACGATGGCGCCCCCGCCGCTCGCGAGCATGGCCGGGATCTGGAACTTCATCCCCAGGAAGGTGCCGCGGATGTTGGTGGCGATGCCGAGGTCGAACTCGTCCGGGTCGATGTCGGCGAGCGGGGCCGGCAGCGGGCCCGCGCTGGCGTTGTTGAACGCCGCGTCGAGACGGCCGAACACCGACACGGCCTGGTCCACCACATCACGCATCGACGCTACGTCGGTGACGTCGGCGCCCACGGCGAGCGCCCGGCCGCCGCGTGCCTGGATACCGTCGGCGACGGCCCTGAGCGCGGTGGTGTCGCGGGCCGCGAGCACCACGGCCGCCCCGGCGGCGGCGAACGCCTCGGCCGTGGCCGCGCCGATCCCCTTGCTCGCGCCGGCCACCAGCGCGACCCGCCCGCTCATCGACCGGCCCTCGGCATGATCGTTCACGATGCACCTCCCGTATAATTAGACATCGAAGCATATGATATCAAACGATTAGGTGTCGATGGAGGAGTGTTACCCTTCGCTCATGCCACGCCCCGCGCACCCGCCGCTCGGCCTGCACCTGAACAGGGTGGCCAGGACGGTCAGCCGTGCCTTCGACGAAACCCTGGCCGAGGCGGGCGGGTCACTCCCGGTCTGGCTGGTGCTGATCTCGCTGAAGAGCCGGCCAGTCGCCAGCCAGCGCGAACTCGCCGAGGCGGTCGGGATCCAGGGGGCCACGCTGACCCATCACCTGGACACGATGGAGTCCGCCGGGCTGGTCACCCGGCGTCGCGACCCGGCCAACCGGCGGCTGCACCTGGTCGAGCTGACCCCGGCCGGCGAGGCGCTCTTCCTCCGGCTGCGGGACGCGGCCACGGCCTTCGACCGGCGGCTGCGCGCCGGGCTGTCCGAAGGCGACGTCGGTCAGCTCGAAGCCCTGCTGACCAGGCTCCGCGACAACGTGTCAGGCGGCTGACCTGAGCTGGGCCAGGTCCACGCCGGGCCAGTCCCGCAGGCCCGCCTCGCCTGCCTCGGTCACCACGACGATACGGCTGGCCTCCCGGGTGGTGATCCAGCGGCGCTCGATCATGCTCCTGGTCAGGGCCGTGCCCAGGCTGCCGGCCAGGTGATAGCGGCGCTCGCTCCAGTCCAGGCAGGGCCGCAGCAGCGGCCGGGTCCGCCGCTCCAGCTGGTCCACCTCGATGCCGAACCGGCCGAACTCACCGGCACCGCCCGGGGCCAGCGCGAACGCGCCGTCCTCGGCATTAACCAGGCCCCGGTCGATCAGCGCCTCGGTGACCGAGACCCCGACCGCGCCCGCGAGGTGGTCGTAGCACATCCGTGCCCAGCGCAGGCTCCTGGCCCGGCTCGCGTCGCCGAGCGAGCGGACCTTGGTGGCGGGCGCGAGCAAGATGAGGACCTCCAATGCGTCGGCTACCGGCTCGGACGCGATCGAGTACAGCTGCTGCCGGCCGCTGGGCTGGGCGCGGACCAGGCCGCCCGCGACCAGCTTTTTCAGGTGCGCGCTAGCCAGCGAGCGGGAGATGCCCGCCGCCTCGGCCAGGGCCGAACCCGACATCGGCGTCCCGCCGAGCAGGGTCAGGAGCATCTGCGCGCGGTGCTTGTCGGCCATCAGGGCGGCCACCGAGGCCAGGTCAGCGTCCGGGTCCATGCCTCCACCCTAACGCCAGGACAGTCAAATGGGGATTTGACGGTTTCCGCGTTAGGGTCGATGTCATGGTTAGTACGCCGGCTGACAGGAGGAGCCCTCGCGCCTGGATGCGGATCGCGTTCGCGATGTTCGCGGTCGGCTGGGGCGCCAACCAGTTCTCGCCGATGCTCATCGTCTACCGGCACGAGCTCAGCCTGACCGCGGGCGAGGTGGCGGGCCTGTTCCTGGTCTACGCGCTGACCCTGATTCCCGGGCTGCTGATCGGCGGCCCCGCCTCGGACCGCCTCGGCCGGCGTGCGGTGGTCTGGCCCTTCGTGGCGCTGTCCCCGCTGGCCACCCTGCTGCTGGTGCTCGGGCCTCGGTCACTGGCCATGATCGCGGTCGGCCGGGCGCTGGCCGGGCTGTGCTCGGGCGTCGTGTTCGGGGCCGCCACCGCGTGGGTGCAGGACGTGTCCCCGGACGAAGGGCCCAGTAACGGACTCAGCGTCCGGCGGTCGGCGCTGGCGCTGACCGCCGGGTTCGGCCTCGGCCCGGTGGTGGCCGCCGGGCTCGCCCAGTGGGCGAGCGACCCGCTGGTCGTGCCGTACCTGCCGCACCTGGTGATCGGCACCGCGGCCGCGGCCGTGCTGGTCGGGACGCCCGAGGGCGCGGCGTCACGGTCGCCAGCCCGGGTCCGGCCCGTGGGGCCCATGGGGCCCGTGGCCACGGCGCGGCGCTGGCCGCCGGCCGCGGTCCGCACCCGGCAGTTCTGGCTGGCGGTCGCGCCAGGCAGTCCGCTGGTGTTCGGCTCGGTAGCGCTCGCGATCGTGGTGCTGCCGGAGGAAGTCACCAGTGCGCGGACCCTGTCGGCTGGCTTCGCCGGGGTGATGACCGTGATCTCGTTCGCGGCCGGGGTGGTGGTGCAGTCGTTCGCCCGGCGGCTGCGTGACATGCTCGCGGGCGTCGTCGCGGGCCTGGTCTGCGCGGCGGCCGGCTGCGCGGTCGGGATCGCCGCGGTGGCCTCCGCCGATCGCGTCCTGGCCGGCGTGGCCGCGGTGTTCCTCGGCCTGGCCTACGGCCTGTGCCTGGTCTCGGGGCTGCGGCAGGCCGAGCACATGGCCAGCCCGGACGAGCGCGGCGCCGTGATCGCCTGCTACTACGCCGTGGCCTACCTGGGCTTCGCGGTGCCGTACCTAGCCGCCGGATTGGGCGCGCTGGCCGGGAAGACTGGCGCGTTCGTCGCGCTGACCGCGATCATCGCCGCGCTCGCGCTGTGGACCGCCGGGTACGCCGCTAGCCTGCGCCGTTCTTCCGGCCGGCCCGAGGGTGACGCTATTGTCAGGTGGTCTCGCCGGAATCGCGATTCCGTGTCACGTTAAGGTAACAGCCCGCATCGTTCGGGATAATTAAAACTCATTTTTGGGCCGAACGGGTCAGGGCATCCCGCCACCGGTCCC
>Ga0207678_10004718_pt1 | contig 12236 bp, 10 predicted proteins | sample KBSC63metaG_FD_184319 | JGI IMG/M metagenome (GOLD analysis project Ga0207678, IMG submission 184319) | Corn rhizosphere microbial communities from Kellogg Biological Station, Michigan, USA - KBS C6-3 metaG (SPAdes) (version 2) | ecosystem: Host-associated > Plants > Roots > Rhizosphere > Soil ... | reverse complement strand
CGGCAACGGCTTAGACCAGTTCTCAGTTCTCGGTTCTCAGTGGGGCGGCCTTTTGGCCGCCTTTTTTTTGATCAAGACACACTGACTAACTCCTTGAAGTCTTGCTGTGCCGCTTGCGTTACAAGGGTTACTTTCCCCAAGGGGTACTGAAGTGCATGATGTGACTGCGAAGTAGGTTTCTTGGGGAGACGTGCCGGCTTGAAAATATCTGGATCTCGGATTCGAACGTTCTTGACGGTTCTCTGGACAGTAATAACTGCACTTAGCATGTTTGGCTATGCCTGGTTAGTGTACGCGGGACATGCACAGGCAATCAATTCCAGATTCGATTGGGTGCAAGCGCAACTTGGAATCATGGGCTCTATATGCATTGGGCTTTGGGGTCTTGCTGCGCTTGTGTTGCTGCGTTACGCGCGGAGGCTAGGTGCAACGGCGCTTTTGTTTTATTCAGCATTCGGTTTGTTAGTTTATGGCGGTCCACTCATCAATGATTTCGTATCAGAGATCGACGCGCTATTTTTGGTCCGGCTGCCCGAGGAATACCGAAGCACAACCACCGTTTTTTATCTGGCAGCTCAGCGTATCGATGTCGCAAGTTATCTTGCTTATTCCTGGGTGGCTGTTCTTTTCCTGTTGACGGCTGTCTGGTGCTTGAACCGTTTGTTTCCTAACTTTGCGGAGGTCCAAAGGAGGGTTGGTGTCAAAGTAACAGCCGTCGCCATTTTGATCAGCATCAGCCCATATTTGGGCAAGGCTTACCTCCTTACAACTATCCCGCCCATACGTTCCGTTAACGTCGCGCACTATTCCGTCAGCGAAAGTACCACGGCCTTTCTTCAAGCCCAGCTGGACCTCTATCGTAAAGAAATTCTCTCCGATGGTGAACAGTTGGGCAGGTTGGCCAAGAATTGTCCTAGTGTGAAAGGCCCATTAAGTGCCTATCGGAAGGCAGTCATGATGTTGGATGACCTTCGTGTCAAGAACGAGCAGAGTTTGAAGGCGGATCACCTGGAGAAGCTTTCGTCCTTTGCATTTGGCTGGAAGAACGTAGAGGAACGACTATCTGCTCTGCAACGTGCAGGCAGGATTCATACGCGCATGATGTTGGTGTTGACGTTGCTTGCGGCAGCCTTTCTTGTACTTGTGCTGCCGGCGCACCGAGTTCCCGGCTGGGCCAAGAATGTCTCGATGGTGGCAGCTGGAGCTGTCATGGCTGGTTGGTTTCCGCTGGTGTGATTGTCCGAATCCTGATTTGTTTCTGCGTAGTGCTTGGCTAACCTTCCCTTTCGATGCGAGGCTGTCCGTCCCGAAGGAGTGAGTTGTGAATGGTATAGTTCTGCGCATCAATCTGCATGAAACGATGTGTGTGCCATCGGGCAGCGGCTCTTCGACGGGTTACTTCATTATCGTTACGATTGATATCAGTAGGATCGAGCGCCTAGTTCGACGGTGTTTTGGTGCGCGTGAACGGTGAGCGGTGCGAACTAACACAACAATTCAGGAAGGCAGAAGAGAGCCGCGCTGGCTTGCGATCATCGCGATGATCGCGGCCGGATTGGTGTATGCCGCGTTGCCCAGCAGTCTTTCCGTCGGTCCCGATTGGCTGCTTTTGGCAATCATGATGGGAGCGCTGGTTCCCTCAGTCATTTCGCATTGGACGGGCCATCACAAGGCAGACAAGATGATTGGGTTTATGGCCAGCGGAATTTTGACCGCTGCGATGATCTGGTCTGTGGGCTTGCTGGTGGCCGCCATTCCACAGCACAGGATCGAACCAACGGTTCTGCTCCGGTCCGCAGTTTCATTGTGGGGGACAAACATTCTCGTGTTTGCGCTTTGGTACTGGCGGCTGGACGCTGGCGGCCCGCATGAGCGCGAGAAGGTTTCAAGGCATACGGATGGAGCGTTTCTCTTTCCGCAGATGACGCTTCCAACGAGCTCGCAAAACTGGTCGCCCAATTTCGTGGATTATTTGTTCCTGGCATTCAACACGAGCACGGCGCTATCGCCTACGGACACCGTGCCTCTCTCCCGGTGGGCGAAGATATTGATGATGATTCAGGCGAGCATTTCCTTGGCGGTTCTTGTGCTGCTGGCTGCCCGAGCTGTGAACATTCTTTAGTTCGTGTCGTCTTGTCGACCCTTCGTTTTCTCCGGTTTAGCTCGAACGGCGACCCACCCTACATCAGACTTCATTTCTTGGCGCGGGCAGTTTCACGGTACACTGCGATGCCATTTGGAGAACGTTTGATGAGAAATCGCCATTGCTACTCGTGGATTGTGCCTTTACTTCTTGTCCTTTCTGGCTCTATGCAAGCTGCCGAAAAAGAAGCGGGGAAGCGGTGGGACCTGATGTGGGCAGTGAAGATTCCGATGCGGGATGGGGTGAAGTTGAACGCAACCGTGTACCGTCCGCATGAGCAGAAAGAAAAGGTGCCGGTAATTTTTGAGCTCACGCCTTATATCAGTGACAGTTACCACGAGCGGGCGACGTATTTTGCGCAACACGGATATGTGTTTGCCATTGTCGATGTGCGAGGGCGCGGGAATTCTGAGGGGAAGTTCAATCCGTTTTATCAGGAACCGCAAGACGGGCATGACATTGTGGAATGGCTGGCGACGCAGGCATGGTGCAATGGCAAGGTGACGATGTGGGGTGGTTCGTATGCCGGGTTCGATCAGTGGATGACGCTCAAGGAAGCTCCAACTCATCTGATGACGATTGTTCCGGCGGCTGCGGCGCATGTTGGCGTAGATTTTCCGATGTACAACAATATTTTCAGCTCGTACGTGCTGCAGTGGCTCACATTCACCAGCGGCGTGACCGGAAATGGGAATCTGTTCGGTGATTCAGAGTTCTGGAGAAACAAGTTTGGCGAGATGTATTTCCAACACCGGGCTTTTAAGGACCTGGAGCAGATCGTTGGAAACGATACGACCGTGTTTCAGGATTGGCTGAAGCATCCGGAAGTGGACCAGCACCTGAAGCAACTTGAATTGACGGCCGAGCAGTACCGGACTATCAAGGTTCCGATCCTAACAATTACGGCCAGCTATGACGCAGATCAGCCGGGCGCCATGGCGTACTACCGCGATCACATGAAGTACGGAAATGATGAAGCAAAAGCAAAGCATTACCTGATCATTGGGCCGTGGGACCATGCGGGCACTAGAACTCCAACGAAGGAAGTTGGCGGGGTCACGTTTGGAGATGCGGCGATAGTGGACCTGAATAAGCTGCACGCCGAGTGGTACGACTGGACCTTGAAGAATGGCGCAAAGCCAGACTTTTTGAAAAAGCGGGTGGCCTATTACGTGATGGCCGCGGACCAATGGAGATACGCAGACACGCTGGAGGAAGTTACGCGTGAGCGGCGCATGTTGTATCTGGATTCGAATGGCAAAGCGAATGATGTGTTTCAGTCCGGCAAGCTAGGTCCGGCGAAAGCTTCGGGAGCGGCGAGCGATGCGTATGTGTACGATCCGCTCGACACGCGGCCGGGACAATTGGAAGAGGAGGAAGTGAAAGCGTATCTGACGGACCAAACTCAGACTTTGAATTTGTTTGGCGGTGGGCTGGTGTATCAGAGCGATCCGCTGGCGGAGGCAACGGAGGTGAGCGGGTTCGCGAAGCTGGTACTGTGGCTGTCGATGGATGTACCCGACACAGATATCAGTGCCGCGCTTTATGAGGTTCGTCCGGATGGGAGCAGCGTGCAGTTGACGACCGATATTGTGCGGGCTCGATATCGCGACTCGTTGAGTGAGGCGAAGCTCGTAAAGCCGGGAGTCGTCGAGAAGTATGAGTTCTCAGGCTTTACGTTTGTATCGCGGCAGATGGTGAAAGGTAGCCGAGTGCGGCTGGTAGTGTCGTCAGTGAACTCCCGGAATCTCGAGAAGAATTACAACAGTGGTGGCGTTGTTGCGGAGGAGACCGCGAAAGAAGCAAAGACGGCGCATGTCAGTCTTTATCATGACGCGGCGCATGGGAGCTATTTGGAATTGCCGATCGGGAAGTGAGACGTGCAAATTTCGCTCGCGGGATAACTGAGAGCGGTTGTCCCAAAGCGCGTAGCATGATTTGCACTCCGACTAGCCGTTTACTACCTTCATCATGTTTTCTGGATACCGCTGGCCTGCGGCAGCGCCCTGCGGGAACACTTCGTCAAGGCGGCGAAGATCTTCATCGGTCAGTTGTACATCGACGGCAGCGGCATTTTCTTCGAGATAGGAACGGCGCTTGGTCCCCGGGATCGGAACAATGTCTTTTCCGCGCGCCAGCACCCATGCCAACGCAAGTTGCGACGGCTTGCAATTCTTCTCTTTCGCAATCTCTTCAACTTGTTTCACAAGGTCGAGATTCTTCTGGAAGTTTTCTCCCTGGAAGCGGGGAGAAGTGCGGCGATAGTCGTCCGCTGGAAGATCTTCGAATTTCTTGAACTGACCGGTCAAAAAACCGCGGCCGAGCGGGCTATAGGCGACGAATCCGATACCGAGTTCGCGACAGGTTGGCAGAATCTCGTCTTCGGGATCGCGCGTCCAGAGAGAGTACTCGGTCTGGACGGCCGTGATGGGATGAACCTTCGTGGCGCGACGAAGTGTTTGAGCGCCGGCCTCGGAGAGTCCGATGTAGCGAATCTTGCCCTCCTTTACTAAGTCCGCCATGGCCCGAACGGTGTCTTCGATGGGAGTGCTCGGGTCTACGCGGTGCTGGTAATAGAGGTCGATGGTCTCGATTCCCAATCGCTTAAGGCTGCCTTCGACAGATTTTCGAACGTAGTCGGGCTTGCCGTTGATGCCGCGCACGTGGGGATCTTTCGGGTCGCGGACGATGCCGAACTTGGTGGCGATAATGACCTGGTCGCGCTTCCCCTTGATCGCTTTACCGACCAGTTCTTCGTTCTTGTATGGACCGTAGGCATCTGCTGTATCGAGGAAGGTGATGCCAAGTTCGAGGGCGCGATGGATGGTAGCGATCGATTCGTTGTCATCGCGTCCGCCGTAAAAATCCGACATACCCATGCATCCCAAACCGAGGGCGGAAACTTTAAGACCAGAACGGCCAAGAGTGCGAAATTCCACGAGGGGTTCCTCCAGAGGGTGAAGAGACGGAGCACACCGGATAGGGCGTGCTCCGCGATGGAGAATCAGGAAGCCTTACTACTCTTTAATAGATGCCGTCACGAAGTCGACGGGTGCGGATTTTCAGGGAACTATACGGATTGTGGGCTTCACAGGCGCGAGAACCTCGCCGATTTCCACCGCAGAAACGCCGGCTTGATTCAGGGCCTGATGCAAGCGCTCGGCATCAGCACTGGCCACAGCGATGAGGAGTCCGCCCGCCGTCTGTGGGTCGAATAGAACGGTGCGGATGTCTTCCGGCACCGCGTCGTCGTAAGCGACGAGACATTCCGCAAATTCGCGATTGGCTTTCAGGCCTCCGGGGACGTATCCGGCTTGAACGCAATCGAGGGCGCCAGCGAGCAGCGGGATGCGGGAGGCGAAGAATCGCAGGCTGACCTTTGAGGCGAGTGCCATTTCCCGAGCGTGTCCTATGAGGCCAAAGCCGGTGACATCGGTCATCGAGTGGATAGCAAATTCGCGATTGGCAGTTTGCTGTTGACCGTTGGCTGGTGCAATCACTTCCGCTGCTTTCTTGTTCAAGGCCGTCATGGACGCGATGGCGGCGTTGATCCATTCTTGTTTTGCCGCGCCTTGTTTGATTGCGGTAGAGATGACACCTGTGCCGAGCGATTTGGTGAAGAGAAGGCGATCGCCTGCCTTTGCACCTTCATTGGCGAAGATGCGTTGGGGATGAATGACTCCGGTGACGGAGTATCCGAATTTCGTTTCGTCGTCGCGAATGCTGTGGCCGCCGATCACGGTGCATCCAGCTTCCATCATTTTCGAAAGGCCGCCAGCGAGGATGCGTTCGAGGATCGCGAGGTCGGCTTTTTCGGGGAAGCAAACCAGGGCTAGGGAAGTGAGCGGACGTCCGCCCATGGCATAGACATCGCTGAGAGCGTTGGTGGCTGCGATCTGGCCAAAGGTGTAAGGGTCGTCGACCACGGGGGTAAAGAAATCCACCGTCTGGACGAGCGCCGTCTCGGGCGTGAGTAGATACACGCCGGCGTCGTCGGCGTGATCAAAACCGACTAGCACATTCGGGTCGTGTTGCCGGGCTAATTTCCCAAGCACCGTGTCCAGCGCCGCTGGACTCAGCTTGGACGCTCAACCTGCGGCTTTAACGGACTCCGTAAGACGGAATGGTTTTAGGTCTGGCACGGACTCATTGTAGCGGAGGGCTTTCGTAGCGGGCGCGGCTTGGAGGAAACTCAAAGCAAATTTCCACTTGTCGATTTCAAGTTTCGATTTGAGCGGATGTTATCGGGTTACTACGTCTGTGACTTGGATGTCGGGGTATTGATGGTTCCACTGGGTGGAGAGGCTCTCAAACGTGAGGCGGAAGGGTTTGGTTTGTCCAGGAGCGAGTGGTGAGAGGTTGAAGTCGACCGTGTCGGGATAAGGACCAGTGGTTTGAAGAACGCGCAGCGGGACGTTTTCGCGCTGGGCGGTTTGACCCATGTCGTCACTGAAGAGCACCTGCACCATGGCATGGATGACCGTTTTGTCGCCGGTGTTCGTGACGTTGCCGTCGATGTAGCTGACGGTGGCTCCGACGAAATTCTGCGCGGCGCTCATCTTAAGATCAGAAATTTTCAAGTTTGATGAATAAGGGTGAGGCTCGACCACAGCCTTTTTTTCGCTGCGCAATGCCAGTGCAAGAAGTCCAATGACGACGGCCACAATCACAACGCCGATCAGGATGGGACGCATGGCGGACGATTGTTCTTCGAGAACTGGAGGTTGTGGTGTGAGTCCGCCCATGCGCAAATTGTACTACTGGAGCCGTTGGGACCTCGCAGGTTCGAGGCCTGTGATCACGATGCCCTGATCGCATTCAGCGTGCAGGGCGACGTGGACGCTGCTTTTTTGAAATGGACCGAATGATGAGTTGACGTTTTTGTTTGGGGTCGAGCGGGACTTTGGCACGAGTCTTGGCTGCTTGGATGAGAGCCAGGACTGCTGGTTCGTCCAGGGTCGCAGGACTTTCCAGGCGGAGATGGCGGACGACATTGCCGCTGCCCTTCAAAAGTTTCTGAGGGTCGGGCAATCCTTTGCCTTGCAGAAAGCAGAGGGTCACGTGATCCGGAAGCATCAGCAAGGAGAGGATTGCGACGGAAGGTTTCTCGTTCGGAGAGAATCCGACGACGAGGCCGTTGTAGTTGTCGTAGACCAACTCGAGTGCGCCTGCCGTGAGTTTACGCATTTTCGCTAGAGCGCGACGAGCATCGGACGCGAGCGCGGGCGTGTATTTGGCTAGGAAGGAATCGAGTTGTTGCTTGGCAGTCGCCATGGCGGGGGATTGTACCTCGGAATCGAATCCGGTTTCACCCGAGAGGCAAGGACGTCCGTACCCGCTTTGCCTATTCGCCGCCGACCATCAAGCCATCAACACGGATGGTTGGAGACGCGACTGAGCCGCGAAATTCGAGGTCGGTGCCGATTTCGGAAATATTGAAGAACAGCTCTTTCAAGTTTCCTGCCACGGTAATTTCTTCGACTGGGTAGGCGAGTTGTCCACCTGAGATCCAGAGGCCGGATGCGCCGCGCGAATAGTCGCCTGTGACCAGGTTTGCGCCGTGGCCCAGGAATTCAGTTACGTACAGGCCTTCCTGGATTTCTCCGATAATTTGCTGTGGCGTCTTTGTGCCCGGTTGAAGGAAATAGTTGCCGGGACCAATGCCTGGAGTGCCGGCGAGGCCACGCGAGGCGTTGCCTGTGGTTTTGAGGCCGAGCTTTTTCGCCGTGTAGGTATTCAGAATGTAGGACTTCAACACGCCATTCTCGACAACGACAGTGCGGCGCGTCGGCACTCCCTCGCCGTCGAAAGGACTGCTGCCGAACCCCCCGACCATGGTGCCGTCATCGATGATGGTGACGTTGGCGCCAGCAATCTTTTCGCCAAGCTTGCCGGCGAGAAACGACGCTCCACGATAAACAGCATCGCCATTTACGCCTTCGAAGATGTGTTCCAGGATGGAGTTAGCGACCATCGGATCAAACACGATGGGAACTTTCGCGGTTTTTACTTTGCGCGCGCCCAAGCGGCGAAGCGTGCGCTGGGCTGCGATCTTGCCGACTTGTTCAGGCGCGTCGAGCTTTGCGAGGTTGCGCGATACCGAGAACCAATAGTCGCGTTGCATATTGCCTGCGTCATCTTGCGCAATCGGTACGGCGGAAACCGAACAATACGAGCGACGATATTCGCCAACGAATCCGTGAGAGTTCGCCAGGACTTTCCGCCCGGTGGCTGCGTCGAACGATCCACCTTCGGAATTCTTGATGCGGGGATCAGCGTCGAGCGCGGCCTTCTCAGCGCGGCGCGCATAGTTAATGCGTTCTTCGCCGGGCAGGGAGTAGACGTCTTTGTGGTAGAGATCGAGGTCGCCTTTAATCGAGCCGAGCTGATCGGCCTCAGGAATCCCTCCGAACGGATCTTCCGAAGTAATCTTCGCCAGTTCAAGTGCGGACTTGACCATGCGATCGATGGCGTCGCGCGAAAAGTCACTCGAGTATGTGCTGGCGGCGCGTTGCCCGTAGAAGACTCGCACACCGATGGATTTCGATCCGGCTTCTTTGAGCGTCTCGACTTGTCCGAGGCGAACGACGGTGGAGAATTCATCGCCCTCGCGGACAACAGCCTCGGCCGTGGTTGCGCCACCCGCCATTGCACGAGCCACGACGTCTTGCGCCAGGTCTTTAAGGTCGGTGTCTTGTTTCGGGTTTTGCGTTTCTACAGTTGTTGGCATTGGTTATTTTTCATGACAAAGGCACAGACAATGATTGCGGACACGCAAAGCTAACGCATACTCAGTCGAGTCGGGCACACGCCTACTTCATTGCATGAATCCGCCGACTTCTTTTCTGGCGGTGCCGCCTACCGTCAAGCTATCGATCTTAATGGTTGGAATGCCGACGCCGACTGGGACGGCCTGTCCATCTTTACCGCAGGTGCCGACGCCTTCGTCGAGTTTGAGGTCGTTGCCGACCATCGAAACGCGGGTCAGCACATCGGGACCATTCCCGATGAGCGTGGCGCCTTTGATCGGAAACGTCACTTGTCCGTCTTCGATCATGTAGGCCTCAGAGGCTGAGAAGACGAACTTGCCGTTCGTGATGTCGACTTGCCCGCCGCCAAAGTTCACCGCATAGATCCCGTGTTTCACCGAACGAATAATGTCTTGCGGATCGTCGTTGCCAGGAAGCATGTACGTGTTCGTCATGCGGGGCATGGGAATGTGCTCGTAGCTTTCGCGACGACCGTTGCCGGTGTCTGCGATTCCCATGAGTTTTGACGAGAGCTTGTCGCTCAAATATCCCTTGAGGATTCCGTTCTCGATAAGCACGGTTTCCTGCGTGGGCTGACCTTCGTCGTCAACGTTCAATGACCCACGCCGCCATGGCATGGTGCCGTTGTCGACGATCGTGCATTTGTCGCTGGCCACGCGACGGCCGACGAGTCCGGCGAACGCAGAAGTTTTTTTGCGATTGAAGTCGGCCTCAAGGCCGTGACCGACAGCTTCGTGAAGAAGGACACCGGGCCATCCGGGGCCGAGGACAACTTCCATTTCTCCGGCAGGAGCCTCACGCGCGTCGAGTTGCAAAATCGCCTGGCGGGCCGCTTCTTTAGCGAAGTGCTCAGGCGTTTTCTCGCCGAAGAAGAAGTCGAGCGCAACGCGTCCGCCGCCACCGGAACTGCCGCGCGCGGAATTCTTTTCTGTTTTCGCGATGCATGAGACGTTCATCCGCGCGAGCGGCTGAGAGTCTTCCGCGAACGTCCCGTCGGACCCGATTACGAGAATGTTGCGGAGTTCGTCGGCATAGCTGGCGCGGACTTCCTTGATGCGGGCGTCATAAGCGCGGGCCGACGCGTCAGAGCGCATCAACAGATCGACCTTGGCGGTGATTTCGGCGTCTACCGAAGGCAGCGTCACGGGATACAAGCTGCGCGCCTGCTTGTCCTGGAACCCTACCACTGGAGTCTTTGCGGGACCGCTCGCGATGAGGGCTGCAGTCCGGGCAGCCTGAAGAATTCGCGCCGGAGAAAGGTCGTCAGTGTAGGCATAACCGGTGCGTTCACCGGCTACAACGCGAATGCCGCATCCGGCCGAAATGCCCTGAGACGCCGACTTGACCATTGACTCGTCCACCATGAGGGAGGTCGACGAAAGGTATTCAAAATAAAGGTCTGCGTACTCACCGCCAGCTGAAAGCGCGGCCGCGAGATAACGCTCTAAATCCGGCTGCGTCAGGCCGTAATGCTCAAAAAAGAAATGATTTTGGTTCACCATAATTGGATGACCTACGGGGTGGAAACGACTCTGTGTCGGGACACTCCATTATCCCACAGGAGGCGATCAAGTCAGTGGCGATGGCTCTGTCCCGGGGTTGGCGCGACCAATGGACTGGGTAAGGTGTCACAGACTATGCAAACCGGCGCCGAAACAATTGAAGGGTGACGCCTGAGTCCTTGTCGCAACTGTTAGATGAGTTTCTGGCGGGGACGCGCACGGCAGTCGTCCTTGAGGATGGTGCGGTCCGGTTTGATCTGGAGACGGCCCGTTATTCGATCTCGGGCGAATACAACAAGTGCCTGCTGCATCTCTGGTCGGCGGAACGAAACGTGGTGCGGCGCGTGCTCGATGCGGAAGTGAAGGGCGGCAGCCTTCGATTGGCCGTGCAACGGATGGGGCAGACGAGTCCTTCAAGACTCGAAATCTGCCGAGATCGTGACCGGCGATCGCCATCCGCGCGTCGAACCGCACGCTCTGCCTACGAGCAAAAATTGCGCCGCGTGCTCGAACGACGTTTCTACGGTTTCGCCATTTCTAAACTCAGCACCCGGATGGACCTGGAACGTTCTTTTGGACCGGTATACGCACGCGGACTTCTAAAAAAAGGGCAGACTGCGTTTGCCGTGCTTGGAGTCAACGAACAAGAACCTCAAGCCTCGATTGATGCAGCGCTCACGTTTGGAATCTTGTGGCTGAATGCGTCTCGGGAATCGCAAAACGATCGCGCGGTGGTCGAAGGACTACATCTGTTTGTGCCGCCAAAGAGCTCCGGGATCGTCCGTGAGCGCATCGCGCGTTTGAATCGTTCCGCGGCGAAATGGCTGCTGTATGAGTTTGACGAGCGCCACGATGATGTGGTCGAGATCGATTGTTCAGATTGCGGCAATGTCTCTACGCGGCTGGTGCGATGTCCGGACTTCGAGCGTGCGTACGAGCGCTTTGCCGCGCCGATCGCTGCGGTGAAGGACCTATTGCCCGAGTGTGATGCTATCGTGCTGTCTCCCGCTGAAGTTGCATTTCGGTTGCACGGGCTGGAACTGGCTCGGGCGCGGATCGCGCACAGTCCAACATCGTTTCACAGCGGCACGGAAATTGTGTTCGGCTTGGGAGCAGAAGAACGCGTACTTGAAGGTCGCAACCGCGATGAGTTTGTGCGACTGCTGCACAGCGCGGGCGAAGTGCGGCACGCGGAGGGGCCGAGGGACCATCCTCTGTGGCGGATGCATCCAGAACGGTGGCTTGAGTCACTGGTGATTCGAGAAGTTGATTCGCTCGACAACCGGCTTGATGCGAACCAGTTGTACTCCCAGGTGCCGGCATTTTCAGCGGCGGATCGCGCGATGATCGACGTTCTGGCCGTAACACGAGCGGGGCGTTTGGCGGTCGTCGAATTGAAGGCTGACGAAGACATACATCTGCCGCTGCAGGGTATCGACTATTGGGCTCGGGTCCAGTGGCATCACTCGCGCGGTGAGTTCAAGCAGTTCGGATACTTTGAAGGACGCGAGCTATCGAGTGAGAGGCCGCTCCTCGTCCTGGTCGCGCCAGCGCTGCGCATCCACCCTGCGACGGATACGCTGCTGCGTTTCATTTCACCTGAGATTGAATGGGAACTCCTCGGAATCGATGAACGTTGGCGACAAGGCGTGCGAGTCGTGTTCCGGAAAAGGGCGGGGTGGAAGGACGATCCCCGGATGATGCGCTTTTCGGAAGCGGCCTCATAGACAGTCTTTTAGCAATCAGCTGCCACGCTGAAGCTCGCGGTACGCTTCGCTTTTCGAAATACCACGCTCCTTCGCGATTTTTTTAAGAGCGGCT
>Ga0207678_10004717_pt1 | contig 12237 bp, 10 predicted proteins | sample KBSC63metaG_FD_184319 | JGI IMG/M metagenome (GOLD analysis project Ga0207678, IMG submission 184319) | Corn rhizosphere microbial communities from Kellogg Biological Station, Michigan, USA - KBS C6-3 metaG (SPAdes) (version 2) | ecosystem: Host-associated > Plants > Roots > Rhizosphere > Soil ... | reverse complement strand
GTCCCGAGGGATCGAATCGACCGTCCGCTCGCCACCGGCGCGCATCGAAGGCTCCCTCGCTATCCGCCGAGGCGCGGTCGACGAGCAGGAGAACCTCGCGGAGGTCGGGGTCGACGTCTGTTTCGGCAAGACGACCATCGGCCAGGCGCGTCACCTCGCTGTCCGGCAGGTACGGACTGAATCGCTCATCGACGTCGTGCAGCCAGGCGACAGCATCGCCCAGCGCGCGAGATGCACCGTCGTCAGCCAGGTGGAACGAGACGACGGTCCCCATCACGGGTTCCGCGTGGACGATCATCCGGCGGCCGTATCCAGCGCCGACTGGAGTGACTGCCTATACGCGCCGCTGGTGTAGGTCGCGCCGCTGATCAGGTCGATGCTCGCGGTCTGCGCCTGCAGCGCTTCGGACCGAAGCATCGGTTCGACGATGCTCGAGATCCGCGACGAGTGGCCATCGCCATTCGGAACCTGCAGGGCCGTCACGTCGGTCACCGCGCCACCCGAGATCGTCACCTGGACCTGGACATCACCGTATCGCATGGAGACGTCCTGGCCGGTGAAGGTTCCGTCGGCGTAGCCGCTCGTGCCCCCCGCGCCCGTAGCGGTCTTGCCAGTGCCGCCGGACGTACCGCTGCTGCCTGACTGGCTCGTGCTGGTGCCTGACTGGCTCGTGCTGGTGCCTGACTGGCTTTTGCCGCCGACCGGCTGGTCGACGACCGCCTGATTCGTGCGGGACGACGACGCGATGCCGGACGCCTCCGGGGTCTTGAAGCTCAAGAGCAGGACGAGACCGAGGACCGTGGAAAGAAGAGCGCCGATGGCGCGTTTCGGGATCATCGCGTGACTCCAGGGATCGTGGTGGTGGTCGGGATGAAGATCGATCGCATCACGTCAGTCGTCGAAGAAGCGTTCTTGATGGATACGGCGGGGCGGCACGCCGAGCTCGAGGACAGCTTCCTGGGCGGCGTCCATGAAACCCGATGGCCCACACAGGTAAACCTCGCGTCGCGCGACGTCGGGGACAAGACGCTCGATGGCGTCAGCTGAGAGCGGATCGTGTGATCCCCACGTCCTGCGTGACCCGACCTGGTAATCGATGACCACGTCGGGCTCCTGCGCAAGGACCTCGATCTCACGCCCGAACACGATGTCGTGTCGATGTCGCGCGCGATAGATCAGCGTGACGGGGACCAATCCTGCGAGCTCCTCAAGGATCGCACGGAGGGGCGTCACGCCGATCCCCCCGGCGATGAGCAGGGCTCGGTCAGCCGTCATCTGCTCCGTCGTGAGGTTGCCGTATGCACCTTCCACGATCGCGAGCGTGCCGATCGGGAGCTCGTGCGCCCGTGCCGAGTCGTCGCCGAGATCCTTGATGGTGACGCGAAGCCAGCGACCGTTCGGGTCTGCCGAGAGGCTGTACGGGTGCGATCGCCACCATCCCCAGGTCATGAAGCGGATCGTCAGGTACTGGCCGGCACGCGCGGGGAATCGCTCCAGCTCGTGGCCGGTCAGATAGATCGATACGACGCCCGGACCTTCGTGGACGACGTTCGCGACCCGAAACCGATGTCGAAGGTTGGCGAGGACCGGCGACCCGAACCGGAACGCGATCAGCGTCCCGATAGTCATCACGTAGAGCGCGATCCAGTAGATACGCGCGATCGGATCGTCGACGAAGTCGGTCCCGACGACGAGCTGATGGGCGAACCCGAGCGCGATCGCCAGGTACGCGTACAGGTGGATCCCGTACCAGGTCTCGTACGACATGCTGCGTCGCGCGAGACGGACCGACGTGACCGCCACGGCGATGAGCAGTCCGAGGCTGACCGTAGCCATCAGGACGAAGTCCCAGGTCGTGATCAGCACCCACAGCTCCCCGAGCACGCTCTCGCCCGAGGACATCGCGAAGCCGATCGTCGTGAAGATCGCGTGCCCGACGATCAGCCAGACGGTCGCGAACCCGATCCACCGGTGGGCGTAGGCGAGGCGATCTCGTCCGAACGCGGCATCCAGCCACGGCGCTCGCGACATCAGGAGGAGCTGGATGAGCGAGAGGAACGTCCCGATCAGGGCGGTGAGCTGTCCCGTTGCCGTCGCGAGTCCGGCGATCGTGCCGAGCTGATCGAGGCCGCCATGGCGGATCCACATCGCCAGGATCAGGATGATGTTCGCCGCGAGAAACCCGACGACGTCCTCAGGGCGGATCGAAAGCCGCGATTCAGGCGTGGCCGGCGTCCCGCGACCGGGGTGAGCGACGGCGGTCATGCTAGGAGGGTCGCGGCAAGCCCTGAGAATGGCATGAGAGGTCGAGGCCGTCTCGACAGCGACAGGTCTGGCACCACGCGTACAGTGGGGGTCGGATGGGAAACGAGCTGATCCCGTTCATCGGCGTGGCGATCGCGGTCGTCGTCATCCCTGGCCCCGATATGGCCCTCGTCGCCCGGAACGTGTTCCGCTACGGACGATCCGCCGGTATCGCGACGTCGCTCGGGATCTGCACGGGCATCCTCGGTTGGGGCATCGCCGCAGTCCTTGGCATCGCTACGCTCCTTGCCGCCTCGTCGGTCGCGTTCACGGCGCTGAAAGTGATCGGAGCGGCCTACCTGATCTACCTCGGGATCTCGACGCTCCGGTCGCATGACGCGTTCGATGTCAGGGGCTCGTCCGGTACCGCGCGCCTTCCTGCGGGCCAGGCGTACCTCCAGGGGCTCGTCTCTGCACTCGTCAACCCCAAGCTCGGCGTGTTCTTCCTGACGCTCCTGCCGCAGTTCATCGGCCCAGACGAACCGGCGGCAGCCCTCCGCCTCGCGGTCATCTTCGACCTGATCGGGCTCGCGTGGCTCCTGGCCTATTCGGTGCTGCTCGGTGCACTCCTCGGACGGGCACTCGGCAGCGGCTCGATCCGGAGACTCATCCGCTGGCTGAGCGGGATCGTCCTCGTCGGCCTCGGCGTGCGCGTCGCATTCGAGAGCCGCTGACGAGCGGGTCTAGGACGTCGCCGGTTCGGTGTTCCCGCGGACGGCCCGCGTCAGCTCGTCGAGGAACAGTCCGATGATCCCGGCGATCACGATCGCCCCGAGCCACAGATGGATCGACCAGCCGATGCCACCGGTCATCATCAATGTCGCGAAATACAGCGCGAAGACGATGGCCGGGACAAGGAACGCGACGATGCCGTCACCGATCCGGCTTCGCCCCGCCGGCCATCGCCGCACGACGAGCTCCGCGATGAGCGCCGCGAGGACGATCGCAGGCAGAAGCCGGTACTGATCGTCGAGGACGGTCGCCATCGCGATCGGGGCACCGATGACGACGGCGTACGCCCCGAACGGCAGCGCACCGTGGCGTCGCCGCAGCCACACGACCGCACCCGCGAGCAGCGTCGCGCCGATGAGGACCCCGGCTGCGCCGTACCCCTGGCGGATCCCGTCCTCCTGCCAGGATGGCGCGTTGTCCTGGATGGGATACACGATCGTGGAGCCGTCCGGCGACCAGTCCGCGCGCGCCCAACCGTCGCTGGCCCCCGGGTCCTGGCTGATGTTCACGGGATCGCCTCCGGCAACGGGCTGGACGTACACCTCGAAGTCACGGCTGCGGTTCGACGTGAAGGCGACCTTCGATCCGTCCGGCGACCACGTCCCCATATAGCTGTCGCCGACCGCCGTGTCGGCTCCGGTCGTGAACCGGGTCGGGCTGCTGCCATCGATACCAGCCAGCCACACGTCGTAATGGTCCGCACCGCGACGGTCCGAGGTGAAGGCGAGCCTCGTGCCGTCCGGCGAGATCGCCGGCTCGTAGTCGTTCGATTCGCCCGTGGTCACCGCGGTGATCGCTTTCGTGGCCAGATCGAGACGATGGATGTGGTACGGCCCATCGCGATCCGAGTTGAACAGGATGGCGCTGCCGTCTGGCGTCCAGACGGCAGCCCAATCGGCCGCGGCATCGGCAGTGAGCCGCTCGATCCCCGTCCCATCTACGTTCATCAGGGAGAGGTCATCCCGGCCATCGACCACTTCGGAGAACACGAGCCTCGTCCCGTCCGGCGACCAGGCGGGCTGGAACGCGGCGTTCTCGGTCGCAAGAGTTCGATCTCCCGACCCGTCCGCATTCATCACGTGGATCTGGGTGATCGGATCCGGATGGTCGCTGTCCGCGTTCGGCTGATAGGTGTAGGCGATGCGCGTCCCGTCAGGCGAGAAGCGCGGACCGAGCGCCTGACCCGGCACGACCGTGAGGCGGCGCTGGCCCGAGCCGTCCGCGGCCATGGCGTAGAGCTGCGGCTGGATGGCGGGGAGACCCTTCGGGAGCGCCTCCGCCCAAACGTCGGCGACGGGGTTGGCGTACTGCGTGAAGGCGACGAGGATCGCGACCGCCATCGCGAGCGGCACCGCGACCGGGCCAGCCGTCCGCCACGACCTCGGGGCGCCGTCGAGCAGGCGGGCGCCGGCGGCGCGGATCGGGGCGCCGACCATGAGCATCCCGGAGGTCGCGAGCAGGAGATGCGTCGGGCTTAGCAGCGCCTCGACATTCACCTCGAAGCCGAAGATCGTGTGCCAGGCCAGGTCGAGGACACCCGCAAGCGCGAATAGCACCGAACCGAGGAACGCGATCCGGTAGGGCGGGGCGAGCGTGTCGCGGATCGGCACGCTTCGTGGCCGGCCCATGATCGCCGCGACCCCGAGCACGACCCCGAACGACGCGGCCCCCGAGTAGAGGAATGCGTGCCACGGCGTGAAGAACGTGTTGTCGACGCGCCCATGCGCGTGCGCCCAAATGTCGACGTAGAACCCGCCGACGAGCCACACGGACAGTGCGGTGAGGATCCAGTCCATGCGGAGCGTCGTCTGGGAGGCAAGGGGTCGTGCGGGAGCGTCGGTCGCCCCTGCCGTAGCCGTCGCTCGATCGACGGTCACATCCATCCGGGAGAGTCTGGCACGCCCCCGTCAGGCGTCGGCAGCGGGCGGCACCGACGGGGTCTCGTACGGCGTCGGACCCCCGTCCACCTCGGCAGCGTCCTTCGGGGGGTGCGCATCGGCCGTCATGTCCGGAAGAGGCCCGAGCTCCTCTGGGTAGAGCTCGTGCATCGCGACGCTGATCGCGGCCGCGACCGGCAGACCGAGGAACGTGCCGACCACGCCGAACGCCGTGGACCCGACGACGACCGCGAACAATGCCACCAGGGGGTGGAGATGGACCGCGCGCCCCAGCACCGCGGGCATCATCACGACGTCCTCGAATTGACGGAGGACGAAGAGGAACACGACTGCCGTGATCGCCAGCGTCGGACCACCCGTGGAGAGGGCGACGATCCCGACGATCGTCCCGGCGATGATCGGACCGATGAAGGTGATGACCTCGAGCAGGCCGGTCATGACACCGAGCGCGGCCGCGTTCGGCAGATGCAGGATCGGGCCCAGGACGATCGTGACGATGACCGACACGAACACGACCAAGATGAGCTGCCCACGCATCCACTGACCGACCACCACGTGGGTGCGTGCGGCGATCTGCTGGACCTTCGACCGATCGTTCGGGTCGATGAACCGCAACACCGTGGACCCGAACCGCTCGCCATCGAGCAGCAGGAAGAAGGTGACGATCAGGATCAGCACGATGTCCAGGAGACCGTGCAGGAGTTGCTGGGCCGCCAGCAAGGCGCCTTCCGGGGTCTGAAGGAACGCGTCGAGGGCCGCCTTCGCCTGGAGGGAGATCTCTTCGACGGTGAACGTGCGGTCCCCGATCGTGAGGCTGTCGGCGCCGAGCACCTGGTGGATCGCCGTGGTGAGGGCGTCGGGTCCGCTGCGGATCAGCAACGACGCCTCTCGCGAGACCGGCCCGGCGAACGCGATCGCGATCGCCGCAAGCACGAGGAGGCCGGCGGCATACGACATGACGACGACCAGGAGACGGGACCGGCCCGTTCGGGCCTGCAGGGAATCGATCGCCGGGGAGAACGCATAGGCGACGATCGCCCCGACCACGAACGGCAACATCACCGGCCGCGCGAACCAGAACAGCGCGACCAGCGCGAGCGCCAGGAAGACGACGCGGCGTGATGGGATCTGGAAGCGCGGGTCGACCGGGTTCGCAGTCATGCCCGGCCCTACTCGGCTGAGACGTCTGCGTCGCTGGACCGGCCGGCCACGCCCGCCGGCAGGAGATCCGGCACGTCCTCGGGCTGTTGGCGGCTGAGCAGGGCAGCGATCCACTGGGTGCGGTCGTTGTGCTGGAGGACGAGGACGACGAGGACGGTGATCGGCATCGACAGGAGTGCACCGACTGGCCCGATCAACCAGACCCAGAAGAAGAACATCGTGAATACGACCCACGTCGAGAGCGACAACGCTCGGCCGGTCAGCGTCGGTTCGAGCACGTTCTCGGCGATCAGGTTCAGGGCCGTGCCGCCGATGACGAAGATGGTCGCTGGGAGAACACCGGATTCAGCGAATGCCAGGATCGCCGGCGGGATCATCGCGAGGACGAGACCCAGATACGGCACGAAGCTGAGGAAGAACGCGGCGACGGCCCAGAGCAGCGCATCGTCGATACCCAGGACCAGCATCAGCACCAGGAACCCGATGGCGGTCACGGCGTTGATCCGGATCCGGACCGCGAAATACGTGACGGCGGCGCGGGCGATGCCGGGCGTCTCACGGAAGACCGGACCTTCGCTGCCGATCCCGCGAGCGGCGAGGCTCGACAACCGGCGCCCGTCAAGCAACAGGAGCGCCGCCACGACGACCGCGAAGATGAGGCTCTGCCCGACCTCGACCAGGATCCGGGCTACAGCCTTGAGGACATCCGAGAGGACGTCGGGAGGGAGGATCCGCGCCATCATCCCGGCAACGCTGCGCGCGATGGTCGGGTCGGAGACATCGGGATAGCGGGACCGGAGGTCGTCCGAATAGGTGACGATGCCGTCGGTCAATGCCGCGGCTCCGGCAAGCACCAGTGATACGAGGCCGACGCCGATCGCGAGGACGACGGCGATCGTGAGGGTGAGCGCGAGCGCCGGCGAGCGACCGCGCTGCTCGAGCCAGGTGAACATCGGTGCGGCAAGGGCCGCCAGGAACAACCCGAGACCCATGGGCGCGACGACCGGGGCGAGCCACCCGATGAGGAACAGCGCGAGTCCGACCATCACGCACGCGACGAGCGTCGCGAACAGGTTGGTATTGCCGCTGACCCAGCGCGGGACGAGCGTCGTCCCGGGGCCCTCGCCCGACGGGTCGTTCGGCATCACCGGATCGACCTCGCCACCCGCAGCCGCCATGTCGCCGTCAGGTGCTCGTCGAGGCCATCGACTTGAGCTCGGCGGTGGTCGGCAGCATGGGCTGGCCGCGGCGGACGATCTTGAGCAGGATCCATGCGAGCGGGATCGGCAGGAACCAGGCGTACAGCCGGAACAGGAACACACCGGCGGTGATCAAGCCCTCCCACGAGTCCCCGGCGATCGCCGTCAGACCAGCGATGTACAGGAGTTCGGGTACGCCGGCCCCGCCCGGCGAGATCGGGATGATCGTGATGATCCCGACGAGCGCATAGACGGCGATGATCTCGCCGGCACTCACGACGTCATCAGGTACGCCGGTGATCCGGAGCGCCGCGATGAACGCGATACACCACGGGATCTGCGCGAGGATCGTCGTCGCGAGCGCCGCGAGTCCACGCCGATGGACGATCTCGCCGAGGGTCTCCTGGAAGTGGTGGATCGACCCGAGGACGTCTGGCTGCTCCTTCCGTCCGAGGCGCTTGAGGATCGAGGCAACGAGGCGGCCGAGGAAGCGCCCGAGGCGATCGGCGGCTGACTGCGAATTGACGACGACGAGCATCACGCCGGCGGCCACGAAGAAGATGACCATGCCGATGATCGCGATCCAGAAGGCGGCACCACGATCCGGATCCAAGCCGCCCGTGGCAGCCAGGATGAGCAAGGCGATCGAAGGCAGGGCGAACCGGCCCAGAGTGTTCACGATCCCGAACACCGCTACTCCGGATGTCGCGGCATCCAGCGGCACGCCCCACCCGCGCATGACCACCCACACGACCCCGAGGTTCCACGGCCCGAACGGGATGCTTGATCCGATGCCCGAGAGGATCAGGTACGCCGCGTTACCGCGGAGCGGCGTCAAGCCGGGGATGAGCACGACGAACTGCTGACCCGTCACGAACCAGGCGATCGCCCCGAGCACGGTCATCAAGGCGATCTGCTGGATCGTCAGGGCAAGGAAGGCTTCCTTGACCTCGTTGTAGTCAACGAATCTCGGCAGGATGATGCCGAAGGTGATGAACAGGACGAGCACGATGACGCCGGACCGCAGGATCGCGGCGCGCTGACTCGGCAGCGGAGGCGAACCGAGGGACTCGTCTCCCCCGGCAAGGCCGTTGCCGCCCTCGCCCGTGTCGATCGCTGCGTCCATGTCAGATGCCATTTCTACCCACCGTCGTACCCTCCGACTCGTACTCTGTCAACGGAGCCGACCCCCGTCACTGGGCGGCCACACCTCGGGGCACGACGATGCTGATCCTCCGCCGCTTCTTCATCTTCGGGGCGCTCCTCGCCGCCATCGGCGTGGTGTTCCGACGGCTGATGTCGCGCGGCGATCGGGAAGCGCCCACGCTCATCACGCCGGACGGTGCACGCGCCGTCGTCGACGGCGCTCTTGGCCGACGCGGGAAGCGCAGCGACCTGACGCTGGACTTCGACCCCGCGGTCGCTACGCGGATGGACTTGCTCATCGATGGCGCCCAGTTCTTCCCCCGGATGCTCGAGGACATCGAAGCGGCCGAACGTGACATCCACATCCTGATCTTCGGTTTCAAGGCAGGCGAGATCGGCGATCGATTCCGGGACGTACTGGTGGAAAAGGTCGCCGCCGGTGTCGGCGTCCGCATCATCACCGAGGCGGCATTCAGCCAGCCGGGCCTCGGGTCGAAGGAGTTCTACGGCTCGCTCGTGGACGGCGGCGTGCAGGTCGTGGCGAACCAGGGCGCGTTCCTGGACCTCGACGGGCTCCTCGGTCAACGTCGCGTCGACTGGCGCATGGACGACCTCGGCCACTTCGACCATCGGAAGGTCGTCATCGTCGACGGCCGCGTCGGCTATGTGGGTGGGCCCGGGATCGAGGACCATTACGTGACCGGTACCCACGACCTCATGCTCCGGCTCGAGGGGCCGATCGTCCCCCAACTCCAGGCGGTCTTCCTGCTGTCGTGGCATTTCCAGGGTGGCCCGCTCGACCTGGCTGGGGGCCTCGACCGCTTCTTCCCGCCGATCCCCGATGGGGCCGGCACCCGGATGCAGATCCTCCACAACAACCCAGGTGAGGGTCATCTCCCGATCAAGGTGGCGTTCCAGGCTGCGGTCGATGCGGCCACGGAGCGGCTGTATGTGATCAGCCCATATCTCTCGGACCATGGGATCCTCCGTGGGCTGTCCGACGCTGCCCGACGTGGCGTCAAGGTGCGGGCGATCGTGCCATCGAACCCGCACTCGCTGCCGGCGAGCGCGTCGGTCCGTCACTGGTTCCAGGGCCTGCAGGACGCGGGCGTCGATCTCCGCGAGCACCCGGAGATGGCGCATGCCAAGGTCGTCCTCAGCGACGACACCGTTCTCGTCGGCACGGCCAACCTCGACGCGCTGAGCCTCCGTCAGAACTGGGAGATGCAGCTCCGCATCGAAGACCGCGAAGTGGCCGAGCTGTTCGCGAGGGAATTGTTCGATCGAGACGTGACGATCGCGACACCGGCGGTGATGCCGGCGGGCCTGAAGGACCGCGCGGTGAATGCGGTGATGTCGGCGCTGGCTCCGCTGCTCTGACGACGAGGGTACCCACGCGCCCGGACGTCAGCCCTCGCTGCGGACCCGGACCGAGCCGACGCCGCCGTTGATCTCGAGATCCACGCGGTTCGGCGCTGACCCGAAATCCGGCGACTGGTAGTCGCTGCCAGATCGCGGGAAGCGGTCCTCGTCGACGCGGATGCTCCCGATCACGACCTTCGGCCGGATCCGAGCCGCGACGCCGTTCGGGACGATGAAGGTCAGGCTGGCTGCGCCGGCATCCGCCTTGACGTCGGTCACGCCCGCCGCCCGTGGCAGCGTGACGGTCGTCTCGCTCGCACCGGTGCGCAGCTCGAGCCGCCAGACCTTCGTTTCCGATAGATCGAGGCGCGTTCGGCTCGCGCCGGCGTCGACCCGCAACTCGAGTGGCACCTCGCCGGTGAGACCAAGCGTCCATGCCGACTCACGCTGGAGGAACGGCATCCCATAGGACGTGTCCTGCTCCAGGTCCACGCCGCTGCGCGCGTCCCCGCGATGCAGCACGCCGCCGACGAAACGACCGTCGATCAGATGGCCGGCAGCCGCCACCGCACTGTCGAGCGTCCCGGCGCCGAACCGGACGCGGACCGAGGCCTGGCGGACGCCGCCCAGCGGGATGGCGAGATCCTCATCCGGCGGCTTGCCACGTGGGATGAACGCTCCGATCAGGAACCAGCCGCCCAACCCGACGAGCAGCCACGGCCAGTACTCGGTGATCAGCTCCCCGGGCCCCATCGCGAGCCGCCCGGTCGTGCTCAGCAAGAGGACGATGCCGACACCGATCCAGACGATCGGCCACGTCAGCGCCCAGAACGTCCAACGCCCGGGGCGGCGATCGATGAGCGACGTCACGAGCGTGGCCACGCCCACGAGGATCACGAAGAGCGGCCACGCTTCGTTCCAGGACTCGTCCATCGCCTGTCGGACGAGGAAGACCACCCCGAGCCCGATCAGCCACGTACCACCGACGAGTGCCCCGCGATTCGGGCGATTCACGGTTGCGAGTCGGGTGGCGGCGGGTCAATGGGCGGTGCCGCTGGCGGCGAGGGCGGTGGCTGGTCTGGTGGTGGCGCGCCGGGGGAAGTACCGTCGCGACGCTGGCCTCGACCCATGGCGACGACGATGAGGACGACGCCAAGGCCGACGAGGGCCAGCGGCCAGATCCAGTCGAAGTCGATGCGCGGGAAGATCTCTCGGAGCAGGAAGAACCCGCCAAGGACGATCAGGAACCCGCCGATGAGGACGGCGGGCGACATCCCACCCGTCCGCGGCGCACCCGCCCGCCGATCCGCCACGGGCACGCCCGCTGGTCCGTAGACCGTGTCCTCGTCCGGCACGACGATCGCCATCACGATGTAGACGAGGAGCGCCGCGCCGCCGGTCAGGATGACCAGGAGCGCCCAGATGATCCGGACGAGGGAAGGATCCGCGCCCCACATCTCGGCGAGTCCGCCCGCGACGCCGGCGATCATCCGGTCCCGGCGCGAGCGATAGAGGCGACCGGCCATCAGCAGCCCCCGACCGGATCGAGCGTGAATGTGGCTGCGTTCCCGGAGATCGACAGGTCGATGGTCGGAGCACCCGTCGCACCCTCGCGCGTCCAGACATCGCCACTCTTCACGAGCCCCTGGTCATCGAGGTTGTGGGCGAACGTCAGCTGCTCCGCGAGCTGGAAGCGCAACGCCGCACCGGGCGGCGTGCAGAGCTCCATCGAGCCGGCGTTCGCGGACAGCGAGCCGGTCGTGTCCGAACCCAACCGCAAGCGGACCCGCGCCGCGTTCGCCGAGACGTCGACCCGCCCGAGCGTGCCCTCGGACCCATCGATCCGGGCATCGCCCGCATTGACGCTCAGATGGAAGTCCGTGAGCTGCGCGCCGCCGAGACGTGCCGAAACGGTGCTCGCGTTGGCATCGATCCTGACGTTCCGCGTCTGGTCAGTCGGCACGCTGACCGTCCAGTCCTGCCGGCGGATGCCGAAGCCGTCGGGAGACTTCAGTGAGATGCTCGTGTCGGATCGTTCCAGCGACGGAGCCGCTCCCTTGTAGCGGGCCTGGACGCTCCAGTCGCTGCCTTGCTTGGTCGACAGGTCGACTGCACCGCAGTCGAGTTCGAAGCTGGCGGTCGCAGCACTCGTGAATGTCCCTGCGTCCTGGAGCTGCTGATCGGTCGCCGTATCGGACCCGCAGCCGCCCACGTTCCCGATGAAGTTCGTGCCCGACGCGAGGACGCCGCCGGCCGCGATCCCGAGCACCACCGCCGCCAGGGCGGTCCCGAGAAGCCCTGCGGACGTTCGGCCGAGGATCACCGAGACACCCAGCGCGACGAGGAGCAGGGGCCACAGCCGCCACGCGTCGGCAAGGACGTTGTCATCAAGGACCCCGGCCCGAACGAGCAACGGGATCCCACCGAGCAGGAGG
>Ga0207678_10004716_pt1 | contig 12237 bp, 5 predicted proteins | sample KBSC63metaG_FD_184319 | JGI IMG/M metagenome (GOLD analysis project Ga0207678, IMG submission 184319) | Corn rhizosphere microbial communities from Kellogg Biological Station, Michigan, USA - KBS C6-3 metaG (SPAdes) (version 2) | ecosystem: Host-associated > Plants > Roots > Rhizosphere > Soil ... | reverse complement strand
GGGCGGTATGGCCACGGTATATCTCGCCGAGGACGTCAAGCATCACCGTAAAGTTGCCATAAAGGTTTTGCACGCAGAGCTGTCGGCGGTGCTGGGCCCCGACCGCTTTCTCAAGGAGATCGAGCTCACCGCGAATCTGCAGCATCCACATATTCTTCCGCTATTCGATTCAGGGAGCGCAGGCGGACTGCTGTACTACGTGATGCCGTACGTAGATGGTGAAACGTTGCGCGATCGGCTGGATCGCGACAAGCAGCTCTCCATCGCGGACGCCGTTCGAATCGCAAGCGAAGTCGCAGACGCACTCGAGTACGCACACGGCCGCGGCGTAGTGCATCGCGACATAAAGCCTGAGAACATTCTGATCCAGAATGGCCATGCGCTTGTGGCTGACTTCGGCATTGCGTTAGCGGTGCAGCAGGCAGGCGGTCAGCGGATGACGCAGACGGGATTGTCACTCGGCACGCCGCAGTACATGTCCCCCGAGCAGGCCATGGGCGAGCGCGAGATCGGCCCGTGCTCGGACATCTACTCGCTCGGCGCAGTGACGTATGAGATGCTCGCTGGCGAGCCGCCGTTCACCGGACCAAGTGCGCAGGCGATCGTCGCGCAGGTAATTACAGGCGAACCGAAGTCACTCACATTGCAACGCAAGACGGTCCCTGTTCACGTTGCAGATGCGGTGATGGTGGCGCTCGAGAAACTTCCCGCTGATCGGTTTGCAAGTGCGAGTGAATTCGCAACCGCTCTTGCCAGTAGCACTGGGCGTGTGAGTCGCGCTACACGTTCAGGTCTGGACAAAGCCGGTTCCGACGCGCGGCCGTGGCGCAATCTCGCGGTGGGTACAACCGTTGTCGCGCTCGCAGCAGTCGCAGTTGCAGCCTGGGGCTGGCTGCGTCCGCCGGGCACCGACGCAGCGCGTCCGTTATCACTTTCCGTGACGTTACCCGCAGAAGAAACACTCTCGCAGGCCGGACTGGCTCTCTCCCCTGATGGGACCCGTCTTGCGTTCATTGCGACAAACCCGGCCGGCAACCGCACTGTATTCGTGCGTGATCTCGCCGACAAGACTGTGCGGGCGCTTCCACATACCGATGGAGCTGACACCCCGTTCTTCTCGCCCGATGGTCAGTCCATTGCGTACTCCGCGGGAGGTGCGCTGTGGAAAGTGTCGCTGAACGGAGGTGATCCGGAGCAGATTTCAGGCACCAACGACGGATCGGTTGATGCCGGCGCCGGGATAAGCGGCGGCGATTGGGCCGACGACGGTATCATCCGCTACTCGCCGCGCTTCCGTTTTGGCCTCGGTGTACTCGCGGTCGCCGCAACAGGCGGTAAGCCTCGTACCATTGCGCTACCGGATTCAAGCGCAGGTGAAGCCGAGCTTTCGCTGCCGCAACTTCTCCCGGATGGTCGCACGCTGCTGTGCGTTGTGAGAATGACCGGCGGCGCGTCGTCGTCGCGACTCGCGCTCGTCTCGCTGGATAACAGGCGAGTGCGTTTACTCGACGTCCAGGCGCAAGCTGGACGATATGCGTTGGGGCGACTTGTGTATGCTACCGCAGATGGCGCAATGTTCGCCGCGTCGTTCGATCCTTCGCATGGGAAGCTCACGGGGCCGGCTGTTCGCATTGCGGGGATCGATGATGATCTCGACGGAGAGAGCTTTGCTCTGTCGCGTGAAGGCACGTTGGCATACGCGGGCGGCAGTTCCAATAACGCACACGTTGTGGCGGTTAGTCGCAGTGGTACAGCCCGTGTTCTCGACCGTGACCTGCACGACTACCAGGCTTTAAGCCTCGCTCCCGACGCCAAACGTATCGCAGTCGATATCGGCGAGAGATCCGCGCGCGATATCTGGCTGTTTGAACCAGCTCGCGGAAGCATGACTCGTCTGACGTTAGGTCACGATAACATCTATCCAGTGTGGAGTGCCGATGGTCAGCGCATCGCTTACTCTGCAAATATTGCCGGGACATACGACATCCTCGCTCGCGCATCGGACGGAGCAGGCGGCGTGGATACGCTAGTGAAGGGTCCGCGATACAAGTTCCCAGGCGCATTGACCGCCGACGGACGCTGGCTCATCTATCGTCAGAATGATGCGAAGACGAACGAAGACATTTACGCGATCTCACTGGACGGCCATCATACGATCCGAACACTCGACGCATCCCCATTCATGGAAATTGAGCCTGAGCTCTCGCCGGACGGCCGGTGGCTGGCGTTCGTGTCGGACGAGTCCGGCCAACATGAAGTCTATGTCCAACCGTTCAGCGCTGATGCGACTGTCGGCGCCAAGATCCAGGTCTCAGTCGTGGCTGGTGACGAGCCGCGTTGGGATCAGAACGGCAAGGAGTTGTACTATCGGAGCGCCGACAGTCTGTTCTCGGTCCCGATCGCTGATGGACGCGCGGGGAAGCCGGCCGCGCTATTTGCGGATCCGTACGTTCGCGGCCCACGCTTCCCGGGTTATGATGTTTTGCCTGGCGGCGCTGGGTTCGTGATGTTGCAACGACCGCGCGACGCGCATACCGACCTACGCGTTGTGGCGGATTGGCCCGGCCTGTTGTCGCGGGGTACCGCGCCATGACTCCTTCTGGAGAAGATGTGTTAGCTCGTCTCGCAGCGACAATTGGAGATCGATACAGTGTCGAGCGCGAGCTTGGCGCGGGTGGCATGGCGACGGTGTATCTCGCGGAAGACATCAAGCACCATCGCAAGGTTGCGATCAAGGTGCTACATGCAGAGCTGTCCGCGATCCTCGGCTCCGAGCGCTTCCTCAAGGAGATCGAGCTCACCGCGAATCTTCAGCATCCACATATTCTTCCGCTATTCGATTCAGGGAGCGCAGACGGGCTGCTGTTCTACGTGATGCCGTATGTGGATGGTGAGACGCTGCGCACGCGACTGGAACGCGAAAAGCAGCTCTCTGTGGGCGACGCGGTCCGCATCGCGTGCGAGGCAGCCGACGCACTCGAATACGCACACGGCCGCGGCGTAGTGCATCGCGACATAAAGCCTGAGAACATTCTGATCCAGAACGGCCATGCGCTCGTGGCTGACTTCGGCATCGCGTTAGCAGTGCAGCAGGCGGGTGGTCAGCGAATGACGCAGACGGGATTGTCACTCGGCACGCCGCAGTACATGTCCCCCGAGCAGGCCATGGGCGAGCGCGAGATCGGCGCGCGCTCGGACATCTACTCACTCGGCGCCGTGACATATGAGATGCTGGTCGGTGATCCCCCCTTCACGGGGCCCACCGCGCAGGCCATAGTCGCCAAGGTCATGACCTCGGTCCCCGTACCGCCGCGTGAAGTACGGAAGACGATTCCACCCGCAGTTGAAGACGCAGTGCTCACAGCGTTGGAAAAACTGCCGGCTGACCGGTTTCCGAGCGCCGCCGAATTCGCGCGCGCGCTGTCGGATACGACATCCACCGGGTCTCGCACGGCAGCACACTCGCGCACGGGACGGTGGGCGAATGCACAGCGCCGTTCGATGCTGCTGCTCGCCGCGATCGCAATAATTGCATCGGCTGCTGCGGCGTGGGGATGGTTGATGCCGCACCACCGCACGCAATCCATGCTGTCCTCGCCACCGTGGCGCGTCACTCTGGCGCTCCCCGATACCGCGATGCCCATCGGAAGTATGGCGCTGTCGCCCGATGGCTCCGAACTGGCGTACGCGGCGGCTGGCGCCCGCGGAACGCGGATCTGGATCCGCCGCGGAGTCTCACTGGAGCCCACGCCGCTCAAAGGGACGGACGGTGGTTCAAACCCCGTATTCTCGCCCGATGGGCGTCGTGTCGCATTCAACGAGCAAGATGGTGTGGACATCGTCAATGTTGACGGAACGGGATTGGTTGCGGTCGGTGACACGACCGGGGTGGTGGCGCCATTTACGTGGAGCGACGAGGATCATCTCGTGGTTGCATCGCGGAACGGCCTCGGCCGCATGTCAGTCGCGGGCGGTGCGTTGGAGCTTCTCACGAGGACCGACTCCGGAGAACAAGCCACGAATCCATCAGTGCTGCCGGACGGGCACGGTATCCTGTTCACGGTGATACCGCAAGACTACGCCAACCTGTCGCAATACAGGATCGCCATTACTGACGGCCGCACGACTGGATCGAGAGTCCTGATGCAGGGGATTCTGGCCCGTTACGTTCCCGGTCACTTGCTGGTAGTCCGCGCCGATGGCTCGTTGATCGCGCTGCCTTTCGATGTCGCGGCTGGCCGCGTAACCGGCGCGGGGCAGACAGTTGCGACCGGACTCTCCATCGAGACATACGGCAACGTGCCCTTCGATGTCGCGGCTAACGGCCGGATGATCTACGTGACCGGTGCGGCGGAAGGGGAGCTACGCGATCTGGTCCGGGTGAGCAGAAACGGAGCGGTGACACCTCTCGACACAACATGGGTCAGCGATTTCGAGAGCGTAGCGGCGTCGCGCGACGGTGCGCGCGTAGCGGCTGGCATCGTATCGCCGACGGACGAGGAGGTCGAGATCCGCGACCTCCGGAGCGGCGCGCTGAGCCACTACACAGTAGCAGGCTCGGAGTGCAGAGGCCCCATCTTCAACTCCGACGGCAGCACACTCTATTTCACCGCCCTGTCGAACGCTGGGGGCGCCGTGTATCAAGTTGACCCTGGCAGCACAGCCGCGCCCCAGTTGACGTTTCAACTGAAGGGTTATCTCCTGCAGGACATCGCGCTCACGCCCGGCGACGACAGGATGTTGTATACGCGGTACCGGCAATCGGAGGCGGCCCACATTTTTGCACACACGCTTGCAGCGCCGTCCACGCCTGACGTCGCCATACCGGCCACCGCCAACATGGAAGGCGTACCCGCGGTGTCACCGGACGGCAGATGGTTGGCATATGTCTCCAACGAATCGGGCACCTATCAGCTATACGTTCGGCCCATGGACAGCAGCCGCGGTGGGCGGTGGCAAGTTACGCAGCGCACGCCCGGATTCCCACGGTGGTCACACGACGGAAGGGAGCTCTTCTATCTCACCGCCGACAGCATGATGGTCGCGGAGATAGCGCCTGGGGATCAGTTCACGCTCGGCAAGCAGCACGGCCTGTTCGCGGCGAGTGGGTTTTCGCATGGGGTAGTGCCGTTCGACGTGCTTCCAGGCGGCGCTTTCCTGATGATCCGCCGGCACGCCAGTGAACACGACTCACGACAGGTGGTGATGCTGGATAAGTGGGACGCCGGTTTGGCATCGAGCACTCACACACAGTGAGCGAGAAGTTGCTCCAGCCAACCGGTTTCGAGTGCCGGAGTCCGTCCCCACTCGGTCCCCACTCGGTCCCACCTGCCACTCCCTTGACCATAGGCATTGACCATAGACCATTCTGCGTATAGACATCCTGATATGACCGACGATATCGAAACCATGAGCATCTCGCACTTCAAGGCCACCTGCCTCTCGGTGCTCGAGAACGTTCGCCAGACCGGCCAGCCAGTCCTCGTTACGAGGCGCGGTCAGCCGATGGCGGAAATCGTTCCGGTCGCGTCTGCCAGCACCGGCGCGATGTGGCTCGGCTCGCTCCGTGGCTCCGTCCGCGTACATGGCGACATCGTGTCTCCCGTATCCCCCGCAGACGACTGGGAGGCGCTCCGCTAATGCAGTTGCTGCTGGACACACATATCTGGATCTGGAGTGTGTCCGCACCCGAAAATCTCTCACCCAAGGTCCGCAAAGCGCTCGAATCGTCAGAGAATGTGCTCTGGCTTTCCCCGATCAGCGTGTGGGAGGCAACCGTCCTGTTCCAGCGCGGACAGCTTCTGAGCGACAGTGGTGCCGACGACGCCGTTCGCGAAATGCTGCGCGTCGTACCGCAGCGAATCGCCGCACTGACCTATGAAGTCGCGATCGCGAGTTGCACGCTCAAGCTGGCGCATCGCGATCCAGCGGATCGCTTTCTCGCAGCGACGGCCAAGGTTCACGAACTGACACTGGTTACTGCTGACAAGCGGCTGCTGGCGTCGCGCGAATATGCTACCCTCGAGAATACAGTGCGGCGCAAGCCGGCGAAAAGTGCACGCGTGAAATGACTGAGATCGACGAACGTCTGCGGACTGCGCTCGCTGGCCGCTATCGCGTCGAGCGCGAGCTGGGTGCGGGTGGCATGGCCACGGTGTATCTCGCCGAGGACGTCAAGCATCACCGTAAAGTTGCCATAAAGGTTTTGCACGGAGAGCTCTCCGCGATCCTCGGCCCCGAGCGCTTCCTCAAGGAGATCGAGCTCACCGCGAATCTGCAGCATCCACATATACTTCCGCTGTTCGATTCTGGCAGCGCCGCTGGGCTGCTCTACTATGTAATGCCGTACGTGGAAGGAGAAACGCTGCGGAGTCGTCTCGAGCGCGAGCGACAGCTTCCGATTGCTGACGCAGTGCGGATCGCGACCGAGTCTGCCGATGCACTGCAGTATGCGCACGAGCATGGCGTCGTGCATCGCGACATCAAGCCGGAGAACATTCTTCTACAGAACGGGCATGCGCTCGTCGCCGACTTCGGCATCGCGCTGGCCGTTGAGCAGGCGGGCGGTGCGCGCATGACCCAGACCGGCCTGTCACTCGGCACGCCGCAGTACATGTCACCCGAGCAGGCGATGGGCGAGCGGCACGTAGACGCGCGCACGGACGTCTATGCCCTCGGGGCGGTGACTTACGAGATGCTCACCGGTGAACCCCCGTTCACCGGACCGACAGCGCAGGGCATTGTCGCGAAGGTGATGACCGAGCGACCGAGTGCACCAAGTGCGGTGCGCGACACGGTGCCGTCAAACGTGGACGCCGCTGTCCTCATCGCACTGGCGAAGCTTCCAGCAGATCGTTTCTCGACCGCGGCGGACCTCGCGGCTGCGCTTCACGAGCGCAGTGCGCTTCCGGGCAACCGCGGCGAGCGTGCGCACACGAACACCTCGCGCGCATATCGAGCCGTTCCATGGAGCGTCGCGGCGCTCGCCACGCTCGCTGCGCTGGTCATGGCCACCGCGTGGTTGCGAGCGGGTCACAGGCCACCCGCGACTCCGGTGCGATTCACGGTTGATCCCTCGGCAGGGGAGCGCATAAACGTCGCGGAAGGTGGATCCACTGTCGCCATCTCACCCGATGGTGAGACTGTGGCCTACCAGGCCGGCGCGAACGAGCAGCTCTACCTGAGACGGCTCGATCAGCTCGGCCCTGTGCCGGTTGCGGGTGTGCACACCGCGGGCGATCTGCACTTCTCGAGCGACGGGAGACGGATCGCGTTCCTCAAGGACGGCGTGGTCTCCGCCGCTCTGGTCGGCGAAGAGGCTGGCGGCGCGCCGACGAAGCTGGCCGACGCTTCCACACTCGACTTCGCCTGGACCCACTCGACGGACGTCGTGTTCGTCGCAAATGATACACTCTGGCGCGTGGCACCCGACGGCGCGCGCCACATCGTCGCCGCGGCCGACCCGCACCGCAACGAGACGTGGACGACGCCATTCATCCTTCCGGACGGAGAGACGGTGACGTTCCACGTCGCACGCGCCGGTCCGGCGAGCGCCGTCGCCGGCGCGCAGATCGGGATGGTCTCGCTCGGCGGCGGTAATGTGACGCGACTGCAGCTCCAGGGTGCGAACGTGATCGGGTATGCTGATGGCATCCTGCTCTTCGGGCGCGCTGACGGCAGAATCATGGGCGTGCACTTCGATATGGCTTCGCGACGAGTGCTGGGCGCGCCAGTCGTGTTGGTCGACGGCGTAAGGGTGAAGGGAGAGGGCGCCGGCGTGCTCGCCGTGATGAGCGACAACGGGACGCTCGCGTACGTCAGCGGAACCTCTGCCTCCCGAATCGAGGTGCTCGACGACCACGGCGCGCTGGTCGACACAGTGCCAGGCGAGCAGTACCATGCGGCTGGACCCGTGTGGTCACCCGACGGCAGGCGGCTCGCAGTGGCGATCGATCGGAATGGGAGTTCCGACATCTGGTCGTACGATTTCACCACCCATGTGCTGTCGCAGCTGACGCAGTCCGGGCTCGCCAGCGACCCCGCGTGGACTCCGGACGGGGCGCGTATCGGCTTCATCCAACGCCTGCCATCCGGATCGAAGCCGTTCTCGATCCCGGCGGATGGCAGTGGTGCCGCGGAAGAGATTCAGGGAACCGAATCGATTCCTGATAACGCCAAGCAGATCTCCTTTTCTCCGGACGGACGCTATCTACTTGTCGAGCTCGCGTTGACGCAACCAGATGCGTCGCGCGTTCGGGCGTACGCGGTCCCGCTCAGCAATACCGGAGGCGCCGCGAGCCAGCCGATCCCGGTTCTCAAAGGGCCGGCGATGTTCACGCCCACGGTCTCACCGAACGGCAAGTGGCTCGCGTACACGGCCACGGCGGGCAATCGGCTGGAGGTGTCAGTGCGTTCCTTCCCGGCCGGCGGCGGGAACGTGCAGATCTCACCTGACGGCGGTCTCGAGCCACAATGGTCGCATAACGGCCGGCAACTCTTCTACCGAATCCACAGCACGTTCAGGGTCGCGACGCTCGACCTTCACGGCGCCATGCCGCGTGTCGTTCGCACCGACTCGCTCTTCACGAGCGATGCAGCAGAGCAGCTTGTCAACCGCAGCTATGACGTGCAGGGTGACGGCAAGCGTTTCGTCATGGCGCGAGACGCGGGCGACGGTGCCAAGCTCATCGTGGTGACGAACTGGCTCGGTGAAGTACGGACGAAAATGCGTGGACAGTCGCACGAGGTCGAGCATGCCCCGTGAGCGACCCTGCATCCATCTCAGGAGCGTGAGGCGCTGATGGAAATCCACAAGCCAAAGCCGATCCACAACTTCCGCGAGTTTCTGAAGGAAGTCGGCATCATCGTGCTAGGCGTGCTCATCGCGCTCGGTGCGGAGCAGACGGTCGAGGCACTGCACTGGCGCGCCAAGGTGCACGAGGCAGAACAGGCGATGCGACTCGAGCTCCGTGACGACGATGGACCGCAGGCGTTCACCCGCGCGGCGATCGAAGCATGCCTCGACCATCAGCTCGATACCATCCAGGTCGCGGTGGAAGGTGGACGCGACCGCCGCGCGATCGCCGCTCTCGCAGACGCGTACACGCCGCCGACGCGCACGTGGGATGCGGAAGCCTGGCGCACCGCCGTCGCGTCAGATGCAGCGTCGCACACGTCGGCTGATCGCATGGTGACGTGGTCCAAGCCTTATCGGCTGCTACCGGTGCTCGAAGCGACGAACCTCGCGGAGGCCTCGGAGCGAATAGAGCTTCAGCCGACGCGCCGAGCGGGAGGACCGCTCTCAGGTGCCGAGCAGGACCGGATGCTGTCCGCCGTCGCGAGACTTCGCCAGGCGAACCACATGATCGCCGGCTGGTCCCGGGCCACCCTGCTCGGCCTTTCCAGAAACAAAATCGCCGTTGCGCGGGACAATCAGGCGCGCATCCTTGCCGGCTATCGCAATCGATACGGCAGTTGCGTCGTCGCGCCGTCATTCAGCGGCGTCGACCCCACCGACCAGCTGCGGGATGCGGCGGGTGACAGGCCGCTCGAGCCGGCGCGCGTTGCACCGCGCACTGCTGTGATCGCTCGATGATCTCGATTCCGGACCGCCTGAGTGCCGCGCTTTCAGATCGCTACCAAATCGAGCGCGAGCTTGGTGCGGGCGGCATGGCAACAGTGTATCTCGCGGAAGACCTCAAGCACCATCGCAAGGTCGCGATCAAGGTGCTGCACGCAGAGCTCTCGGCGATCCTCGGGCCAGAACGCTTTCTGAAAGAGATCGAGCTCACGGCCAATCTGCAGCATCCGCACATTCTGCCTTTGTTCGACTCAGGATCCGCTGACGGACTTCTCTACTACGTGATGCCGTACGTGGAGGGAGAAACGCTCCGGCTCCGACTCGATCGCGAGCGTCAGCTCCCGATTGCTGACGCGATACGCATCGCGAGCGAGGTTGCCGATGCACTGGAGTACGCGCACAAACGGGGTGTCGTGCATCGCGATATCAAGCCCGAAAACATCCTCCTGCACGACGGCCGTGCACTCGTCGCCGACTTCGGAATCGCGCTCGCCGTGGAGCAGGCTGGCGGCCAGCGGATGACGCAGACGGGTCTCTCGCTGGGCACGCCGCAATACATGTCGCCCGAGCAGGCCATGGGCGAGCGGAATGTCGATGCTCGCACCGACATGTACGCGTTGGGAGCAGTCACATATGAGATGCTGGTCGGTGAGCCGCCGTTCACCGGACCGACGACGCAGGCAATCGTCGCGCGCGTCATCACGGAAGAGCCGCGCGCGCTCGTCCCGCAGCGGCGCAGCATTCCGGAATCTGTAGAGGCCGCGGTACTCACCGCGCTGGAAAAGCTACCGGCGGATCGGTTCGTGAGCGCGGCCGAATTCGCCAGGAACCTGCAGGCCGATGCGCCGGTGCGGCGTACTGGCTCAAGGCCGCGTCACGCACCGGGCCGCGCTATTCGCGTCCCGTTCATCCTCGCACTGCTCGCCGCATCAATTGTCGTCGCTGTCGTCGCGTTCTTCGCGGGACGCCGTACCGCGACAGGAGCGCCGCCCGTCACGAGCTTTGGTCGTGCGACCAAAGTGACGTGGGATCCCGGGCTCGAGATCGCACCAGCGCTCTCGCCCGACGGACGCAGTGTGGCTTACGCATCGGGCAACATGGCGCGCATGCGGATCTTCGTGCGGCAGGTCAGCGGGGGTCGGGCTCTCGCGCTCACTGACGATTCGCTGGATGTCCAGACCGACCCGCAATGGTCGCCGGATGGCACACGCATCCTCTTCCTCGCCCAGGGTGGCGTGTTCAGCGCACCGGCGTCGGGCGGAAGCGCGCGACCGGAGATGCCCGCGACACCAGGTGAAATCGTTGTCTCGGCCGCGTGGTCACCAGATGGACAGGGGATCGTGTACACGATTGCCGACTCCGTGTTCACGCGTACTGCAGCGGCACGGTCGCATCTGCTCGCGCACTTGCCCGAGCCCGCACTCTGCCGCTGGGCACCCGGCGGTGCGCTCATCGCGTGCGCTTCCGGCAACGCGTTCTACTCGCGTGTGGGTCGCTTCTTCGGCAATATGTCACCGAGTCGCGTGATGGTCATCCGCGTGCGCGACGGCGCGGTGGTCCCTGTGACCGACAGCACGTCGATCAACGAGAGTCCGGCGTGGTCACGCGACGGCCGCTGGCTGTACTACCTCTCCAATCGGCTCGGCCCCCGCGACATCTACGCGCTACGAGTCAACAGCGACGGCCACGCCGAAGGCGCACCCGTGCGTCTCACTACCGGACTGGACGCGCACTCGATCTCGACATCGGCGGATGGGACGCACTTCGCATACGACCGGTTGGTGGAGACGTCGAACGTCTGGTCGCTGCCATTTCCGCCGCGTGGCGCGAGCGAGGCTAGCGCCACGCAGGTGACCAGCGGGACACAGGTGGTGGAGGAAGCCGAGCCGTCGAGGGACGGCAAGTGGCTGTACTACGACTCCAATGTGAGCGGGACGTCCGAACTCTACCGGATGCGTCTTCCGCGCGGCGTGCCGGAGCAGCTCACCTTCGATAGTACCGACGATTTCTCGCCTATGCCATCGCCAGACGGCACAAAGGTGGCCTTTCACTCCTGGCGCTCGGGATCGCGCGACATCTACGTGCTCCCGCTCGACGGCGGTCCCGTGCAGACCGTCACGAGGTCGCCGGCGCAGGAGTCGAAGCCGCAGTGGTCCCCGGATGGCAAGTCGATCACGTACACACTGTACGGCGGCGGCGGCGTCTACATCGTGCACCAGAATCCGAACGGCACGTGGGGAACGCCGATCAATCGCACGAAGCTCGACACTGCGTCCAACGCCACGTCGTGGCCCGTCTGGTCGCCCGACGGGCACTGGATCGCGTACAGCAATGCTTTCCTGGGCGGATCGCTGATCATGATCAACCCTGACTCTGGTGCGCGGCGCACCGTGCTCGATTCAGCGAAGAGCCGGATGAACGCCGAGTACCCGGTCTGGAGTGCCGACAGCCGCACGCTGTATTTCAAGTCGCACGACGCGAAAGGGAACGCGGAGTTCTGGTCCATGCCGATCAACGACGGCGCGCCGACGCTGCTCGCCCACTTCGATGACCCCGACCGTCCGGCGTACCGCCCCGAGTGGAGCATCGGCGATGGTCGCATGTACTTCACGATCGCCGACCTTCAGAGCGACGTCTGGGTAATGCAGACGTCGCCG
>Ga0207678_10004715_pt1 | contig 12237 bp, 7 predicted proteins | sample KBSC63metaG_FD_184319 | JGI IMG/M metagenome (GOLD analysis project Ga0207678, IMG submission 184319) | Corn rhizosphere microbial communities from Kellogg Biological Station, Michigan, USA - KBS C6-3 metaG (SPAdes) (version 2) | ecosystem: Host-associated > Plants > Roots > Rhizosphere > Soil ... | reverse complement strand
GTGGTCGCGCCCGCCGTGGCGGATGCGGATGCGAAATCCACCGCCACCGCGCCGGCCGCGGCCGGCGTCACGCCTGCTCGACTCTGCACGACTCTTCCGTCCTGCAGCAAAGACACCGTGTACGTGCCGACGGGCAGGGTGATCGAATATTTGCCGGACGGCCCTACCGTGATGGTGCGGTTGTAGCCTGCGCCGCCGGTGATCTGGATGGTTTCGCCGGACGCCACCGGCGCGGTGCCGTAGATGGTGCCGCTGGTGGCCTGCGCCCAAGCCGTACCGGCAAAACCCAGGGCGGCCGAGCCGATGGCAATGGCCAGGGCTTTGCGCTTGAAAATGTTGTTGCGTTGCGTCGTGCGCAGAGACTTGTTCGTCATGTACGTACTCCCCGATGGACGGTCACGCGTGGAGCGGGCTTGCGGATGGGGTGAGCGCGGCACTTTCACTGCTGCTGTGGAAGTCATGCGCCATGTGTAAACGCCGGCTGCCGCGGGCAGCAGCATCATGCGCACGACCCTCGAACTCGTCTTGCGCGCGCCCGCGGTACGCTGCCGAGCATAATCAGTGGCCGCCAAAAACCACCAATGAAAAGACCGTCACTCGACATAGCTGGCGGTTATGGAGTCGTTGGCTGTCGAGAAGCCCGAATCGCCTTGAAACCGCTTGCCTGCTGCACATTCGCGCAACCGCGTGCACGGCAGCGCCGCCCGACTCGCCATCGGAACCGCGGCTACACACGCGTTGCGCGCGTGTACGATCCCGGTCACGAGAACATACCGTCGCCGGCCACGGGAACTGCCGTGCAGCCGGGCTGCCTCGCTGGCCGGCGGTGAAGGCGAGCGCGATCATCGATGGCCGCATCTTTGTGCGGTTGGCTGATCGTTTGCGTTCGGAAAGCAATCACGCTCGCCAGTCGGCGGAACCATGGGACGGAGATGAACAAAATGACATCGAGAAGTTTTCGTCTTGCCCTGCTGCTCGGGTGCGGATTGGCGGTTGCCTCGGGTGGTGCCGCGGCCCAATCGGTACAGTCGGAAAATCTCTTCTACATGACGGACACGATCGACGCGCTGCAGAGTTTCAGGGCGCATGCATCGCAAATATCCATCATCGTGCCCGCGGCGTATCACATCGACAAATACGGCACGGTCTACGGTGGCGTCGATCCGCGCGTGTTGCAGATCGCGGCTTCGAACAATGTCAAGGTGATGCCGATCGTCGCGAGTTTCGACCAGGAGGGAATCCACGCGTTCCTGAGTGATTCCAAGGCACGGGCGCGCGCCATCGACATCATGCTGTACGACGCGCAGCACCATCACTACTACGGCTGGCAATTCGATCTCGAGAACGTGCACGTGACCGACGGCGATGCCTATACGGATTTCTACCGCGAGGCCGCCAAGGCATTGCATGCCCACGGCTTCAAGATTTCGATGGCGGTGGTCAAGGCGGAGCAGCCGGTGCCGGCATCAGATAGTTCCGATTTCAGCAAGTTTCTTTATGAAAACTGGAAGGGTGCCTTCGATTTCAAGAAACTGGCCGCGATCGGCGACTTCATGTCGTTCATGTCCTACGACCAGAACACGGCCCTGACGCCGCCCGGACCCGTTGCCGGCCTGCCATGGATGCGGCGGATGGCCGATTACCTGGTGCGGCTTGGCATCGATCCGGCCAAGGTTTCATTCGGCATTCCCACTTATTCGGATCACTGGTACGCCGCGTACAGCGACAAGAAAGGTCCGCATCCGACGCGCGATGAAATCACCTGGCGCGAAGTGCAGGACTTGCTCGATCGCCATCAGGTCACGCCGCAATGGATGGACTCGATGGGCGTGGATTATGCGTACTGGCCGGGACCGAACGGAGTTTTCGAATGGTTGTTCATTGAAAACGCCCGCTCGTTTTCCGAAAAGCTGAAGCTGGTCCGCCAGTACCACTTTCGCGGTTTTTCGGCATGGGTGCTGGGGTTCGAAGATCCGGGAATCTGGGACGTGTTGAAGCAGCAAACCCGAGCGATTCACCACTAAGCATGGCCTGATTTTGCTCGTCATTCCGGGGCCACCACGGCTCCATCGTGGCGGACCCGGAATCCAGTTTTTCGCGCCTCGGAGTCAAGACCTGGATTCCGGGTTCTGCCCCGCAAACAGCGCAGGCAGCCCCGAAATGGCGGAACTTGGCCGAGCATCGTGATAATCGGGAAAGCGCATGATTCCAAACAACAAGATTCGAACAATGATGCTCGCCGCCTTGGCGCTGATGCTGATTTCGGTGGGCATGGCGTCTGCCAAAGCCGCTGACCTGTCGTACGCCCATTCGTGGAATCATCCGGATTGCCCTTGCGCCACGGTCCTGCACGAAGGTTCGGCGGCCGAAGCCGGCTTCGTGCCGCAGGCGCTGGATGACATTGACGGCACCGTCAGCCGTGCCCTGGCTCGTCGTGCGACGCCGGGCGCCGTGGTGCTGGTCGCGCGCCGCGGCGTGATCGCCGAGTGGAAGGCCTACGGTTACGCGTCGCTCTACACCAACGCCGACTACGCCTTGGCGAGTGATCCGCGGCCGACGGAAAGGGATGAAATCTTCGACATGGCGTCCGTGTCCAAGCTGTTCACGTCCGTCGCGATCATGCAGTTGTGGGACCAGGGCAAGTTCAAGCTCGATGACCCCGTCGCCAAATACCTGCCGCAGTTCGGCGTGCACGGCAAGCAAGAAGTGACCATCCGCCAGTTGCTGACGCACACGTCAGGATTCCGTCCCGACCCGCCGACGCCGCTGTTCGAAATCAAGGGTTCACGCAAGGACCGCCTGGATTACGTGCTGCAACTGCCGCTCGAACATCCGCCCGGCACGCATTACGTCTACAGCGACATCAACTTCATCACCCTGGGCGCGCTCATCGAAAAGTTGAGCGGCGAACGCGAAGACGTGTTCATCCGCAAGCACCTCACCGGGCCGTTGCACATGGCGGACACCATGTACGACCCGCCGGCGAAACTGAAGCCGCGGATCACGGCAAGCGAATACCAGCCGTGGACGCATCGCGGCATGCTGTGGGGGTCGGTCGATGACGAAAATTCTTGGGCGCTCGATGGCGTCGCGGGTCATGCCGGGGTTTTCAGTACCGCGTACGACCTGGCGGTTTTCGGACAGATGATGTTGAACGGCGGTACTTACGACGGCGCCCGCGTGTTGTCGCAGCGCGCAGTCGATCTGCTGCTGACCAACTGGGACAAGAAATTCCCGGACGATGCCACCGGCCTCGGCTGGTCGATCGACCGGGGTTGGTTGATGGGCGCGCTTTCGGGGCCGCATTCATCCGGCCACGAAGGATTCACCGGGACGTCGCTGGTCATCAACACGCGCAACGATATCGTTGCCGTGATCCTGACCAACCGCGTGCATCCGAATCGCCACGGTCCGTCCGCCGTCACCGCACTGCACGACATCAACACCGACATTGCCAACGCGATTCCCGTCACGTCACCCGACGGCGGATCGGCATGGTTCTCGGGTTATGGCGATTACTTGAACCGGACATTGACCGCCAAAGTGGAGCCGCATTCCGGCGCCACCTTGTCTTTCCAGACCTGGTATCGCCTGCAGCCCGACGACGATTACGGCAGCATCGAGGCATCGCCGGACGGGATCCATTGGCAGGCACTCGATGTGTTGACGGGTTCCAGCGACGGTTGGCAAACCAAGACGGTGGCGTTGCCGGCGGATGCTCAGTTCGTCCAATTCCGGTATCGAACCGATGACGAGATCAATGGCCGCGGCTGGTACGTGGACGATCTGCAGGTCCATGCCGGCGGCAAAACGGCGCAGCCGAAGATCACCGACAGCCAGTGGCAACAGCGTGACTATTGATGGCGCCCGCGTCTGCCGGACCATCGTCGCGCTGCTCGCGCTGTGGGCATGTTCGGCGTCGTTCGCGGCGGTGCCGGCTGCAGCAGACAAGCATTCCACGGCCGATTTCCGGACGGGCATCGAAACCTTGCTGCACGATCGGTTTGATCTGATCCGCGGCAAGCACGTCGGCCTGATCACCAATCCGACCGGCGTCGACCACGAGCTCGTCGGCGACGTCGACCTGCTGGCGCACGCGCCGGGCGTGCATCTGGTGGCGTTGTTCGGCCCCGAGCACGGGATCCGCGGTGCGCATCAGGCAGGTGCGGGCGTCGGGTCGGAACGCGATCCGGTGACCGGGCTGCCGGTGTACAGCCTGTACGGCAAGACGCGCCAGCCGACGCCGGCGATGCTGAAGGGCGTGGATGTGCTGGTGTTCGACATCCAGGCCGTCGGCGCGCGCTTTTATACCTATCTCTACACGATGGCAGACGCGATGAAGGCCGCAGCGGCGGCGCGCATCCCGATCATCGTGCTGGATCGACCGGATCCGATCGGCGGCATCGCGGTGCAGGGGCCGGTGCTCGATCCGAAATTCGCTTCGTTCGTCGGTGAATACCCGATTCCTCTGCGCTACGGCATGACGATCGGCGAACTGGCCGGACTCTTCAACCACGAGTTCCACATCGGCGCCGACTTGACGGTGGTGCAGATGCGCGGCTGGAGGCGGTCGATGTATTACGACGATACGCCTCTGCAATTCGTGATGCCGTCGCCCAACATGCCGACCGAAACCACCGCGCTGGTGTATCCGGGAATGGGCCTGGTAGAGGGCACCAACGTCTCCGAAGGCCGCGGCACCACGCGGCCGTTCGAGTTGCTCGGTGCGCCATGGATCGACGCCGAACAATTGGCGCGCGCACTCAACGACAGACACCTCGCCGGGGTGCGATTCCGCCCGGTCCATTTCACGCCCACGTTTTCAAAATATGAAGGCAAACCGTGCAACGGTGTCCAGGTGCACGTCATGGACCGCGACACATTCGATCCGGTGGTCGTCGGGCTCACCGTCATTGCGACGATCCACGATCTCTATCCGCATGAGTTCCACTTCAACGCGTCCGATTTCGATCGCCTGATCGGCAATGACTGGGTGCGCCAGGACATCGAAAAAGATGTTCCCGTTTCCGAAATGCAGCGGCGCTGGCAAGCCGGGCTATCGCAGTTTGAAAAGGTTCGACAGAAATACCTTTTATACAAGTGAGGCCGAGGAACCTCGTCATACTCGCGTGGGCCGGTACTCGGCGCGGCTCGCGACGGGCTTACAACTCATGACTGGGTCCCGGCCTTCGCCGGGGCGGCGATAAAGGCCATTGGTCAGCGATCCGCGAGAGCAGGGTCGTCCAGCAGCTCGATCCAGTGGTGGACCGGCACCGCCGATTCGCTGCCGAGGTGCAACTGGCAGCCGATGTTGGCGGTGGCGATGACAGTCGGACGACCCTCCTGAAGCGCGTCGAGCTTGTTGCGTAGCAGCGATTCCGAAAGCTTTTTCTGCAGCAGCGAATAGGTACCGGCCGAGCCGCAGCATAGATGGCTGTCCCGCACCGGCGTGAGTTCGAACCCCGCGGTTCGCAGGGTTCGTTCCACCACGCCGACGATTTGCTGACCGTGCTGCAGCGTGCAGGGAGAATGCCAGGCGATACGGCGGCCGTGGCCAATGCCTGCAAAGGCTTGCAGGTTTTCGCGCGCCAATACCTCGCCCAGATCCCGCGTCAACTCCGAAACGCGCGCCGCCTTCGCCGCGTAGTCTGGGTCATCGTGCAGCAGGTGACCATATTCGCGCACCATCGCGCCGCAACCGCTCGCCGTCATCACCAGCGCCTCGGCGCCAGCTTCGATGTGCGGCCACCATGCGTCGATGTTGCGGCGCATGAATGCCTTGGCTTCTTCGGGTGCGGTGAGGTGATGGCTGATGGCGCCGCAGCAGCCGGCGCCTTCGGCACGCACGAGTTCGATACCGAGTTTCGCCAGCACGCGTGCCGCCGCTGCGTTGGTGGCGGGTGCAGCGACCGGCTGCACGCAGCCGTCGAGCACCAGCATTTTGCGCTCGAGGCCGTGGTTTGCGGGCCATGATGCGGCTTCGAGGCGCCGTGGCGTCTTGCACATGCCGCCCGACCAGCGCTGCGGCACGATACGTCCGAGCTTGTAGAAAAAGCCGAAGCGCTTCGGATACGGCACGATCCCACGCAACACGCGGCGCATCACGCGTTCGACGAGTGGCCGCTGGACTCGTGCATCCACCGCGCCACGACCGATATCCACGAGCCGTCCGTAACGGACACCCGAGGGACAGGTGGTCTCGCAGGCGCGACAGGTCAGGCAGCGGTCGAGGTGCACTTGCGTCTTGCGGCTCGGCGCTTCGCCTTCGAGTACCATCTTCATCAGGTAAATGCGGCCGCGCGGCCCGTCCAGTTCGTCACCCACCAATTGGTACGTCGGGCAGGTTGCGGTGCAAAAGCCGCAATGGACGCAGGCGCGCAGGATTTCCTCGGCTTCGCGACCTTCGGCGGTGTTCTTGAACGGTGGGGCAATATTGGTTTGCATCGAAAACTGGATTCGCTCAGGGAAAGAGTTTTCAACCGTCAGAATTCGGCGTACATGCGCCCACGATTGAAAATGCCGTGCGGATCCATCGCCGTCTTGACGCGCTTGTGGAGTTGCATCAGCGGTTCCGGCAACGGGTGATACGGCTCGGGCGATCGAATTTGACTGCGAAACAGCATCGCGTGACCGCCATGTTGCGCGGCGGCGGCGCGGATCTTCTCCGCGGGTGCGTTGCTCTTCAGCCAGCGCAACGCGCCGCCCCATTCGATCATCTGTTCGCCGGGCGAATCCAGGATGGCAGCCGGCGGCAGGGAGATGCGCCACAACGGCGCATCGCCGCCGAAGAAGGGGCGTCGCTGTTCGCGAACGTCCAGCCAGAACGCGTCGGCGTTTTCCAGCACTTCGCCGCCAATGGTGCCGCGGGCTTTCGCGAGTGCGCTCACCGTTCCAGACAGGCGCACGCAGAGTCGCTCGCCTTCGATGCATGAGGCGGAAATCGGCAACGGTGCGGCCGCCCACCGGCACAGGTTTTCCACCGCTGCACGCGGCGTCAGTGACTGGACCAGTGTCATGGTTTCGCGCGGCCGTGGCAGCACCTTGAGGCTGACATCCAGGATCACGCCCAATGTACCCATCGCCCCCGCCACGAGGCGCGACAAGTCGTAGCCCGCGACATTCTTCATCACCTCACCGCCGAAGCGCAGGATTTCGCCGCAGCCATTCACGATGCGCGTGCCGAGCACGAAATCGCGCGCGGCACCCGCGTAAGCGCGGCGCGGACCGGAAAGGTTCGCCGCGATCGTGCCGCCGAGCGTAGCTGCGGCACCGAAGTGCGGCGGCTCGAAGGCAAACATCTGATCGTGTTCGGCCAACAACGTTTCGAGTTCGGACAGCGGCGTGCCGGCGCGTGCGGTCAGGACCAGCTCTTCGGGGTGATAGTCAACGACACCGCGATGATCCACGAGCGCCAGCGGTTCGCCTTGCGCCTCACGCCCGAGGAAATGCTTGGTGCCGCCGGCAACGATCGCCAGCGGCGCCCGCCGTTCGATCGCGTCGATCACGCGCGACTGGATGTCCGTGCTGGCATCGCGCGACGCGGTCAAAAGCGTTCCAGTTCCGGAAACGGCAACTCGCCGGCGTGGACGTGCAGGCCACCGTATTCGGCGCAACGTTTCAGCAGCGGCACGGCCTTGCCCGGATTGAGCAGGCGCTTCGGATCGAAGGCCGCCTTGATCGCGTGGAATTGCTCGAGTTCGGCGGAAGAAAACTGGTCGCACATCTGGTTGATCTTCTCGACGCCAACGCCGTGCTCGCCGGTGATCGTGCCGCCCACCTCGACGCACAGTTTGAGAATGTCGCCGCCGAGTTGTTCGGCGCGCTCGAGCTCGCCCGGTCGGCTTGCGTCGTACAGGATCATCGGGTGCAGGTTGCCGTCGCCCGCGTGGAATACGTTGGCGACGGCCAGATCGTGCTTGCGCCCGAATTCCTGGATGCGCCGCAGCACCAGCGGCAGGTGCTTGCGCGGGATGGTTCCGTCCGTGCAGTAGTAGTCGGGCGAAATGCGGCCCATCGCGGGAAACGCCATCTTGCGTCCGGCCCAGAATCTCGCCCGTTCGGCTTCGTCGCGCGACACGCGCGTCGCACTGGCGCCGCACCGCGCCATGATCGCGCTCACCCGCTCGATGTCGTCGGCGACCGCTTCGGCGGTGCCGTCCAGTTCGCACAAAAGGATCGCGGCTGCGTCGACCGGATAACCGCTGTGGACGAACGCCTCGGCGGCGCGGATCGCCGGGTTGTCCATCATCTCGAGCCCCGCCGGCACGATGCCGGTGGCAATCACCGCGCCCACCGCGGCGCCAGCCTGTTCCACGTCGGCGAACGCGGCCAGCACGACACGCGCGGTTTCCGGTTTCGGGACCAGCTTGACGGTGACCTCGACGATCACGCCGAGCATCCCCTCCGAGCCGGTCGCGAGCGCCAGCAGGTCGAAACCCGGCGCATCCAGCGCATCGGCACCGAAGGTCAGTAGCTCGCCATCCATCGTCACCATTTTCAGCTTGAGGATGTTGTGCACGGTCAGGCCGTACTTGAGGCAGTGCACGCCGCCGGCGTTCTCGGCCACGTTGCCGCCGATGGTGCAGGCGATCTGCGACGACGGATCCGGCGCGTAGTACAGACCGTACGGCGCCGCGGCTTCGGAAATGGCGAGATTGCGCACGCCGGGTTGCACCCGCATCGTGCGGTTGGCCGGATCGATGTCGAGGATCGACATGAATCGCGCGAGGCTCAGCAGCAATCCGTCGCCCAGCGGCAGCGCTCCGCCCGACAGGCCGGTGCCGGCACCGCGCGCCACCACCGGTACGCCGCATTCATGACAGACACGCAGGATCTGCTGGACCTGCTCGATGGTGCGCGGCAGTACGGCGACCATCGGAGTCTGGCGATAGGCGGACAGGCCGTCGCACTCGTACGGACGCAAGTCTTCGGTGGCGTGCAGGATCACGTCATCCGGCAGGAACCGGCGCAGCGCGGCGACCAGTTCACCCTTGTCGATCGTCGGATCGCCGGAATCAGTCATTCCTGTTGCCTGCTCTTGCCCTCAAGGGTATGTCGATCCGATCAATCAGTCAGCGTCGTAGGGCGGGTGATAACCCGCCTTCGGCCATGCGGCGGGATGCGCTGCGCTGCTCCCGCCCTACGTGCTGATCTCCCGTGATTGCCAACAACGTTGCGCGGCCGCCAGGCCGGCGCCGGTCTCGAATGCATGCCCGCGCGCGCGCAACACGTCTTCTAGCGCGGCCAGCAAACGTAATACGAAGTGCGGTTGCGAGCCATAAGCCATCAAGCCGACGCGCAGCATGTGTGACTTGAATGGGCCAAGGCCGGTCGCGACTTCGATTCGGAAGCCATCCAGCAACGCCTTTCGCACGTCGCCGGCGTCCACTGCGACGGGCAGCAGCACGCCAGCCACGGTGTGCAGGCTGTGTTCGGGTGCCGCCAAAATCTTCAGTCCCAGCGCCTCGATGCCGGCGCGAAACGCGGCAAAGTTGCGCTCATGGCGCGCCCAGCGACGTTCGCATCCTTCGTTGTGCAAGCCGAGCAATGCCGCGCGCAGCGCGTACACCAGCGGCGCCGAGATCGTGTGGTGATATTGCCCCTCGTACCAGTATTTTTTCAACGCAGGCACGTCGAGATAAAAGCTCGACACCGGTGACTTGCGGGTGCGCACGCGCTCCATCGCACGTTCGTTCAGTGTCAGCGGCGCCATGCCGGATGGCGCGCCGAGCGCTTTCTGGCTGCCGCTGTAGCAGACATCGATGCCGGCGGCGTCGATGTCGATCGGATGGCCGCCGAGCGAGGCGACCGTGTCCGCGATCAACAACGCGTCGACTTCGTGCGCCGCCACAGCAATATCGGCGATATCGTTTTGCGCGACGCCGGTCGAGGTTTCGCCGTGCACCACGCCGACGACGCGCGGGCGGACCTTGCGGATGATGTCGCGCATCCGGTCCGCGTCTAGCGGGGTGCCCCATTGCGCTTCGACCCGCGTCACCTTCGCGCCCAGCCGTTCGGCCATGGCAGCCAAACGCTCGCCGAAGTAGCCCATGGTGCCGATGACCACCGCGTCGCCCGGCTCGATCGCGTTGCAGAGCGCGGACTGCATCCCGGCGGTGCCGGTGCCGGACAGCGCGATCGCGAAATCGTTGGTGGTCTGGAACGCTTCGCGCAGCAGCACCTTGAGTTCATCGAATATCTGCAGCATCGCCGGGTCGACGTAACCCAGCGGCGGCAGCGTCATCGCGCGCAATACCTCGGGGTCGAGTTCGCTAGGCCCCGGGCCGAGCAATACACGAGTCGGCGGATGCAGCGGTGCGCTGCTGAGGTCGATGGTCACGCTCGGTTTGCCTTCAGCAAGTTCGAAACGGAAGTCTTCAGCGGCAAGGATAACGCGCGCTGCAGCGTTCGATTGCCGAGCATGAACTAAACGGCCGCCGAGCGATCTCGCAGGTTGGTGCTGAGCGCAGCGAAGCCCAGCAATGTCGCGGTTCATCCGCGATAGCCTGTTGGGCTTCTCCCGGAACAGGTCCGGGATCAGCCCAACCTGCCATCCCGCCTTCACCGGGGCGGCGCCCATAGCTCCGAGCTATGCCAGCCCGCGGGTTTTTCATTGGTGACTCGCGCGTACGCTTCGGTACGATTGACGGGGTTTGTCGGGCAGGCGCCTCGCCGGCGCGAAAAGACACTGGATTGACTCGCGCCGTCCCTGGTGCTCGCTCTACGGGCTTTCGGCGTTCGCGGTTGCAATCCTGCAAACGCAGCCGGGTTCCCCGCAAGAAGCCGCGGCGGTCCGGAATGACGGGCAAAAATCAGGGACTACTCGTGCTCGACCTCGCCATCATCGTTATTTACCTGATCGTGATCGCGGCAATCGGGCTGCGCATCAGCGGCAAACAGCGTTCCGCGACCGACTACTTCGTCGGCGAACGCAACCTGTCGTGGTGGGCGGTGTGTTTCTCGATCGTCGCGACGGAAACTTCGACACTGACGGTGATCAGCGTGCCGGGCGTTGCCTACCTCGGTGCCTACGGTTTCGTCGAGCTGGCGTTCGGCTACCTGCTCGGGCGCAGCATTGTCGCGATCGTCCTGTTGCCGCTGTATGCGCGCGGCAACCTGGTCAGCGCCTATCAATACCTGGGGTTGCGTTTCGGACCCAAGGTGCAGGGCTTGGCATCGGCGACGTTCCTGATCACCCGCCTGCTCGCCGAAGGCGTGCGGCTGTTCGCGTCGGCGATCCCGATCGCGCTGTTGCTCGCGGCCATCGGCGTGCACGCAAGTTACCTGGAAATCATCGTGGTGCTGGCCGGTGTGACCGTCGCCTATACCTACATCGGCGGCATCCGCGCGGTGGTGTGGACCGACGCGATCCAGATGATGCTTTATCTCGGCGGTGCGCTGCTCAGCGTCGGCATCTTGCTGCACGGAACTTCGTTCGCCGAATTGGGCCACGCATTCGCCGCCGGCAAGTTTGAGGTCTTCGACTTCCATGCGCCGATCCTGACCAGTCCGTTCGCGTTCGTGGCCGCGATTTTCGGCGGCGCCGTATTCACGATGGCCTCGCACGGCGCCGACCAGCTCATGGTGCAGCGCATCCTCGCCTGCAGGAACCTGCGCGACAGCCGCAAGGCCATGATCGGCAGCGCGGTGTTCGTGATGGTGCAATTCGCGTTGTTTTCACTGGTCGGCACGCTGCTGTGGATCAAGTTCGGCGGCCAAACGCCCGCGCAACTCGGCTTGGGCGGCCCCGACGACCTGTTCCCGGAATTCATCATCCGCGGGCTGCCGCCGGGCATCTCGGGCCTGATGGTGGCCGGCATCCTCGGCGCGACCATGGGTTCGCTGTCGTCGGCCATGAACTCGATGTCCAACTCGACGCTTACCGACCTGATCCGCCTGTTCGGCCGTCGCGACCATGGCGACAAGGCCATGCTGCGCATCTCGCGGATTTCGACGCTGTTCTGGGCCGGTGCGCTCGTCGGTTTCGCGTCGATGTTCACCGACACCCACAGCCCGGTCGTGGTGCTTGGCCTCAGCATCACCGGTTATACCTATGGCGCGTTGCTCGGTGCGTTCCTGCTCGGGCTGCTGGTCAAGCGCGCCAACCAGCGCGACGGCGCGATCGCCTTCATCGCCACCGTGGTCATCATGGCCGTGGTGGTGCTCGGAGTGAAAATCCACGGCCAATCGCTGGCGTTTCCGTGGTACGTGCCGATCGGCGTCGCGATCACGCTGCTG
>Ga0207678_10004714_pt1 | contig 12238 bp, 9 predicted proteins | sample KBSC63metaG_FD_184319 | JGI IMG/M metagenome (GOLD analysis project Ga0207678, IMG submission 184319) | Corn rhizosphere microbial communities from Kellogg Biological Station, Michigan, USA - KBS C6-3 metaG (SPAdes) (version 2) | ecosystem: Host-associated > Plants > Roots > Rhizosphere > Soil ... | reverse complement strand
CTGAATGGGGCTCGGGGAAGACCGATTAGGATTAGGATTAAGAGCAAGAGCAAGATTAAGAGCAGGAGGGGTTAGGCGTTATCGGATTGACTGGAAGGCGAGGATGGATCCGATCACTACCAGGCCGGCGTAGACGAGGCGGAAGAAATGGTGGCCGTGAAGGCGGTGGTTGAGATAGCGGCCGAGGAGGATGGCGGCGAGGGCGGTGGGGAGGAGGCGGCGCGCTTCGTCTGGCACGCCTGGGAGTGGATGGGCCTGTCCCGCGCGGGGGAGGCGAGCTTGCTACATTCGGGCGCTGCCCCTGGGCTGCTTCAGCTCGAGGTGGCGTTTTCGATCGACGCGCTGAACGGCACGATGGCTCTGATCGTGACCGGCGTCGGGTTCCTGATCCACCTCTACTCCAGCTCGTACATGTGGGACGACCCGGGCTTTCACCGGTTCTTCGCCTACTTGAACCTGTTCATCTTCTCGATGCTGGTGCTGATTCTGGGCAACAGCCTGCCGATTCTGTTCGTCGGCTGGGAAGGCGTGGGTCTGTGCAGCTACCTGTTGATCGGCTTCTGGTTTGATCAGGATGCGAACGCCTCTGCCGGCAAGAAGGCGTTCGTGGTCAATCGTATCGGCGACTTCGGGTTGCTCGTCGCCATGGCGTTGTTGATCCGTTACACGGGTTCACTCGACTGGGACGGCATGGCCGCTGGATCGCGCGGTCTAATGACGGAGATTCGGGTCTGGGACGGGCAGATGTTTGCCTCGATCCTGCCCGACGTTCTGACCGCGCCGCGCTCGGTCTCGGCCGCCACCTTGGTCGGTCTGTCTCTATTCCTGGGTTGTGCAGGCAAGAGCGCGCAGATGCCGCTGTACGTCTGGTTGCCGGACGCGATGGCGGGCCCCACGCCGGTCAGCGCGCTGATCCACGCCGCCACGATGGTGACGGCCGGCATTTACCTGGTGTGCCGCATGGCGGGCATCTTCACGCTCAGCCCGGCTGCGATGTTGGTGGTCGCAACGATCGGGGCATTGACCGCCCTGTTCGCTGCCACGATCGCCCTGGTTCAGAAAGACATCAAGAAGGTGCTCGCCTATTCCACGGTGAGCCAGCTCGGCTACATGTTCCTCGGTGTGGGCGTTGGCGCGTTCACCGCGGGTTTCTTCCACGTGCTCACGCACGCCTTCTTCAAGGCTTGCTTGTTCCTGGGCGCCGGCTCGGTGATCCACGCGATGCACGCCCGCATCCACGATACCGATGCTTCGCAGGACGTGAACAACATGGGCGGGCTGAAGAAGTACCTGCCCGTCACTCATCTGACGTTCCTGGTGTCGGTGCTGGCGATCGCCGGTCTGCCGCTGACCAGCGGCTTCTTCTCGAAGGACGAGATCCTGTACAGCGCGTTCACGCGCTCGGTGGTCTCGGCCAATCCCAACGCGTTCGCCTGGCCCTCGTGGGCAGGCAGCGTGCTGTTTACCATCGGCGTGACCGCCGCGGTGATGACGGCGTTCTACATGTTCCGCGTCTACTTCTTGACGTTCCACGGGGAATTCAAGGGCTGGAAGATCGTCCCCGGCTGGCAGGGTGCTCACGGCCACGGCCACGACGATCACGCTCATGACCATGGTCACGGCCACGACGAGCACGACCACGACCATGGTCACGCTCACGCGCATGACGAGCACGACCACGATGGCCACGAGCCGGAGGGTGAGGAGCACGATCACGACGCCGTCGAGCAGGCGGGCCACGCGCACGTCGCACACGCCGCTCATGACGACCACGGTCACACCCCGGGCCAGCCGCTCGAAGGTCCCGAGCCCCACGAGTCTCCCTGGCAGATGACCTTGCCGCTGGTGATCCTGGCGGCGCTGGCGGCCTTCGGCGGCTTCCTCAACGCTCACCCGCTGCACATCGTGCCGCTCGAGCACTGGCTCGATCCGGTCTTTGCCAGCGCGGTCGACCCGGCCCGCTTGCACACGAGCGATCCGGATGACGCGCTGATGATCTGGCTGCTGATCCCCGGCGTGTTGGCATTCCTGGTCGGGTCGGGCTTTGCGTACGCCGTATACTTGCGGCGCGCTGGCGCGCCGGAGAGGTCCTTCGCGGCGAGTTTTCCGCGCCTGTACCAGCTGATGTTGGAGAAGTGGCGGATCGACGAGCTGTATGACGAGCTCGTGGTCGGTAGCCTGGAGGCGCTGGCAGAGGCATCCGTGTGGGTGGACCGCTGGGTGGTGGACGGCATCCTGGCTCGTTTGACCGCGCTGCTGGTCACCGTCTGGGGTCATCTGTTGCGCCTGCTCCAGACCGGCCACGCTCAGGCCTACGCGGCGGTCATGGTGCTCGGTCTGTTCGGGCTCGGCTGGTTCGTGACGGTGCCTCAGCCCGAAGCGGCCATCTCGGGCGATGCTTCCACTGGCCAGTACGCGGTGCAGGCTGCGCCCGGCCTCGGTTACTCCTACCGCTGGGATGCGGATGGCGACGGCAACTTCGATACCGATCAGTTCGGCGCCTTCGGGCAGGTGACCCTGACACTGGAGGAGGGAGCCACGCGCGATGTGCACCTGCAGGTGAGAAACGCCTTCGGGCGCGTTCGGACCGGCACGTTCTCGGTCACTCGCCCGCGCCATGACGCGTCCGCACCGACCGCGCTGGTCGAGCCCAGGCTCGCGCCCAGTCGCCTGCCGCAGCTACCGGCCGCTGCTCTTCAACGCGCTGCTGCCGTGCCCGGTGTTGCGCCCGCAGGAGGTGTCCAATGAATCCGCTGGCAGCAGCCATCGTTCAGCTCTGGCCGTACGCGCTGGCCTTCGTGGTCGCCGCTGCCATTCCGCGGCGGCAAGGTAGGTGGGAGCGCTTCGCGATCGGCCTTTCCGCCGTGCTCGGCGTGGCCTTCCTTCGTGGCATGTGGCCCGGGGCGGAAGCACCCTCCGAGCCTCCGATCGAGTGGCCTCATCTGCTGAACGTGATCGTGTTCGTGCCGATCCTGGGCGCGATCGCGGTGCTGTTTCTGCCGCGCCAGGCGCCGCGCCTGCTCAAGCGCTTCAGCATCGCGGTGCTCCTGGTCGATTTCGTGGCCTCGCTCTGGCTGCTGGGCGCGCCCATGGCGGAGGGCTGGCACTTCCAGTACATCGCGGACTGGCTGCCGAGCTTCGGCATTCGCTATCACGTGGCGATCGATGGCGTCAGCCTGTGGCTGGTGCTGTTGACAACGCTCTCCAGCCCGCTTGCTCTGTACGTGAGCTTCGGCTCGATCCAGAAGCGGACAAAGGAGCTGTGCTTCTCGTTCTTGCTGCTGCACGGTGCCATGCTCGGCGCGTTCGTCGCGCTGGATCTGTTCCTGTTCTACTTGTTCTGGGAGCTGATGCTGGTGCCGATGATCCTGATCATCGGTGTCTGGGGCGGCGTCGAGAAGATCAAGGCGGCCTACAAGTTCTTCCTCTACACAATGGCCGGCAGCATGCTCATGCTGGCCGCGATCCTGTACCTGGTCTGGAGCTTCAAGCAGGTCGAGGGCTACTACACGTTCGACTATCTGGCGCTGCGCCGGCTGGTGCTGCCCGATACGGCGGCCTGGCTCTGCTTTGCGGGTTTCGCGGTCGCATTCTTGATCAAGGTGCCGATGTGGCCCTTCCACACGTGGTTGCCGGACGCTCACGTGCAAGCGCCCACGGGTGGCTCGGTGATCCTGGCGGCGGTGCTCCTGAAGCTCGGTACCTACGGTTACGTGCGCTTCTGCATGGGCCTGTTCGAAGGTCCTGCCTGGCAGGCGGGTGCCACCCTCGCGTGGGTCGCGCTGCTCGGCGGCGTGATCTACGGGGCCCTCTGCGCCTGGCGACAGGCGGACATCAAACGCCTGGTGGCGTACTCCTCGGTGGCGCATCTCGGCTTCGTCATGCTGGGGCTGTTCTCTGCGACGCGCTCGGGCATCGAAGGCGCGCTGCTGCAGATGGTCAACCACGGTGTCTCGACCGGCGCGCTCTTCATCTTGGTCGGCGTCATCTACGACCGGCGCCACACGCGCCTGGCCTCCGAGTACGGAGGGCTGGCGAAGGTGATGCCGATCTACGCCGCACTGTTCGTCGTGTTCACGATGGCCAGCATCGGCGTGCCGGGCACCAACGGTTTCGTCGGCGAGTACATGATCATCATGTCGACCATCGTGTCGCAGGCGCTCGGACGTTGGGCTACCAGTCAGGCCGCCGTCGCCTCGGCGGGCGTGATCCTCGCTGCCGTGTACATGCTCTCCGTGGTCCAGAAGGTGTTCTTCGGACCGCTCGACAACCCGAAGAACAAGTCACTCACGGACGTCAACACGCGCGAGGCCATCTCGCTGGCGCCGCTGGTGGTGTTGGTCTTCATCATCGGCTTCTTCCCCAAGCTGCTGCTCGATCGCATGCATGACTCGGTGACCAGCGTGGTCGCGCGCTATGTCGATGGGCGCCTCGCGTATCAAGATCATCGCGGCCGCGCTGATACCGTGCTCGAACCGCTGCTCGGCGGTCCGACGGAGGCAGGCTATCCCGAGCGGCCTGCTGCACCCGCGGAGCCCTCAGAGGCGCCGAGCGTCGCGGCGATCATGCATATCGACGCGGCCAATGGCGCCGGCGTGGAGGGCACACCATGAACCTCTTGTTCGCTCTGTCGCCCTTGCTCGCGGTCGCGGGCGGGGCCTTGCTCCTGATGCTCGCTGAGGCGCTCGGCAAGCCTGCCGTCGCCGAGGGCATCAACGCCGATGGTCTGGTGACGGACGCGGGCGCCGGGCGCGCCCCCGAGTTGGCGGTGGGGAGCAGCGTGGTGCTGTTCTGCGGCGCCATCTTCAGCCTCGGTGTGTGGTTGTACGGGCCCGAGAAGCTGGCGGGGCTAGACGCGGTTGCTCCGTATTTCATCGTCGACCGCTTCTCGCTCTTCTTCTCGTTCGTGGTTTGCATCGGCGGTGCGCTGGCAACACTGCTCGGCGGGGGCTACCTGCCGGAGCACGGCATTGACCGCACCGAGTTCTTCTCGCTCGTGCTGTGGGCAACGGTCGGAGCGATCGCGCTGTCGGCCGCGGGCGATCTGCTGAGCCTGTTCGTCGGACTGGAGACGATGTCGCTCGGCGTGTACTGCATGATCGCTCTGCGTCGGGGCAGCCTCAAGGCGAGCGAGGCCGCGCTGAAGTACTTCTTGCTCGGCAGCTTTGCCGCTGCCGTGCAGCTCTTCGGAGCGGGGCTGCTGTACGGCGCGACCGGTCATACGGACCTGGCCGGTATCGGTAAGGCCATCCGTACCGTGGGTGAGGCGGGCAGCACGGTCAGCGCGCCAATGGTGCTGGTGGCGATGGTGATGTCGATTGTGGGTCTGGCCTTCAAGGTCGGCGCGGTGCCGTTCCACATGTGGACGCCCGACGCTTACGAGGGGGCGCCTACGCCGACCACCACGTACATGGCGGTGGCGTTGAAGAGCGCTGCCTTCGCCATCCTGATGCGCGTGCTCGTACTCAGTTTCGGCGACGACCGCTTGCTCAGCTGGGGCACTGGCTGGCCGCCGATCGTGGCGACGCTGGCGATTCTCTCGATGACGCTCGGCAACGTCGTGGCGGGTCGCCAGGACTCGGTCAAGCGCATGCTCGCTTACTCCTCGATCGCTCACGCCGGTTATGCGCTGGTGGGAGTCGCGGCGATCTTGGGTTCGGATCAAGCGGCGCCGTCCGTGTCGTTCTACTTGCTCACCTATACCGTCTCGACGGCGGGCGCCTTCGGCGCGCTGATCTTGTGCGGCAGTCAGGGACGCGAGGCGGTCAGTTACGAAGATCTGGCAGGCGTGGGCCGGCGGCATCCCACCGCTGCGCTGGCGTTCTCCGTGTTCTTGCTGTCCTTGGCGGGTGTGCCGCCAGCCGCCGGCTTCTTCGGCAAGCTCTACGTCTTCACGGCGGCGACCGAGGCTGGCCTGTACTGGCTCACGGTGCTCGGGCTGCTGAACAGCGCGATCGCGGCTTATTACTACCTGCGCGTGATGGTCTACATGTACATGCGCGAGCCCGTACCGGGGGCTCCGGTGGCCGTGCCGATGAAGTCGAGCATGGTGAACGTAGCGCTGATCATCGCGGCGGTTGCTGTCGCGCTGCTGGGCATCTTCCCGACGAAGGCCCTGCAGCTGGCGGCAACGGCTCTACCCTGAGGTTGGGGCGGCGCCGGGCGCGAGACTTTCTGGTGGGGGGGAGTACATGACGCGGCGAACTGTCTTTCAAGCCTGCTTGCCGTTGCTGGCGTGGGCCCTCGTGGGATGCCGGGAGACGTCTCCGCCTCCTGGTGGCGCTGCCGGCGGCGCTGCCGGTCACGGAAGTCGCCTGTCGGCGGCCTCCGAAGAGGCTGCCCAGCAGCGCGATGAGGCGGTCGCGAAATCGCTGAACCCGCAAGGGCTGCCTGCATACTCGGGGCCGGTCGGTGGCGTACGGGGCATGGTCACCGTGAGCGGAGACGCGCCGCCGACGCTGCAGGAGGTCGCTGCGAAGATCCCTGACACGTGTCCGCGCGCGCTGGAGATGCAGCGCAAGCTGTTTCGCGAGGGATTGGAGCGCAGTCTCGCGGACGTCTTGATCACCGTCACGGAATACCAGGGGTTCATCAAACCTCGCAGCGAGACGGTGCGCGTCGAGGCGAAGGGTTGCGCGTTCGACGCCAACGTGATCGGGATGGTGTATGGCCAGCGGCTGGATGTGTACAGCCGCGATAGCCAGCCTTACATGCCGCGTTTGATCGGCGTGCCCAGCTACACTTTGCGTGTCGCGATGCCGGGAGGCGGTCCCGTCCCCGTCTTCCCACCCAAGCCCGGGCGCTATTTGCTGGTGGAAGAGACGCGCGACTACATGCGCAGTGAGCTGTACGTGCTCAACTACCCGACCTTCGACGTGACAGGCCTCGACGGCGCATTCGAGATCACGGGCATTCCCGCCGGCGACGTCAAGGTCACTGCCTTCTGGCCCGCGTTGGGCAAGGTGAGCGAGCAGCGCATCAAGATTCAGTCCGGTGTCACGCAGGACCTCAAGTTCGAGTTTGCCTTCTCCCAGAGCGAGTACGATGCCGCGTTGCGGTCCCAGGCGGCAGAGAACGCGGGCGGCAGCACCGGGGCGCCGGCTCCCCGCTAGCGTTTCCGCTCGCCGCTCGCCGCGAGCAGGCGCTGATACGCCTGGCTCCAGCTCCGGGCGGCCTCGTCGTCGATCCGGGCCCGCAGCACCTCGCCGAGGGCGCGAGCCAGCTCCGGCGCGGGCGTCCGGTCCGCCTGCGCCTTGTGCAAGATGCGGCGCAGCGGTTCATCGTCGCTGAGCTGTGCCGTGGCGAGCAGGCCCGCGACCAGCGCGCCCGGGTCGCGCGGGTTGGCATCCAGCAGCAGCTCCGCCTGAGCCAGCCCGAGCTCGGGCTGGGCGTTGGCGCTGGCGAGCAATGAAAGCTCGAGCGGCGTGATGTGCGCTTCCGTCGCGAGCTGTCGAGCGTGTTCGATTTCCTTTGCGCGGATCGCCGCGATCAGGGCGGGCGGGGGCTGGCCGCGTCCAGCTGAAGCTCGCGCGCCATCCGCGTGCTCGGCGTGCCGCTGCAGCACCTCGCTAGCCAGCAAGGACAGCTGAGCATCTCCGAGCAGCGCCAGCTCGCTCTGCAGCTCGCTGGCGCCCGCACCCAGCTCCGGCTCCAACAACAACCAGGCGAAGAGCCAGGCGCGTGCCAGCTCCGGCTGAGCGTTCTCGCGATACAGTCGCGCGACCAGCAGGTTCGCCTCCGGCGAGCTGGGCGCCAGCCGCACCGAGTGTAGCGCGGCTTCCAGCGCGGCCGCGGACTGCTGACCCGCGAGGCAACGCGCGCGCGCCGTCCAGGCTGGCGCATACGGCTCGAGCGCGTTGGCTCGCTCGAACAGGCGAAGCGCGCGCGGGACGCTCTGCCGACAAGCCAGCACGCCGAGGCGAGTCAGGATTTCCGGGCTCTGCCCGTCGCGCACCAGCGCCCGGCGATAGGCTTGTTCGGCTCCCGGAAAGTCCCCATTCGCCTCGCGATACACGCCTTCGGCGTACGCCGCGTAGGCTTCCGGCTGGATGTAGCGGCCTTTCACCGTGTGCCCATCGAACACGCGCTCGGTGCCATGCCCGCTGCTACAGGCGGTCAGCCCGTGCAATGCCCCCGCCAGCCCCAGCGCGGACCATGGCAGAACACGGCCCCGCGCGATCACACGCCCCGCAGCTCTTTCAGGATGCGGCGCGCCGCCGCGAGGTCGAACGCGCGAATGGCGGCCAGCGCGCTCGCCACGCGATCGACCTCGTCGTTCACGGCGCCCGCGGCAGTGGCCACCGAGCGCGCGTGCAGAGACATGTGTCCGCGCTGGATGCCTTCTGTCGCCAGCGCTCGCAGCGCGGCCAGATTCGATGCCAGGCCGGCGCTGGCGGCCAGCATCGCCAGGTCATCCGCGGAGCTGACCTGGGCCAGCTTCAATGCCAGGCGCGCGGCGGGATGGACCCGCAGTGTGCCTCCGACGATGCCCAGCGCGAGCGGCATCACCAGTTCCCCCGTGAGCAGGTCGCCGTCACGGCGCCAGGTGGCGAGCGGGCGATAGCGACCCGAGCGGGCGGCAAAGGCGTGAGCGCCCGCCTCCACTGCGCGATAGTCGTTGCCGGTGGCGACGACCACCGAGTCCACGCCGTTCATGATCCCCTTGTTGTGAGTGGCGGCGCGGTACGGATCGCGCTCTGCGAAGCGCGAGGCCTGCACGATGCCGTCGACGACTTCGGTACCATCGAGGGGCGGCGTGGAACCGTCTTCGGGACGCGCGCGCAGGTCCTCCGCGCGGGCGGCGCAGCGCACGCGCACCAGGCGCCGATCGCACAGATTCGAGAGGATGCGCAGGCCCAGGCGACCACCCGCTTCTCGTGCAACCTCGCAGCCCAGCGCCTCGGCGACGCAGTTGGCCAGGTTGGCCCCCATCGCGTCCTTGCAGTCGATGTAAACGTGTACGACCAGCATGCCGTCGCCGAGGTCCCGCACCTCCAACGAACGTGGTCCGCCGCCGCGCGCGACCAGCCCCGGCACCGCTTCCGCGGCCATGGCCAGTAACTCCAGCGTGCGCCCGCTCAGGCGATCGGCCGCGGCCACCGGATCGGCGACGTCCGTCAGCTGGATCTGCGCGGTCATCAGCGCCTCGCTGACCTCCGCCTGAAATCCGCCGGCGTTGCGCACGATACGAGCTGCATTCGAGGCTGCCGCGATCACGCTCGGCTCCTCGACGACCATCGGCATCAGGCGATCCTTGCCGTTGAGCCGTGCGTTCAGGGCCACGCCAAAAGGCAACCCGTAGGTGCCGAGCACGTTTTCGACAATCTTGTCGGCCAGGGCAGCGTCGAGCCCGCCCTGGTCGAGGCTCTGGACCAGTTCGTCGAAGTCCACGCCGGCCACGTCCGCTACGGCGCGTCGCCGCTCGACGAGCGGCAAGCGGTAGAAACCAGAGATGCGCGAGTCACGGGCCACGATCGCAGGTACTTTCTGGGGCACACCGATACACGCCGCGGGCATGTATCGTCAGTGGGAGCAGATGATGACCGAGCGACGCCGCGAGATCACGAAACTCGCGAGGCGACGAGCGGTCCGAGAGCCAGAGTACGATATCACCACCACCTGCTCCGGAAGGGAGCACCACCGACCCGGGGCCTGCCGCGCGCGACAACCGCTCCGCTTCCGGCGTGACGATGGGAATGCCGGCGGCGTGCCCCAGCGCCACGAAACCGGCGCGCTGCTGATCCAATTGTGCAATCAGGTCCGGCGTTTGCCCGCTGCGTAACGCCTCGCTGGCGCGCTCGGCCGCAGCGCGCAGGGTCCCCAGCAGGAGCGCGTGTTCGGACGGGGAGCGAGCCCGCAAGCGAGCGACCGCCTGAAGAAATTCTGCGGTGGAGGCAGCGACCTCGCTGGCCCAGGCCTCGACGATCAGAGAGCGCGGTAGAGGCAGCGGTTCGACCTGCAGACCACCGTCCGCTCTGCAGCGCGCCAGCAGTGTGCCTCCCCAGGTGCTGGCGGCCACATCGATCCCGCTGCCACCACCTTGGGCCTGCCGGTGAGCGGTCAGCGCCGGGCCGAAGATCGCCTGACGCAGGTCCTCGTCAGACGAGAATTGTCTCGGATCCGCCGCCGCCAGTGACGCCACCAGGATGGCGGCACTCGATCCGAGCCCGAGCTTGCGGCCCTCGGAGCGCAGCGCGGAGGCGTCGAAAGCCGGCGCTGCCGCGTCGAGCAGGGCGGCGCGCACCTCGGGAGTGACGATGCTGGTGGCCTGCGCAGAGTCGCAGCACACATAGCGATCCACCGCTGTGACCAGGGCGGGGGCTCCTTCCAGTACGCTGTAGGCACCGGACAGTACGAGCTTGCCGGGAGCGCAGGCCTTCATGGCTCGCTGACCACGCGGGCGCCGTCTCCGATACCGCTCGTGATCACGCGCTGAACCCCGGGCACCGCCTGCAGCGCCGCGCTGACGCGTTCGCTCAGTGCGCGCGTCGTCAACGCCTTGACGTGCGGTCCGGCATCGATCGTAAAATACACGAAGGTTCCGTCGCGACGGAGCTCGCGCACGCACTGCAGCGCGGCCACCGTCGCCGCATTCCAGTACAAGAGGGCGGGGCGGGCCGCGAGCATGCAGGCGTGCATGAGCAGCGTGCTGTGCTCCATGGCATCGCCGAGGCGCTCCAGATCTCCACCCAGCAGTGCGGCGCGAACCTCCTGGTAAGCGAGGGGCGCGCTGTCGCGAAAGCTCGCGTAGTAGGGGCTGCTGCCCTGCGTGAGTTGCATGGCGGACGTGGACCCGACCGGCTTGGGCCCTGGGTCGGTGACCGCGACGACCATCATCAACTCGCTGGCCGCGGCGGGCACCTCCAGCGGCCGAGCGGAGCTGCACCCGGCCTCGATGGCGGCAAATCCGCCGAAGATCGAGCGCGCCGCGGAGACGGAAGCAGAGCGCGCCAGATCGCTGAGCTCGGCCGGGTTTCGGCCCCAGCCGGCAGCTGCGCTGGCGGCGACGGCCAGTGCGGCGAATCCCGACGCGCTGGAGGCCAATCCGGAGGCCGTGGGAAAGTCGTTCTGCGACTCGACGCGCGCACGCAGCTGCAAGCCCGCTCCGGCCCGCACCCGATCGAGCAGCGCCACGACCTTGGCGCAGGCTGCGGGCTCCTGCAGCTTGCCGTTCAGCACGAGCTCGTCCCTGGTCGCACTCGGATCGAACTCCACACGCGTCACGGTCGTCAACGCCGAGAGCGTCATGGAGAGGCTCGGCACGTCGGGCAGGTTGAGCGTCACGTCGCGCTTGCCCCAGTACTTGGCGAGCGCGATGTTGGAATGGGCGAGGGCCCGGCTGGTGCCGGACGCTGCGGCGGAGGGCGTCACGGATGGCATAGGCCGTTCAACTTCCGTACCAGCGAGGCTTCCCGGCTGACCTCGCTCTTGGCTTGAGCTCGCAACCGTGTGAGTCGCGTCTCCTTTTCGGCTTCCTCTTCGGGGGTGCTCGACGGCTTGTCGAGCTCCTCGGCGAAGACCCGGCTTTGATGCGCTGCCCGTTGGATCAGCTCGCGATAAGAGCCGAAGAGCTTGCTCAGAGCAGGGTCCTGGGAGCTTGCTCCCTCCAGCTGCTTGCCGAGGGCATCGTAGGCGTCCGCAAGCCGCACGTAGGTCGCTGGGCTGGCGCCGGCGTCAGCATCGTCAACGAGTTGGCCGAGGCTGCCATTGACGGTATCGATGACGCGCTTGCACTCGTGGACACGCCGCAGAGAGCTGCACGCCGTCAGTGAAACGGGAGCCAACACCAGGGCGGCGCACAGTAGGCCATTTGGCAGTCTCTTCAGTCTCATCGCCTCGAACGCGGTAGGCACGGGGGCCGTCAGCCTATAACGCAGCATCTCCGGGTGCCTACCTCGGAGTGCAAGCTCGCGGCCGCAGACACTCGCCGGCAGGCCGCTGCCACGTCAGAACGCGGCTGCCACGTAGTCCACGCGCGCTTCCGTCCCCTCGAAGTGCACGCTCGCCGCATCGAATCGCAGCCGCACGGCGCTGGGATCTTGCTGGAACCGCTGTCGCCAGAGCCGCTGGCCGGCTCGGCGAATCCGCTCGCGTTTGGCGAACGTCAAGCTGCCGAAGCCCGTGGTCCATGCGTTCGCGCCGCGCGTCCGCACTTCCACGACGACGATCAGCTCGCCCCGCCGCGCCACCACGTCCAGCTCCAGCCGGCCGAAACGCAAATTACGCCCCACGATGGCGA
>Ga0207678_10004713_pt1 | contig 12240 bp, 8 predicted proteins | sample KBSC63metaG_FD_184319 | JGI IMG/M metagenome (GOLD analysis project Ga0207678, IMG submission 184319) | Corn rhizosphere microbial communities from Kellogg Biological Station, Michigan, USA - KBS C6-3 metaG (SPAdes) (version 2) | ecosystem: Host-associated > Plants > Roots > Rhizosphere > Soil ... | reverse complement strand
CGAAATACCTTGGTCGTCCCAAGGCAGGCCTTCCGGTTTGGCGCTCCCCCTATAACGGAGAGCAGCGTGCCATCCATGAAGGCTGTCGTCTCCTGCACACATACTGCGCCAGAGTGGCCCGCCATGATGACCGGCAGAATGCCGTTGATCTCTCCCCAGAAAGAGTTGAGGCCAAGTTTACCGGCCTTAGCCTCACGCAGTGCTACCAGATCTCCACCCGCATCCCCATGCGCCAGCCATGCCCCGGCATCCTTCTCATGCACCGTTACAAGCGACGGCATCGATAGCGAAATCAACTCAAATCCTTCATGCTCGTGTACGTCTTCGAGCGTGACGTGAAGGGTTCCACTCTCGATGGTGTAACGCAGGGTGAAATCGACGGCGGCACTGGATCCATATTGAGCGGTGAAGTGAAAGTCCGCACTTCGTGTTGAATTTTTGCTCTGGTGCGGCTTCGCAATGACAGTGGTGAAGCCCCACGGCTGATGCCTGTTCAACGTGACACTCAAAGGCTTGCCCGTGCTCTCGCCCATAAAACGCACATCGCTCTTGAGCAGGCGGTACTGGTAGGGGAGGCCATCCGCACTATCTAGCGTCACCTCGAGGACGGAGGAATGTAGGGTCACAGGCTTGACGGGAGCGGACCGAATCCCGGACTCTTCAGCCAACGCCCGCGTGGAGAGGCTCGCGCTGCCTGCTACCGCGAGACTGGCTGTTCCCAGTTTGAGAAAGGTTCGTCGATTGAGTCTCTCTTCGTCGTTTTGCATGTTCAGAAGTCCTCTTTTTTTTACAACGACACCGTAAACAGTAGAAGCGCGTTGCCAGCGTGCATAGCTCGCCATGGCCGGTTGCGTTAAGTTCGGTGACCAAACTGTATAGGGTCGAGTGTCTTGTACGTGAGGGGAAGAAGGAATGTCAAGAATTTATTTTGAATAGTAAAAAACTACTTTTAGATAATCGATTTTACCCCGGGAAAACAAAGCGTCTCATCCAGGGTTCTGCACCAGGAAAACGTATAGTGGTTCAGTACAATTTCTCTGCATTTAGGCCGACGCAAAAGGCCCATCTACAATCTCAAAGACAGCGAGGCGATCCTTGCGGACACATTCTGGTCATCCATTCTTTCTTCGGTTGGTATCGACATTGGCTATGCTGACACCCTTTTCTGTTCGTGCACAAAATATGCCCATCGAGCCCGTCGTCTTGAGCTCCGGCTGGCAGTTACAGGATGTAGCCAAAGTTGCAGAACCCGGTGCCAGGGTGTCCACAGAGAAGTTCAAGGCAACAGGCTGGTACACCGCTACGGTTCCCGGAACTGTTCTTACGACGCTGGTCAACAATCGCGTCTATCCTGAGCCTCTGTACGGGGAGAACAACCGGCCAGAGAGCATCCCAGAAAGCCTGGCGCGCACCTCCTACTGGTACAGAACCGTCCTCGAAATTCCAAAGCAGTATGCGGGCAAGCACATCTGGCTGAACTTCGACGGAATCAACTACTCCGCGGCCGTATGGGTGAATGGCTCGCAGGTGGGCACGATGCGTGGAGCATTTGCGCGGGGAACGTTCGATATCTCCGCGAATGTGAAGACTGGAAAAGCGGCGGTTGTAGCGGTGCTCGTATCTCCACAGCCGCACCCCGGGGTTCCGCACGAGCACACGCTGCAAGCTGGCATGGGCCTGAATGGCGGTATCACGGCGCTTGATGGCCCAACGTTTCTTTCAACCATCGGGTGGGACTGGATTCCTGCTATTCGCGATCGCGACACAGGCATCTGGCAGAAGGTTTTTCTATCGGCGACGGGCCCCGTTGTTGTGAAGAATCCACTGGTAACGACAGACCTGCCCCTCCCCAGGGTGGACTCTACAGACATCGCTGTTCAGACGACCGTCGAGAACGTTACCGATCAGCTACAGAAGGGAGTGCTCAAAGGAACGATTGGAGAGATCGCCTTCGAGCAGCCAGTCCAAATTGCCGCACACAGCAGTCAGATGGTGAGCTTTGATTCAAAGAACACCCCCGCGCTCCACATGCAGCAGCCGAAGCTCTGGTGGCCAAATGGATATGGCCCGCAGAATTTGTATAGCCTCCACCTGGACTTCGACATCGATGGAAAATCCTCGGACACGCAGGATGTAAGCTTCGGGGTACGGAAGATTACATACACCGTTCCCGACTCGGACAACCTCACCATCTCGGTAAACGGTGTGCGTGTCTTTATTCGCGGCGGCAACTGGGGCCTCGATGAAGCGATGAAGCGCATCCCGCGCGAGCGGCTCGAAGCGCAGATCCGTATGCACCAACTGGCGAATCTCAATATGATTCGCAACTGGGTAGGACAAAGTACGAATGAAGATTTCTACGAGTTGTGCGACAAGTACGGCATCCTGCTATGGGACGAGTTCTTCCAACCAAACCCCTCCGACGGTCCCGACCCGGCAGACATCCCCACCTATTTGGCGAACGTACGGGATAAAATTTTGCGCTTTCGCAATCATCCATCGATCGCCGTGTGGTGCGCGCGCAACGAGGGCTACCCACCAAAAGAGATTGATGACGAGCTCCGCAAGCTGATGGCGGAGCTTGAGCCAACGCGGCTGTATCAGCCGAGTTCGACGGCAGGGCGCGGCGTTCACTCCGGCGGCCCCTATCACTGGCGCACTCCACGCGAGTTCTACAACGTCGACGCCCCTTTCAAAACCGAAACGGGCAGCGTCTCCGTACCCACGCTCGAATCGATCCACGGCATGATGCCCGAAAAGGACTGGGAGACGATCACCGACGACTGGGCCGAGCACGACTTCGCCAAGGGAGCTTCCGGTAGCGACACCTATCCGGCCATGATCGCCGCGCGTTACGGCAAAATTGCGAACCTCTCAGACTTTGTGCGCAAGTCGCAACTGGCAAACTACGAGGCCTTCCGCGCGATGTACGAAGGCCGCAATGCGCAGATGTTCCATCCCACAACGGGCGTTCTCACCTGGATGAGCAACCCTGCGCAACCAAGCTTCGTGTGGCAGCTCTACCACTACGATCTCGAACCGAACTCCTCGCTCTTTGCGGTGAAGAAGGCGTCAGAGCTCGTCCACATTCAATTCAACGAGTCCACCGGCGAACTCGAGGTAGTTAACAATCTTCCCGATCCCCTTGCGAACGCGATGGCGCACATCTCCATCTACAACCTTGATGGAAGTGTCGCCTATCAACATGACTACCCCGTTACAGCGCCGCCGTCGTTGACCACAAACCTCGGCCCTGTGGAGTTTCCCCCGACCCTCTCCTCGGTCCATTTCCTGAAGCTCGAGCTCCACGACGCCGCAGGCAAACTAGTCTCCGACAACTTCTATTGGCGTGCTCTGCCGGAGCATCAGGACGACTTGACCGACCTGAACAAACTCCCGTTGGCTACACTGGAAGCACAAGTCACGCGCAAGGATGCAGACGGCAAAACGCTTGTAACGGTAACGCTGCATAACCCGACAGCGGGGTTGGCCGTGATGGCCCATCTGCAGTTGCGTCGTCACTCTGGCGAGCGTGTGCTGCCCGTCTACTACAGCGACAACTATGTATCGCTCACGCCGAATGAAAGCAAAACCATCACCATCGAGGCGGACCAGAAAAATCTGCTAGGCCAGGACGCGCTGGTCGTCGTGGATGGATGGAACGTGCAGATCACTCCCGCATCCGCCGCTGGCGTTGCCATCGCGCCGAACGTGGAGGCGCAGGTCAGCCACTGGCCGGTCACGGGGCTTCCGTTCCAAACGGTCGGCTTACGTTAAAATTTCGCTCTATGGCACCGTAGCCTGTCAGCCGCGGAGTTTTGCCAGCAAGTCGGTAGGATGCACGGGCTTCGCCAGAATCTCGAACTCGTGCCCCTGCGCGCGGGCCTTCTCCAGAAGGTCTGCCGTGGCAGCCTGACCGGAGAAGAGCAGAATCTTGCACTTTGGCAGGCGGCTCCGAGTGATGATAGCAGCCTCAATGCCGGTCATCCCGGTCATAATGACGTCGCTGATGAGCATGTCGGGTTGAAAACTATCAATCGCCTCGACGGCTTTCTCTCCACTAAACACCGCCCGTGCCTCAAAGCCTGCCTGATTCAGAATGATTGCAAGCGTGTTGGCAATAACCTGTTCGTCGTCGGCAACGAGCACCTTCGGTTTGGATGCAGTCGTGGATGTTGAATCTGCCATGCTGGATGTCCCCAAAAAATAAGAATTGAACGTGCAGAATAATAGCCTGAATGAGTCGTACTTTTCCGCTTTATCTATGTACTAATGATACGCTGACCCCAGAGTGGTTAGACGAACGAGCAGCCTATAATTTCACTAGAAACACTCGTTTTTATTCGAAGAAATCTTATGCAGTCAGCAATCATACGCGCCGAGCGCGTCGAAAAATACTACGCGCAGCCGAGCGAGAACCGCATCCAGGTCATTTCGCCCACGGACCTGTCGATCGGGGCTGGCGAAATCGTAGCGCTGCTTGGCCCTTCCGGCTCCGGAAAATCGACGCTGCTCCGCATGCTGACCGGCCTCTCCACCCCTTCGGCCGGCGAGGTCTACTGGCACGAAAAGCCGATCGCAACGGCCGATGTGAACGTGTCAATCGTATTTCAAAGTTTCGCATTATTTCCCTGGTTGACGGTACTGGAAAACGTCGAAGCTCCCCTGAAGGCCCGGGGCATGGAGCCCGCGGAGCGCCGCAAACGCAGCCTCAAGATCCTTGACACCGTGGGTCTGGACGGATTTCAGGCGGCCTATCCCAAAGAGTTATCCGGCGGGATGCGGCAGCGTGTCGGCTTTGCGCGCGCCCTTGTCGTCGAGCCGGAAGTCCTCTTCATGGATGAGCCTTTCTCTGCGCTCGACGTCCTGACCGCGGAGAATCTGCGCAGCGAACTTCTGGAGCTATGGCAGAACAAGACCATCCCGACGCAAGCCATCTTTCTCGTGACCCATAACATTGAAGAGGCCGTACTACTTGCCGATCGCATCATCGTTCTGGGTCGCAATCCTGGCCATGTGCGCACCGATTTCAAGGTTGCGATCCCCCACCCTCGCGACCGAAAAGCTGCCGCGTTCACCCAGTTGGTCGACTACATCTATAAGGTCCTCACGCAGCCGGACGCGCAGCCACCGGCGCTTCCGCAAACTGCGACGGGCAAGCCGGTTCGCGATCAGCGCCAGATGCACTACCAGATGCTCCCCCACGCCCGCCCCGGTGGAATTGCCGGCCTGCTGGAGTTGGTTCTGGATCATAACGGCAAGGACGACATCTATCGTCTCGCCGACGATCTGGGCTTCGAGATCGACGATCTTCTGCCCATCGTAGACGCCGCCCGCCTGCTCGGATTCCTCACCGTCACCGAAGGAGATGCAGCGATCACCGCAACGGGCGCGGAATATGCGAACTCTGAGATCCTGCGACAAAAGGAGTTGTTCCGAACAGCCGCCGTGGAAAATGTGCTGCTGCTCCGCCAGATCGTGCGCGCCATCGAGGCCAAGAGCGACCGCAGCGTTCCAGAGGAGTTTTTCCACGACATGCTCGACGAGCAGTTCAGCGAAGAGGAAACGCTGCGCCAGATGGAGACCGCCATCAACTGGGGCCGTTACGCAGAGTTGTTCGACTTCGACGCCTCACGACGACGCTTCATCCAGCCGGAGACGCTGCCTCACGACACCGAGGCGAACTCTACCTCGGAGATCGACGCCTGATGAACCTTCCCGAAACCTTCAGAACAGCGCGGGGACGGGAGACGCTGGCGCGCTCGCAAGTACTCCAGCGCAGTTGGCCCTTCGTACTGGATCTTTGCGTTGCGGGCATTGGGCTGGCCTGTTTCTACGGCGTTGTCGTCATTGCGCAATACTGGTTTGGCCACGCGGAGCCGGAGATCGTCATCTCCCAAAGCCCTCGCGCCCTTCCCCTCTACGCGTTTTACTCCGTCGTTCGGATCGGCCTTGCCTATCTGTTGAGTCTTCTGTTCGCCGTCGGCTATGGCTATCTCGCCGCCTACAACAAGCGCCTCGAAGCACTGATGATCGCGGGCCTCGACATCCTGCAATCGATCCCTGTGTTGAGCTTCCTTCCCGGCGTCATGCTTGCGATGGTCGCGCTCTTTCCCACGCGCCAGATCGGTGTGGAGATGGGCGCGATCGTGCTCATCTTCACCGGTCAGGTATGGAACATGGCGTTCAGCTTCTACTCGTCGATCAAAAGCATCCCACGCGAGCTGAGCGAGGCCGCCAGCATCTACAAGTTTTCGCGATGGCAGCGGTTCGTACAGTTGGAGCTTCCCTACTCCGCCATCGGCCTCGTGTGGAACTCAATGGTCTCCGTAGCGGGCGGATGGTTCTTCCTGATGGCGTGCGAGATGTTCGTGCTGGGCACGCGAGACTTCCGCCTTCCCGGACTTGGCTCTTATCTGCAAACAGCGGCAGGAACAGGAAACTACCCCGCCATTGCCTGGGGCCTTCTCACGATGATTGCGATTATCGTCGCCACCGACCAGCTCATCTGGAGACCGGTCATCGCCTGGAGCGACAAATTCAAATTCGAACAGGTAGAGAGCACGCAGCGGGTGCAGTCCCCTCTCCTCCACCTGATCCAACACTCGCATGCTCTTCGCAGACTTCAACGAAAGCTGATTGTTCCGATGAGCGAAGGGATCTACCGGCGGATCGCCGAGGGCCGCACGGAACAAATAGCCCGAACAGACACGAGGGACGCGGCAACGGCGGCCAGGCGGGAGAGGCTGACTCTCTCGTTGCGCATTGTGCTTCTCGTGGTCGCGGTCGTTACCGTCTCCTATGCCGCATGGCATGCGGTGGGCCTCCTGCGCCAGGTGCACGAATGGCAGGTTGCAGAGATCGTGAAGGGCGCTCTCGCTACCTTCCTCCGCGTCAACGTCTCCCTCGTGCTCGCCGCTGCCTGGACGATTCCCGTAGGTGTTGCCATCGGCTTTCATCCTCGCCTCGCGCGGATCGCCCAGCCTCTCGCGCAGATTGCCGCATCCGTGCCAGCGACGGCGCTGTTCCCCGTCATTCTGATTGCGCTGGTGAAGGTGGGCGGAGGCCTGGGTATCGGCTCGATCGCACTCATGCTGCTGGGAACGCAATGGTACATCCTGTTCAATGTCATCGCCGGAGCCATGGCGATTCCCTCAGACCTGCGCGAGGTCGCCGAACTCTTCCGCTTCACCACCGTGCAACGATGGAAGACCGTGATCCTTCCAGGCATCTTCCCCTACTTGATCACCGGTCTGGTGACGGCATCCGGCGGTGCCTGGAACGCCAGCATCATCGCAGAGTACTTCCGCCTCAAAAATCAGACGCTGCAGACCGTGGGTCTGGGTGCCGTCATCAGCGCCGCCACCGATAGCGGGCAGTTTCAAATTCTACTGCTCGCCACCATCGTCATGGCCCTGATGGTAGTCACGATCAACCGGCTGGTATGGCGCCCCCTCTACCGGCTGGCGGAGACCCGCTACAAACTCGAAGGTTGAGTCGCTCTACGGACGGTCAAGACTCGGCGTCTTCCGAAACGCAAAAACGATAGCCAACAGCGGCGGCGCAAGCAGTACTCCCCAGAATGGAATCAGAATCCCCAACACAATTGGTCCGAAGAACGCGGCCCACCAGGGAACCTTCGTCGTGCGATGCAAAACATACGGGCCAATCACCAGGCCTTCCAGGATGACGATGAGGCCGTAGAGACCGAGCACCAGCCCGAGACGCCATTCATCGTGTCCGCTGAACGCCACGGCCAGCACTGGGAAGATCAGGGCGATCATCCCGCCAAAGGTGGGGATAATCTGCAGAAGTCCGCCAAGCACCGCCCACAGCGGAGCGAACGGAACGCGAATCAGTTCCAGCCCGATCAACCACAGGATGCCAACAATGAGAGCATCCAGCGTAGCCGCTCGCCACCAGTTGACCAGTGCGCCCCCTGCCGTCTTGAGCGAGCCGATTGCTTTGTCGCCTCTTGTTCCCATGCCAACCTGATAGTCCCCTACCGCATCTCACCGCTTAGAACAGAACTATAACGCAAGCTCGTTGAATGCAGATGCGGCGCCTCTCAGCAGCAACCGCCCTTGTAAACAAGCAAGAAGAATGGAGCACAACTGCAATGGCTGTCATGATGCAGGCTTTTTACTGGGATGCCCCGAAGCTGGATAAGCAAGAGCACACCTGGTGGAACTTCGTCTCCGAAAAAGTGGAAGCACTGGGCAAAGCAGGCATCGGTGCACTCTGGCTGCCTCCCGTGTCCAAGGCCTCCAGCAATATCTCGATGGGCTACGATCCCTACGACTACTTCGACCTCGGCGACTTCGACCAAAAAGGTGGAACGAAGACCTGGTATGGCAACACTGCGGAGCTGAAATCGCTCATTGCCAAAGCCCACGCGAATGGAATTGGACTCTACGCAGACATGGTCATCAACCACAACTCCGGCGCTGACGAGGAAGAAGTCAACCCGTTAGACGGCCAGAAGCGTTGGACAAAATTCAGGCCGAAGAGTAACCGCTTTCCTCGTGACTGGAACTGCTTCCATCCCAGCCGCTACGAGCAGTTCATGATGCCGGACGAGGAAAACTACGCCGGCTTCCCTCACCTCTGCCATCGCAATCCCGTCGTGTACACCGCCATGTTCGAGTACGCCCGCATGCTGATCGAAGAGCTGGGCTTCGATGGATTCCGTTTCGATTTTGTAAAAGGCTTTGGCGCGTGGATGATCGGTCTTCTCGCGAAATATCGCTACGTAAAGGACGGCAAGGAATTTACTCCCTATATCGTAGGCGAGTATTGGTCAGGCACAGAGGACATCGAGCACTGGCTGGAGCGAGTGAACGCGCTCACCGACACCGAGATTGCGGCATTCGATTTTCCACTGCGCTACAAACTGAAAGACGTCTGCGACACGCCGCACTACGACCTGCGAAATCTGACCGATGGCGGAGCCGTCGTCATGAAGCGCCCCCTCCACGCGGCCACCTTCGTCGACAACCACGACATGGGCGACAACACCATCGTCAACGACAAGATGATGGCCTACTCCTTCATCATGGTGCACGAGGGCTACCCCTGCATCTTCTGGTACGACTACTTCAACAACGAGTTGGCGCGTCCCGGAACCCCGAATGGCATCGATGCCTTGATCTCTGCCCATCACAAATACGCCGGCGGCGATTCGCAGATCCTTCACGCGGACCCCGACCTCTACATCATGCAGCGTGTTGGCTGGAAGGACGAGCAGACCGACCAGCCGGGGCTCATCTATGTCCTCAATAATCTTGGAAATCAATGGTCGGGAACCTCCGTGCAGACGAAGTGGAAGAATCAGAAGTTCGTTCCCATTGCCTGGGACGGGCACGACACGGCGCATCCCGATGAGCGCACCACCGACGCCGACGGGAACTCCGAGTTCCCTGCTCCGCCAAGGGGCTTTGCCATCTACGCCCCGGTCTAGCTCGCAGCCCGCCCCCGCAGCCTGAACCCGCAGCACGAATGCTATCCTTAATACTATGAAGTTTGGCGTTCTGGTCTTTCCCGGGTCGAATTGCGACCATGATACCTACCACGTCGTGGAAGCGATCGTGCACCAGCCGGTGACGTATCTCTGGCACGCCTCCGAAGATTTGCAGGGCTGCGACGCCATCCTTGTTCCCGGCGGATTTGCCTACGGGGACTATCTGCGAACCGGCGCGATTGCGCGCTTTGCTCCGGTCATGCAGTCGGTGGCTCGCTTTGCCGCAAAGGGCGGTCTGGTGCTGGGCATCTGCAATGGCTTTCAGATCCTCTGTGAGTCGGGGCTGCTACCCGGCGCTCTCATGCGCAACGCCCAGCAACACTACATCTGCAAACAGGTCTCCCTGCGCACCGAAACTACCAACTCGCCGTTCACGCATGGGCTCACGCGCGGCCAGGTCCTGAAGATGCCGATCGGCCACATGGAAGGCAACTACTTCTGCGACGCGGACACGTTAGAGACGCTCAAGCGCGAGGACCGCATCGCCTTTCGTTATGCAACGCCAGACGGCGAGGTAACACCCGCCGCGAATCCCAACGGCTCGCTTGAGAACATCGCCGGCGTGTTGAACGAAGGCCGCAACGTCCTGGGAATGATGCCGCATCCCGACCGTTCCAGTGAAGCGCTGCTCGGCTCCTCGGATGGCCTGCTGCTGTTCCAGAACATGGCGCAGTCCCTCGCCGCCGCGCAGTAGATGCCACGCAGAATGTGAGATGCCTGTCTTGCTTAAGGGCACAGCTTCAGCCGTTCGCAAGTCTGCCCTGACACTGCTTTAGCCTGAGGCGCGCTTTCCGTGCCGACACCTCTTCCTCCTCCGGACATGCCCTAACTCAATCCCTCTCAGTGATAACCTAACCTCACCATGATTGATCTTCACCATCATCTTCTGTGGGGACTGGACGATGGTGCTTCGAACCTGGAAACCTCCCTCGCCATGGCGCGCATCGCCGCAGCCGATGGCATCACCCACGTCGTCTGCTCCCCTCACGCCAATGGAAGGTATGCCTACCAGCCTCAGGTCATCGCAGAGAAGATCGGCGAATTGCAACAGCTTCTGGATCGGGAACACCTCTCCCTCAAACTGGGCCATGGATGCGACTTCCATCTTTCCTACGACAACATTGCGGAGGCGAAGGCAGATCCCGCACGCTTCAGCATCAACGGCCTCGGCTATCTCCTCGTGGAGATCCCCGACTACGGCCTTCCTCTCGCATTGACGGAGACCTTTTACGAGTTGCAACTGTTAGGCTTGACCCCGATCCTTACCCATCCGGAGCGCAATCCTACGCTGCAGGCAGATCAACGCCGCCTGGCCGAATGGTTACAGGGCGGAGTGCTCATCCAGGTCACGGCAGGCTCCGTTGTAGGCCGCATGGGAAAACAGGCCGAGCGGATGGCCCATAAGCTTTTGGCCGACCGATGGGTCCATTTCCTTGCCACCGACGCCCACAACACAACGTCCCGCCCCCCAAAAATGCGTGAAGCCTTCGATCTGGTCGCTAAGAAATACGATCCGGAGTACGCTCGCTTGCTGTGCATCTCCAATCCGCTCGCCGCATTCATGGGCAAACCGCTACAGCAGCAAATGGAGCCGCTTCACCTCTACGAAGACCTCAGGAAGAACTGGTGGCAGCGACTCGTGGAGCGCGTCCGCTAATCCCACGAGATTCTCTCTGGTTCTTGCCGCAGTTGTGCCACAAAATCTCGTCATCTCGACCAAAGGCGAAGCCGTAGTGGAGAAACCCCGTATTTTTCCTTAAGAGGGGTACTGAAAGGCCGTGTTCTGCTTAAGGGCACGGCCTCAGCCGTGCCGAAAGAGCTTCATCTTCAGTGGGGCTTTAGAGGGTGCTGAAAAAGTCCGTTTTGCTTAAGGGCACGGCTTCAGCCGTGCCGCAAGTCACGCGTTCGCAATGCGGCTTCAGCCGCTGAGGTACGCTTCTTTGCTACTGAGCGACTTAGCCCCTGAGGTACGCCTTCCTTGCCAGAGCCGGTTGCCCATAACCGCTCTCCTCCTAAGGCCGCAGAATCAACCCGTTGCGCCACCCCAAAAAATATCTTCCTCATAAAACCCAGCAAATCCGCATGTCAAGCCCCTGCGACCTCAAAAAAACACACCATCTCCATACAAACAAACGAGTTGTTTTACTTTTAAAGTTGGCGGATGAGTTTACCCCGACCAACTAAAATAGAAACAATAGATAAAAACAAGAAGGCCCGCGCGCAAGCCGGGCCATAACTCTTTTAGAAAGACGAATTTGCCTATAACCCTTTTGGAATGACGAATTTGCAAATGAAAAAATCGCCAACTCGCTGAATAGAAGAGACTTAGCTTGGGGTACCCCCCAGGGGGGAGGGGGTACCCAGGCCGCACCACAGATTAAGCAAGCTCCAGATGCTAAGGAATAGTCAAGGTGATCTGGTTCGATGCGATACTTTCGACGCCACTGGCATCGACGCTCTTTGCAATGTAGTTATAGGTCGTGCCGCTCACGACGTTGTCATCGGTATAGGTATAAGTGGTCGGCATGATCGGCGACGAGTTGACCAATTGGAATGACCCGCTGCCTTCCGCACGGTACACGTTATACCCGGTCACCGGATCAGAGGTAGCGCTGGGAGCGTCCCAGCTAAGCGCAACCGAATGTGTCGTCGCTGTCCCTGTACCGCTCAGAGCCACCACCGCAGTCCCGACGCTCGTCGAGTTGCTGCTGATGGTGATC
>Ga0207678_10004708_pt1 | contig 12246 bp, 6 predicted proteins | sample KBSC63metaG_FD_184319 | JGI IMG/M metagenome (GOLD analysis project Ga0207678, IMG submission 184319) | Corn rhizosphere microbial communities from Kellogg Biological Station, Michigan, USA - KBS C6-3 metaG (SPAdes) (version 2) | ecosystem: Host-associated > Plants > Roots > Rhizosphere > Soil ... | reverse complement strand
ATCGCGTGCCTGCGCGCCGTGCATGCAGTCGCGAGCTACGTCACGATCAATGTCTCGTCGCCGAACACGCGCGGATTGCGCGACCTGCAGGCAGAACAGGCACTCGACGCACTGCTGCTGCGCATCGTGAAAGAGCGCGACGAGATCGCGCAGCGGCACGGAAGGCACGTGCCGCTCGTGGTGAAGATCGCGCCCGATCTTGCGCAAGACGCGGTCGGTGCGGTGGCGCGACTTTTGATCCGGCACCGCATCGACGGCGTCATCGCGACGAACACGACGCTCGCTCGCGACGGCGTCGAGGGACTCGCGCACGCGGCCGAAGCGGGCGGCCTGTCGGGCGCGCCGCTGCGCGGGCGCGCGATGGCGACGCTCCGCACGCTCGTATCGACGCTCGACGGTGCGCTGCCCGTCATCGGCGTCGGCGGCATCCTGGCCGGCGACGACGCACGCGAGCGGGTCGCGGCCGGCGCAACGCTGGTGCAGCTCTATACCGGACTCATCTACCGCGGGCCACGCCTCGTAAGCGAGTGCGTGCGCGCGCTGTCCGATGCAGGTCCCCTTTCAAGCGCCGCATGAGGAGCAACCGATGACCGGACGACCGATGCAGACGTACCACGGCAGCTGTCACTGCGGCGCGGTCACGTTCGAGATCGACACCGACTTCCCCGAGCTCACGACCTGCGATTGCTCGATCTGCCGGCGAAAGAACGCGCTGATGGTCAAGGTGCACGAATCGCACTTTCGCCTCCTTTCCGGTGCCGATGCGCTCACCGAGTACCGATTCCATACGATGACCGCGCGCCACTTCTTTTGCAGGACCTGCGGCATCTATCCGTTCCACCGCAAGCGCGTGACACCCGATCATTTCGGCATCAATGTCTTCTGTCTCGACGGCTTCGATCCCGCCGCGATTCCGGTGCGCCGGACCGTGGGGGCCGGGATGCCGTAAGAGCCGCCGGGGCGTCCCGATCGCGGCGCGACGTCACCGCGCACGCCGCGACACCAGCATTCGCGCCTCCGCCTCGGCGACGACGATGCCGTCCTGATTCGCCGCACTGCCGGCGAGCACGACGATACCTCCGTCGTGCTTCGGCTTGTCGATCGTTTCGGTGATCTGCCACGTCGTCGTCAGCGTGTCGCCGGCACGCACCGGCGCGATGAACCGCGCGCGGTGCTCGAGATAGGCGATCGCCGTGCCGTGAAAGTACATGCCCACGGCGGCCCCCATGATCGACGACGTGAGCATTCCGTGCAGGATCGGCGTTCCGAAGCGCGTGCCCTTCGCGTACTCGGCGTTCATGTGGTGCGGATTGGTGTCGCCGATCAGTCCCGCGCCGACGACGATATGCGTCTCGGTGATGGTGAGCGCGCTCGAGAACGCGTCGCCCGCGCGCACGTCGTCGAACCAGCGGCCGCTGCCGACGAGGCCGTTCATGGCGCGCCCTGCCCGCTTGCACGGAACGCTTCGAGCTCGGCGAGGCACAGCTCGGTGAACGCGATGCCGCCGTAGAGCGGCAGCACGAAGATATTGACCAGCGGGATCAGCGACAGCGGCGACAGCGCGAGGCCGAGACCCATCAGGCGGGTCCTGCTGCGCGCGATCACCGCAGCGATCTCGGCGCGCGCCGCGTGCTCGGCGAGCGCGTCGTAGCGGAACATCCGCTGCGTGAGCCAGGCGTTCAGCGTGAGCGACGCGACCGCATACAGCGGCGGAATGAACAGCAGCACGAGCGATGCAAGCCAAAGCGGAATGAAGAGCGCCAGGGCTGTCGCCGCGTTGCCCAGGCTGCCTGCGAAGGTGCCGCCCCGCAGCGGCGCGACCGTCGGGTAGTGCCGTGCGGCCACGGTGCGCACGATGACGGGCATCGCGAGCACCGCGATGGCCGTCAAAGCCGTCGCGGCCGCGAGCGCTGCGAACATCAGCACGGCAATCACATCGGCGGCGATGCGCGACAGCGTCGACGCGCCAAAGATGCGCGTCAGCGCGTCGGTGAGCGGATGCCAGCCGGCCACGGCAATGCCGGTCCACACGACGGCGGCGACCACGAGCGGGAGTACGGCGAGACCGACGATGCGCGCCGTGAAGAGGATCGGCACGGCGCGCGAAAGCGCACCCGCGATCGACGTGGCGAACCCCGCGCGGATCAAACCGAGGCGGTTTCGAGCTCGAAGCGGTCGGCGAGCTCGGAGATGACGCTCGTGAACGCGCGATCGATCAGCGGCTCGGCTTCGACGAGCCGCGCGCGATTGGCGCGGAACTGCTCGGCCAGCTCCTCGGCGGTCATCGACAGCGCCTTCTGGCCCTGACGGTTGGTGAAGAGATAAGTGCCGCGCAACGGGCTGATCCATGCGAGCTTCGCGAACGACAGCTGCGCGTCGGCGTCCTCGAATTCGACCCACATGCCGCGATCGAGGCTGCGCGCGATTTCGAGGAACTCGTCGTCGACCACGTCGAGGCCCGCGTCGCCGGTCGCAGGCTCGGCCGGCGCCATGGCGAGCGCAAGCGCTTCTGCGCGCGCCGCGGCTTCGGCATCGCCCGACGCCTTGGCGACGACCGCTTCTGCGCGCGCAGCCTCGGCCACCGCCGCCGTCGGCGACGCCACCGTAGCGAGCGACGGCTTCACCGCCGCCGCGTGCGCCTCGACCAGGTTGGCCATGAACGACTCGCGCTCTCCCGGCACCCACTGCGCGGGCGGCGCACCGGCGGCGAGCCGCTTCAGCAGCGACGGCAGCAGCGCGACGAGGTGCTTGCGATCCTCGGGCGTCTTCTTCGGCTGCACGCTCCAGACGAGATCCTCGAGCGTTGCGACCGCCGAGCTCCAGGCCTCGCTGTCGTCGCCGTCGCGCAGGTAGATCCCCTCGAGCGTGACCTGCCATTTCTGGCGGAGGAACTGCGCGAGGAAGCGGGGAATCGGATAGCTTTCGACGCGCCGCTCGACTTCCGACTTGGCGATGACGCTTGCAAGGTCCTTGCGGTCGCCTTCGTTGATCGCTTCGGCGGTGGTGGAGAAATTCTCCTCGGCGGCGCGCTCTTCGCTTGCGAGGAACGCCTCGAGCTCGGCGCGGAGCTCGTCGAAGATTCCGAGGTTGTCGCCGAAGCCGTCCATGATCCGGCGCACGATGCGATCGATCGTGCGATACAGCGGATCGTCCTGCCCCATTGCGGGCGACCAGCCGAGACCGGCCGCCGCGAGCGCGTTGACGAGCAGCCGCGACGGATGCGTCTTCCTCGCGAAGAACGCGCCGTCGAGCATCGCCACCTTGAGCACCGGGATCTGCAGCCGCGCGAGCAGCGCCTTGATGCCGTCGGGAAGATCGCGCGTCTCGAAGATGAAGTCGAACAGCATCGCGACCATCTCGATGGTCATCGCCTCGAGCTGATTCGCGCGCTGCCCGAGCGGCGATTCCTGGAGGTCGCGCAGCACGTTGTGCGTGCCCTCCGGGATTCCGGAGAACGCCACCTGCATCCCTTCGACGTCGAACTGCGAATCGCCTGCCTGCAGTCGCGTCAGGCCCTCGCGCAGACCCGGGGTCGCGACGATCGGGTTGCCGGGGATGTAACCCGACGCCGTGGGCGGCAGCGGCGGGTAGACGCGCGTGGGCGGCGCAGGATGGCCGGCGAGCGGAAAGCCGCCGTGCGACGCGGCGCGGCGGAACATCGCCATCACGTCCATCTCGGGCGACGGTTGCGCCGTCTCGGGCTTGTCGTCGGTGGCGCGCTTGCGTTGCGCGGGCGTGCCGCGCGAAGGCGTCCTGCGTACGCTGGCCGGCGGGATGATGCGCAGGTTCGCGAGGTGCCGATTGACGTCGGCGTAGATCGACGCGACCTCGCCGAGCGGCGCCTGGTTCAGCTCCTTCAGGATCTGGAACTTGACGCGCCCGTCGGTCTTCAGCGTGTCGAGCGCTTCGGCGAACGCACTGACGATCGTTGCAGGACCGAGCGGATTCGCGGCGTTTTCGAGCACCGACTTGCCGAGCAGATGCCCGATGCCACGATTGAGCGTCACGAGCTCCTCGTGGCAGACGTTCTCGACGACGCGCACGATGTTGCCGGTGATCACCGACTCGTCGATGATGTTGAGGTCGACGAGTGCGAGCTTCGTCGCATCGGCCTTGGAAAAATCGGCGCGCTCGTCGGCCCGGCCCGATACCGTGTCCTCGATCCGGGTGCGAAGCCGCTTCTCGAACTCGGCCATCAGCGCCGCGCGCCCGGTGATCAGCACCTGCCGCGCCTCGAGGAAGAGCTGCTGCTCGTCGCGCACGTCAGATCGGCCGGCGCGCTCCATCAGCATGTCGCACACCCGGTCGCACAGCGCACTGAACGACAGGAGCAGCCGGTGCACCGTGATGTCACGGCAGTCGGCGAGAATCTTCGCGAGCTCCCGGGGAACGGGACGGCGAGCCGGCGCAACGCTGGTCGTCACGTTCGGGGGCACGGGCTCGCGGCCAGCGGCTTTACGGTGGCTGCCATTGGGCAAATCGACTCTAGCACGGGGACGCATTGTATGCCACCGCGGCGCCCTTTCACGTGTGCCGCGACAGCGCCTGCCACGCTTTTTCGACACGCTTCAGCGAAACCGGCACGCTGGTGCGAAGCTCCTGCGCGAACAGCGACACGCGCAGTTCCTCGATCAGCCAGCGGAACGCGTCGAGTGCCGGTGAAACGGCGCCTCCGCGCCGCTCGGCCTCCGCGCGCTCGACGTAGCGCGTCCACCAGGCTTCGACCTGCGCCGCGTGGCGACGGTCACGCCCGGGATCCTGCGCATAACGCTGGAGCCGCCGGACGAGCGCCTGCAGGTAGCGCGGCAAATGCGTCAGTTGCGCCCACGGCGTTTGCGACAGGAAACCGGGGTGCACCAGCGCATCGCGCTGCGCCCTTGCTTCCACCGCCAGCATCCGCTGCGACGCCGGCAGTGCTTCGATGCGCTGCGACAGTGCGTGGTGCTCGCCGGCGATCGCGGCCAGCAGGCCCATCGCGCTGTCGAACACGGCCGGAAGACGTGCGCGGGCGCGCTTGACCTGGGCCGCGAATGCGTCGCGGTCGCGCGGCAGCGGATCGTCGCCGACGAACGCGCGGTCGGCAACCGCTTCGGCAAGATCGTCCTGCAGCTGGTCGAGCGTGATGCCGCCGCGCAACGCAAGGCCGATCGACGTCCATGCATTCGCTGCCTTCACCCGGCGCGCAAGCAGGTCGCCGAGCTCGAAACCGATCAGGCGCACGACGCCCTTGCGCGTCGCCGCGAGTGCCGCCTCGCGCGTGTCGAGCAGCATCAGCGCAACGCCGCCGGCCTCGGCGACGAGCGCCGGGTAGCCGGTCACCCGCTGGCCGTCGCGAACCGTCGCCAGCGTCTCGGGCAGCTCGCCGAAATCCCAATGGCGCATGCCACGGCGCTCGAACGCCGGGCCCGCTGCGGCGAACTCGAGGCGCGCCGCATCGGACAGCCGTTCGCGCAGCGCCGCGAGATCGCGGTCCATGCCGAGCTCGCGCCCCGACGCGTCGACCACGCGCAGGTTGATCACAAGATGCGCGGGAAGCGCGACGCCGCGGAACACGTTCGCGGGCGGCGCGTCGCCGAGCCGCGCCTGCAGGTAGGCGCGCAATGCGTCGTCGAGGCCGCGGTGGTGATCGTGAACGTGCTCCAGAAACGCGGTCACTGTCTCGGGCAGCGGGATCAACCGGTTTCGCCACGCTTTCGGCAACGCCTTCAGGTACAGCGTGACCTTGTCGCGGATCATGCCCGGCACGAGCCACGACAGCGTCGCTTCGTCGACCCGGTTGAGAAGCGCGAGCGGCACGGTCAGCGTCAAGCCGTCGAGCGGATGGCCCGGTGCGAACCGGTACTCGAGCGGCAGCACCGCACCGGCGATCGACAGCGTCCGTGGGAACAGCGCTTCCGTCACGCCGAGCGCGGCATGACGCATCAGCGCGTCGCGCGTCAGGAAAAGCCGCTTCGGATGCGTGCGCTCGTCGCGCCGGCGCCAGGCTTCGAACGCCGCGCGTGAATGAATCCCGTCGGGAAGGCGTTCGGCGTAGAACGCGGCGATCGCCTCGTCGTCGACGAGCACGTCCTCGCGCCGCGTCTTGTGCTCGAGCTCGGCGACCTCGGCGATCAGTGCACGGTTGTGCGATGCGAACGGCGCGTCGACCCCCAGTGCGTCGGCGACGAGCGCTTCGCGGATGAAGACGTCGCGCGCGTCCCCGGGCGCCAGCGCACCGTAGGCCACGGGCCGGCGCGCGATCAGCGTCAATCCGTACAGCGACACGCGCTCGCTCGCGACGACTTCGCCGCGCGTCTTGTCCCAATGCGCATCGAAGTAGTCGCGCGTGACGCGCTCGCCCGCGACGGCCTCGATCCAGTCGGGCTCGACCCGCGCCGCGCAGCGCGCGAACAGGCGCGTCGTCTGCGTGAGCTCGGCAGCGACGACCCATTTCGGCGCCTTCTTCGCGAGTCCCGATCCGGGATGCAGGAAGAAGCGGATGCCTCGCGCGCCATCGTACTGGCCGCCGAGCGATGCCGCGGGCTCCGATTTCACACCGATATTGCCGAGCAATCCCGCGAGGAGCGCGCGATGGATTGCGGCGTAGCGCGCCGCGTCGATCACCGGTGGCAGTGCGAGATCGACCTTCCATTGCGCCTCGGTCAGCGCGGCGACCAGCTGCGCATGCACGTCGCGCCATTCGGTGAGGCGCAGGAACGACACGAAGTGCGCGCGGCACGCCTCGACCCGCTTGCGATGCGACAGCGCCTTCTGCGCCGGGCTGTCGAAGAACTCCCACAGCGCAAGCAGCGACAGGAAATCCGAGCGCGGATCGCGAAACACGAGGTGCGCCTGGTCGGCCGCCTGCGCGCGGTCGAGCGGCCGCTCGCGCGGATCGGGCACCGACAGCGCACTGGCGATGACGAGCCCCTCGGCGAGACAGCCGTTGTCGCGTGCTGCATGCACGATGCGCGCGACGCGCGGGTCGACCGGCAGCTTCGCGAGCTCGCGTCCGAGCGGCGTCAGCGCGCGTTGCGCGTCGACTGCGCCGAGCTCGTGCAGCAGCTGGTAGCCGTCGGCGACGGCGCGCGGCGACGGCGGATCGAGGAATGGAAACGCCTCGACGTCGCCGAGCGACAACGAGGCCATGCGCAGGATCACCGCGGCGAGCGAGCTTCGCAGGATTTCCGGATCGGTGTAGGCGGGCCGCGCGGCGAAATCCCCGGCGTCGTAGAGCCGCACGCACAGCCCGTTCTGCACGCGGCCCGAGCGCCCGGCGCGCTGGTTCGCCGCGGCCTGCGAAATCTTCTCGATCGACAGCAGCGTCGTCTTGTTGCGCACCGAGTAGCGCTTGACGCGCGCGAGGCCGCTGTCGATCACGTAGCGGATGCCGGGCACCGTCAGCGACGTTTCGGCGACGTTCGTCGCGAGCACGATGCGCCGTCCGCGCGATGGCGTGAACACGCGTTGCTGCTCGTCGACGGTCAGTCGCGCGTAAAGCGGCAGGATCTCGATCGCGCCCGCATACGGGCGGCGCGCGAGCGAGCGGCGCAGCACGTCGGCCGTCTCGCGAATCTCCCGTTCGCCGGGAAGGAACACGAGGATGTCGCCCGGGCCTTCGCGCCACAGCTCCTCGGCGGCCGAGGCGACGGCTTCCTCGAGCTCCTCCTCGTCGTCGGCCTCGCGATCGCCGGAGCGAAGCGGACGGTAGTCGATGTCGACCGGATACGTGCGTCCGGAAACGGTGAGGATCGGCGCCGGGCGGCCGGCGCTTGCGAAATGTGCGGCGAAGCGCTGCGCATCGATCGTCGCGGACGTCACGATCACCTTGAGATCGCGGCGCCGCTCGAGCAGGCGCTTCAGGTAGCCGAGCAGGAAGTCGATGTTGAGGCTGCGCTCGTGCGCCTCGTCGATGATGATCGTGTCGTAGCGGCGAAGGTCGCGGTCGCCCTGCGTTTCGGCGAGCAGGATCCCGTCGGTCATCAGCTTGATGTACGCATCGGGCCGCGTGCGGTCGGTGAAGCGCACCTTGTAGCCGACCGCCTCGCCGAGCGGCGTGTGAAGCTCATGCGCTATGCGCGCCGCCACCGCGCGCGCGGCGATCCTGCGCGGCTGCGTGTGGCCGATCAATCCGCGCTCGCCGCGCCCGGCGGCGAGGCAGATCTTCGGCAGCTGCGTGGTCTTGCCGGAGCCCGTTTCGCCCGCCACGATCACCACCGGATGATCGCGGATCGCCTTCTCTATCTCGCCGGCGCGCTGCGCGACCGGCAGCTCCGCGGGATAGGTGACATGCGGCTTCGCGGCCGCGCGTGCGGCGACATGCGCAGGGTCAGGGACGGCTTTCCCGCTGCGGCGCTTCGGCACGGGTTGCACTCGCGGGTGAGGCGCCTGCGGACCGGCGCATCGGTTCGTTGCGCAGGTATCGCGTGAACCACACGGCAACGCCGATCGTCGCCATGGCATCGATCGCGAACGGCAACCATGCCGCCGACTGTGCCGCCTTGACGGCGCCACCGAGCAGCACGATCGTCGCCGCGAACGCGGGGACGATCCGCGGATCGTAGCGCAGCAGCATCAACAGCACGCCCGACGCGACGACGCCGGCGATCAAACCGCCGACGAGCGCCGCCGGCAGATTGGTGCGGCCCTGTGCGAGCGCCGCGGCACACTCGAGCGCGAGCACCACGACGACGGCAAGCCACAGCCGTTGCGAGAATCCGTGCGTGAGACGCGATACGACGTAGACGACGAAGAGCTCGGCGCTTGCGAGGCCGATGAAGCCGACGCCGGACAGCGCTGCACCGGCGAGCGGCCACGCCTGCGACGCCCATGCGGAACCCGGCCACGTGGGTGCGTCGGGGATGGCGAGCGCGCTCAATGCCGTCTGCAGCCCGACGACGAAGGCACCCGCCGCCACGGCGGCGGCGAAGGCGGGCAAGCGCCCGATGCGAAGGCGCGCCGGCGCCATCGTTGCGCCGAACGCGCCGACGCCGGCGCAGAGCGCCAGCACCAGCGCACCGATGAGCCCGGATGCGATGGCGCCCGCGATCTTGCGCGTCAATTGCGACGCAAGCGGTTCTGTCGTCGACAGCCCCATCGCGATCACCGGCCATGCATTCGCCGCAGAGAGGAGCGTGACGACGAACGTCGTCGCGAACACGATCGCGAGCGCGCGCGTGTCGACGCGATGGCGCACGAAGCCAAGGATGCCGACGACGAGTGCAGCGAGGCCCGCGGCGAAGAAGACGACGAGACCGCCGAGTGCTACGACCTGCAGCCGGTTGTCGATTTCCTCCTCGGCGCGCGTCCATGTTTCGGGCAGATGGATGAAGCGCCCGGCAGCCGACACTTCGTCACCGGCGACCACGACCGCGTAGCGCGCCTCGGCGCCCGGGCCCACGGCGATCCGCGGATCGCCGAAGACGAACGACCAGTCGGCGCGGGCGGGCCGCTGCTCCTCGTCGGCTGCCACGATCGTCAGCGGAGCGGGATCGACGCGAAAGCGCGTCTTCAACGCGTTCTGCGCCAGCCCCAATGCCGCGTCGCGCGAAAGATGCGCGCCGGGACGCGATTCCGGCAGCGCGTGGCTCATGGCGCGCACGCTCGCGTCGTTCGCGATGGCGATTCGCCACTCCTCGGCGCGCTCGACCACGTCGCCCCCGAACATCGCGTAGCGCACCTGCCACACCGGGGGTGCGAGGATCGTTCCGATCAGGTGGCGATAGACATCGGGGCCCGCTTCGCGCCACACGAAGCGGTGCCACTGCCACTGCTGCGCATCCTCGGTCGCGAGCCGGACCGTGGCGTAGCGCCGCCACTGGGGACCGAGGTGCACACCCTGCGCAGCAAGCGCCGCATCGGCGGCCGCGATTGCTGCGTCGCGATCGAGCGTGAGCGCCGGCACGTCGGCGCGAAACGGCGCGAAGAGCGCCCATGCGGCGATGCCCGCAATGCCGAGCACCGGCAGCGCGCGCTGGAAGGCGCCGGACACCCGTCCGATCGTGAGCGTGACGCCACCGTGTGCCGCTTCCGGTCCCTGCGCGCCCGGAGTCCAGCCGCCATTGCGCAAGCGCTCGGGCAATTCGCGCCAGGCGCCCGTCTGCAGGCGGCGCAACACGACGATCGCGAGCGGCACGAGCGCCGCGGCGACGACCAGCGCCTGCTGGACGCGTGCCCCGGGCGCGTCGACGAGGAACAGCGGGATCGAAAAGAGCGACAGGTCGAACGTCGCGTGCAGCAGGATCGTCGGCAGCAGCCCGAAACGCAGGAAGATGAGCGCCCACGCGATCGACGGCAGCAGCAATTCGATCGGCCGCGAATAGGCCGGGAAGCCCGGATAGCTCGCGTGCGCGCCGCCGAAGACCAGCGCCTGTACCACCAGCGCGACCACGATGCCGAGCGTGCGCCGCCCGTAACGCGCACCGATCAGCGCGCCGAGCGACAGCGGGATCGCACGGAATGCGCACTCTTCCCAGAAGCCCGCCTGCAGCGAGATCGCGATCGGCGTGAGCGCCGGTACCGCCGAGCCGAGGATGTTCGGGTCGGTCAGCACCTCCGAGGGCTGCCACCATCCGAGCCAGCGGTTCGTTGCGTAGTAGAACGCCGCGACGAGCGCAAGCTCGAGCGGCACGAACAGATAGCCGCCGAGCGTGCGGCCGGCAACCTGCGGCGAGCCCGCCGCTTCGCGCGACCAGAGCCGCCACAATTGCGGTTGATGCGGGAATGCGCGCCGTGACAGGCTTTCCGCCGTCATGAACACGAGCGCGTATGCGAGACCGCCGGCGGCGGCGATCAGCACGGCGAGACCCGCATGCTTGAGCCAGAACGTGGTCGCGGTTTCCGTCGTATCCGCGCCGAACCACGACGTGCCGGCGGAAGCGAGCGATGCGCACGCCAGCAGAGCGCCGACGACGAGCCCCGCGACCACCGGCGCACGCCACAGCAGCCAGTGCCTGCGCGCGAGCCACAGCACACCGAGGACGCAGCCGCCGAGGCCGTAGAGCAGCGCGGCGGATACCGTGGCCAGACTCGCGATCAGCGTGTTCGCACTGCGGAGCGATTCGTAGCGGCGACCGAACGACTCGGGAACGTGCACGAACGGCGCGACACCGATCAACTCGTCGCCCGCCACCGCGAGCACGAGGCGGATGCGCGCATCGCCGAGCGGCTCGGGTCGCTCGTAGGTGAAGCTGTGGTCGACGCGTCCGGACAGCTGCGTCTGCTGCGACTGCTCGAGCAGCGTGTACGCCGCGATGTCGACGCCCCAGTCGTCGTGAGCGCGCGTTTCGGCGATCGCGCGTGCGCTGGCCGGATCGAGCGCCTTGCGCGCGGCGTCACGGACATACGCTTCGGGAAGCCGGCGGGCAAAGCCGATCGGTGTGCCAGCCGGCGAAAGGCGGATGACCGTTTCGTCGATCGTTCCGAGCGTGAACAGCCGCACCTCCCACCAGAACGGCCAGTAGCGATCGCCGCGCGCGAGCTGCGTGAAGGCGCTCTTGCCGCCGCCTTCGAGCTCCACATAGTTCTGTGTCGCCCCGTCGTGCGAGAAGCGCGCCGCCACCCGCACGCCCTCCGGGGCAAGATGTAGCTTCGCGGCGACCGCGCGCGCCGCCGCGATCGCCTCGACGCGCGACATCTTCACATCGAGATTCACGATCGGAATGGCGAGCGGAAAGAGCCGTGCCGCGACGACGAGCGCCGCGACCGCCACGACGGCGTACGCGATCCAGAACGCGGGTGTGCGCGTGATCGCCATCACGGGGCCGGCTTGTCCCCGATGCGCTCGCCGGTGACGCGAGCGTCGGGGAGCGCGAGGCCGATGACGCCACGGGACGCGAGATCCTGGAGCTCGCGCTCGCCGAGCCCGAGCCGCTCGCGCAGCACGTCCGCCGTATCGGCGCCGAGGAGCGGCGGCGCGCGGTCGTAGGCGAGCGGGGTGCCCGACAGGCCGAGCGGCGTGCGGATCTGCGGTACCGTCCCCGCAAGCGGATGCGCAAGATCGACGCGCATCGCGCGAGCCTGCACCTGCGGATCGGCGAACACCTGGTCGATGCGATTGACCGGGCCGCTCGGAATGCCCGCCGGCTCGAACGCCGCGAGCCACGCGTGCTGCGGGCGCGTTCGCATGACGGCGTCGACCATCGGCACGAGGATGTCGCGGTTGCGCACGCGTGCGCCGTTGGTGGCAAAGCGCGGATCCGCCGACCACTCGGGCCTGCCGGCGATCGCACAGAATGCGCGAAACTGGCCATCGTTGCCCACGGCGAG
>Ga0207678_10004706_pt1 | contig 12248 bp, 8 predicted proteins | sample KBSC63metaG_FD_184319 | JGI IMG/M metagenome (GOLD analysis project Ga0207678, IMG submission 184319) | Corn rhizosphere microbial communities from Kellogg Biological Station, Michigan, USA - KBS C6-3 metaG (SPAdes) (version 2) | ecosystem: Host-associated > Plants > Roots > Rhizosphere > Soil ... | reverse complement strand
CGGAGCGTCCGTCCGTGCTGCGCAGATCGGCTGCGGATTCCTGGCGCAACGATCCGACCACCGTCGCCGACGGTTCGGCCTCGACCAATTGCCGCACCCCCTCCGCAGCCGCCGCGACGTCGGGATCGTCGAGGACCCCATCGCGCGCGATGACCTCCAGCACCAGGTTGGGTGTCGTGGGGAAGTTCTGGTCAAGGTAGTCAGCGACCTGAGCCGATTCCGCGGCCGGGTCGACGAATCCGCCGACGCCAAGTTTCTCGGTCACCGTGCCGCCGAATACGATGCTGATGGCGAGTAGGGCTAGGACGGCGGTCAGGACCAGCTTGGGACGCCGCACCGTGAAAACGGCTAACCGGCTCAGCATTTTTCGCTCATGTGCGGGAGTCTGTTCAGCAGTGGGAGCAGTGCGGCGACCAATTGCGGACCGTCATTGAGATAGAAGTGACCGCCCCGCAGAACGTGCACGCTGAACGCGCCCGTTGTCCGCGAACGCCATTCGTGCAAATCGGATTCGGTCACCAAGGGGTCGTCGCTGCCACCGAAGGCGTGAATCGGGCAGGACAGCGCCACTGGTTCGGCTTCCTCGTCCGTCGTGCACAAGCGCAGGTCGACTCGAGCCGTCGCGACGGCGTTGTCACGCAGAGCGGGCCATTCGGTGAGCTCGGGCGGAATACCGCCCAGATCGGACAACAGCGCCGTCAGCTGGTGATCGTCGAGGTGGTCGACCGCCGGCATCGGTGCCGGAAGGTGCGGTGGCGCAAAGGAAGACACCATCAGTGCGCGTGGCAGAGGATAGCCCGAGGCCGCGCGCCGGCATGCCAACCTGTATGCGAGCAGCGCGCCAAAGCTATGGCCGAAGAACACGTGCGGACCGTCGAGTGCCGGTCGCAGTTGATCATTCGCCTCATCCACGAGCTGGCGCAGGGTGGCGAATCGCTCGCGGTTGAGAATCTCCACCGGAACGACGTCGACCCGGGGACCGAGGCCCTTATTCCAGGCGTTGAACATCGCCGCGGCACCGCCGGCGTGAGGGAAGCAGAATAACCGCATGGTTTATGCGCTTTCACGAGGTTTCCGTGAGGAGCGCGAGCTCCTCGGCAATCGCCTTCACTGTGTACCGGATCTGCTCGTCGGAATGGCAACTGGTGACGAAGAACCGCAGTCGCGCTTTGTCTTCCGGCACCGCCGGGTAGATGATCGGGTTCGCGTTGACGCCTCGCCCAAGAAGCGCGTTGGATAGTTTCAGTGCCGTGGCCGAGCTGCCCACAATGCATGGAATGACCGGCGTGCCTTCGCTGTCTCCGGTGTCCAAGCCGGCTTCTTGCGCCAGACCCAGGAATAGTGCGGACAGTTCACGAAGTCGACGCAGGTGCTCCGGCTCGCTGCGAATCGTACGGATCGCCGCGAGCGATGCCGCCGCGGTGGGAGGTGGCATGCCGACGCTGTAGACGAAGCCCGGCGTCGTGTACTTGAGGAACTCGACAAGCTCCCGGCTTCCGCCGACGTAGCCGCCGCAGCCGGCCAGGGCCTTCGACATGGTGCCCGCCCAGAGCTCGACGTCGGTGCGGTCGACGCCGAAGTGTTCGCCGATGCCACCGCCGGTCGCGCCGAGCACACCGATGCTGTGCGCTTCGTCGATCATCAGCAACGCATGGTGCTTGCGCTTGACCGCGATGAAGGCAGGCAGATCGGGGATGTCACCATCCTGGCTGTATATGCCTTCGATGATGATCAGCACTCGGCGGTATTGGTGACGGATGCTCGCGAGCAGCTCGTCGAGCGCGGCGTGGTCGTTGTGCGGGAACGGGCGGCGCGTGGCGCCGGAGAGCATGCAGCCCTGCATGATGCTGTCGTGCGCGAGGCTGTCGTGGATCACCAGGTCGCCTTCGCCGAGCAGGTGCCCGATCACCGTGACGTTGGTGGCGTGGCCGCTGACCAGAGCGATCGCGTCTTCGGTGCCGAGCAGTTCCGCCAGCTCGAGCTCCAGTTCACGGTGGACAGGCTTCTCGCCGGAGATCGGGCGTGACGCCGAGCAGGAGCTTCCCCATCTTCGCACCGCATCCGACACCGCCTCCGCCACCGCGGGATGGCCAGACATACCCAGATAGTTGTAGCTGGAGAAGTTGATCACCTTCGCGCCGTTGATGATCGAGGTGTCACGGGTGACGCCGTCGTTGACCATGAAGTAGGGGTTCTCGACACCGATCGCCTCGCCGAAAGCGAACCGGTCGGCCAGCGCCTTGACCTCCTCGAACTCGCCGATCTGAAATTGCGGGGTAACTGTCGCCGCCTCCGGATCATCCGCTGCTGTGACCTCATGTGGCTGGCCGCCCGCCATGCCGATCACGTCGGCGATCGTTGTCTCCGGACCGAAGCCCGCCGGGTCGAGAGGTACGCCTGGGATCTTGCGGGTGAGCCCACTGAACACATCGGCCACCATGATCGAGTCGAATCCAAGGTCGCCGGAGATGGTCTGCGTTGGGCGCAGATTCTTTTCGGGGAATCCACTGACGCGCGCGATCTCAGAGCGCACGATCGTTGCCGTGTCAACCGCTGTATTAGCTTGCGGCGCAGGCTCGATCGGTGCCACGGCTGATATGCCGCCCTGCCCGTATGCGGCGAGCACGGCGGCCTGTTCGCGAAACAGCGCGATGAGATTGTCCATCGTCGAATCCTTTGGTGTGTCGGTCGCGATGATCGCCTTCGGGGCAGGGCGCTGAGCGCCCTCCCTGATCCAGAACCGGTTTGCGGTACTGAACACGTAGCCGCTGAGCCGATGTGCCACCCGGGCTTCGTTGGGGTAGAGCAGGTTCCAGTCAGGATTGAGGCCATCGCGATAGAGCGCGGCGACCGTTTCGGTCAGATCCGTCGCGACATTCAGTGCAGGCGGCGCGCCTTGGTGCGATCGCGTGATCATCGGGCCGAGAGTGCGTTTAGCGCCGAACTCGACGAGGTGCGTGGGTTCGGCCTTCATCGCTGCCGCCGCTGCATCGGCGAATCGAACCGTTGCGCGAACATGGGCCGTCCAGTAGGCCGCATCCATCGGTTCGTCATCGCCGAGCAGTCGGCCGTGCAATGTGGAGAAGACCGGGAACACGGGCAACTCGTAGGAGCATTCCGCGGCCACCGCCGCGAACTCCGTTGTCATCGGCTCCATGAGCTGGGAGTGGAAAGCGTGCGACACGTTGAGCTGACGCGCGGTGACACCCGCGTGTTGCAACGTGCGCGCGGCGGCTTCGATCGCTTCCGTTGCACCGGACAACACCACTTCGCTCGGGCCGTTCACCGCGGCCAGATCGAGCGGAAGGCCTGCGACGTCGTCGGCCATGGCGCGGACCGCGAGCATGCCGCCGCCGGCAGGCAGGTGTTGCATGAGACGGCCGCGAGCGACAACCAGGCGGCAGGCGTCGTCGAGGCTGACGACCTCGGCGATGGCGGCTGCGGCGTACTCGCCGATGCTGTGCCCGAGCAGCCAGGCTGGTTCGGCACCGAGCCGAATGAGTGCCTGTGCCTGCGCATACTGCACCGCGAAGATCGCGGGCTGGGCGAACTCTGTGCGGTCGACGCGGTCGTCGTCCATGACCTCGCGAATCCGGCACCCGAGATGGGGCGCCAGCGCTTCGTCGACTTCGTCGAACGCCTCGCGGAAAACCGCGCTGCTGTCGTATAGCTCGGCCGCCATGCCGGGTGACTGCGTGCCTTGGCCACTGAACAGCCAACCCGTCGACATCCCCGCAGCGGTGCCGATCTCGAGCTCGCCGCGCAGCGCAGCGACGGCCTCCGCGCGGTCTCCGGCACTGATCGCAGCCCGCGCCTTGCCGGAGGCCTTGATCCGGTTGGTTGACCAACACAGCTGTGCCAGCGGGACATCGCTGTTTTCGATGTCGAGGGCCAGCTGCAAAGCATTGCGGCGCAGAGCCTCTGGATTGTCTGCCGAGATGGTGAGGACACCGGCGCCGTTCGCCGTCGGCGTGCGTTCGGCCACTGGGGCCACTGGGGCGCTGGCGAGCACCATGTGACAGTTGGTGCCGCCGAGACCGAAGCTGGAGACACCGGCATAAACGGTCTCCGCCGGCAGCTCCATCGGTTCGGACAGCATCCTCAGTCCGCCGTCGGCGAGCCGAAGCTGTTCGTTCTCTGTGTCGGCGAAGCGCGACGGCGGGGCAACGCGATGGTGCAGGCCGAGCACGACCTTGATCAGACCGGCGATACCCGCTGCGCCCTCGGTGTGTCCCAGATTGCCCTTGATCGAGCCGATCGCGCAAGGTGTCTCACGGCGCGAACGATGCGCGTGTGCAAGCGCTTTCGCCTCGATCATGTCACCAAGGAGGGTGCCGGTCCCGTGTGCTTCGAGGAAGTTGATCTGCTCGGGCACGATCCCGGCAGACTCGCACGCCGAGGCAACGACCTGCTGCTGCGCCCACCGGTTCGGCGCAGTGATCCCATTGCTGCGGCCGTCGCTGTTGACCGCGCTGCCCTTGATCACGGCGTAGATCGGCAAGCCCGCAGCGATCGCGTCCTGCAGACGCCGCAGCACGACGACGGCGACGCCTTCGCCCCTACCGATTCCGTCGGCCTTGCCGCTGAACGGTTTACAGCGGCCGTCCGGCGCCGCGAGGCCTGCCTTCGAATAGAAGACGTTCAGCGCCGGGGTCAGTGTGAGGTTGACGCCCGCGGCGACCGCCTGATCGCATTCCGCATTGCGTAGTGCCTGCGCGGCCAGATGCGCTGCGACCAACGACGACGAGCACGCGGTGTCCACAGCCAGGCTTGGGCCTTTGAAATCGAGCTGATAGGAGAGCCGGTTCGCGGTCATGAAGTAGCCGTTGCCCGAACCGTCCTGCGCCGTGATGTCGCGGTAGTCGCTCATGTGCAGGTGGGCCCATTCGTTGGCCATCACGCCGACGAATACTCCCGTGGTGGAGCCGGCCTGCCCGCGCGGGTCGAGGGTCGCGTTTTCCAGCGCGCGCCACGCCGTCTGCAGGAGCAGGCGTTGCTGCGGATCCATTGCCATGGCCTCGCGCGGGGCGATGCCGAAGAAGTCGTTGTCGAAGGCATCGGCATCGCTGATCAGCCCGCCGGAACGGTGATTGATGGAGCCGTCGCGATGCAAGTCGGCCGCGTTCCACCGGTCGGCGGGGATCTGGTCGATAGCGTCGGCGCCGTCGAGCAGCAGTTTCCATAGTGCGGCGGGGTCATCTGCCTTCGGGAAGCGGCAGTCCAGCCCCACGACCGCGATGTCGACGGGGCTCATGTGAGGTGCTCCTGGTGGACGACGTCGGTGAGCTCGCCGTTACGGAACGCTGCCCGCATTGATGCGCGCTGCACCTTCCCGCTCGTGGTGAGGTGAATTCCGGCACGATTCACGAACACGACGGCCGGGGCGGGAACCTCGAAGGCACGCGCGACGGCGCTCTTGACGGCGGCGGCGAGCTCGTCGAAGCTCGTCTCGCCGAGCAACTCGGTCTTGACGGCCTGGATCAGAACAAGGCGTTCGGCGTCGTCGACGTCGACCGGGATCACACACCCGCGTGACCCGGCCACCGCCAGGTGCACATCTTGTACGAACTCTTCGATGTCCTGCGGGTACAGGTTGCGACCGTTGACAATCAACAGGTCTTTGAGGCGGCCGGTGACGTACAGCTCGTTTGCGTGCAGTAGCCCGAGGTCGCCGGTGCGCAGATAGGGCTGCTCGCCGTCCGAGGTGCGAGCGTGAAACCGTTCGACTGTCTCCTCGGGGCGGTTGTGGTATCCGCTTGCCACGCTGGCGCTACGCAGCCATATCTCGCCTACCTGGTCGTCGGCCAGCACGCGAAAGGTGTCGGGCTCCACGATCCGCACCTCGACGCCGGGTGCGGGCTCGCCGGAGCTCACCAGACTGATCGCACGGTCCTTGGCCGGTCGGTAGCGGTGTTGTTCGAGGGCGTCGGCGTCGGCGTCGAGGTGGCGCGGCACACCGCGGCTCACGGTGGCCATCAGCGTCACCTCTGCCATGCCGTAGCCGGGGCGCATCACCGACGGTGCGAAGCCGGCCGGGGCGAGCAGTTCCGTGATCCGCTCGACGGTGCGGCGGCGAACGGGCTCCGCGCCGTTAAGAGCGACCTCCCAAGCGGACAGGTCCAGGCCGACGAGTTGCTCTGGAGTGACCCGGCGTGCGATCAGGTCATAAGCGAAATTTGGTGCGGCGGTGATGGTTCCGCGGTAATCGCTCAGCGCCTTCAGCAGCCTGATCGGCTGCTTCAGAAAGGCCAGCGGCGACATCGTGACGAGGTTTCCCCCGGTGAAGAATGCCAGCAACTGGCCGATGAGGCCCATGTCGTGCCAGTGCGGGATCCAGCCGACCAGTACCGACGTGGCGTCGGCGGCGAGCGCCTCCGATATCGCGGTTTCGTTGTTCACCACGTTGCCGTGAGTAACGGCGACGCCTTTTGGGTCACCCGTCGACCCGGACGTGTATTGAAGGAATGCGACGGTGTCGTCGGTGAGGCGCGGCATGGTCCACGAGTCGGGGTCGGCAAGCGGCGCGTCATCGATGGCCGCGCATTGCAGCGGGCGCACGAGATCGAACCCGTCGATACCCGCGGTGAGCAGACCGCGCAATTTCTCGGTGGTCAGTGCCAAGCTGCTGTCCGCGTCGCGAAGTATCCCGGCGACGCGCTTCATGCTCCGCTCATCGAGAGGCAGCGGCGTGGGCACGGCGACGACTCCGGCGTAGAGACAGCCGAGGAACGCCCGCCAGAAATCGATTCCCGGCTCGAACAAAAGCAACACCGGCCGCTCAGCCTCCGGGCGGGTGCTCAGCCAGCCGGCGACCTCGCGCGCATCGCGGTCGAGATCGCCGAAACTCGTCACTTCGGGGACGAGATGCCGTCCGGACTCGCTCAAGTGCGTTACACAACGCGTATCGGCGTGAATCTCGAACTGCGACCGCACATGCGACACGAGGTCGTTCCCGTCAAGACCAGGCGTCGGTCGGTTTGCGTTGTCGGCCATGGTCATCGCTGCTCCTCATCGGGGCCGCGCCGGCGAGCCGGCGGGACCTGGGTAACGCAGACCATGCGCGACGCCCCTTGGACGGCACCGGACCCGCTGCGGCCACTTCCAGCAAACCGGCGCTGTGATGATAGTGGCCCCATAAGTATGGTTTTTCAACCCCTGAATACTGGTCAGATGTGAGTGTTGGCCGCGTCGGACGGTTCAGCGCTTGGCAAATGTTTATGCAACCTGCTGCTGCTGATGCTGGCCGACGGCGGTGCTGATGAATTCGGCGATGGCTGAGAGGGTGGGGTAGTCGAAGATCATCGTCGGGTCGACGTCGATGTCGAAATGGAGTTCGACGTCACCGACGAGGCTGACCGCGTGGACCGAGTCGACGCCCATTTCGGCCAGCGGGACCATGGCGTCGACCGCGTTCGCGGGGACATCCAGGTAGGACGCGAGCCGAATGGTGAGCCAGCGGAGGATCGGGCGGCGATTGGCGTTCATGTGGGACTCCTTGAATAAGGTTTCGCCACTGGGTGCGGCTTGCGATCAATGCTCACGGATACGCCGTGGATCCGTAATCGCAGAGAAGCCAGATTCCACGCCGATGAAGGAAGGGTTTCCTGTCTGCGAGGCAAGGCTCGATTTCAGCGAGACAGATCCCACTGTCCGAAGTCGGCCGCCAAAATGTCGTCTTCGTCTACGTGCGTGCCGCCCAGGCTGATGCCAGGGTCCGACGCGGTGACGATGACTCGCTGATACAACACCGCAGCTGGTTCGCGTTCGCCATCCGACCATGCCCTGGTCTGCCACGCCCAGCGGTATCCCGGAGTGGTCGATTGCCCGATGACTCCGTCAGCGATCGCCCACCCGCACACCTCGGCGTGGCCGTAAACACCGGTCCGCTGCACGCCCAGCACCGAGTTGATGCCCCGAAGCCATTTGACCGCAACGCTTTTCCAGGTGTCGGAGTTGATGTCCTCGTCGATGCTGAAGAAGATCGGCGCGGAATCCGGACCTCCCGCCGCGGTGTGCAGCCGAAGTGCGGTTTGGGCGTCGGAGACGCCGCCATCGTAGCCGCGGGTGAAGTCGGACGGCGTCGGCCATCCGGGCTTGCCGTACTGGTAGCAGCTGACGACGTGAAGTCCCAACGCGCGCAGCGCATCCGCGTACTCGCGGGTGACCGGCTTGAAGTCGAAGGTGGCACCCGGCCGCAGCTCGGACACATAAACCAGGGCGCCCGCGTAACCGGCGGCGGCCACTTGATCCGCCGACACCAGTCGGTCGGTGAAGTCGATCAGGGTCGAGCTGGCGGCCGATGCGCTCGGGCTGCCGGTCAGCGCGCCGAGGCTCGCGAGAATCGGACCGCACAGCGCGTATCCGAGAACCTCACGTCGTGAGAACCCCCTATTCAGGTCCGACGACACGGCATTCGGTTGTACACGAGGCGATGGTCAGCGGGCTGCTTTGCAGATGCGGTTGCGGGGCAGCGGCCGACGGTTGCGGCGCGTTCGCCTCGGGTGGGATTGCCGTCAACACCTTGCCCGCAGCGAATGTCGCCGCCCGGTCGACCATGCCGGTCTCCACGTACTGCGTATGTGCATTGAAGTCTCGACCACTCGAGCAGACGAAGTCGTCGTCGACGCACAACTCGACGGTCTTGTCCTTATACAGCGGTCCGACATCGACGTCCGGCTGATTGATCGCACGCATGAACCGGTCATTGGGCTTGCCAAACAGAGTCACTGCAACGACGCGCTTGGCCACGTTGTCGGGCATCGGGTTCGGTGCACCCTCGGGTGCCCCGTCGGGGATCATGTCGGCGGTGACGTAGCCGGCCACGGCGGCACCTTGGGAGAATCCGCCGAGGACGATGTTGGTGTCGGGACAGTTCGCCGCCATTGACTCGACGCGGGCGCTCGCATCGCGCACTCCGTCAAGGGCTCTGGGGAAATCGGTGGTCGCGGGATAGTCGACCGGATACAGGTCAAGCGTCTTCGTGCCGATACGGGAACGCAGCGCGGCCACGAAGGCATCGCCAGTGGGTCCCGCGCCGGGTTCCTCGGTGGTACCGCGCGCGAACACCACTTCTACGTCGGGACACGGTTGCGCGGACGCGGTCGCCACGGCGCCCACCGGAGTCAAACTCGCTATGGTCGCCGTGCCCACGAATATGGCGATATTGCGTCGCCTCATGGCGCAATGCTGGCATACGCGCAGACGAACGGGATTCGAATATCGAACAGCTAATGAATGTCTTACCAATCGGCCAGAAGTGGCTTAGCTACTAATTCCCGTCGGCCACGTAGTAGCCACGCGTCGGAAGCCCCGCCGAACATGTGCGACGAGTGCAGGCGCCTTCGCGCTCTGGCACCCGCCGATCAAGATCAATTGTTACCAAAGTGATAGTAGATGCTGTTGTTACTTAAGTGAATTAAGTGAATGCTGAGCTAGCTGCGTTTTCACTTACGTGCGGAGTCGCCGATGTTCGCTCTACGTGGTGCCCTTGTCCTCGTGTCGACCACGGCACTCGTCGCCGCGGTCGCGATCACCATTTCGGGAACCCCCGAAGCGACGGCGGCGAACTCAGCATCGTTGGAAGCCGAGTCGATGACCGTCACACCGTCAAACGCCGGCAGCACGGTGCGCGACGCCAGTGCGTCAGGGGGCCTGGCGCTCAGCCTTCGCGCCGGGGCGACGGCGTCGAAAGCCGTTGCACTGACTGCGTCGTCGGCCGTCGTCGTTCGCGCCCGTGGGCAACGAACCTGCGGAAGCACACCAGTGATGAGCCTGTTCGTCGACGGGACGAGCATCTCGACGGTGCAGGTGACCGCTGCGTCGTGGACCGATTACACGACGCCGATCGTCATTCCAGCGGGTTCGCACACCATCGGAGTCGGCTTCGCCAACCAGGGTCGGTCGTCGTTCTGCAACCGAAGCCTGTTCGTGGACAGAGTGACAGTGGTCGCAAGCGCCACGCAGACCACGACGACGACGACGAGTGCAACGACCACCACGCCGAGCCCGACCACCACGACAAATCCGCCAACGTCGACGAGCAGTACGCCGATCCCGACGAGCCCCACATCAGTACCGGCGGCCCGCCTGTTCAACGGCGACTACTCCACGGGCAACTTCGCGCAGTGGCAGACCGTGCAAACCAAGTACTACAACTCGAGTGGTGCGAACTATCAACCGGCTTATCCCGCAACGATCGTGTCCGACCCACAGAAGGGCAACGCCGGGCGCTTCGAGGTTCGATCAGGGGATGTGCCGAATTTCGGTGGTGGTGAACGTTCCGAGGTGTCGGCCGACAGCCAGAGCGGTGGAACTGAAGGGCAGACCAGGTGGTACCAGTTCTCGACCCGGTTCGATCCCACGTTCCCGCAGAACCACGCAGACCTCGGCTGGGGAGTGACCAACCAGTGGCACTCCAATTCGAGTACAGGTAGCCCCCCAGTGGCATGGATTGTGAACGCGCGAAACGGATACTGGTCGTTGTTCATCCAGAGGCAGTCGTCACCTGGCACCTACCTGAATACGTTCTCCATCTTCGATGTCCCGCTCGGCACCGACTGGCGCGACGTCAAAATGCAAGTCAACTGGTCTCCCTCAGATACCGCCGGCTGGATCAGACTGTGGCTCAACGGAGTACGGCAGACTTTCGTCGATGGTACGGACACCTATTACGTTCGCACGATGATTCCGGGTACGACCAGCATCTACTACAAGGAGGGTTACTACCGCCAGGCCATGCGGCCGACCGGCATCGTGTACCACTCCGGTTTCCGTAGTGCGACGGAAGAGGGCGGGCTTAATTAGCCGCCTCGAGCGGTCCTGCGTCCGGTGACGTTCACGACCATCACCTGGTTGCGCAATACGCCCGCTAGCGGCGTGCGCGGCATGAACATCTAGATCATGTCCTTGTCGGCCAGCCATCGCATCAGGAACCAGCCGACGAACACGGGTAGCCAACACGTGAGTACCCGGTAGAGCAGCACCGAGGACACCGCAATTCCGGCAGGCACGCCGAACGCAGCGAGACCGCCGATCAGCGCGGCTTCCACCGCACCGACCCCGCCGGGAGTGGGCGCGGCCGACGCCAGCGTTCCGCCGATCATCGTCACCACGGTGACGGTGACGAAAGAGGTGTCACCTCCGAACGCCAGGATGCACGCCCACAGGGCGAGTGCTCCGCCGAGAGTTGTTGCTGCACAGCCAATAACGATGAGAACGAGCCGCCTCGGTTCGCTGGCCAATTCTCTCAGGTCGCGCAGCACCTCTCGAGTTCGCGGCCCGACGGTCTCGGTCAACCACCTCCGCAGTTTGGGTATGACGACGAATGCCGCGACCACCAGCAGCAGGATGCCGCCGACGAGGTACACGATCGTCGTGGACGGGACGAAACGCGTCAGGTTGGCCGACGCTCCGGCGAATGCGCTGAACAGAATGAGCAGCGCGACGTGCGTCACCACCTGCACCGACTGCTGCAGCGCCACGGCCGTGGCCGCGCGCAGAGCGCCGAGCCCGCCCTTCTGTAAGAACCGTGCGCTCAACGCCAAACCGCCGACGCCTGCTGGTGTGGTGGTGGCGGCGAAGGTGTTGGCCACCTGCATCAAGGTGAGGTTGCGGAAACTCACCAGCCCGTCGGCGCACGCCCACAGCGCCGCGGCTGCACCGACATATTTCAGCGCGGACACCACCAGACCTAACAGGCCCCACCACCAGTTCGCCGTCCTCAGTTCGGACAGGAACGTCGGCACGGTGCTGATGAACGGCAGAGCGACGTATACCAACGCGACCAGAAGCACCATCTGAATGATTTGGTTGCGGTTGAACCGGGTTACTGTCTCGGTCTGAATCTCGTCGGCGCCGGTCTGCAGCTTCACCTCGTCGCGAACCGTTCCGAGCATCCGCTTCGAGTCGGGAATGAGTTCCCGGATGCGCCTGGGCACAGCGGCTTTCGTGAGACGCGCCGACGCCGTCAAAACATCGCCCTTGCCGAAGACGCCGATCGCCGCCCGCACCGCGGTGGGGACGTCGTACAGCGCGCTCGTCGTCATCAGTAGTTGCGCGATGTCCGACTGCAGTTGCGCGTCCGTCGCCCCATACTCGGCGAAGTCGAAGCCGCCGAACAGCACCGCGTCGCCGTCGACGGTGATCTTCTTGGCGCGCAGGTCGCCGTGAGAGATGTGCTGATCGTGCAGGGTCCGCAACGATCCCCAGATCCGCGGCACCAGCGTCGTTTCGGTGACGTCGTCGAGCGG
>Ga0207678_10004705_pt1 | contig 12249 bp, 10 predicted proteins | sample KBSC63metaG_FD_184319 | JGI IMG/M metagenome (GOLD analysis project Ga0207678, IMG submission 184319) | Corn rhizosphere microbial communities from Kellogg Biological Station, Michigan, USA - KBS C6-3 metaG (SPAdes) (version 2) | ecosystem: Host-associated > Plants > Roots > Rhizosphere > Soil ... | reverse complement strand
TTACTCGGGGTGCTCTCCAAATACTGAGCGCACTTTTCGTATCGTGACAATCAACCGGGCAGTGCGGACCAGGCTCGCATCCGTTCGGCGACGATTGCTCTACTTTGGTACAACTTTGCTAGAACTATATGACACTATGTGTTCGAATCGGTAAAATCGACCGGCTCAGAGCACCGTTAAACGCTTGAATAGATACATATAGGTACAGATAGTGTCACATAGTCTCGCTACGGCAAGAGGACTGAAAATCCTCGTGCCGCGTTCACTTGGTGACCGAATAAATTGGCTGTTAATTTCGGAAAGGAAAATCGCTGTCTTATCGCGATTATGCTTTGCGTGTTTCCGAAACTTGCCAATTCCCGATTAGTGAGTCACGACAAACGGAACGAAAGGATGCACAGAGGTTGTTAAACACTGTAACCGTGCCTCCACCAGCCGTTTAAAGGTTCGCTTCGTAACAGTCCGCTAATCCAGTCTTAAGCCTCACGGCCTTGGCGCAGGGTTTAGCTGAGCCGCAGATTGCGGCCCCAGCCCTTGCTAGCTCAGTAATCCCGATGTGGTGTTTTTCGACTTTCTCAGTTATGCGGTCAACACGCGTCGGCAAAGTTTAATCGGTGAGACGGAATATCTCGGGGCAGGGCGTTCGAATGCAGTACCATTTTTGGCGATCAGCCAAAAAACATTGCTCAACGTGATGGGACCACACGGCAGCTTCGTGTGGTCGAAGTGTTCGAGGTGGAATCGCAGGCGAACAAGGGTCGATTTTTAGATCAAACCTTACCCTGCGAGCGGAGGTTCTCAATTCGTTGTTTTACGATCTCGCCCAGATCCGCGTTCGACAAACCGTCCGGCACCTGGATCGACTCGGCCCCGAGCTGCGTGAGTTTTTCATTTAGGCCATGCAGACTCGAGCGAATCCGCTCATAATCCTGCAGATATTGCCGGCAGGCCAGAATGTTGTCGTCGATCTCTTCCAGGCATTTTGTTAGCCTGCGACTTTCCTGCGTGAACGTTTGACGCAGGTGATCGACGTTAGCCTGGATAATTTGCTCTTCCACCGGTCTTATCTGTTTGGCGATCTCATTTTTCATATCCTGGAGCGCTTGCAAAAGCCGCTCGTAAGACTGTTCTTCCCGCATAAGATCCTCCGGCAATTGAATTCGCGATTCGCCCGTGGACACATAATGTTGCGCGAGAGACTCCGATACTCGTTTTTTCACCAGTGTCAGGGCTACCTGCGTATCGCGAATCTTCTCGTCGACACGTGAGTCATCGGCAAGCAGCTTAACCAGCTTTTCCAGCGGGTTCGTTACGAAATTCACTTTTTACTCCTGGCGCTGCGAAAATCTTTCGGGCGAAATGGTGACTCCTATTTATCCACTCCCAATTAAAACTGCAAGCAAATATAAAGTTAAGTGGGCAAAAAAATGCAGAGAAAAACGCGCGAGGCGAGACGGGAATTTACAAAGCGTGCGCGCCGCGGATATAGCGCGTTGGAAGGAAACTAATTCTTGCGCGGGTTTGGATTATCGCGCAGCTCTCGCTTCCAACCGAGCGTTCGCGCTTTCGCAGCGATATGTTCGGCCTCGGCGATAAGGCCCTTTTGTTGATAGAACATCGAGAGGCTGGTGTAAGCCAATTCGTCATCGGGCGTGACGGCGATCAGTCGCTTGCCCAAATCGATGGCTTCATCGAGCTTCCCCAGGTGGGCATAGGTCATCGCTAATGCATGGAGCGCGTCGCCATAATCGGGATCTTCTTCCAGAGCACGTTGATAAGCCGCGACGGCGTCGCTCAACCTGTCTTGGGCGAACAGCTCCATCCCTTGGTTAAAAAGATCTTCCTTACTCACGGCTCAATTGGGTTTTTGCGCTCGACCAAGGTCCCATGAAGGCTTTGATGCAGAAATTTTTTCTGTCGAGCGACATTGCTGCAGCAGCACTCTTTTAAGCATCGCTGGATTTACCGGCTTTTTAAAGATCACCCCCTGCAATCCCTGTAAACAGCTCCGCTTGATGATGTGGTCTTTGTCATAGTTGAATGCCGTCATTAAGATCACGGGAAGGTTGGGTGTGTGCCGCTTGACCGCCTGATACAGCTCGTACCCGTCCATGTCGGGCATCACAACATCGGTCAGAACCACGTCGAATTTTTGTCGGCGCAGCCACTCGAGCGCAAACACGCCCGAGGCGGCGATCTCAACACAGCAGCGCTCCGCCGCTAGGAGATCGCGCAACGAGTCGCAGATTCCGGCGTCATCATCGACCACCAAAACCCTGAGGCCGCTCAGCGGATAGCGTTCGTCAGGTTTCGGTCGTTCGCACGACTCGGCCGAGTTGTCTACATGAAGATCCGTCATCATTTTGCCGTTCAGGTATTCGCAGGTACCGTATTCGCCTTCATCTGCCATTTGACTGATGCGGCCGGTGATGTCTTGTATTTTTCTGACCTGCGAGGCCACGGACTCGAGCCGATCCGACTCGACCAGATAATCCTCGTCGCTTGCGACGCGCCCAACGTATTGTCGTAGCAGTTCGATTTGATTCACAAGAACTTCGAGAGAGTTATTGACTTCATGAGATAGGCCGATAGCGATTTCGCCCATGGTCACCAGCTGATCACGCCGCCGAATCTCCCGAAGATCTTTGGCAAAACCGATGGAGCCAATTTCATCGCCCTTATCGTCGTAGGTAATCGATGCCGAGATCGCCACCGGGATCTGCTCGCCCTTTTTGGTTTTGAAGACGGTTTCGAAATTGCTCACCCGCCCTCGACAAGCGCGCATGGCCGTCATCACTCTGCGCGCCTCGGCGAGACTAGGATAAATTTCAACGACGTTTTTCCCCAACACTTCTTCGTCGCTGAAGCCGAGATTTTGCCGCGCGCCGTCATTATAAAAAGTAATCGTCCCTTGGTTATCGACGGAAATGATAATGTCAGGGCAACTCTCGACGAGTTTTTGGAAGTATTGTCCGGGCAGCGACATACGCGCAGGGTATCTTGTATGATACGGTGAACAACGATATCAATGCAAGAGCGAAACGGCAATCTTTCGCTCGTCGCGCAGTGCTCGTTCCAGCAGCTCACGATTAGTGGCACCGACTCACGACACCCGACAATTAAATTGGCTTTTGGCCTGGGCCGTTGTCTTCTGCGACATCGGCACCTCGGTCTACTACGTTCCCGGAATCCTCTACGGCCATGTCCGGGACGCGACGCCTTTTTTTGTTTTGCTCACCACCGGTGGCTTCATTCTTCTGTCGCTCAAGTACATTGAAATTTCCTGGCGTAATCCCGAAGGCGGCGGTGTCGTCACGATCACGACCAAGGCATTTGGTCCGATGTGGGGATGTCTGGGCGGCATGCTGATTACCGTGGATTATTTTCTCACCACTGCAATTTCAGCCGTTTCAGGATTTCACTACATCGGCAGCGCTTTTGCGGCGCTGGACAGCCACGTCGTTCTGCTTTCCTGCGCGGGCGTAATGGTGCTCGCAGCGCTCAATATCATCGGCATTCGCGAGAGCGCAGCGGTCGCTCTCGTCATGGCATGCGCTTCATTCATCGTAAACCTTCTTGTGATCGGCACCGCGATGCTCAACATGAATCCCTCCGAGTGGCATACGGTTCTTACCCGGCTTGGAACCGGACCCGAGATTTCTTTTTATGAACTGTTGGTCGGCTTCGCCTCGGCTTGGCTCGCTTTTTCCGGATTGGAAAGCATCAGTCAGCTGAGTCCGGCAATGCGTTTTCCGCTCCGCAAGACCACCCGGCGAGCGATGCTCGCGGTGATCCTCACGATGGTCGTGACGGCGCCGATATTGACCGCGCTCTCGATCGGCCTGTTGCCTCAGCAAATCAAAACCACTGAAAACGAGCGCTTTATCTCGGAGCTTGGCATGCTCGTCGGCGGTTTGGGTCTCAAGCTCGCCGTGGTGCTCACTGCCTCGAGCCTGCTTTTATTTGCATCCAACACCGCAATCATCGGCTCCTATCATGTCTTTCTCGCGCTGGTAAAGGGCGGATTTCTGCCAAAAATCATCGCCGCGCGCAACGGCACCTTCAATACGCCGCAGATTGCGATTGCGATCGCGACGCTCGTTCCTGTCCTGGTCATTTTTCTGAGCCACGGTGAAATGAAGGTGCTGGGGGATATGTATGCCTTCGGTTTGCTCGGCGCGTTCGTTTTTTCCTCTTTGAGCTTGGATTCGATTCGATGGCGGCTGGGTCGGCGCGATCCCGCCTTTTGGATCGGGGTTTTTACGACTGCAATGGTCGTCGTCGCCTGGGCAGTGAATCTGGTGGAAAAGCAGCTGGCGACTTATTTCGGCGGCGCGGTAACCGCGATCGGCATGATTACCGCTATTGGTGTGCGCCGCGCCTGGTTTCTCGATCTCGCCGTTCGAGTGCCGTTCATCCAGCGTCTCCAAGAACGGGCCTATCGCGCATCCGAGGGTTTGGTCGAGGAGGAGCTCAAAGGTTTGGTCACTCTTGCCGAGGCTGTGGAAGTGAAACCACTCTATTCATCGTCTACCTTGCTGGCGATACGCGACGAATCGCCGCGACTGATTCAGGAGGGTCTCACGCGTGCGAAAGGGCGCGGCGAATCGGCAATCTACTGTATCTATGTAGAGGAATGGCCAGGTTTGTTCGCTGGCGAGACACCCCATGCGCCCAACGAGGAAGGGATTCGCACATTGCGCGCCGCACTCCAGGCGGGACGGCAAAACAACACGGAGGTGATCCCCATCTGGGCGGTTTCGCACAACGCTGCTCAGGCGATCGCCAATGCTGCCAAGGCGCTAGGCGTGGACGGGGTGATGATTGGAGCTTCGCGCCGCTCGGCCTTTTATCACATGCTGCGCGGCCGCGTCGTCCGTGGATTGATGAAAAAGCTGCCACGTGATTGTCATTTGATGATTTACAACTGAGGGCGCTACCGCATGCCCAGATTTTTCAGGAATCCAGATTTGGATAAAGCTTCGACAAAAGAGTTGTCGTAAAAGTCCTTTGGATCGGCGTTCTTGGCAGTGGGAAATTCCTTTTCGTCCAGGTATTCGAATTGCTTCTTGATCGCTTCCGGACGCACTGCCAAATTCATTGCCCAGTACGGCGCAAACGCATCATACGTTCCATCGATCGTCGGAGCGTCTTCGATTTTGGCGTATTTGCCAATGGCTTTTTTGGCAACACCAGGGTCTTTGCGTGACAGAGCAACACCTTCGGCAATCGCTTTGAGAAATGCGTAGACGGTGTTGGGATTGTTCTTGAGATATTTTTCTGTCGTGCCGTATGCGACCTGGAACGCAGGAATGTTGAGCTTCCCGATATCAACCAGCAGGTTCAGCCCCGATTCTTTTGCTTTCAATGTATTCGGCGCCGAGAGCGTACCGGCGGCCGTCTTTCCTCCCAGAACCGCGCTCAGAATTGCGGGCACGGTTTGCACGTAAAGGATTTGTACGTCCCGATCCGGAACCAAGCCGTTCTTTTTCAGCGCCTCGCGAGTGGCGGTATCAAGGGCTGCCCGCGGCGTGCTCGCCGCGATGGTTTTGCCTTTCAATTCTTGAATGGACTTCAATTCCTTAGCGCCCCAGATCTGGAAAACCAGCTGCTGCATCGTTCCGCCGAAATATTTCACTTGACCGCCACGCAAGCGCGCATTGATTAGATCGGGACCGTCGGTATAAAAATCCACTTCCTCCGAAATCACCGCTTGAGCGGAAACTTGCGGCGTGAGGAGTTGTAGCTTTGCGTTTAAACCGTGGTTTTTGAACAAACCAGCTTCGTACGCGACCCAGATGGGCGTGAACGCGCCGCTCGGCTGCGCATAGCTCACGACAACATCGGATTTTTCCGGTTTGCCACCGATCTCGGCGGCAAACACGGGAGCCATCGTAAAGATCCATACAATCCCAAAAAAAACCATTCTCCAGGGCGTCATGCCTTTCCTTTCCGGCTCAGGTTAGAAACAATAGTTTTACCGTAAGACTCTGTTTTCGGAACTCGCCGACACATTTTCTGAAGTTCTTAAATCCGCGAGCCTCAGTTCTGGCGCCGATGTGCCATTCCACTCGTTCTCAGTGAGGCGATATGCGATATCGATCAATTCACCCGGCGCGCCGGGGAGCTCGTCGGGGACACCAAACATAACGCTGCTGATGGCGCGACCGGCTTGTCGGAGGCGATAACGAACGCCACTTGAAAAGGTTCTGCGCTCGCAAATTTCTGCTCCACTTGTCATAAACAACGGCTCCGGATTGCCGATGCCGAAAGGCTTGAGCACGTTCAACCCCCTCAATAGTCCAAGATCAATTTCGGCAAATTGCAGCTCTGCATCGATTTCCAGAAGCGGCAGCAAATCTTCAGGCATGAGCGCTTGTCGGGCAAATTTCTCGAACTCATCGGCAAAGCGCACCAGCTTCGCAGCCTTGATCGACAGTCCGCCCGCATACTCGTGCCCGCCGAATTTTTCTAAATGTTCTGCGCAATGTTGAAAACCCTGCACCAGGTGAAATCCGCGGATGCTGCGCGCCGACCCTTTGCCCTGATCGCCTTCAAAACCGATCACGACCGTCGGGCGGCAGTATTTTTCCACGATGCGCGACGCAACAATGCCGAGCACACCCGCATGCCAGCCATCGCCGGCGAGCACCAGCGAATGACAGCTGCCGCCGTCCATCACGGCAGCGGCGCGGGTAAGAGCTTGTTCAAGCACAGCCGCTTCCACCGCTCGGCGTTCGCTATTGTGAGCCTCGAGTTCCTGCGCAATCCGCGCTGCGATTTCGCTAGATTCCGTCGTCAATAATTCGACCACTTTGATGCCGTAATCCACCCGGCCCGCAGCGTTGATGCGAGGGCCCAATCGAAAGCCGACCTGTCCAGCGCTTACATCGCCGTCCGGAATGCCTGCGACTTTCTTCAGTGCGACGACTCCCGGGCGGCTCGAGGAACTCAACTCTTGAAGCCCTCTTCGCAGCAGCGTCCGATTGACGCCTCTGAGCGGCACCATATCCGCGATCGTTCCGAGCGTGACAATATCGAGATAAGGTCGAATGTCGAGGGCGCCGTTCGGAAACCACCCGCCTTCGCGTAATTTGGCGCGCAACGCGATCACGACGTAGAAGGCCAACCCCGCGGCACAGAGATCTTTATCGGGAAAAGGACAATCCTTACGGTGCGGATTGACCACCGCCAAAGCCCGTGGCAGTTCCGGCGGCGGTTGGTGATGATCAATGACGATGATCTCGAGTCCGAACTCGCGCGCCGCTTCGATTTCTATGGCATTGGAGATGCCGCAATCCACCGTCACGATCAGCCCGACACCGCGCTCTTTCAGGCGCCGTAACCCCGCGGTATTGAGCCCATACCCCTCTTCGATCCGATGCGGCACGTAATAGATCGGTTGAGCGCCGACGGCGCGCAGAAAGCACACCAACAAAGAAGCGCCGGTGGTGCCATCGACGTCATAGTCCCCCCATATGCCGATTTGCTCTTTGTCCTCGATGGCTCTGACGAGGCGTACAACCGCCGGCTCCATATCGATCATATCGAACGGCGACGGCAAATCCTCGCGTAAACTCGATGACAGGTAACGCTTGGCCGATTGGCCGTCTGGATAACCGCGCAAAATCAGAATGCGCGCGAGCAGCGGAGGGACTTTGAGCTGTTCAGAGTGTCGAGCGACGGCTAGCGGATCGGCTTCTCTAACAAGCCAGCGTTTGCGCGGAGCGGGCGGCATCGACTCGAGAGAATAACCCAACCAGCTTGACCTTATTTTTTCACGGACGAAACCTTTAGAGTGCTCGGCGATTTTCTGATCAACCGTTTCTCCCAAAATAACACTACTGGACTAGCGATAAAAATCGTCGAATAGACGCCTGAGAAAAAGCCCACCAAGAGCGCGAACGCAAACGGACGAATGACACCGCCGCCCAAAACAAAAAGGGCCAACAACACGAGAATAGCGGTCCCGGTGGTGATAATGGTCCGACTCAGGGTTTCGTTGATACTCGTGTTAATGATGGTTTCGAGAGATTCTCGCTTGATCTTGCGCATGTTTTCCCTGACGCGGTCGCAGATAATCACGGTGTCATTCACGGAAAATCCGACCACGGTGAGCAGGGCCGCGATAATGGTTAAATCAAACTCGTAATTGGCAACGATCAATGCGCCGATCGTGACCAGAACGTCATGGATCAACGCGACCACCGCACCCAAGCCGAAGCGAAGGTCAAAACGGAGCCAGATATAAATTCCCATCATGATGGTGGCCGCAATGACGGACCAGGCGCCTTTCTGTCGAAGTTCGCTGCCGACCTTCGGCCCCACCGACTCAATTCGACGAACTTCGAAGGTGCCGCTGCCAAACTGCTTTGTGAGCCCTTCCTTGATCTGTTCGCTGAGCTCTCCAAGTTGCGCCGAAGTTTTTTGTAGCCGCACGAGGAATTCGTTGGAGCCCTGTTGACCAAAGTCCTGGATCACCGTGTCTCCGGCGCCGAGTTCACCCAACGCGTTACGAATTTCACCGATAGTTACCGGCTTAGAAAACTTCAATTGCGCTACGGTTCCGCCAGCGAAATCGACACCCAGCAAGGGCCCTCTTGTAAAAAGAAGGATCAAGACAAATAGATTTACCACGGATGAAATCGCCACAGCGATATAGCGGTAGCGGGTGAACGGTATCGTTACGCCGGGTTTAATGAGTTCCATAATGTCCTTTTAGATGCTAATCCGTTTCAACTTCCCGGTCATCGCCCGATAGTCGTAGTAGATTCGTGTCATATACACGGCTGTCACCACGGTCGTGAGAATACCGATGCAAAGCGTGACCGCAAAGCCTTTGATCGGACCGGTGCCGAACTGGAAAAGAATTACCCCGGAAAGGAAAGTCGTGACGTTGGTGTCGATAATTGCCGGCATGGCATGCTGAAAGCCCGCTTCGATCGCCGACCGCGGCGCGCGACCGGCGCGCAATTCCTCGCGAATACGTTCGTTGATCAAGACGTTAGCATCGACGGCCATACCCGCGATCAGCACGATTCCGGCAATCCCCGGCAGCGTCAGCACCGCTTTCAAAGCAGCGAGAATCGCCAGCAGAAACAGAATATGAAACACCAGAGCCAGATCCGCAATCGCTCCGGCGCCGCGGTAATATAGGATCATGAAAATGATAACCAAGCTGCTGCCGACGACAAAAGAAATCACGCCCTCACGTATCGAATCGTTCCCCAACGACGGTCCGACGGTTCTCTCTTCGAGTATTTCGACCGGGGCTGGTAGTGCGCCGGCGCGCAACACAATCGAGAGATCGCGAGCTTCTTTGAGATCAAAATTACCGGTAATCGAAGCACGACCTCCGCCGATCCTTTCCTGAATCACCGGAGCCGAGTAAACACGATTATCCAGCACTATGGCGAGCCGTCTTTTCACGTTGGCAGCGGTGATCTGCTCAAACAAACGTGCCCCCGCGCCGTTCAAAATGAGCTCCACCGACGCGCCTTGCAGCTGCTGCGCCGGACGAACGCGAGCATCTTGAATGTATTCACCAGTCATTAAGGGGCGCGACTCCACGACGTACGCTTGCTTTTCAGTTCCGATACCATCGCCTCTTCCCGCATGACCGTAAAGCACCTGCCGTCCGGGCGGTGGACCGGTTTTTATCGCCTCTTCGACATTCGCCGTGTCATCCACTAGCTTGAATTCCAACAAAGCAGTTTTACCGATAATATCCTTCGCACGCTCGGGGTCCTGAATCCCAGGAAGCTGAATCAGAATATTTTCCTGCCCTTCTCGTTGGATGATCGGTTCGCTCACGCCGAACTGGTCGATCCGGTTGCGAATCGTCTCCAGCGACTGGTCCACGGCGTAATCGCGCAACGAGCGGATTTCTTCCTTACTCAACGTCAAAAAATAATCGCTCTTGCCGCCGGTCGTCTGTGGCGATTTTGCCTCGACGAGGTACGCGAAGTCGCTCTTTAGGACACCGCGTAACCGTTCCGTGTTTGCCGAGGGAACTGCGATGTGCAGCAACGTGCCTTCCCGGTCGACGGAAGCGCCAGAAACACCTTTTTCGCGCAACACATTACTTAGATCTGTGCGCACCCGTTCGATGTTGTTTTCGATGGCCTTATCTACTTTGACGCCAAGAACGAGATGGCTACCGCCTTGAAGATCGAGTCCGAGGTTTATTCGATCCGTCGGCAAGAAGCTGGTCCACCACGCAGGCAGCGGACTTACAAACGTGGGCACCAGGTAAATAATCGCCGCGACAATCGCTATTCCAAATATAATCGCACGGGTCAGGACACTTTGCCGCATTCGCTAATCCTTGCCTTCCTTCCCGGCGCTTTTCTCCCCGGTAAGAACTGCGCTGATCTGTGGTCGATGGACGCGAATTCTCACGTTTGGCGCCACCTCCAACGTAACAACTGTTTCCTTTAGGTCGACCACCTTACCGTAAATTCCCCCGGAGGTCATCACCTCGTCGTTCTTTTTCAATTTGTTCAACAGGTCCTGGTGCTCTTTACTTTTTTTCTGCTGCGGGCGAATCACCATGAAATACATAATGACAAAGATCAGAACGAACGGGATGAGCGTCATCATCGGCCCCGGCCCGCCCGCGCCCGGCAAAGCCTGCGCATATACAGCGTCGAACATCTTTCCTCCTAAACTGCGCGAATCGCATCAGGGCGTTTCCTGCACTGGCCAAATTTCCGTCCAGACATCGGCCTGATCGGTGCGAATCGCCTTTCGACACTTATCCATGAGCCGGTGGTAAAAGTAAAGATTATGAAGAGTGTTGAGCTGCGCCGAGAGAATTTCCCCCGCCATGTAAAGGTGGCGCAAGTAAGCGCGCGAGAAATTTTGACAGGCATAACAGCCGCAGTCCTCCTCCACGGGGCGTGGATCGTCGGCAAACTCGGCGCGCTTGATGTTGAGCTTGCCATTAAAAGTATAGAGCGTGCCATTACGAGCGTTGCGCGTCGGAATCACACAGTCGAACATGTCGAAACCGGCGCACACCGCCTGCACGATATCCCGTGGGCGGCCCACTCCCATCAAATAGCGCGGTCGATCGCGGGGAAGTAGTTTCGCGGTGAAAGCGCCGATGCTGTGGAGCTGTTCCTCACCTTCACCGACACCCAAACCGCCGACGGCAAAGCCATCGAGGGGCAGGGATGCGAGCGCGTCGACACACCAACGCCGCAAATCCTCGAACACGCCGCCTTGCACAATCCCAAACATCAATTGTTGACTGTTGACACTCCTTGCTCGCAAGCACCGCTCCGCCCAACGGACCGTGCGGTCGGTGGAAGGCTGAACGTACTCACGCGGCGCATCGCCGGAAATGCACTCGTCAAGCACCATGATAATATCGCTCCCCAGCGCCTGTTGAATTTCAATGCTTTTCTCCGGCGTCAACAAATGACTCGCGCCATCGAGATGCGATTGAAATTTGACACCCTCTTCGCTGAGCTTGCGCATCGCGCCGAGACTAAACACCTGGTAGCCGCCGCTGTCGGTCAAGATCGGCCCGTCCCAACCCATGAAACGGTGTAGTCCCCCGAGACGGCGAATCACTTCGTGGCCGGGCCGCAGGTATAGGTGATAGGTATTACCCAATAAAATCTGACAGCCGATTTCGCGCAAATCTCGTGGCAGCATGGCTTTAACCGTTCCCTGCGTTCCCACGGGCATAAAGCATGGCGTCTCGACTTCGCCGTGGGCAGTGACGAGCCGGCCGAGTCGCGCGCTGGTGGCCTTGTCCTGGTGTAAAATCCTGAAATGGTCGCTCATGAAATGAAACTCAAGGGATCGAAACTGAGGCCTAAGCCCGCGCTATCGCCTACAGGATCAGCATGGCATCGCCATAACTGTAAAACCGATACTTCTTCTCGATCGCCTCGCGGTAGGCACGCCGGACGAGATCTAGACCGGCAAATGCGGCGACCAGAATCAGCGGCGTCGATCCAGGTAAATGGAAGTTGGTGATCAATCCGTCGATGACGTGGAACTCTTCCCCCGGGTGAATATAAAGACGCGTGATCCCTTCATCCGCCACGATGCGACCATGGCGACGCGCCACCCATTCGAGCGTGCGCGTGCTCGTCGATCCGACCGCTATAACGAGGCCACCGCTCTCTTTTGCGCGATTGATCCGCGCTGCGGCCGCTGCGCTAAGGGTGTAACGCTCCCCTTCCATGCGGTGAGTCTCGATGCGCTCAGCGCGCACGGGCTGGAATGTACCCG
>Ga0207678_10004704_pt1 | contig 12250 bp, 10 predicted proteins | sample KBSC63metaG_FD_184319 | JGI IMG/M metagenome (GOLD analysis project Ga0207678, IMG submission 184319) | Corn rhizosphere microbial communities from Kellogg Biological Station, Michigan, USA - KBS C6-3 metaG (SPAdes) (version 2) | ecosystem: Host-associated > Plants > Roots > Rhizosphere > Soil ... | reverse complement strand
CAATTCGCGCAGAACGTGCCGACGCGGCCGGGCTCGAAGGAGCGGGTCGAATACGCGATAAGGTTTCCCGGGCATGGCGACGACGGCACGCCTTGCTGGCTCCCGATCGATGCGAAATTTCCGCTCGAGGACTGGCAGCGTTTGCAGGCGGCGATCGAGGGCGCGGACATCGAAGCGGTCGAGACGAGCCGGCGCGCGCTCGAGCAGTTCTTCAAGCTGCAGGCGCGATCGATCCGCGACAAGTACGTGCAGGCGCCGCACACCACCGACTTCGCGATCCTTTTCGTGCCGACGGAAAGCCTGTTCGCCGAGGCGATGTCGAGGCCGGGGCTCGCCGATACGCTGCAGCGTGACTTCCGCGTCACGATCGCCGGGCCCACGACGTTGCAGGCGCTGCTCAACAGCTTTCAGCTCGGCTTCCGCACGCTCGCCGTGCAGAAGCGGTCGACCGAAGTGTGGCGCGTGCTCGGCGCGGTGAAGACCGAATTCGACCGCTTCGGGGCGCTGCTCGCGAAGACGAAGGACAAGCTCGTCCAGGTCAGCAACACGCTCGACGAGGCGGGGAAGAAAAGCACGACGATCGCGCGCAAGCTGCGCGATGTCGAGGCGCTCCCCGAGGACGAAGCGGACCGGCTGCTCACCGGCAACAGCGGGCGGCTGATCGATCTCGACGACGACGCCGAGGCGCTTGCGCTGTCGGGTCCGCCGGACGCCGCACCCTAGCGTCGCGCCCGGAACGTCGCCATGGTGCTCCACGCGCTCCGTCGGTATCGGCGCAAGCGGATACTGCGCACGTCGGCGCTGCCCGATACCCTATGGCGCGATGCCTGCGCGTCGCTTCCGTTCCTCGCGATCTACACACCCGACGAGCTTGCGCGCCTGCGCGATCTCGTCGTGCTGTTCCTCGACGCGAAGAGCATCGTCGGTGCGCGCGGACACGAAGTCACGCCGCTGCAGCGCACGATCATCGCGATCCAGGCGTGCGTGCTGGTGCTGAACCTCGATCTCGCGCTGTACGACGGCTTCGAGAACGTCGTCGTGTACCCCGGTGAATTCGTCCCCGGCTGGGAGTACGAGGACGAGTTCGGCGTCGTGCACAAGCAGGACGATGCGCTGGCTGGCGAGGCGATGCACCTCGGCCCCGTCGTGTTGTCGTGGCCCGACGTCGAGGCCTCGGCCGACTGGGACGCCGCGCAGATGAACCTCGTCATCCACGAGTTCGCGCACAAGATCGACATGGCTGACGGCGACGCAAACGGTTGTCCGCCGCTGCCGGCTGACATATCGAGGCGCGACTGGCAGCAAACGATGCAGGCGGCGTACGACGATTTCGCGGCGCGCGTCGACGCCGGCGAGGATACGGCGATCGATCCCTACGCCGCCGAGCATCCCGGCGAATTCTTCGCCGTCCTCTCCGAAGTGTTCTTCGCCGAGCCGCTGCTGCTGCGCGACGAATATCCCGACGTGTACGCGGCTTTCGCGCGCTTCTACAAGCAGGACCCGGCGGCGCGACAGGCGTGAGCGACGAGCGCGCATGTGGGGCGATCGGGCATCGGCTCGGGATCGTTCGCCGATTCTGAAGTATTCTTGCGTTGCCAGCGAAAACATGTGCGTCTCGCCGCCGCTCCCTCGTTCCCGCCTCTCGTGAACAGCATCAACTGCACCCTCGTCGGTTCGCGTTACTTCGGCGCCACGGTATTCGAGGCGCTGCGCAGCGACGGCGTCACGCTCGTGAAGGTCGTGGCGCCCGCGGCCGACGACCGGCTGGCGCTCGCCGCGCAAGGCGCCGGCGTGCCGGTGCACATCCTCGCCAATCCGCGCGTGGTGCCGGCCGAGGCGATCCCCGACGGAACCGACCTCATCATCGCCGCGCACACGCATGCGCGCGTCAGCGACGAGGCGCTCGACCGCTCGCGGCTGCGCGGCGTCGGCTATCACCCGTCGCTGTTGCCACGACACCGCGGGATCGCGGCCGTGGAATGGACGGTTCTGTCCGGCGATCCGATCGCCGGCGGCTCCGTGTACCACCTTGCCGATGGCTGGGACCGCGGTGCGATCGCCGCGCAGGACTGGTGCTTCGTCGCGAAGGGCGAGACGGCACGCGAGTTGTGGGAACGCGCGCTTGCCCCGATGGGGCTCGAGCTTCTGAAGCGCGTGGTGCGCTACGCCGCCGAGCATGGCGCGTTGCCCGCGCATCCGCAGGACGAGCGCTTCGCGACGAAGGCGCCGATGATTCGTCCGACGATTTCGCTGACCGAGGAGGGCAAGGCGGCGCAGGCGTCGCTCGTCGTCACCGCGATCGGCGCCGATCGGCCTGGCCTCGTGAGCATGCTGTCCGAGCGTGCGCAGGGGTTCGGCGCCAACTGGGCCGGAAGCCGCATGACAAACCTCGCCGGCCAGTTCGCCGGCATCGTGCATTTCGACGTGGCGGCCGCGAATGCCGAGCCGCTCGCGCAGGCGCTGCGTGGTCTCGAATCGTCGGGCCTGCGCATCGTGATCGCGCAAAGCGAGACGCCGGTGCCGCCCCCTGGCCGGCGCATCGTCAAGCTCGAGCTGACCGGCGTCGATCGCCCGGGCATCATCCGCGACCTTTCGCGCAATCTCGCCGAACGCGGGGTCAGCATCGACGACCTGCACACCGAGATCGTCGACGACGGCGCATCTGCCGAACACCTCTTCAAGGTCCGCGCGGTGCTCGTCGTGCCCGACACGCTGTCGAACGACACGCTGCGTGGCGTGCTCGAAAAGCTCGCAAGCGAGATGATGCTCGACATGGCGCTCGGCGAGAACCAGCGCGCCGACTGAAGTCTGCTGCGCTGGAATCGTCGGCGCGCGCGACGATCCTCGCCGTTTCCGCCTCGCGCATAGCGAGCTGGATGCACCGCGCGCGCGGGTGCGAGCCGTGCGCGGTAACGCGCTGCAGGGACCGGTCGCCTACTCCGCCGCGCATCGCCGTCGGTTGTCGACCGTGCGCGGTAACGCGCTGCAGCCACCGGTCGCCTACTCCGCGGCGCATCGCCGTCAGTTGTCGACGTTGTCGTGATCGCCGGATCTGTCCAGTGCAGATTGTTGCCGGCAATCGCGGTGTCTACGGCGTGCCTCGGCATGACGGCGACCGCGCCGTCTTGCTTCGCAATCGCTCATGACTGCACGTCGGTGTCGTCTACACGCAGTGGAAGACATCGGCGCTTCGCAATCGATTCGCGGCAGTGGCAGAGTCCTTGCTTAGTGTGCGCTGCGTTCAATATCGACATCCTCCCGAGGACATCATGCTGTGGCAAGGAGTCTCTCCGCTTTTGCGAACACTGCGCATTGCGCTTGCGGTTCTCGCGTGCGTTGCAGGATCGCTCGCGTCTGCGAGCGCGCTCGCACAGACTGCAGATCCACAATCGAAAATCGCGCGCGATCTGATGGCCGTCGTCACCTCGTCGGCCGCGCCGGTGGTCCCGTGGGCCCGGCAATCGATCGACGGGTTGCTGGTCAGAGTCATCGTCGTATCCAGCAGCGACGACACGTCGCTCGGCACGTTGCGCGCATTTCTGCTCTCCGTCGGTGGGTCGGTGTACTACAACTACCCATCGATACACGCGGTCGCTGCGATGGTGCCGGCATCGCATCTGATCGAACTGGCGAGCCGCGACGATGTGCTGAGCATCTCGCCGAATCGCGCCGTCACGCGCACGGCGAGCCAGTTGCAGCTCACGACCGGCGCATCGACCGCACCGCGACCGTCCGGCGGCGGCGCCCTGAATGGCAGCGGAATCGGCATCGCAATCGTCGACTCGGGCATTGACTGGAACCATCAAAGCGCCGGCACGAGTCCCTTCGGATTGAAGGGACCGACGCGTGTTCGCCAGGCGATCGATCTGGCGCGTCTTGGGCAAACACTCGAGGATCCGACGTGGATCGGGGGCGTGGATGTATCGGCTTCCGCCGCCATCATGCTCGACGGCACGAAGTTCAGTGCGATGTTGTCGTTGCTGCAGCAGCCGAGGCTCACCGATCCGGATCCCTATGGCCATGGCACGCACGTCGCCACGATTGCCGCGGGCAACGCCGCCTACCAGTCGCCGGATACCACCGGCATCGCGCCGAATGCCGATCTCTACGACGTGCGCGTGCTTAACGAGGAAGGTGTCGGCAACGTCGCCGACGTGATAGCCGGCATCGACTGGGTGATCCAGCATGCGCGCCTGTTGAACATTCGCGTCATGAATCTGAGCCTCGCGGCCGCCTCGACCGAATCCTTCATCACCGACCCGCTTGCGCGTGCAGCGCGCGCCGCAGTGGCGAACGGCGTCGTCGTCGTCGTTGCCGCGGGCAATGCAGGCAAGACTGTCGACGGGCGCGAAGTCTATGGCGCAGTGGGTTCGCCGGGCAACGATCCTTCCGTCATCACGGTAGGCGCTGCCAACCTGCACGATACCGTCGCACGCGCGGATGACACGGTGACGGGTTTCAGCTCGAAGGGCCCCACGCGGGGCCGCACGACGGTCGACGGTGGCCCATGGATCGATAACCTGTTGAAGCCCGACCTCGTTGCACCGGGCAACCGGATCGTCGGCGCGCTGGCGTCCGACATCCTGGGAACGCGTGCGAACTGGAACATGCTCGTCACGCGGTATCCGCAGTTGGCACTCGTGCCGGGAGCCACGCAGGCGCCCAATCGCACGCTGATGCAGTTGAGCGGAACGTCGGTTGCAGCACCCGTCGTTTCCGGTGCCGCGGCATTGATGCTGCAGGTCAACCCCGGATTGACGCCGCCGCTCGTCAAGGCGATCCTGCAATATACGGCGCAGCCACTACCGAACGCCAATCTGCTCGAGCAGGGAACGGGGTTGTTGAACATCGACGGTGCCGTGCGTCTGGCTGCGGTGCTTCGCACCGATATCGGCGCGGCGCTCGCCTCGGGAACGATTCACGCGGGCGATCCGCTGCTTGCCGCAGGCCGTACGCTGCCGTCGCCGCGATCGACGATCAACGGCCAGACGTTCAATTGGAGCCGCCTGATCGTCGCGGGCGGCGACTATCTGCTGTCGGGTGATGCGCTGTTCAAACGCTTCCAGCCAATCTACGACCCGAGGCTCAACTGGACACGCCAGGTCGTGTTGCGCAGCACGATCACCAATTGGCCGCTGCTCCCGGTGCCGCGTTCGATCAGCGAAACGAGGATCGCAACGCAAACGCTGGTGACGCCTGGTGTCCTGTGGATCAACGGCTCGTTCGCGCATCTCGCGGATGGCCCGTTCACGGCAACGGCAATCCTCGCATCGCAGGCTGCCATGAGCAGCGGCTTCATCCTCTCCGAAGGATTCATTCTCAGCGAAGGGTTCATCCTCTCCGAGGGTTTCATTCTCAGCGAAGGATTCATCCTCAGTGAAGGATTCATCCTGAGCGAAGGGTTCATCCTCTCCGAGGGCTTCATCCTCAGCGAAGGGTTCATCCTGAGCGAATCGGTGAATGACCCGGCATCGATTGCCGACCCGAGCGCCACGGGAGAACCTTGAAGCGATCGACGCGTCGCGGATCGTTCATCTCGATATGGAACGCCCGCGGACCTGCGAATTCGTTTGCGCTCGCATGAACATGTCACCACGTTCGCTCGGCCGGCTGCGGCCCGAGGGTCCGGTCAGTCGGTCGGGACGGCCCTTCCTGGCTGACATCGCAGGGTGGTCGCGCTTTCGCGCGGTGCATCTGCACGACTACAACGCGGCTGCGACACGCGTCTGGCTCGCGCTTGCATTGACCGGCGCGCTGGCAATCGTCTGCGCGGGTGCGGGGCTCATGCACCGTGAGGCGCACGAGCTGTCACAGATCCTCGCCTGGACCGTCATCGTTTCCGTCGCCGCAGCATTTCCGATCCAGATACCGCGTACCAAGTACTCGATCGCGTCGGGCGATATCCTCGTCTTCCTGCTGCTGGCGTTGTACGGCGTTCCCGCGGCGGTGCTGGCCGCGGCACTGGAAGGCCTGATCGGCGCGCTGCGCAGTTCGGCTCGCGTGAGCAGCCGCATTGCGAGCTTTGCCACTGCCGCGGCGGCAATGACGCTGAGCGGCGCGCTGTTCGAGGCTGCGCAACCGTTGCTGCACGATGCCGGTCTTTCACGCGCAGCGGCGCATCTGGCGGCGCTCGCAGGTGCGGCAATCGCTTACTACGCGGTCAGCACGATGTCGCTGATGCAGATCGTGTATCTGAAGCGCAATCTGCGGCTGACGATTTCGGAATGGTTCGGGAATACGAGCTGGGTCGGCACGCTCTATCTGATCTCGTCGGTCATGGCCGGCCTGCTCTCGATCAATGCCGAGGAGTTCGGGCGCTCGACAGCGGCCGTCGGCATGCTCGTCATCGGCCTTTCGGTTGCCCTGGTGCGCACGCACTTCCGGCGGCAGACCGTCGAGCACGAGGCGCAGGAGGCGCGCGTGGCCGCGGCCGAGCTCGACGCGGCACAGAACCAGAAGCGCTTCCACTCGGCGTTCACGCAGGCATCGATCGGCATGGCGATCGTAGCGGCCGACGGCAACGTGCTGCAGGTCAACCAGGCGCTTTGCACACTGCTCGGCCATGACGAGTCGCAATTGCTGCGACGCTCGTTCAGCACACTGCTGCATTCGACCGATGCCGCGCTGCTCGAACGCCACGTCGCGGACGTCTGGTCGAAATCGAGGGACAGGTTTTCGATCGACCTGCGGTGCGTTGGCCGTGACGAGCGCGACATCTGGGTTTCGCTGCACTGCGCGCTGTTCGACAACTGCGCCGCCGACCGCGCCGGGCTCATTTTCCAGCTTCACGACATCACATCGCGCCGCCACGCCGAAGGCGAGCTGCATCACATCGCGTACCACGACACGCTGACGGACCTCGCCAACCGGAACTGCTTCCATGAGCGCCTGCGGATTGCGGTCGAGCGCAGCGAGCGCGACGAAGATTTCAGCTTCGCGGTGATGTATCTCGATCTCGATCGCTTCAAGACGGTCAACGACAGCCTCGGACATCCGGCAGGGGACGAGTTGCTGAAGGAAGTCGCACGGCGACTTCGCGAATGTGTCCGGCCGCAGGACCTCGTGGCGCGTCTTGGCGGCGACGAGTTTGCGATCCTGCTGGAAGAGGCCGTTCAGCGCGACGGCGTCATCGAGCTCGGGGGGCGCCTGTTGCGCGCGCTGGAAAGCCCGGCATGCATCGACGGCACCGAGATCCGGCCCTTGGCGAGCATCGGCGTTACGTTCAGCGATTTTGGTCACCGCGCCCCCGAGACGGTTCTGCGCGACGCCGACATCGCCATGTACAAGGCGAAGGCCGACGGCAAAGGACGGATCGCGCAGTTCGACGCGAGCCTGCACGAGCAGATCGGCTGCAAGTTGCAGCTGGAGGGCGACCTGCGCCGGGCGATCGCCGAGGGACAGCTCTCGTTGGCGTTTCAACCGCTGTTCGATCTCGAGCCGTTGCGCCTCAACGGCTTCGAGGCGCTGGCGCGCTGGGTCCATCCGGTACGAGGCGTCATCAGTCCCGGTGTCTTCATACCACTCGCTGAAGAAACCGGCAATATCGAGGCACTCACCGCGTGGGCGATCGACGCCGCGGTGCGGCAACTGGCACTCTGGCGCGCCACATGGCCCGCCGCCGCCGATCTGGTGATGCATGTCAACGTGTCGGGGAAGGACCTGTCGCAGCAGCACCTCGTGCCGCACGTGCGCGGCGTGCTGCAGCGCCATCGCCTGCCGGCGCGCCTGCTGACGCTCGAAATCACCGAAAGCATGCTGATGGAGCAACGCGAGCGGGCGCTGGAATCGCTCGCCGAATTGCGTCAGCTCGGCGTCAAGCTCAGCATCGACGATTTCGGCACCGGCTACTCGTCGCTCGCGTACCTCAGCACACTGCCGTTCGACTGCCTCAAGATCGACCGCTCGTTCGTGATCGGCATGCACAAGAGCGCGCAGAACGTCGAGATCGTGCGCACGATCCTGTCGCTTGGCCGCGCACTCAACAAGGCGGTCATCGCCGAAGGGATCGAGACGCACGATCAGTTGATGCGCCTGAAGGAGCTCGGCACGCCGATCGGACAGGGCTACCTGCTCGCACGGCCGCTCGATGCGAGCCAGGCGGAAAAGCTGTTACACGGATGCGATGCGCCGTTGCTGAGCGCCGCCTGAAGCCCCCGCCGGGGCAAGACCGGCTTCAGCCGGAACGCCTTGCGAACGGCCTCATGCGTTTCGATGGACGGTCCGCCGATGAGATCAACGAGATCAAGCGGTCACCGATCATGGGGTCAGCGTCGTTGAAACGTCGTTTAAGCGACGCTTACCCCTTATGGTTCGGGATCCGCGATAGCTGGCGAAAGAGCACGCGCGGCCTGCGCGCCGCCGGCGCTATTCCTTTTTGCTGAACATGCCGCCCAAGCCTTTCGCGGCGCTCCCAAGCTTGTCGCCCAACGTCGATCCGCCGGCCAGCAAATTATCGATCTGCGATGCCATTGGTCCGGGCAACCTTTCCTTGAGGAAGCCAAGGACGGTGTCAACGGCGGCGCGCGCCTTATCCTCGGGCAGACCGGTTTTTTCGATCAGTCGCTGAATGATCTCGTCCATTTCGATGTTCCTTTCGTAAGGCACGCGTCCCGCAGGAATCGTTCTGCGTTCGGCGCAACCGGCGTCGACTACCAAATCGCCGCGACGACAACGCGCCTGGCGCGCCAGGTGCCCGGCCGCGCGAAGCACGGGGCACTTTGCGGGTCAGCTACAGGCCTTGCCACGCGCCGCGTGGGCGCCCTTCGCCTTGGCGTCGGCTTCAGACATGTATTCGCCCTGCTTGGTCTTGCCGTACCACTGGTCATTCATGCAGTGATACACGTTCGTCGACGAGTTGACCCACACTTTGCCGGCACCGCCTCCGGCGGCTGCCGTCGTGCGCATCGCCGAACTGTTCGATGCCTTCGACGACGCCATCGGTGTCGAAGGCGCGGCGCTCATCGTCGAGGCTGCACCGGCCGCGCCCGGCGCGGGTGTCGATTTCGACGACGCATTCGGTTCGGCAGCCGCCTTCTCGGCTTTCGTCGTCCGCGCGGCCTTGGGCGCCTTTTCCTCCTGCGCCGCGTTCTTGCTGCCGTACCATTCCTTGACGCCCTTGTGTCCCGAACAAGCGCCGCGCTTCGTCGCGTTGGTCGTGTAGGTGCCGTCCTTGCATTCCCCCGTCGATCCGGCGGGCGCCTGCGCATAGGCGATGCCCGTCAATGCGAACGCAAGGCCGATGCCCGTCGAGACGATGACTGTCCTCAGGTTCATTCGTAATCTCCCGGATTCGGTGCCTGTTCGGCCGAGATCCGGCGGCTCACGCGGCACCGGCGTGAACGCATGGGCAGATCGATTCGACTCGATGCACGCCTGCGCGTTCATTCGCTGGCGCGAGTGTAATTATGACAATCGAGACCGATGGTGCGATCGCCGATTGGGGAGGGCTGTCTGCTCGTCCGCGCGACGCCGCGCTCCGGGTGGCGAACGAGGAACAGCCCGAATGCGTCGCCGCATGACGACGCGCGAACGCTACGTCGAGGATTTCGCCGGCCGGATCGCCGACTTCGGCCGGAACACCTTGCATACGTCGTCGTTCGTCTCGACGTACGGGCCGCCGATCAGGTCGAGGCAATAGGGCACCGCGGGAAAGACGCCGTCGAGTGTTTCCTTGATCGCCTTCGGCTGTCCCGGAAGATTGAGAATCAGCGCGCGTCCGCGCACGACACCCACCTGCCGCGACAGGATCGCCGTCGGCACGTAGCGCAAACTCACCTGGCGCATCTGCTCGCCGAATCCGGGCAGCACCTTGTGCGCGACCGCGAGCGTCGCTTCGGGCGTCACGTCGCGCGGGGCAGGACCGGTGCCGCCGGTGGTGAGGACGAGATGACAGTCGACCGTATCGACGAGGTCGATCAGCGTTTGCTCGATCAACGGCTGCTCGTCCGGGATGAGCCGCGTTTCGAAGCGCCACGGTGTCGACAGCGCGGCCTCGAACCATGCGGTGAGTCCCGGCAAGCCCTGGTCGGCGTAAATGCCGGCCGACGCGCGATCGGAGATCGACACGAGTCCGACGACGAGTTCGTCAGGCGGATTCATTTCCGACCATGCGCTTGAGTTCGCGAAACAGTGCGCGCGACTTCGCGGGCGGCGCACCGCGTGCGCGCTCGGCCCGTGCTGCCGCGACGAGCGCCGCGAGTGCGTCGTGCGGCGCGGCCGGATACGCAGCGACGAACGCTTGCAGGCCGTCCGCCTCGTCGAGGAGGCGATCGCGCCAGCGCTCGACCAGCGCGAAGCGCTCGCGCTCGCGCCTGGGTCCCTCGCCCCATGCGGCGAGCGCTGCGCGGATCGGCGCCGGGTCGACATCTCGCATCAGCCGGCCGATGTACTGCATCTGTCGCCGCCGCGCTTCATGGCGATTCGTCCTGCGCGCAAGGACGATCGCGTCGACGAGCGGCTCGGGCAGTTCGAGCGTCGCGAGGCGCCTCGGATCGAGTGCGACCAGCGCCACGCCGAGATCCTGCAACTCGTGCATCTCGAGCTTGCGGCGCGTCTTCGACGCGGCTTCGGGAATGCCGGCGTCGGGGGCGGGCAATTGGGGGCGAGGCATCGGGCGAAGCGAGGTTCGTTTGTTATGATAGCCGACACCCGATGTTCCCTCTTCCGATGCCCACTTCCGCGAACGTCGAACTCCTTCCAACCATTGCGCGCGCGCCCACCGTCGGTGGAGCGCATTTCCCGGTCACGACCGCCGTGCTCGAGCGCGTCGCGCATGCGGTGCTCGATGCAGCGCGCGCCGGCGGCGCCACGGCGGCCGAAACCGAAGTGTCGCAGGCGATCGGCCAGAGCGTCACCGTGCGCAAGGGCGAGGTCGAAACGATTTCGTACAACCGCGACAAGGGCGTCGGCATCACGATCTACGTCGGTGCACGCCGCGGTCATGCGAGCTCGGCCGATTTTTCCGACGAGTCGATCCGCGCTACGGTCGACAAGGCGCTCGCCATTGCGCGCTACACGGCCGACGATCCAGCCGCCGGGCTCGCCGATCCCGATCGCCTCGCGAAGTCGTGGCCCGATCTGGATCTCTACCATCCGTGGGAGCTGCCCGTCGAGGATGCGATCGAACTCGCCCGCGAGACCGAGGCCGCCGCACTCGGTGTCGATCCGCGCATCTCGAACAGCGAAGGCTCGACGGTTGCGCGCGGAGAATCGGAATTCGTCTATGCGAACAGCGCGGGTTTTTCCGGCGGCTATCGCAGCTCGCGCCACCACATCGACTGCTCGGTCATCGCCGAAGCCGACGGTGCGATGCAGCGCGATTACTGGTACACCGCGGCGCGCGCGCCCGACGATCTCGAGCCTGCGCGCGACGTGGGCCGCATCGCCGGCGAGCGTACGGTGCGCAGGCTCGGCGGACGCCAGCTCGGCACGCTCGAATGCCCGGTGCTGTTCGAGGCGTCCGAAGCGGCGGATCTGCTCGGCGCATTCGTGCACGCAGTTTCGGGCGGCAGCCTTTACCGCAAGTCGTCGTTCCTGCTCGATTCGCTCGGCACGCAAGTGTTCGCACCGCACGTGAACATCCGCGAGGAGCCGCACCTGCCGCGGGCGCGAGGCAGCGCGCCGTTCGACAACGAAGGCGTGGCCACGCACTCGCGCGACGTCGTCGTCGACGGCGTGCTGCGCGGCTACTTCCTCGGCAGCTACTCGGCACGCAAGCTCGGCATGCAGTCGACGGGCAACGCCGGCGGCGCGCACAATCTCGTCGTGCCGGGCACCGACGATCTTCCCGCGTTGTTGCGCCGGATGGGACGGGGCCTTTTCGTGACCGAGCAGCTCGGGCAGGGCGTGAACGGCGTGACCGGCGATTTTTCGCGCGGCGCGGCCGGGTTCTGGGTCGAGGACGGCGTGATCGCGTATCCCGTCGAGGAGATCACGATCGCCGGCAACCTGCGGCGGATGTTTCGCGACATCGTGGCGCTCGGCAACGACATCGACCGGCGCGGCTCGCGCTACATCGGCTCGGTCCTCGTCTCGCAAATGACGATCGCGGGCAGCTGACCCCTTCCCCGGACGCTCGCGGCCCACGCCGATTCCGCGATGATCGATCCCGTCCTCGAATGGCTAAGGCAGCTGAAGGACCCGCTGCGCAATCCCGCGCAGGTGCGCCGCTTCATTGCGCGCCTTCCCGAGCGCGACGTGCTCGAAGCCCAGCGCGTATCGCTCGAGCTGCTTGCGAATTTTCCGATCGGCG
>Ga0207678_10004700_pt1 | contig 12252 bp, 10 predicted proteins | sample KBSC63metaG_FD_184319 | JGI IMG/M metagenome (GOLD analysis project Ga0207678, IMG submission 184319) | Corn rhizosphere microbial communities from Kellogg Biological Station, Michigan, USA - KBS C6-3 metaG (SPAdes) (version 2) | ecosystem: Host-associated > Plants > Roots > Rhizosphere > Soil ... | reverse complement strand
GCCGTACTCGTGTTGGATCACCACCGCGTCGAAGCCGTTGAGGCGACGTACGGCGGCACCCCCGCTGTCCGGGGAGCCGTTCACCAGATGCGCCACTACGTCCCGGTCGTGCCCGATCACCGGGCCGTCGACCACCCGCACGACACCCAGCGAACCCGCCCCACGGCGCAGGTGCTGGACGAGAGCCGCGCTGAACGTGGCCAGACCGCACTGCGTCGGTGGATAGGTGCTCAACATCCCGATGGTGGCCGGACGGGAGTTGCTTGCGGTTTCGAAGCTGAACTGTGCGGGTTGGCGGGCAGTGCTTGTCGGCACGTACTATTCTCCTGACGTCTGCGAATGTTCCCAGGCGCCCGGTGAGCGCCATACCGTACTAGCGCACCTTTTCCGGAATGTGGTCCAAGGCGTAGAGAACGTGCTTGGCCAACTCTGCGGCGGCCTTGTCGCCGAGTTTCGAGTTCTTCGTAATCGCCTCCGCGACGAGCTGCACGCGCTGTTCGTGGACGGAAACGTACGTACCGGTCTTCGACATCACAGATGCCTTTCATGGGGAGGCGCCCGGCGCCGATCAGCGCGCGGGCGATCAGGGCGACGGCCTACGCGGCGGTCGCGAGCAGGGCGTCGATGCCCTCGGTGTTCCCGTTCTCGCTCGCCGCTGCCAAAACGCGGTGCGCGGCCTGTTGGTCGGTTTCCGGCGGCACCACCAACAGCATCAACGCCCGGCCCTCGCCCACCACCTTCAGAGTGGCAGCAGGCTGGGAGCGGAACCCGCCCATCCGGACGACCTTGCCGTCGACCCGGACCTTTCGCGGCACGGCATTCCAGGCGTCGATGTTGTAGCTGACTCTCTCGACGGGGCCCACCACCTGATCGCCCAGCGCGGCGAGAAGTGCCGGCATCTCGGCTGCGAGATCACGTGAGGCGGGCCACCACGCACCGTCGACGAACCCGGTGGTGGCGGAATCCGGCTTCAGGCTCAGCCGATCGGTGGTGGGACTGGTCGGTAACGTGCTGGACGCCGACGACATGTCAGGCTCCGGTCTTCGAACGGACGCCGCTCGACCTGGGATTTCGACGAGGACGATCTGAGCTTTGCCGCTCAGATGCAACATGCACCCGACGTAGTCCACTCTACACCCCGGACGCGCCAAGATCCGCAGGCAGCCCACGCGGGTTTCTCCGTCGCCGCCCGGGGACGCAGTCGCGACGGCGCCTGCCTCCCGCACCGTCGTCGGGACGGGCGCTCGCGGACGGCTAGTGCGGATGCGCTCCTCGACGCCTGCCGTTCGGCGCATACGACTCGCGTATTCAGACGTACGGCGCGAATTCCCTGCTCGGCGAGGTATCAGAGCTCGGCGTCTCAGCCACTTCACTACCTCTCCCAGAGAGGGATTCGAATGGTTGATGACATCAATATCTCGATCTCCACGCTCGTGACGGCAGCCGCCGGCGGCGATCAGGCGGCCTGGAACGACATCGTCGGTCGGTACAGCCCGCTGCTGGTTGCTGTGCTGCGGCAGTGCCGGCTCTCCTCGGCCGACACGGAGGACGTCGCCCAGACCGTGTGGCTGCGGTTGGTGGAGCACCTCGAGACGCTCCGCCAGGCGAAGGCGTTGCCCAGCTGGATCGTCACCACCGCGCGACGGGAGGCCTGGCGCCAGGCGGCGGCAGGCCGTCGGGTGCTGGCGCGCGATCCTGGGACCGGCGAGTGGGCGCGGCTCGCGGCCGACGTCGATGCCCCCGAGGACACCGTACTGGTCGCCGAGCGGCAACAGGCCTTGCTCAGCGGCCTCGCCGAGCTCGGCGGCCGCGACCGCGAGCTGTTGCTGCTCTTCCTGGAGGACCCGCCACCGAGCTACGCCGCGATCAGCAGGCGCACCGGGATCCCGATCGGCGGGATCGGCCCGACGCGGGCCCGGGCCTTGGCCAAGCTGCGCCGCACCACTGCCATGCAAAATTTCCGAGCGAGCGAGACGGACCGGCCGGAAACCACGACCGGGGCGATGAGGTGAGCGGCGTGCCACAGCACCGATGGGACGACGACGAGAAGCTGCTCGCCGATCTCGCCGACGCGTTGCGTCCGGTCACCCCGCTGGCGAACCGCGTCGCCGAGCAGGCCGGCGGCGCACTGGCCTGGCGCACGGTCGACGCCGACCTACAGCTGGCCACCTTGAGCTTCGACTCCGCCACCGAACCCGTGGGCAGCAGCCGCGACGCGAACGGCGGGAATCGGGTGCTGGTGTTCCACTGTTCGCCGTTGTCGGTGGAGGTGGAGCTGCAAGGCGACCGGCTGCTCGGCCAGTTGGTGCCGGGCAGCAGTGGTGAGGTGACCCTGGAGGCCGCCGACGGCACCCAGGTGCGTGCGCGGGCCGACGAGATGGGCTTCTTCCTGGTCGCCGCGATGCCGTCGGGTGCGATCCGGCTGCAGTGTGAGACCGCGACCGCGAAGCTGGTGACCGCCTGGTTCCAGCCGTGACAGGTTCACGTCCCCAGCGCGATGAACGCGTCGGCGGCCGCGCGTGCCCACGTGGTCGCACCGGCTGCGCGGCGGGCCTGGGGCAGGGCCTCGGCCAGGGACGCACCGGCTCTCAGCAACTCGTGCAGGGCGAGCATGAGCGGGACGGTGGCCGGATCATCGACCGGGACGACGCTGGCGACCACGCCCACGGATCCGAGCGCGAGCAGCGCGCTGACCAGGCCGATCAGCTCGTCGGCCCCGGACGGCACGCCCACGGCGCTGCTGCAGCTGGAGAGCACCACCCGGTGCGGCGCGCGGTCCAGCCGTTCCAGGTCGTAGACGGTCAGCGGTCCGTCGTCGAGCTGCAACGCCGAGAAGAACGGGCTGTCGGATCGGAAGGTGCCGTGCGCGGCGATGTGGGCCAGCCAAGCGCCGTCGAGCGCGGCCATCACGCGCTCGGTGCACGCGTCGCTTCCGGTGAGCACATCGGCCTCGGGGTACTGCATCGCGAGCCGGCGCACCTCGTCGGAGCCGGTGGACAGATTCGGTCCGCCGATCAGGACCACCCGCCGATCCGCGGGCGCGGTGGTCTGACGGGCCCGCAACCAGGTCGCGGCCGACGGCGCCACCGAGATCGGGCGATTGCGCAAGGAGGGCAGCAGGTTCCACGGCACCGAGTGCAGCCTGCTGGTGGGGACCACCACCACGGAGTCTCCGGTGAGCAGGTCGGGCACCCCGCCCAGCAGATCGGCTTCCAGCCGGGCGCCGACCAGGTCGAGATCGGGCCCGCTGACGGAGGTCGCGCGGTTACCGGCGCGACGCAGCGTGAACAGGGCACGGGCGAGCGCACGATCGGCGGTGGCCGTTGGGCCGATCATGCACAGCCGCAGCCTGCCCCCGCTGGCGACGACCGCGTGCAACTGCCCGTCGACGTCAACCAGCTCGACGAGGTCGTTGTTTCCGAGCTGGGCCAGCAGCGTCGCGGGGTCGAAGGGCTCGGCCTCGTCGATCGCGGTGCCCGGTGTCTCCAGCACCTGCTCGCGCACCGAAGCCTCGCGGAGACGGCGTTCCCGGTGCAACGCGGCCACCGCGACATCCGGCAGATCCTCGGTCTCGAGGCGGCGTACCACGCTGCGCAGCGCGGTCAGGCGGGCCACCAGCGCGCTGTCGCGGCCGGGGCGCACCGGAGGAACCGCGAGGAGGCTTGCCCGGCTGCGTTCCCCCCAGCGCAACACCAGCAGCGGGTCGGACCGGCGCACCGCATGGCGCAGCGCCATCCGCAGCAGCTCGGCTCGCTGCGCGGTGGCCAGCACCCGCAGCTCGGTGGAGCCCACGGTGTCGAGGCGGAGCTCCAGGGCGCGCAGCCCGCGATCGCAGACGGCCAGCATGGCCCGCCAGTGACCGTCCTCGGCGCAGATCATCGCCCGCGCCAGCCAGCCGGCTGCGGAGGGGCGGCCGGTCGCAGGTCGGGTCCTTGCCGCGGCGCTGAGGTGCGCACGAGCCTCGTCGGTGTGGCCGCGGTGCAGCGCCAGCCGGCCGGCCAGCAGCCGGGCATCGGCTGCCCGTGCCGGACTCAGCTCGTCCAGGTCGACAGACACCCGCCGAGCCCGCTGGAGAAGGGGGGCGGAGCGGTCGCCTCCGGTCATCCGGCACTGCACGAGCAGCAGCTCAGCGCGGGCGGCCCACAGCCGTCGCTTCTGCCTGCGGAACAAGGCCAGCGCATCTCGGCTGCGGCGCTCGGCGACGTCGAGCGCCTCGCAGGCGTAGGCGGCAAGTGCCGCCGAGATCAGCAGCTCGGCGCGCCGGGTGGCGGATCCGCGCATCGCCTCGATCCGCCGCACCGCCATGTCGGCCTCGGCGAGGGCCTCGCGGACGAGGCCTGCCGCAACCAGCACCTCGCACCGGTTGGCGTGCAGCTCCGGGTCGAAGACGTCGAGTGCGTCCATCCGGCGCATCGCGTCGGCGTAGCAGGCGAGCGCCGTCGGCAGGTCGCCGCGCGCGAACGCAGCCGCGCCCCGTTCCTGGCGTACGATCGCCAGCTCCATGAGCTGGCCGGTGTGGGCGTAGAGGGCCTCGCAGCGGGTGTAGTCGGCGTCGGCGAGATCGATGGACCCCATCCCGAGATGGGCCATGGCCCGGTGGTTGTAAGCCCTGGCGAGCCAGACCAGCTCCGTGCTGTCGCGCAGCAGGAGCACCGCCCTGTGCGCGTCACGCAGGACGTCGGAATTGCGGCCCAGGAGCCACAGCACCTGCGCGCGCCGCACGAGGTGTCGGGCCGCGGGGATCCCGTGGCTCTGCTCGACGACGGAGTCGAGCATCGCCAGGCCGCGGCGCGGCTGGCCCGCCATCGCCAACGCGATGCCGAGGCTGGCACGCACGTCGGCCTCCCGCTCGGCATCGCAGGCCAACCGGGCGAACCGGATCGCCGATCGCAGCTCGGCGATCGACTGGTCGATGTCGCCGAACTCCCGCAGCACGATCCCCGCAGCCTGGTGGGCGATCGACGCCTCGCGAGCAGGCGGCGCATCGGCCAGCAGGTGACGCGCGGCGGCCAACGCGTCGCCCGGCCGAGCCAACGCGAGCGCCAGCAGCGTGTCCGCAGCTTCCCCCTGCGCTGGTCCGACTGGCGTCACGGACACGCGACGGATGGTAACCGGGCCACCCGGTGACGTCGACCGAGTTGAGCAACTGGAGGACGAGATGATCGACCCGCGGATCCAGCAGGAATACGCCCAGTTGACGGCGGCCCGGCCTGAGATCCGGGCGTATCCGGCCGACTGGGAAGCGCGGGAGCAGGACTACGCCTACATCTACAAGGAGGGCGTCGTCCTGCTGCAAGCCGCCGACCTGCCCGCGGTGCAAGCCTTCGTGGCGCGACGGCTGGACCTGGCACCGCTCGACCCGGACAACGAGGAGGACCAGGTCAGCATCACACGCCTCCTCGGCCACGACCCAGACCACCCGGAAAGTCGCAACGACGTTCCAGACGGCAAGTTCTACGTGGAACACCTGCCCCTCGGGGTCACCAGGCTGTGGTACCGGAGTCTGCGGCCGGACGACGGTCGGCCGACCGCGCCCGAGCTGGTGGCGTTCATCGAGCAGCGCATCGGCACCGGGCTGGTTGCGCCGGAGTACGCCTTCCACGCGGCAGGCCGTGGCTGTTCAGCCAAAGAGCCCAGTGAGGTGCCGCCTGCGACGTTCGACCCGTTCCCGCCGCCCCGCCGCCCCGCGCGTCCCGGGTTCGACGGCGACGGCGTGCGCGTCAGCATCATCGACACGGGCTTCCTCCCGGAGGCGGCGCAGCAGCACGGGTGGTTGACCGGGGTCACCGGCGACGCCGAGGTGAACACCTACGTCGACGTCGGCGGCGTTCAGCAGATCGCCTACGACATGGGCCACGGCACGTTCGTGGCCGGGGTGCTCCGCTCGATCGCGCCGAAGGCGACCGTACGCGTGGAGGCGGGCCTGGCGGCCGGGGCCGTCGGCTTCGACTCCGAACTGCAGGCCAAGTTGCTGGCCGCCCTCGAGTACGGCCCCGACCTGATCGTGTGCAGCTTCGTCACCGCCGTCGACCTCACCACACCGCCCCCTGCGCTGACCGCGTTGTTCGACCAGATCGCCCGCTTCCACAAGGGCGTCACCGTCTTCGCACCGGCCGGCAACGACGGCCTGACCAAGGCCATGTGGCCTGCCGCTCTCCCGTCGGTTGTGGCGGTCGGGTCGCTGTCGACGAATTGGGGGGAGCGAGCTGTCTATTCCAACCACGGCAGCGGGGTGAACCTGTTCGCCCCCGGTGAGGACCTGGTCAACGCGTTCGCCACCGGCGACTACACCTGCAAGGTCAGTCCGTTCGTCGGCGACCGGCGCACCTTCACCGGGATGGCCCGGTGGAGCGGCACCTCGTTCGCCACTCCGCTGGTAGCCGGCCTGGTCGCGGCGCGGATGTCGGCGACCGGGGAGACGAGCAGGCAGGCCACCGACGCGATGCTGGCGCTGGCCCGTTCGCAGGCCGTGCCGGGTGTCGGTTCGGTCCTGTATCCCGACCAGGCCGACGTCGGGCTGTAGCGGCGGCCCGCGCCTCGGCGATGACCACGACGTCAAGCCCGTCGGCCCACGTAACGACCGCCGACGCAGGCGCGAGCGAACGCACATGGGCATCGTCCTCGACGCACTGGCCCACGTGGCTGCGGGCGTCGGCAACGTCATCGGGACCGCGATCCGCCTCGGACACGGTGAGGTCAGCCGCCGCGTCGAGCTGAGGCCGACGGTGCGGACCGCGGCACCGGTGCGCGGGATCCCGACCGCCGGCCTGCGGAGGTAGCACGGCCCTACCCGACCGTCGCCGCGCTTGTGGCCGGGCGCCCGCACCGGCGGCACCGGTCGGGCACGAGCTCACCGCCGACTGGCCGCGCGACCGCTCGCAGGTCGACATCGAGCACCCCACCGGCCACCTGCTGGTCGACGTCGTCGTGGACGCCGACGCGACGTGGACAGCATCCTGTTCGGCTCGGAGATGGTCGGGGCCGTGTGCGGCATGGGAATTCCGCCCGAATCACAATGCGCTATAGCCAACCGGATACGTAAGCCTTACCACGGGGATCGTAGTGCTCCGGTAGGTGTCAAAGTACCGGTTCGGGCCGGGTACGAAGACGCCGATCACGCGCTCCTGGACACCCATAGTCAATGGCAACGGCACGCGGAAGTGCCGAGATATGACGATCAGGAGCAATTTGCCATGACGACTGTCGAGATCATCAGGAACGTGTTCCGGAGCGGGTTCGACCTGCGCAACCTGGACTGGACGCCGTGGGTCGAGCCCGGTCGCATCGGTGTCGACCACTACACGCTGTGGGCGCCCGACGGTGACCAGGAGGACTCCGTCGGCCTGCTGCTGCGGTTCCCGCCCGGCGCGCACGGGGACTTCCACGAGCACCTGGGCTTCGAGCTGATGTTGGTGCTCGAAGGCACGCTGGAGCACAGCGACGGCGACGCGTTCCAGCGTGGCGACCTCGTGGTGGAAGCCCCCGGCACCCGCCACCAGATGTCGAGCAGCACCGGCTGCACGGTGCTCGCGATCCGGACCCGCCCGGCCGCGAACCGCGACCCGCTACCGGGCGAGATCGCCCCGGGTCGTCCGTCTGCCCAGCCGACCCCCGCGGCCTGAGCGACGGCGGTCGCCTACCCGACCGCCGAGCCCGCCGCCCGGCCACCACCGATGCCTGGAGATCCCGTTGTACGCGCTCACGCCGCCCGCCGTCTCGACGGCTGACGACACCCTGCCCAGCACCGACCCCACGACCGCCGACCTGACCGCCGCCGACGGCGGGCCCGCTCGCCACCGCATTCTGCTGTCCACCACCTCCTCCGACTCCCACACCTGGAACCTGATGTTCCTGCAGCTGTTGCTGGAGGAGAACGGCCACGAGGTGGTGAACCTCGGCCCGTGCGTCCCGGATGCGCTGCTGGTCGAGGCGGCCCGCGACTGCCGTCCCAGCGCGATCGTGATCAGCACCGTGAACGGGCACGGCCGGATCGACGGCACCCGGCTCGCCGGTGCCGTCCGCCAGGACCCGGAGATCGCGCAGTTGCCGATGGTGATCGGTGGGAAGCTGGGGATCGAGGGGCCGAGCAGCGACGACGAGGTCTCCCGCCTGCTCGAGGCCGGGTTCGACGCCGTGTTCATCGGCGACGTGAGCCCGGACGAGCTGCCTGCCGCGCTCAGCCGCATGCTGCCCGCCCCTCGACCGCTGCCCGCGCGGCGGCCGGAGCTGAACGGGGCAGGTCATGTCCGCTGACCTCGGGCGCTACGTGGGCGTGCACGGCGCCGCATCCCGGCTGGTCGTCCAGCCGCGCATGGGCATGGCGGACCCGGAGGCGATGGCCGCCGGGATCGCCGCGGTGGCCGGGCTGGACTGCCCGACCGTCGCCACCGTCACCATCGACAGCTACACCCGCGTCGGCGACCACGCCGCGGCGGCCGCGGCGCTCCGCTCGGGCGCGCCGCTGAACGGGTTCCCGATCGTCGCCCACGGCCCGCACCAGACGGCGCTCGTGGCCGCCGCGGCTGGCCCCGACGTCCCGGTCCAGGTCCGGCACGGGTCGGCCGACCCGGGCGCGATCCTCGCCGCGGCGGCCGAGGCGGGCCTGAGCGCGAGCGAGGGCGGCCCCGTGTCGTACTGCCTGCCCTACGGCCGCACGCCGCTGGTCGAGGCGGTGAGCCGCTGGGCGGACGCCACCGCGCTGTTCGGCGAGCGGGTGGCCGAGCGCGGCGGGCGCGCCCACCTGGAGACGTTCGGCGGCTGCCTGCTCGGGCAGCTGTGCCCACCGTCCCTGCTGATCGCCACCAGCGTGCTGGAGGCGATGTTCTTCGCGCAGCACGGCCTGCGGAGCGTCTCGCTGAGCTACGCGCAGCAGACCCACCCGGTGCAGGACATCGAGGCGCTCGCCGCGCTGGACCGGTTGGCGACCGAGCTGCTGCCCGACGACGTGGATCGGCACATCGTGCTCTACACGTACATGGGCGTGTTCCCGCGCAGGGTCGAGGGCGCGCGGTCGCTGCTGGCCGACAGCGCCCGGATCGCGGTACTGGGCGGCGCTCAGCGGCTCATCGTGAAGACCGAGACCGAGGCGCACCGCATCCCGACCGTGGCCGAGAACCTGACGGCGCTCACCGCCGCCGCCGACTGGGCGGCGCACGCCCGACGCGACTCCGACCTGCCGGACCGGGACGCGGTTGACTACTCGGCGGTCCTCGACGAGGCCCGCAACCTCGTGCACGCCGTGCTGGGGCTCTCCTCCGACGTGGGCCACGCGCTGGTGCGGGCGTTCGCGTCCGGCACGCTGGACGTCCCGTACTGCCTGCACGCCGACAACGCGGGACTGACGCGCGGCGCGATCGACGCCGAGGGTCGGCTGTACTGGGCGCAGGCGGGCCGGATGCCGGTGCGGATCCCCGCGGGCCACCGCCCGACGGCGGTGAGCTCGACCGGGCTCCTGCGGATGCTCAACCACACCGCCGACCGCCACGACCGCGCCGCACTCACGCCGTCGGACGGGGTCGCGGACCTCGAACGCGCTCGCGCGGCCCGTGGGCGCCTGGGGAATGAGCCCGTCCGGATCGCGGTGGTGGGCTCCGGCCCGCGGGGGCTGTCGGTCCTGGAGCGCCTCGTCGCGCGGACGGTCCAGGCGCCCGACGCCTTCGCCGCCGAGGTCTGGCTGATCGACGACGTCGAGGTCGGCTGCGGCCGGATCTGGCGCACCGACCAGTCGCCGTGGTTCTTGATGAACACCGCCGCCAGCGAGGTCACGATGTTCTCCGGTCCCCCGGACGACGGCCCGGCCCGGGCAGGCGCGGGCCCGTCGCTGGGCCAGTGGTGGGTCGACGCCGACCCGCAGAACGCCGACCCGGAGGGTTACGCCCCGCGCGCGGTCTACGGCCGCTACCTGCGCTTCGTCCTGGAGGCACTGGAGCGCACCGCGCCCGACCGCGTCCAGGTCCACCGGGTCCTCGGCCGCGTCGTGGACGTCGTGAACACCGGCGCCAGGCGTCGGTCGGCGGCGGTGTCGGTGCGGCTGGAGGACGGGCGGCACCTGAAGGTCGACCGGGCCGTGCTGACCACCGGTCACCAGATCTGCGAGCCGCCCGTGGAGCAACGCAGGCTGGAGGCGTTCGCCGCGCGGCGCCTCCAGGCGCAGTACATCCGCGGCGACAGCAGCGCCGACCTGCCGCTGGACGCCATCCCGGCGGGCGTCTCGGTCGGTGTGATCGGGCTCGGCCTGTCGTTCTACGACGTCATGGCGCAGCTCACCCAGGGCCGCGGCGGCCGGTTCGTGGACGACGGGAACGGTCGCCTGCGCTACGTCCCCAGCGGGCGTGAGCCGCTGCTGGTGGCGGGCTCGCGCGGGGGCCTGCCGTTGCCCGCCCGCGGGCGCAACCAGAAGCGCCCCGACCACACCTACCTGCCGCGCATCCTCACCGTCGCGCGGATCCGGCAGCGCCGCGCCCGCGGCCCGCTGGACTTCCGCACGGGCGTGCTGCCGTTCCTGCTGGCCGAGATCGACCTCGTGTACTGCGAGACCACGGCACGGCTGCGCGGCGTCGACGTCCACATCGACCTGCCCGACCTCGTGAGCGACGTCGACCGGCTCGGGCCGCGCCGGGCGCTCGCCCGGGTGCGGGAGCGGCTCGGCCTGACCGACCTGCCCGCCCTGGACCTGGAGGCGCTCGCCCGTCCCGTCGTGGACCGGGAGTTCGCCTCGCAGCAGGAGTACCACGACGCCGTCCGCGCCTGGATCGACGACGACCTGGCGGCCGCCGAGCAGGGCAACGTCGACGGGCCGCTCAAGGCCGCGCTCGACGTGATCCGGGACGTCCGCGGGGTGCTGCGGGAGGCGGTCGACTTCGGTGGGCTGTCGGCCGAGTCGCACGAGGACTTCCAGGGCTGGTTCGGGCCGCTCGCCTCGTTCCTGTCCGCCGGGCCGCCGATGATCCGCCTGGCCCAGACCCGCGCGCTGCTGGACGCGGGCGTCCTGGTGTTGGCGGGCCCGGACACCCGGTTCGAGACGGGGCCCGACGGCTTCGTCGTCCGATCGCCCCAGGTAGCGGGCTCGACCCGCACGGTGCAGGTGCTGCTGGACGCGCGGATGCCGGTGCCGGACCTGGACCGCGACACCTCCGAGCTGAGCAGGCAGCTGCGCGCCCGCGGCGTGCTGACCACCTGGACCAACACGTCGGGCCCGCGGCCCGCCCGGACCGGCGGGGTCTCCGTGACGCGCGCTCCGTTCCACCCCGTCGGGGAGAACGGCATCGACCGGGCGCTGCACGTGCTCGGGATCCCCACCGAACACACCCGCTGGTTCACCCAGGTCGGGAGCGGCAGGCCGCAGGTCTGGACCGGCTTCACGGCCGACGCCGACGCGATCGCCGCCGACCTCCTGGCCGGACCGCGGATCGCCCAAGACACAGACCTGGAACTGGAGGAGTCGGCATGAACGGCGAGGGGTACTGGCGGTATCGCCGGACCGAGGCGCACCAGCGGTTCCGGGAGGCCCGCGACCTCCTGCTCAAGCTGCGCACCGATCCCGACCGGGCGGCGGCGGAGTTCCGCTGGCCGCGGTCGGAGCACTTCAACTGGGCGCTCGAGTGGTTCGACGTGATCGCGGCCGACAACACCGCGACGGCGCTGGAGTTGTTGCCCGGCAACGGGCAGCGGCCGGTCCGGATGACCTTCCAGGAGCTGTCCGCCCGATCCGACACGGTGGCGTGCTGGCTGCGTGACCACGGCGTGCACCGGGGGCACCGCGTCCTGGTGGTGCTGGACGCCCGGCCGGAGCTGTGGGAGACCCTGCTGGCCTGCCTCAAGCTCGGCGCGGCGGTGATCCCCTGCCACGTCGGGCTCACCGCGCGCGAGCTGTCGGACCGGGTGCTCCGCAGCGGGGCCCGGCACGTGGTGTGCCTGGCCGAGCAGGCCGACGACAGCGGCGTCCAGGTCGACGGGGTGCGGGTCGCGGTGGGGAGTGCTCCCCGGCCGGGCTGGCACGCGTTCCCCGGCCCGGAGCACCCGGCACGGCCGTTCGCGCCGACCGGCCCGACGCCGTCGGACGCGGTGGCGTTCTGCTACTTCACCTCCGGCACGACCTCCGCGCCGAAGCTGGTCGCGCACTCCCACCAGAGCTACCCGGTCGGCCACCTGTCCAGCATGTACTGGAACGGCCTCGTGCCCGGCGACCGGCACCTCAACGTCTCGTCGCCCGGCTGGGCCAAGCACTCCTGGAGCAGCCTGTTCGTGCCGTGG
>Ga0207678_10004699_pt1 | contig 12252 bp, 15 predicted proteins | sample KBSC63metaG_FD_184319 | JGI IMG/M metagenome (GOLD analysis project Ga0207678, IMG submission 184319) | Corn rhizosphere microbial communities from Kellogg Biological Station, Michigan, USA - KBS C6-3 metaG (SPAdes) (version 2) | ecosystem: Host-associated > Plants > Roots > Rhizosphere > Soil ... | reverse complement strand
GTGGATCGTCCCGATTCCCGGCACGACGAAGCTGCACCGCCTCGAAGAGAATCTCGGAGCGGTTGATATCCAACTCTCCGTAGACGACCTCTGCGACATCGACTCCGCTGTTTCCAAGATCGAGATTCAAGGATTGCGATTGCCAGAGGCTGTCTTAAAGATGTCGGAACGGTAAGTCCTGATAAACGCGCATGCCGTCATCTGGAGGATGGCCTACAACCTAAATCGCATCACGAATGTGTTTGGGACAGCCACACTGACAAAGGCGCTCCTTCGCGCCTGAGAGAACGGCCCCATGATTTGTGAATTTGCCAGGTGTGAGTTTCGGTCAGCTAAATCGCCAACCTTTTTCTTGACCATTCGCTGGAGGAGTTTCGTAAAGACCTCTTTTGCCGCCGCAGTGAAGAGACCCCTGGATTCCATCCTCATAACCAACACATAATAAGCAACATAGACCCATCGAGCAAGCACAAACCCTTGACTGCGCTGCTATAATAGACATACAGATCTTCACCGATAGCCCCAGCCCACCGGCCGGGGCTATCGAAGTTTGAGGGTATACCCAGGTCCGGACTTATGTCTTTTATTTGGAAGACTTTAGGACTGAAAGTAGGGGGAGGGGGGATACCCGCGGCAACGCAGGCGGCATGACGCTTCGGAGTAAACGCTGGTTACCTTCGTAAGCTGATGCAAATCCTTGTAGCTTAGTCACTTTCGCCCGAGTATGCTGGCTCCAGACTTTACGGTGACTGATGATCGTACGGCGAAATGAAACAGAGGCTGCTACGCTAAGGGCCCTTTGGACACGTGAATTACTGGACTCCCAGCCTGAAGTTGAATGTGAAGATCTTGTACAGCTGGCGTCTGTGATCTGTGGTACTCCCTTGGCCTTGGTTACACTTCTCGATGAGAGGAGCCAGTGGTTTCGCGCCTCCGAGGCGCTCAAGCTACGGGACACTCCGCGGGAGGTGGCTTTCTGCGCCCACACCGTCCGCCAGCCCGGACTGTTCCTCGTCAAAGACTCCCTGATGGATCCCCGCTTCGGCTCGAACCCCCTCGTCACGGTCGAGCCCGCCCTGCGCTTCTACGCCGGCGTCCTGCTGGAAACCTCCGACGGCCACCCCCTGGGCACCCTCTCCGTCATCGACACCGTCCCCCGCATCCTCACCGCGGAGCAGGAACTAACCCTCAAGGTACTGGGGCGGCAGGCCGGGGCCCGCCTCGAAATGATGATGCAGCGAAAAGCCCTCGACCAGGCCCTCGCCGAAAAAGAACGCGCCCAGGCCGGCCTTCACGCCAGTGAAGAGTTGTTTCGCGCCTTCATGAATGCGAGTCCGTTCCTCAGCTACATCAAGGACGCCGCCGGACGCCTGCTCTTCTACAACAAGCGCTTCGCCCAGCGATTTGGCGTCAGCGAATACGCCTGGCTTGGCCGAACCGACGAGCAGCTCTGGTCCCGCAAGCTGACCCACTCGGTGCGATCCCATGATCTCGAAGTCATGGCAGGCGGCCGAATGGTCGAGACCGAGGAGCACATCCGCAACGTCGACGGCACCATCAGCTCCCTCCGTTCCTACAAGTTCCCCTGCCACGACTCGGCCGGAAACATGCTTCTCGCCGGGGTCGCCGTGGACGTCTCCGAAGAGGTGGCGCACAAAGCCGAGCTGGAGCGATACCATCACGAACTGGAGGAGGCCAACGACCAGTTGCGACGCTTGGCCGTCACCGACGAGCTGACCGGCCTCCGCAACCGGAGAGCCTTCGAGGAGCGACTCGTCATGGAGTTCTCCATGGCCCGCCGCCGCAAGCGCGAGCTCTCCGTCCTGCTCTTCGACGTGGACGACTTCAAGATGATCAACGACCGCTGGGGTCATGCCGCGGGCGATGAGGTGCTCCGTCGCCTGGGACTGATCCTGCGCACTACCGTGCGCCTGCCGGACCTGCCGGCACGCTATGGAGGCGAAGAGTTCGTCGTGCTGCTGCCGGAGAGCGGTGAAGAGAGTGCCATGGGGTTGGCGCGGCGCGTCATGCACCGGGTGGCGACGGAAGATTGGGAGAACGAGCCAGTCACCATCAGCATTGGCATGGCTGCCATGAATGAATCGCTGGAAAACGGCTTCCAACTCGTAGAGTTGGCCGACGATGCCCTTTATGCGGCCAAACGCGCGGGTAAGAACCGCGTCATGGTACACACTGGATAGAAAAAGACGCACCCAGATGCGGTGCGCCTTTTTGATGTGGATCGTCCGGGCCTAGGGCTCAGCGTTGGGATCTGGAGCCTCACCCGGACTCTGCTCTTCCATCTGCTTGGCCAGTTCTTCGCGCTTCTTGGTACGAGCGTCGGCGCGCTTCTTGGCCTTCTCGTTGAGCTCATGCTCTGCTCCGAGAAGTTCGATGAAGGCCATCTCGGCGGCATCACCCTTGCGAGCTCCGCTCCGCGTAATGCGAAGGTAGCCGCCGTTGCGATCTCCGTAGCGAGGTGCCACGATAGCGAAGAGACGGTCGACCGACTCAGGCGTCATCAGGTACGCAGCGGCCTGACGGCGTGCATGCACGGTGCCGCGTTTGCCGAGGGTAATCATCTTCTCGATCAGAGGACGCGTCGCCTTGCATTTGGTGATCGTGGTCTCGACCCGGTCCATCAGGATGACGGAGGTGACGAGGTTGCGCAGCATGGCGCGACGGTGGCTGGTGTTGCGGCCTAACTTGAAGCCTGCATTACGGTGACGCATTTTTGATCTCCTTCGACTCGGCTCTGGCCGTAAGTCGGTATTGCCTGAAATATGCGCGAAGCCCTGAGGCTCCGTGCGGGTGAATCGTGCCTCGCGGCTCAGAGGCTTACAGCTGCACTGCTTGCGCGGTGCTTTCAAACAGGATTCCGGCGGCGGAGAGACTCTGCCGCCGCCGGCGCTGGTTAGAAGTTCTCCGGCTCGTTAGCGAGGTCGAGATCGTCGTCCTCATCCTCGTCGTCGTCATCCTCATCGAAGTTGCCGAAGCTGGCGGCGAGCGTGGCTGCGGGCAGCACGGAGGTTGGGCCGGGCTGCGGGTTGCCGTTCTCGTCGATCTTCATGCCGAGAGAGAGGCCCATCTGCGCGAGAATCTCCTTGATCTCGTTCAGCGACTTGCGGCCAAAGTTCTTGGTCTTCAACATCTCGGCTTCAGTCTTCTGAATGAGTTCGCCGATGGTGGCGATGTTAGCGTTCTTCAAGCAGTTATAGCTGCGAACGGAGAGTTCAAGCTCTTCGACAGAGCGATTGAGATTCTCGTTGTGCAGCGCCGGCCCATCGTGACCGCCATCGTGGCCCGCTTCCATCTCCTCTTCAAAGTTGATGAAGATGGTCATGTGGTCTTTGAGCAGCTTGGCAGAGAGTCCCAGCGCATCGGCAGGGAGCACAGTGCCGTTGGTCCAGATCTCGATTGTGAGCTTGTCGAAGTCGGTGATCTGGCCGAGACGTGCTGCCTCGACGAGGTAGTTGACCTTGCGCACAGGAGAGTGCACAGAGTCGACAGGAATGAAGCCGATCCCAAGATCGCCATCGAAATTCTTGTCGGCGGAGATATAGCCGCGGCCGCGCTTGAGACGCATCTCCATATCGATCTTGCCGCCTTCAGAGACGGTGCAGATGTAAACATTCTTGTCGAGAATCTCGACGTCACCATCGGCTTCGATCATGCCGGAGGTGATGACACCAGCCTGGTCAGCGCGGAGATAGAGCGCCTTCGGACCTTCGCCGTTGAGCTTGAACGGAATCTGCTTGAGGTTCAGGATAATGTCGGTTGCATCTTCGACAACGCCGGTGATCGACTGGAACTCGTGCAGCACGCCTTCGATGCGGACGGCTGTGACTGCCGCGCCTTCAATGGAGGACAGCAGCGTGCGGCGCAGAGCGTTGCCGATGGTCGTGCCGAAGCCGCGCTCAAAGGGCTGCGCGGAGAACTTGCCGTACTTGTCGGTAAGTGTTTCGTTGTCGACTGCAAGACGCTTGGGCTTTTGAAAACCTCTCCAAAGCATGTGTATTTCTCCTTGTCCGACTCACTCGCGATGCATTCTGCGAGATGGTGGGGTGGTGCGGTTGCGGTTAGGTTGTGGTAAAGCGAGCTTCCAGCTCTTAGCCGCTAGCTTTTAGCCAGAAGCTAAGAGCTAGCAGCTAAAAGCTGTCGCTTACTTGCTATAAAGTTCGACGATGAGCTGCTCGTTGACAGGCAGGTTGACGTCTTCGCGCTTCGGCAGCGAGAGGACCTTGCCGGAGAGAGTATCGCGATTGATATCGAGCCAGGGAACAGCGCGCTGGCCGCTGGCAAAGTTCTTGGCCTCTTCCAGAATGACAAGAGCCTTCGAGCCTTCGCGGATCGCGATCTCGTCGCCAACCTTGCACTGGAAGGATGGGATGTTCACCTTGCGGCCGTTGACCTGAAGATGTCCGTGGCGAACAACCTGGCGGGCCTGGCGGCGGCTCATCGCGAAACCGAGCCGGTAGGCCACGTTGTCAAGACGAGTCTCAAGCTGCTGGAGCAGGAGTTCGCCGGTGACGCCGGTCTTGTTCGATGCCTTCTGGTAGTAAGCGCGGAACTGGGTCTCAAGCGTGAAGTAGATGCGCTTCGCCTTCTGCTTCTCACGAAGCTGGAGGCCGTAGCCGACAACCTTCTTCACCTTGCGCGACTGGCCATGCTGGCCGGGAGGAAAGTTGCGCTTCTCGATGGGGCATTTTTCAGAGAAGCACTTGGCTCCCTTGAGAAAAAGTTTTGTTCCGTCGCGGCGGCAGAGGCGGCAGACGGCTCCTGTATAACGTGCCATTTTTACTACTCCTGACTTCGGGTGACGATCGGTTTACGCGTCGGCTGACGCTTCTGGTCCCGATCCTGTTGCGGTTACAGACTTCGCCTCCAGCGAGACCACCGCTGGAGGCGAAGTCGAAAGAGAAAGCGTCAGACGCGACGGCGCTTGGGTGGGCGGCAGCCGTTGTGCGGCATCGGCGTAACGTCGCGGATGCTGCGAACCTCGATGCCCGTGGTGGCGAGGGCGCGGATCGCGGACTCGCGGCCGGAGCCGGGACCGGAGACGCGCACATCGACCGAACGGACACCGTGGTCGCGGGCTGCGTTGGCTGCACCGACGGCGGCCTGCTGCGCGGCAAACGGAGTTCCCTTGCGGGAGCCGCGGAAGCCGAGCGAACCGGACGATTTCCAGCTCAGCGTGTTGCCCGTCTGGTCGGTGATGGTGACAATCGTGTTGTTGAACGAAGCCTGAATGAAGACGAGGCCGAATGGAACGTTCTTGCGCTCGCGCTTCTTGAACTTCTTATTCTTGCCAGTCTTCGCAGCGCCCTTGGTGTTCTGAGTCTTTGCCATTTATTTCGTCGCTTTCTTCTTACCGGCAACGGTTCCCTTGCGTGGGCCTTTGCGGGTGCGAGCGTTGGTGTGGGTGCGCTGGCCGCGGGTAGGCAAGCTGCGGCGATGGCGGAGGCCACGGTAGGACTGAATTTCAATCAGGCGCTTGATGTTGAGCGAGATGTCCTTGCGGAGATCGCCTTCGATCTGGCCCTCAGCCTCGATGACCTGACGGATGCGGTTCAGCGCGTCCTCATCGAGCGTTCCGAACTTCGCAAAGGGATCGACGTCCGCCTTCGCGAGGATCTTCGCGGCGCGGGAGTTGCCGATTCCAAAGATGTAAGTGAGACCGATGCGCGCCTGTTTGTTATTAGGGACATCGACTCCAGCAATACGTGCCATGGGGTTCCTTTTCGGTTGGGCTCTGCGGCGTGGCCACGGGAGCGGGGTGATTGGTTTGCGGTCGTGTCCGCAGGGTTCAACGCAAGCCTTGACATCGGCTAACTAGCCCTGCGGGGCCGGTACTGCTGGATCCTTGTAAGGCGTCGCTTGGCGAGGCCGGGGCAATTAGCCCTGGCGCTGCTTATGCTTGGCGTTCTCGCAGATGACACGCACCACACCACGGCGGTGAATGACCTTGCACTTGTCACAAATCTTCTTTACGGATGCTCGGACCTTCATTCAAACTCCCTGAAACAGCCGGTACTTTTAGCTTTTGGTCTAAGACCAGAAACGCACGGCACGGTTTTATATCGCTTTGGTTCCAACTGAAAGCTAAGAGCTAAAAGCTGGAGGCTTGCCGTCTACTTGTAACGGTAGACAATACGGCCACGGTTGAGATCGTACGGGCTGAGCTCAATCGCGACGCGGTCGCCGGGGAGGATGCGAATGAAGTTTTTGCGCATACGTCCGGAGACGTGTGCGAGGGCCTGATGCTTGTTTTCAAGCTCGACCTTGAACATCGCGTTTGGCAGGGTCTCAACAACCACCGCCATCACTTCAATTGCATCTTCCTTCGACAAACGATCTCCTTTGGAAAGTCGGGGCCTATAAGCCCCTTTACTTCCATCACTTCTTACCTGAGCTGAACCTGAATCACTCTCCTGCTTTCAGCCTGAGGAACCGTGGAGCGCACTTGCGCGCACAGTACCTTCTATAGTACCCCAAACCCACCCGGAACTCCTAGCGAGTCAGAACCTGGGGGCCATCTTTTGTGATGGCGACCGTATGCTCAAAATGAGCGCTGTAGCTCCCATCATTGGTGACAGCGGTCCAGCCATCCTTCAGCACATGGACTCCCGCCCCACCCGCGTTAATCATGGGCTCGATCGCCAGGACCATTCCAGCCTTGAGCCGGGGGCCCTTCCCTGCATCGCCAAAGTTAGGCACCTGGGGATCCTCATGCATGGCCCGGCCAATGCCATGGCCGACAAACTCACGCACCACCCCGAATCCCTCAGCTTCACAGATTCCCTGAACGGCGGCGGCAATATCGCCCAGACGCCCCCCCACCTGGCACTGCAGAATAGCCTTCTCCAGCGAAGCAAGCGTCACATCGAGCAGTTTCTGGGTCTGGGCGGTCACCTTGCCGATCGGGTAGGTTACGGCTGCGTCGGAGTAGTAGCCGTCGATGATCACTCCGCAATCAATCGAAACGATGTCGCCTTCCTTGAGGATGCGCTTCGCGTTGGGCATCCCATGAACCACCTCGTCGTTGACCGACGTGCAGAGTGCAGAGGGATACCCGTGGTACCCCTTGAAAGCCGGGAGAGCGCCAAGTTCAGCGATCTTGGCGATTGCCACGTTCTCCAAATCCATCGTCGAAGCGCCCGGAACGACGTGCGGAGCGATGGCATTGTGGACCTGGCGGAGGGCCTTGCCGGAGATCCGCATCTTCTCGATCTCCTGCGGCGTTTTGATCATGATAGCCATGGCTTGTATCGATTCTAGCGGCTAAGCGTCTGGGTGGACTGGCGCAGACGCTTCAGCGCATCTGTAATAGCGGCGGTAACTTGTTCGACCGGCTGATCGCCGTCAACCTCTTGAAAGCGGCTCTGCTGGTGATAGTGCTCGATCACAGGAGCGGTCTGAGCCTCAAAGGTCTTCATGCGCTCTCTAAAAACTTCTTCAGAATCATCTGGCCTCTGGACCAGCGAAGAGCCGTCTACATCGCAGATTCCCGGCACGGCGGGCGGGTTCGAATACACATTATAGATTCGTCCGGCAGCCGAGATACGTCGTCCTGTAATGCGGCGGAGCAGATGGTCATAGCTAACCACGATGCTGATCGCCACGACAGGCAGGGTCGTCTTGCTGACGTTCAGATGCGTATCCAGCCACTCGGCCTGATTCAGCGTGCGCGGAAATCCGTCGAGGATGTAGCCGCGCTGGGTATCGGGCTGAGCGAGGCGATCTGCAACCATCTCGTTGACAAGATCGTCGGAGACGAGCCGGCCCTGATCCATCAGAGACTTCGCCGCCTTGCCGAGCGGAGTGCCCTTGGAGATATTGCCGCGAAGAATGTCCCCGGTCGAGATCTGGGGGATGCCGAAGATCCCCATCAACGCCTTGGCCTGCGTCCCTTTGCCAACACCGGGAGCACCGAAAAGAAGGACCGGCCCGGGCAGGAAATCACTGTCTGCCGAGGCCGGTGAATGGGAAGCTGTACCTGTCGTCAACGTCGTAGTTCCCTACCAGCTCTTTCGGCCACGGATGCGGCCGCTCTTGGGAGAGAAGCCGTCGTAGTGGCGCATGATGAGTTGTGCTTCGACCTGCTGGACCGTGTCCATCGCTACGCCAACTACGATAAGAAGTGACGTGCCGCCGAAGTAGAAGTTGACGCCGAGGCCGTTCGTCACCCACGTAGGCAGATTGTCGAAGGCGCGCCCAATCAACCAGAGATGGTTGAAGTGAATACCGCTAATGAGCATCTGCGGTATCAGCGAGATGATGATGAGGTAAAGGCCGCCAACGAGTGTAAGCCGCGTGAGCACATCGTTGATGAAGTCAGCCGTGCGTTTGCCGGGTCGAATGCCAGGGATAAATCCGCCATACTTACGCATGTTGTCCGCAATGTCGTCCGGACGGAAAACAATCGAGATGTAGAAGTAGGCGAAGAAGACGATGGAAACGCAATAGAGCAGCTCGTACCATGGCTCGCCGGGACCCAGCGCACGGAACAGCGGTCCGAAGAGCGGCGAATCGTGCAGCGAGTACCCGAAGATCGTCGCATTCGCGAAGAGCAACGGAGCAGACAGAATCGAAGCCGCAAAGATGACCGGCATCACACCGCCTGAGTTGACCTTGAGCGGTAAATGCGTCGACTGGCCACCCATCATCTTGCGCCCGACAATACGCTTGGCGTACTGAACCGGAATGCGGCGCTCCGACTTCTCAACGAAGACGATGAAAGCCACGACAGCCACCATGCCAACGATGAGGAAGACAAGTGCAATGGGGGTGAAAGCTCCCCACGCATCGTCGCGTGCCTTGCTGTAGAGCTCGGATATACCCGCAGGCAGTCCAACGACGATGCCGGCAAAGATCAGCAGGCTCATGCCGTTGCCGATGCCGCGTTCCGTAATCTGCTCACCCAGCCACATAATGAAGGCTGTACCGGCGGTCAGAGTCAGGACGCAGAGAGCGATGAAGGAGTACTTCGGAATCGTGACCATCGGCGAGCCGGTGGTCGTGCTCGTCAGGGTCAGAGCAATCGCCAAAGACTGCACAATGCCCAGCAGGATGGTGACATACCGGGTCCACTGCGTGATCTTGCGGCGGCCGAGTTCCCCCTCCTTCTGGAGCTTTGCCAGCGGCTCATAGATCACCGTGAGCAACTGGAAGATGATCGACGCCGTGATGTACGGCATGATGCCGAGCGCGAAGACGGTGAGCTTGCGAAGGTTGCCGCCGGAGAACAGGTCGACCAGGCCGAGCGCGGAGCCGGAGTTCTGATTGAAGAACTGCGAAAGCATATCGGCGTTGATGCCGGGTGTGGGGATGTGCGATCCGAGGCGATAGACGGCCAGCATGGCGAGTGTAAAGAGCACACGCTTGCGAAGATCGGGGATGCGGAAGATGTTGGCGATTTTCTCGAACATCGGAGACAAATACCTCGGGTGAAACGTGATTCGGGTGAAACGTCAATGCGAGGGCGCCTGTGCCCTCGCCTGACCTGAATTCTAACTGACGCCTAGCCGATCAGGATGGCCTTGCCGCCGGCCTTCTCGATCGCTTCCTGGGCGGTCTTGGAGAACTTGTGCGCGTGAATCGTCACGGCAGCCTTGAGCTCTCCGTTGTTCAGCACCTTGATAAGACCGTTCTTCTTGCGCAGCAACCCAAGCGCGATGATCTTATCGAGCGTGAACTCGGTGACGTTCTCCGCAGCGGCGATCTCCGCCACGCGGTCGAGGCCAAGCACCTGGTACTCGACGCGGAAGATGTTGGTAAAGCCGCGCTTAGGCAGACGGCGGTGCAGCGGCATCTGGCCGCCTTCAAAGCCGCGCATCAGCGACGAACCCGAGCGGGAGCCCTGACCCTTGTGACCGCGGGTTGAGGTCTTACCCATGCCCGAACCCATACCGCGGCCGACACGCTTCTTGTTTTCGTTCGCCTTCTTGGGGGCGCGGAGATTGGAGAGATTGCGGATTGCCATTATTTCCTCGCTTAACGCCGATGGGCTCGTTGGTCCAGCGACTCGCATTTTTGTAGTTGCCTGTTGCCTGTTGCCTGTTGCCTGTTGCCAGTTGCCAGTTGTCAGTTGTCAGGAAGACCGCTCTAACTGAGAACGGAGAACTGAAAACTGACAACCGGTCTGAAGACTACTCGACGACACGGACGAGATGGGGAACCTTTGCGACCATGCCACGAATGGACGGTGTATCCTCGCGCTCGACGATCTGGTTCAGCCGGGTAAAGCCGAGGCCCTTGACGACGAGCTTGTGCTTGACCGGAGTGCAGATCTTCGAACGGAAGTACTGCAGCTTGATTTTGGCGATTGCGTTGTTGGTTGCCATGGACTAGAACTCCTCTGAATCTTTTGAGCGAAGAGCCTAAAGCTCTTCGACTGCCTTACCGCGCAGAGCGGCGACTTCGGCCTTGTTGCGAAGCTGGGTGAGAGCGTCGAAGGTGGCCTTGATGACGTTGTGCGGGTTTGCCGAACCGAGCGACTTGGTCAGCACGTTCTGAATCCCGGCTGCGGTCATGACGGCGCGAACCGTCTTGCCCGCGATGACTCCGGTACCTTCGGCGGCGGGCTTCAGCATCACCTGCCCAGCTCCGAAGTGACCCAGCACCTGGTGCGGAATCGTGGTCTCGGTCAGGTTGACCTTGTGCAGATTCTTCTTGGCGGCTTCAATCCCCTTGCGAATCGCCTGCGGAACCTCCTTCGCCTTGCCCGAACCGTAGCCGACGATGCCTTCGCCGGGGTCGCCGATGATGACCAGCGCGGCAAAGGACATGTTCTTACCGCCCTTGACGACCTTGGTCACACGATTGATGGAAACCACCTCGTCCTTGAGGTTGAGCCGGTTCGCGTCGATCCTTTTCTTCATTGCCATAATGTCTTATCCAGCTTTCTGGCTGCCGCAATGGGCGCCTCTCAAAAACTTTAAAAATCGAGTCCTGCTTCGCGGGCTGCCTCGGCGAGCGCTTTGACGCGACCATGATAGAGATAGCCGCCACGGTCGAAGACCACCTTCTTGATGCCCTTCTCCTTCGCGCGCTCGGCGATCAGCTTGCCGACTTCGGTCGCGGCTGCGATGTTGCCGCCATAGTGCTTCTCTTCACCCTTCTTGCCCTTGGAGGACGCCGACGCGAGCGTCACGCCGTTCAGGTCGTCGATGAGCTGGGTGTAGATGTGGTTGAGCGAACGATACACGTTGAGACGCGGGCGCTCGGCGGTGCCGGACATCTTCTCGCGAATGCGCGTGTGGACGCGCTGGCGGATGACGTTGCGTTGGCGAGGATTGATCATAATTAAGGTTCCTTCCTAGTGGCGGCGCCAGAGTGCTGACGACGTTCGGTTTGATTGCGTTGTGCGGAGCAGAGAGGAAGAGGTCATCTCTGCCCCGCGAATGTTTTACTTCGCGCCGGTCTTGCCGACCTTCTTCTTCAGCTTCTCACCGGTGTAGCGGACGCCCTTGTTCTTGTACGGATCAGGCTTGCGGAGTGAGCGCATATCGGCAGCAACCTGGCCTACCTTCTGGCGGTCGATGCCGGAGATGGTGAGGTGCGTCTGCTTGGGGTCGATCGTGACTTCGATGCCGGTGGGCAGAGGAAATTCGATAGGGTGAGAGTAGCCGAGGGTGAAGACCACCATGTTCTTGCCCTTCAGCTCGGCACGGTAGCCGATGCCGACGATGTCAAGATCCTTGGTCCAGCCGGTCGTAACGCCGGTCACAGCGTTGAAGACCAGCGCGCGGGCAAGACCGTGAAAGGCCGCCTGCTTGTCGGTCTGCCGCTCTGCAACGAGTGCGCCGTCCTTCTGGACGAGGGTGATGCCGCCAGGCAGCATCGCGGTCACCTTGCCCTTGGGGCCTTCGACGAGGACGGTGTTGCCGTTGACGGTGTACTTGACACCGGCGGGCATGGGGATTGGCTTCTTGCCGATACGAGACATTGCTGATTCCTTTTCGTGCTTGCGAGTCGCAGGCGGTAAGGCCTGTTCCACTGCAGCCGGTGAGCCTAAGGCTCAAATGCAAAAACTAAAGATCTGGTTTTATTTTTCTTTACCAGACTTCGCAGAGGATCTCGCCGCCAACACCTTCGCGGCGAGCCTGACGGCCAGTCATGACGCCCTTGGGGGTGGTCATGATGGAGATACCGAGCCCACCCTGCACGCGGCGGATCTCGTCGCGGCCAAGGTACACACGGCAGCCGGGACGCGAGACGCGCTGAAGATCGCGGATGACGGCCTCATTGTTC
>Ga0207678_10004698_pt1 | contig 12253 bp, 15 predicted proteins | sample KBSC63metaG_FD_184319 | JGI IMG/M metagenome (GOLD analysis project Ga0207678, IMG submission 184319) | Corn rhizosphere microbial communities from Kellogg Biological Station, Michigan, USA - KBS C6-3 metaG (SPAdes) (version 2) | ecosystem: Host-associated > Plants > Roots > Rhizosphere > Soil ... | reverse complement strand
CGCTCCGGAGAGCCTTCGTCCTCGTTCCGCTTCGGATGTCCTGGGGTTCCTTGCTCTTCGGTTTCCCGCCGAGCCCGTCTCCCGAGCACATTCAGAAGCTCTCATGCAGGACCGAGTCGTACCAGCGGAAAGTGGGGCATTTGCCCTGTGGATAACGGGGAAATCGGTGAGCGTTCTGGACAAAGGGCAGACCTTCCGCGAAATGCGCTCTCCATGGCTCAGAAACCCAAATCGCGTGCCGAATCGGAGCACTCCAAGCGCAACGCTCTGATCGCGGCCGGTGTCGCGACGGGCATCGGCTCGGCGGCGCTGGTTGCCGCGTTGCTATATGCCAATCGCCCGAGGGAAGACGAGGCCCGGCCCGTCTCCGATCCGCGGTTCGAGCCCGGCGAGGCCTGAACCCGGCTTCAGCCGATCCGAGGAAGCGATCAGCGCCCGATCATGGTTTCGGGCCGGACGATGTGGTCGAACGTTTCGGCATCGACAAGCCCCAGCTCCAGCCCCGCTTCCTTGAGGGTGAGCCCGTGATGATGCGCATGCTTGGCGATCTTGGCGGCATTGTCGTAGCCGATTTCGGGCGCGAGCGCGGTGACCAGCATCAGCGACCGATCGAGCAGGACCGCGATCCGGTCGCGATCCGGTTCCAGCCCTTTAAGCGCACGCTCGGTGAAGCTTTCCATCGCGATGGCAAGCAGGTCGATCGATCGCAGCACCGCCGCGCCGATCAGCGGCTTGAATACGTTCAGTTCCATATGGCCCTGCAGGCCGCCGACCGTGATCGCGACATTGTTGCCCATCACCTGTGCCGCGACCATCGTCATCATCTCGCACTGGGTCGGGTTGACCTTGCCGGGCATGATCGAGCTGCCTGGCTCGTTCTCGGGCAGTTTGAGTTCGCCGAGCCCGCAGCGCGGGCCGGATCCCAACAAGCGGATATCGTTGGCGATCTTCGACAGCGCGACCGCGAGCACATTGAGCGTACCAGAGAGATGGACAAGCGCATCGTTCGAGGCGAGTGCCTCGAACTTATTCGGGGCGGTGACGAAGGGCAGGCCGGTAATCGCGGCAATCTCGGCGGCGATTTCCTCGTCAAAGCCCTGGGGCGCATTGAGCCCGGTGCCGACCGCAGTGCCCCCCTGTGCCAATTGATACATGCCGTTCGCGATCACCGGTTCGATCCGCTTGCGACTCCGCGCCATCTGCGCGGCATAACCGGAGAATTCGTCGCCTAACGTCAGTGGCGTCGCATCCTGCAGATGCGTGCGGCCGATCTTGATAATGTCGTCCCACGCCTTCGCCTTGTGCTGGAGCTCGGCCAGCATCGCGTCGAGCGCGGGGAACAACCGGTCGTTGACCGCGCGCGCCGCGGCGACGTGGAGCGCGGTCGGAAAGCTGTCATTGGACGACTGACCCATATTGACGTGATCGTTGGGGTGGACCGGCGATTTGCCGCCGCGCGTCCCCGCCAGCGCCTCGTTGGCGATGCCCGCAATCACCTCGTTGACGTTCATATTGGACTGGGTGCCCGATCCCGTCTGCCAGATGACGAGCGGGAATTGATCGTCATGCCGGCCCGCGACAATCGTCGCCGCCGCCTGTTCGATCGCGTCGGCGATGCGGGGATCGAGCCCATGCTCGCGATTCACCCGCGCCGCCGCCTGCTTCACGATCGCGAGCGCATGGACGATCCCGATCGGCATCCGCTCGCGCTCGCCGAACGGGAAATTCTCGATCGATCGCTGCGTCTGCGCACCCCAATAAGCATCGGCGGGAACCTCGATCGGCCCGAAGCTGTCGGTCTCGGTGCGCGTGGCCATGGGAAAGCTCCTTCTTCCTTCCCATCTAAGGGCGGGAGCGCCGCTATGCGAGAGCCGTTTGATCAACCCTGAGGGCGCGACGACGCGGCGATCCCAATAATAGTTGACCGAATCAACTAAATGCCGCAGCCTCGCGAAATGGACGACGCAATTGCCACGGTTCGCCAGTTCAATCGTTTCTACACCCGCTTCATTGGCGCGCTGAACGCGCGTTTCCTTGGCTCGGACCTGTCGCTGGCGGAGACGCGGCTTCTCTTCGAGATCGCGCAGACCGGCCCTTTGCTGGCGAGTGACCTGCGGTCCCGCCTGGCGATGGACGCCGGCTTTGTGAGTCGGGTGCTTGGCCGTTTCGAGACGCGCGGCTGGATCGCGCGCACGCGCGGTGGAGAGGATGCGCGGCAGCGCTCCATCGCCATCACAGAGGCCGGCGCACAAGCCTTTGGCGAAATCGATGCGCGGCAGCGCGGCGAGGTGGTCAAAGTCCTCGGCCGGCTTGGGCCGTCCAACCGCGTCGATCTATGCTCTGCGCTTCGCCTGACCCAGACGTTGCTGGATGACGACGCCCGGCCCGCTTTCACTTTGCGCACGTTCCGCCCCGGCGACATGGGCATGATCGCCGCTCGCCAGTCGATACTGTACCGCCACGTCTATGGCTGGGGGCCCCAGATCGAAGTGATCGAAGGACAAGTCACCACCGATTTCCTGCGCGATTTCAAACCCGGGCGCGAGCAATGCTGGGTCGCGGAGGTGAACGGCACGATGGCTGGATCGGTCTTCCTCACGGATGAAGGCAACGGGCTTTCCCGGCTCCGGTTGTTATATGTCGAGCCGTTCGCCCGCGGGCTCGGGATCGGTAACGCCCTGGTCGAGACCTGTATCGGTTTCGCCCGTGATGTAGGATATTCGGCGATGACGCTCTGGACGCACACCGTCCTCGAAAGCGCGCGTCGCATCTATGCCGCGCACGGTTTCCATATCGTCGAGAGCCACACGCATGAGGAGTTCGGGGCGCCGGTCCAGAGCGAAACCTGGCAACTCGATCTGGCCTAGGTTCGGGTCAGCCTCGTATCCCTGGCGCCGAGACGTTGCGCAGGAACAATCGGTCCTCGCGCCGAATGAAACGTTCGCGCTGGCTGAAGGCGTAATTTTCCTCGCCGAGCGGGTCGGCTCTGAGCCGCGCGCGATAGGCTTCGTAGGCGGCCAGATTCTCGATATTGTAGACCCCGTAAGCCGTCGTGGCGGAGCCCTCGTGCGGCGCGAAATAGCCGATCAGATCGGCACCGCAGCGCGGGATCGCCTGCCCCCAATTGCGGGCATATTTCTCGAACGCCCTTATCTTGTAGGGATCGATCTCGTAGCGGATGAAGCATGTGATCATGGCGTCGCCTCCTTCTCTGTCGGTCAATAAGGAGGCGGCCCTCGCAAGGCTTCCGCCGACGCCGAACCATTGCCTGATCGAAAAGGCCATAAAGGCGGCGAGGTGGTCGACATGCTGAGCATAACCGGATTGGCCGAAATCGCCGCGCTAGTGGGCGAGCCGTCGCGCGCAGCGATGCTGATGGCGTTGATGGACGGCCGTGCGCTGACCGCGGGCGAGCTAGCGCGCGCCGCCAGCATTACCCCGCAGACCGCGAGCGGGCACCTGGCGAAGATGCAGGAGGCGGGCCTGCTTGCGCTCGCAGCACAGGGGCGCCATCGTTATTATCGCCTCGCCTCCCCCGCTATCGCCGGCATGCTCGAGGCGATGATGGTCGCCGCCGCGCCGCCGCCGATCCGCACCGGCCCACCCGATGCGGCGATGCGGCGCGCGCGTATCTGTTACGATCATCTGGCGGGCGAGATTTCGGTGGCGATCGCCGAGGCCATGATCGCGCGCCGACAGATCGACCTGGGAGCCGACGGCGCCGCGCTAACCGATGAAGGACGCAGCTTGCTCGACCGGATCGGCGTGGAATTGCCGCCCTGCTCGGAAGGCAAAGGCGCGGTCTTCTGCCGCCCCTGCCTCGATTGGAGCGAGCGCCGGCATCATATCGCGGGCGCGGTTGGCGCTGCGCTCTACCGAACCTTCGTGGCGCGCGGCTGGATCCGGCGGGCGGAGGGCAGCCGCACGGTGAACGTCACCCCACCCGGCCGCGAAGCGCTACGGCGCCATTTCGGGGTAGAGGTTTAAGCTGCTGTCGGCCTTTTGGTATCGACCGCGATCCAGTTCACTTCCCAGCTCGCGCCGCCGTCCGCCGAATAAGCCTGCTCGAAATGCGCCTCGCCCGGCGAAATCCGAGTGATGATGAAGCGCACCAGGATCGCGCGCGCGCCGAGCATGTCGCGGCCGTAGAATGCGCCGCGGCCCTTGTCGTCAAAGCTGCCAAAGACGGGGGCGGTCAGCAGGCCGTCGCCCATATTGGCATAGTTGAGGCTCCATTGATGCGCCTGCGGGCTATAGAGTCGCAGCGCCACGCCTTCGATCTTGCCGCGCGTGCCGGCGACGGAAAGTTCTACCAGATTGGAACGGCCGTCCATGAGCGGGCGGATTATGCTGGTACCCTGATATTCCGCCCAATCGGGCGCGGCACCACTCAGCGGGTTGCGCAGCACGCGAACATTGGTGGTCCATGCGCCCGTTTCGAAATCGAAGTCGTGCCGGCCGTCATGGCTGGCATCGGCCGGCGGTGTCGCAGCGGACGCCGGGACCGCGCAAGCGAGACCAAGCGCGAACAGAACAGATCGGATCAGCATAATCACCCCGCATGGTCCCAGGGCATTGGGCCCGAGGCCTATTTCTTACGCGTGAAATCCACCGACACGACGTTGGAGCCATCTTCGGCCGGGCGGACCACGGGATCGTTCTCCGCCTCCGCAATCTCTTCGGGCTGCTGGTCATCGACCTGCGCCGAAAAATGCAGCGCGAAATCAACCGCGGGATCGTGGAAGGCGGTGATCGCAGCGAATGGGATCGAAAGCTTCGACCCGACCTGATTGAAGGACAGACCAACCTCGAACCCGCTCGCCGAGACGTGCAGGTCCCAATAGCGGTTCTGGATGACGATCGTCATCTCGTCCGGATAACGTTCGATCAGGTGCTGGGGGATATCGACCCCGGCCGCCTGCGTCTTGAACGTGATATAGAAATGGTGGTTGCCGGGAAGGCCTTCCTTCTCGACCTGGTCCAGCACGCGGCCGACCACGGCGCGCAGGGCGTCCTGTACGATTTCATCGTAGGGAATCAAGCTGTCGGGCGCACCCTCGGTCATGGCCCCCAACTGAACGCGGTCGCGAAGCGGGTCAAGCGTTGCCTGACAGAGATATGCAGGATAGGGGCGCAGCCATGCGCACCGCCACGATCAGCCGCAAGACCGCCGAGACCGCGATCGACGTCACCGTCAACCTCGACGGGTCGGGCACCTATGAGGTGTCCACCGGTATCGGCTTCCTCGATCACATGATCGAGCAATTGTCCCGCCACTCGCTGATCGACATTGCGCTCAAGTGCGACGGCGATCTGCATATCGATCAGCATCACACGACCGAAGATACGGCGCTGGCGCTCGGCCAGGCGATCGCCAAGGCGCTGGGCGACCGGCGCGGTATCACGCGCTTCGGATCGGCCTATTCGCCGATGGACGAGACGCTGAGCCGGGTCGCGATCGACATTTCGGGCCGGCCCTTCCTCGTCTGGAAAGCCGAGTTCACCCAGACCAAGCTGGGCGAGCTCGACACCGAGCTGATCGAGCATTGGTTCCAGAGCTTCGCCGGCGAGGTGGGAATGACCCTCCACATCGAGAATCTCTGCGGCCGCAACAACCACCATATCTGCGAGAGCATCTTCAAGGGGTGCGCACGCGCGTTGCGCCAGGCGGTCGAGATCGATCCGCGCAAGGGCGACATGATCCCATCGACCAAGGGGACGCTGGGCGGTGCCTGACGGGCTGGCGCTCATCGATTATGGCGCAGGCAACCTTCGGTCGGTCGAAAATGCGCTGAGAGCGGCCGGGGCGAGCGACGTGCGCGTCACCGCCGATCCGGACGTGGTGCGGAAGGCCGAACGGATCGTGTTGCCCGGCGTCGGGGCCTTCGCCGCCTGCATGGGCGCGCTGTCCGCAATCCCCGGCATGGTTGAGGCGCTTAACAGCCGCGTGATCCGCGATGCCGCGCCGTTCCTGGGCATCTGCGTGGGCATGCAGCTGATGGCCGAGGCTGGCGAGGAATTCGGCCGCCATCCCGGCCTCGGCTGGATCAGCGGCACCGTCGCCCGGCTGGCACCCGAGGATCCCCAAGCGCGCGTGCCCCATATGGGCTGGAACGACGTCGTGCCGGTCGTGCCGCATCCGCTGATCGTCCCCGGCGAGGCCTATTTCCTGCACAGTTTCGCTTTCGAAGGTGCTGACCCGGCGACGATCGCCGCGACCACCGATCATGGCGGGACCGTCACCGCCGCGGTCGCGCGGGACAATATGATCGGCGTCCAATTCCATCCCGAGAAGAGCCAGGCCTATGGCCTCGCCTTGCTCAACAATTTCCTAGATTGGCGTCCCTGAGTCATGAGCATTACCGTCTACCCCGCGATTGACCTGAAGGGTGGAAAGGCTGTCCGCCTGGCCGAAGGCGATATGACACGTGCGACGATCTACAATGACGATCCGTGCGCACAGGCCAACGTCTTCGCGGAACAGGGGGCGGACCATCTCCATGTCGTCGATCTCGACGGCGCGTTCGCCGGCGCCTCGGTCAACGGCGATTGTGTAGCCGAAATCGTCGAGAGCTTTCCCGGCAAGGTCCAGGTCGGCGGTGGCATCCGCGACCGCGCCGCGATCGAGCGCTGGCTCGAACGCGGCGTGTGGCGGGTCGTGATCGGCACCGCCGCGCTCAAGGATCCTGAGCTGGTGCGCGAAGCCGCGCGCGCATTGCCCGGGCGGATCGTGGTCGCGGTTGACGCGCGCGACGGCATGGTCACCACGCACGGCTGGGCCGAGGTTTCCGACCTGACCGCGGTCGAGCTCGCCAACCGCTTCGCCGACGTCGGCGTCGCGGCCGCCTTGTTCACGGATGTCGGCCGCGACGGCATGCTCAAGGGCTGCAACGTGCGCGCCACCGCCGAACTGGCGCGCGGCACACGACTGCCGGTGATCGCAAGCGGCGGCGTCAAGGGCCTGGTCGATATCGCCGACCTCGCGCGCCATGCGAGTGACGGCATCGAAGGCGTGATCTGCGGCCGCTCGCTCTATGAGGGTACGCTCGACCTCAGGAAAGCGCTGCGGCTGTCGCGCGACGAGAGCTTGTGACTGTCCGCGTCCGCGTCATTCCCTGCCTCGACGTCGCGGGCGGGCGCGTGGTCAAGGGCGTGCAGTTTCTCGACCTTGCCGATGCCGGCGATCCGGTCGAGCAGGCGAAGGTCTATGACGCCGCCGGTGCGGACGAGCTCTGTTTTCTCGACATTACTGCCAGCCACGAGGCGCGCGGCACGATCCTGGACGTGGTCGCGCGCACGGCTTCGGTCTGTTTCATGCCGTTGACTGTAGGCGGCGGCGTGCGCACGCCCGAGGATGCACGCGCTTTGTTGCTGGCTGGCGCGGACAAGGTCGCGATCAATTCGGCCGCGGTCGCGCGGCCCGAGCTGGCGGCGGACCTTGCCGACCGCTTCGGCGCGCAATGCGTGGTCGGCGCGGTGGACGCCAAGGCGGTCGACAAAGGCCGATGGGAGATTTTCACGCATGGCGGCCGCCGCGCCACGGGCATCGATGCGATCGAGCATGCGGTGCGGCTCGCCCAACTGGGCGCCGGCGAATTGCTGGTCACGTCGATGGACAATGACGGCACCAAAGGCGGCTACGATCTGGCGCTGACGCGCGCGATCGCCGACGCGGTATCGGTGCCGGTGATCGCCAGCGGCGGCGTCGGCACGCTCAACGACCTTGTCGCGGGTGTGACCGAAGGCCATGCAAGCGCGGTCCTCGCCGCCTCGATCTTCCATTTCGGCGAACATACTGTTGCCGAAGCGCACGCGGCCTTGGCGGCGGCGGGATTGCCCGTTCGGTCGCACGCAGGCTAAGCCGCGTTCATGGCCGACACCCTCACCCGCCTCGAAGCGACGATCGCCAGCCGCAAGGGCGCCGATCCGGCGTCATCCTATGTTGCAAGCCTGTTTGCCAAGGGTCGCCCCAAGATTGCGCGCAAGCTGGGTGAGGAAGCAGTCGAGGCGATCGTCGCCGCGCTCGCAGAGGACAAGGCGTCGCTGATCGGCGAGGCGGCGGATATGATCTTCCACCTGATGGTTTTGCTCACCGATGCCGACGTGCCGCTCGCCGACGTGCTGGCGGAATTGGAGCGGCGCGAGGGCACCTCCGGTCATGACGAGAAGGCCGGCCGTTCGGCTTGAGAGCCGGAGTCAGCGCGCCTTCTTGTTCCTACGAATGAAGGTGCCGCCAGGCCGTAGCCCGACGGCCTTCTCCCCAAAATGGATTAGCCGAAGCTGACCGCGGGCTTGCGACCAGCCCGCAACGCGCCGCCGACGAACCCGAAACCCATGATCATCATCGCCCAGGTTGCCGATTCCGGCACTGCGGCGATGCGCTGCTGGACCAGACCCGGCAGATCGCTGTCCTTGAAACCGAAAACGAAGAACTGGTTGGGTCCAGCTATGCCCGGCACAAAGTCGTTGTCGTTGGACACGAAAAGCGTGTGGTAAAGATCGCCGCCATAGGTCACGTCCTGACCGAAGGTGATGCCTTCGATCTTGGCCGGGATCTGGTCGCTGCCGATGCCCTTCGCGTTGAGCGCGGCGACGAGGTCGAGGAACGGCGTCTTCGCAACCGCCGCGGCGGCCGCCTCAGCACCGCTCTTGGCGGTGATGTCGACCGCGCCGCTGATGTCGATCTTGAAGAATTGCTTTGCGACCGCGCTGGTGCCGTCGCCAAGCCCCGCGCCGTCCCGCTCGTCGACCAGGAATTCGTGATCGTTGATCGCGGTGATCTCGCTCACGCCCGATCCTGCGGTGAGCATATAGCCAAATTCCTTGGTCGCGCCGGTGGCGATGTCGATCGTCACGATGCGGACCATCTTCTTCGTCGCCTTGATGGCCGCGTCCTGGATCAGCGCCGCCTGCATGATGCCGACCAGAGTCTTGCCGTCGGGCGTAATCGCGAGCCCTTCCATCCCCTTATTGTCGGTACGGCCGCTGATGTTTGTGCTGGTTTCGGTCTTCCCGTTCGGGGACAGGGTGGCCACGTCGAGATTGACCGGCAGGGTGAAGGTCTTGATCAGCGTGCCGGTCGCGCGATTGAACTGGCGGACATAGGGTCCGTATTCGTCCGAAATGAAGACCGATTTGCCGTCGTTCGATACGCGGATGGATTCGGGATCGAAGCGCGCATTGGCAGGATTGCCCGAACTGCCCGGCGCGAAATTGTCCGAACGTCCCGAGAAATAATATCTACCGGCCGAATTCTCCGCGGGCGCGCCGGAGCCGAGCGGCTGGCCGTTTTTCTGCGTGCCCAGACCCGCACCGCTGCCATAAGCCAGCGGCGTGCTGCTAAAGAGCAGGGTCGTGCTCTGGAGCGTCGGCGTAAGCGTGAAGGGCAGACCCGAGCCGCCGCCATTGGCTGTCAGCGCCAACGAGAGGGTGTGGAACCGGCTGATATAGCTTACGGTATCGTCCACCGCGGAATTGTAGGACGTGGCGTTCGGCCCGCGGTCGGGCACCGCGAGGAAGGTATTTCCGCCTGCATAGGTCAGACCGGAGCCCATGCCGCCGAGGACGTTCGCGGCGAGCCCGTTTTCCAGCGTCCCCGTCAGCCCGGACCGATCGCTGGTGCCGCCCAGCACGCCTTGTGCCAGCAGCGTGATGGCGGCCTGGGCCGGAAGAGTCGCGACGGCGGAAAGCAGCAGGCCGGCAGCCAATGTGTGGCGCATAATGTCCCTCTTGGATGAAATGGTTACGGGGACTTAACCATGATTGATGACAGAGCGATGTCGCGCGCGGGCCGCCTGATGCGCTGCGGTCGCGTCTTGTTTCGAACACCCTTTCGCGATTAGGCGCGGTCGCAGGGCGAATGCCAGGATGCGCCTCGACCGAAGAGGGATGTACCATGCCGATCGACGCCACTCTTCCCTATGACGACAGCAACATCTTCGCGCGCATCCTGCGCGGCGAGATACCGGCGAAGACAGTCTATGAGGACGAATTCGCCCTTGCCTTCCACGATATCCAGCCGCGCGCGCCGATCCACATATTGGTGATCCCCAAGGGGCTTTACACGTCTTGGGACGATTTCGCCGCCAAGGCTTCCGAAGCGGAGATCGCCGGCTTCGTGCGCGCGGTCGGCAAGGTTGCTCGCGACAATGGCCTGGTCGCGCCGGGTTACCGCCTGCTTGCCAATACCGGCGGACATGGCGGCCAGGAGGTTGCGCACCTACATGTCCATCTGTTCGGTGGGCGCCCGTTGGGGCCAATGCTCGCCGGGTGACGGCTCACAGCACACCTATTGCGCTAACGTGACAAGCCGTTAGGCTCCGCGTCCCATAAGCACAGGCGCCTACGAGGCGCCTCTTAGGGGAATTTGCATGCTGTTTGACCGCGTCAAACCTTTGGACGCCATCCTGCTCACCGCGGAGAAGAAGGGGCTGCACCGAACTCTCGGCGCGTTCCAGCTGACGATGCTCGGCATCGGCGCGGTGATCGGTACGGGTATCTTCGTGCTAACGTCGGAGGCGGCGCAGAAAGCTGGCCCCGGCATGTTGTTGTCGTTCGTGGTCGCGGGCTTCGTCTGCGCGGTTGCGGCGCTCTGCTATTCGGAACTCGCCTCGATGGTCCCGGTTTCGGGATCGGCCTACACCTACACTTATGCGGTGGTCGGCGAATTGCTGGCCTGGATGGTCGGCTGGGCACTGATCCTCGAATATGCGGTCGGCGCGAGCGCGGTCGCGGTCGGCTGGTCAAATCACGCGGTTGGATTGCTGAGGGGATTGGGGATCAACTTCCCCGCCGCGCTCAGCAACGCCGACGCGTTGATGGCCAAGGTCCAACTCGCGTTCGGCGCGACACCTTCGGCCGATCTTACCGCCGCATTACAGGTCGGCGGATGGATCAACGTGCCGGCGATCATCATCTCGGGCCTGGTTACCTGGCTGCTTATCGTCGGCACGACCGAGAGCGCGCGCGTCAACGCGGTGCTGGTCGCGATCAAGATCACGGCTCTGACCGCCTTCATCTTCCTCACGATCCCGGTACTGAACGCCGATAATTTCCACCCCTTCATGCCCACCGGCGCCACGGGCGTGATGGGCGCGGCGGCTTCGATCTTCTTCGCTTATGTCGGCTTTGATGCGGTTTCGACCGCGGCCGAGGAAACCAAGAACCCGCAGCGCAACGTGCCGATCGGGCTGATTTGCAGCCTTTTCATCTGCACGCTTTTCTATCTGCTGGTGGCGTCCGGCGCGATCGGCGCGATCGGGGCGCAGCCGCAAATGACCGCAGGAGTGGCGCTCTCGCCTGGTTCGGCCGAGATGGCCGGGCGTTGCGCATCGGTGGTTGCAAGCGGCGCGCTCGAGCCTTTGGTCTGCTCCAAGGAAGCTTTGGTCCATGTGCTCGACACGATCGGCTGGCATAAGATTGGCCGCCTGGTCGGCCTCGCCGCCGTGCTTGCGCTCCCGTCGGTCGTGCTGATGATGATGTTCGGCCAGACCCGCGTTTTCTTCACCATGGCCCGTGACGGCCTGCTGCCGGAGAAGCTGGCGTCGGTCCACCCGCGCTACCGCACGCCGCATGTCGTGACGATCGTGACCGGCATTGGCGCAACGGTTGCCGCGGCGGTTCTGCCGGTGGGCAAGCTCGCCGATTACTCCAACTCGGGCACACTCTTCGCCTTCCTGATGGTGGCGATTTCGGTGATGGTCTTGCGCAAAGTCGATCCGTCACGCCGCCGGCCATTCCGCATGCCCTTCGTGTGGATCATCGCGCCGCTCGCGATCTTCGGCTGCCTCTATCTGTACATCTCGCTGCCGCTGACCGCGATCCTGGTGCTCCCGATCTGGGGCGCGTTCGGGCTGCTGATCTATTTCCTCTACAGCCGCTCACGCAGCCACGTCGGCCGCGGGGTGGTCGATGTGCCCGAGGAAGAGGCCTATCACGACCTGGAGCCGCCGCAGCCCGGCACCAAGATCTGAAACGCAACAAAAAAACGGCCCGGGAGCTTCCTCCCGAGCCGTTTTTCTTTGCGCCAGGCGAAGGGTTAGCCGAGCCGGGCCTTGATCAGCTCGTCCAGCTTGGCCTCGGGCCGCGCGCCATAATGCGAGATGACTTCTGCCGCGGCGATAGCCCCCATGTGCAGGCTATCCTCCAGCGACCGTCCCTGAACCTGGCCGGCGAGGAAGCCCGCCGCGAACAGATCGCCCGCACCGGTCGTATCGACAATCCTCTCGATCGGCTCGGCCGAAACGCCGACGCG
>Ga0207678_10004697_pt1 | contig 12253 bp, 9 predicted proteins | sample KBSC63metaG_FD_184319 | JGI IMG/M metagenome (GOLD analysis project Ga0207678, IMG submission 184319) | Corn rhizosphere microbial communities from Kellogg Biological Station, Michigan, USA - KBS C6-3 metaG (SPAdes) (version 2) | ecosystem: Host-associated > Plants > Roots > Rhizosphere > Soil ... | reverse complement strand
GCAGAGTTTCACCCCGCTTCCGGTCGTCAATATCGGTTTGCACGACGTACCAGCGGACGACGCATCCTTCCCTGTCTCGCAAGGGAAAGCCACTTATGCGGAACCAGCGGTAGACTCCATCAGCGCGGCGTTGGCGGCTCTCAACTTCGTATGGATGGCCGGTCTCGACCGCCCGGTTCCACGCGGCGATCACATTCGGGAGGTCATCCGGATGAACGACGTCGGCAGTCACCCGCTCGGGCAGCAGCGCCGGGGTGGCCGCGTGGTCCAGATGCCTGCGCAGGCTGCCGGCCGGCACGTGCCACAGCCCGAGCAGGGCGCGCGGTGATCTGGGGCTAGGGATCGTCGGCGGTCATTCCCGCGCGCGGCCGGGATCCCGGCGGCCGCCGAGGCGCGCGGGGTCGGCGAGCCCGGCGCTAAGCGCGCCCAGGGTGGCCTTTAGGCGGTCCAAGTCCTGGCCGACATCGGCGACGACAGGCGGCTCCGGCCGGGAAGCACGCTGCGGGCCAGGCGCTGACCGGCACGGGTCCGCGGTCCGGCTGAGGCGTAATCCCTTCGGTATAATGAATCGATGAATCGGCGCACAGGGGTCTCGGCAATTCGTTTTGAGGCCACGCTGCACACCATAGACAAATGGACTATCGTGCGGTTGCCCGAGAAAGCAAGCGAGAAGCTCCCATCGCGTGGCCAGGTGGCCGTACAAGGGACGATCGATGGCCATGAGTTCCAGACCGTGCTGGAACCCGACGGCTGTTCGGGCCACTGGATGAGGGTTGATGAGAAGCTGCAGCGAACCGCGGCCATAAGCGCGGGTGACACTGCAACGCTCGAAATCGAGCCCACCAGAGACTGGCCGGAGCCGGACGTGCCACAGGATTTTGAGACAGCTCTGGTGACTGCCCCTCAGAAGATCCAGGACCTATGGAACGACATTACGCCGATGGCGCGCTGGGAGTGGGTTCGCTGGGTAAATGCAACCAAGAACCCTGACACGCGAAGACGACGAGTCGAAGTAAGTATTTCTAAAATGGACAACGGGAAGCGGCGGCCCTGCTGTTTCAACCTCGCCGCTTGCACCGATCCGGACGTGTCAAGAAACGGCAAGCTTATCGAGTCTGAAGGCCGGTAAGGGCATCGCGATGAGCACGGCGACCCCGGCGGTCAGCGCCGCAGCGGCCATCAGTGCGCCGGTCACCATGAACTGCCGCCAGTTGATCCTGACGCCGGCATGACGGCAGTGTTCGGCCCAGATCAGCGTGGCCAACGACGCCCAGGGCACGATCACGGGCCCGACGTTGGTCCCGATCAGCAGTCCGATGAGCTGGTGGTGGTTGGCTACCGGGATGACGGCCTCGCCCGCGACGTAGGCGGGCAGGTTGTTCACCGCGTTCGACAGACCCGCCCCGACGGCGGCGGCCCGGATGATGCCTTCGCTACCTGGATCGGTGCCGATCAGCGACGACACCAGGGACGAGAGCCCGTGCCGCCCGATCGTGTCAACGACGAGGAACAGGCCGGTGACGAAGACGAGCAGGCGCCATGAGATGAGATTCCAGGTGAGGCTCGACCGGTCCCAGCGGACGAAGCCGAGCGTCAGGAGGGCGGCGGTGACGACGGCGGCGACGGCGATACTCACCCCGGCGAGGATGCCGCCTATGAACATGGCCGTGCACACGCCAGCCAGCGCGAACGTCCGCCGGTTCCTCGGCCGGAGCTGCGGCGGAACCTCGTATCGCGTGGGCTCCGAGCGCCAGTAGAACAGCCAGAGGGCGACGGTGACGACGCCGAGGACAGCCAACTGGGGAAGAGCCATCTGGCGAGCGAACGGCAGTGTCTTGAGCCCGACCCGGTCGGCCGCGAGCAGGTTGGTCAGGTTGGATACCGGCAGCAGCAGGCTCGCCGTGTTGGCCAGCCAGACCGTTGTCATGGCGAGCGGCAGCGCCGTCATTCTGGCCCGGCGGGCGGTCGCCAGCAGGACCGGGGTGAGCAGGACCGCGGTCGTGTCCAGATTCAGGAAGATCGTCGTGGCCGCCGCGAAGAGCACGCAGAGCGGGAACAGGACCCAGGTTCGCCCCCGGCCCAGTGCGGTCAGGCGGAAGGCGAGCACGTCGAACAGCTGGGCTTCGGAGTCCAGCCGGGCGAGAACGATGACCGAGCCGAGGAATACCAGCAGGGGCAAGATCCGGGTAATGGTCGCGCGGGCGTCGTGCGCAGGCAGCAGGCCCGTGGCGACGGCCGTCCATCCGAGCACGAACAAGACGATGGCGATCCAGTCCATGATCGCCAGCCGCCGCCACAGGGGCGGGCGCGCCGCCTCGGCCGGGGCGTCGGGAACGCCTTCGCCGGCCTGCAACTCCGACGCTGGCCCGCTGTCGGTCATTTCGCTCGCAAAATATTTGGATACACAACGTCGAAGAGTCTTATATTTAGCGTAACGCCGGGGAGCTGCGTCTGCCGGATCCGGTGCGGATCAGATCAGATGGGGCGGCTGATGATCCAGAACGAGGCACAAGGACTCGGCGGTGCACTGGAGCACCTGCTCTTTCTCAAGATATCGGGAGATCTGGTTCTCGCCACGGGCCGGAGCCTGGGGACTGAGCTGGTCGACCTTAACACCAAGCGCGTGACCAGGATCATCGGCGAAGGCAAGCCGGCTGACGCGCTGTGCGCGCTGGCCTCTGACGGCATGTCAGACACCCTGCTCGTCGGGGGGCCCGACGGGGTCATCCGTCAGTACGAGCCGCAGACCGGCGCCCTCCGGCGCCAGCAGCAGATCGGGGACGGCGCCATCCGCGACCTGGCGGTGGCGGAACGGTCCGGGAGCATGGTCGTGGCGGTCGCCAGCGAAGGCGGCGTCCGGCTGTGGACGACCGAAGGGCGCGACACGGAGCCCGTCAAGTTCCTGCCGCGTCCGCAGCGGGCGCGTCCGTTCCGCATCTGCTTCAGCGGAGACGACAGCGCACGCTACCTTGTCTGCGCGTTCACCGACGGCTGGCTCGCGGCGTGGAACCTCGACGCGGTGGATCAGGGGCCGAATTGGCGCCAGGCCCACTCCGGGCCGATCTGGACCCTCATCGACTTGGACGACGACGACCGGCGCGAGCCGCTCGTCGCGTCCGGTGGCTCCGACCGGTCGCTGTGCGTGTGGGGGATTGCCGACGACGGCGCGCTCGTAGCGCGCCAGAAGTTCGAGGCGGACGGGACGATCCGCCGCCTCGGTCACGCCATCGACGGCGAGCGCGAGGGCAAGGTACCGATGCTGGCGTCGGCGTCGGCGACCGGCGCCGTGTCGCTATGGCGCTACGACGGGCCCGCCGACCGTCCGCTGATGGAGGCGGCGCGGCACCGCGGCGAGGTCTACGCGATCGCCTGCACCAGCACCGCCGAGGGCGTGATCGTCGCGTCGGGCGACTTCAACGGCGACATCGAGGTCAGCCGCCTCAGCTCCAACGTCTTGAAGTCCATGCGGACCTTTTTCCGCACCGACGGCCCGATCTCGGCGGTGACCGGCGGGACCGCGGCCACGGGACCGTTCCTGGCCTGCGCCGGGGCCACCGGCCAGATCCGCGTCATCGACCCGGAGACCGGCGCGCAGCTGCAATCGTTTAGCCACGGGAGAGCGGTGCGCGCGCTGGCGGCCGGCGGCACCCACCTGCTCAGCAGCGGGCTCGACCACCGTGTGCTCGACTGGGACCCGGACACCGGACGGCTCCGCTCCGAGCTTCCGATGGGCCACGACGCCGAGGTGCACGCGCTCGCCACCGCGACGCACAGGGGTGTGCTCTACGCCCTCAGCGGCAGCCTGGACGGAACCGTCCAGCGGTGCCCGCTCGACGACCCCGAGGCGAGCACCGAGCTCGCCTCGGGCTGCGGGCAGGTCACGGGCCTCGCCGTCGTCCCCGGGCCCGAGGACGGCACCATCGTGGTGATCGGGTCGACCCAAGGTTTGCTGCAGGTGTCGATGGATGAGCCCGGTGAGGTCCGTTCGATTGCCCCGTACTCCGTCCAGGCCGTCTGCGTGGTCTTCGACGGCAGCCTGCCCAAGGTCGTGGCCGCCAGGACCGACGGTTCGGTCGACATGTACGACCCGGTCAGGCTGACCCAGGTCGCCGCCTACGGCGCTCCTTTCCCGGCCCGGCCGGTACGGGCGCTGGCGAGCCACCTCAGCGAGCGCGGCGACTCGCTGGTGCTGGGCGGCTGTGACGAGGGTTATCTGCTCAAGTGGCGCGTTGACGGGCGCCTGGTCGGCACCCCGTCGCGCAGCGGCCGGTCCGCGATCCGCGCTCTGCACGTGACCGAAGCGGCGAAGCAGGGCCGGCCCGTCCTGCTGACCGGAGGCGACGACGCGTCGATGCGCGAGTGGCTGATCTCGCCCGACCAGCCGCTGGTCTCCGGCGGTTCGTTCGGCAGCCCGATCCGGGTCGCGTCGATCCTGCTGCAAGATCAGCCCGCCGACGCGGATCTCCTCGCCCGGGAGGCGCTAACCAGGACGATCGTCGACGCATTCGCGGCCGACGGTACCGCCGCGCCGGTCGTGGTCGGCATCCATGCGCCGTGGGGCCAGGGAAAGTCGAGCTTGCTCAGGCAGATCCAGGCCAGGCTGGACCCCGTGCGGCCGCAGGCGCCGGACGGAGCCGGACGGGAGCCGGACTATGAACTGCGGACCAGGGACGGCCGCCCGGTCGACAAGGGCCGGATCACGTCCGGTTGGGCCTGGAAGCGGCTGCAGCAACGCATCCGCGAGGACCAGCTCCCGTACCAGATGGTTCCCGTCGACGGCGTCCGCAAGGCGATCACGGTGTGGTTCAACCCCTGGATGTACGAGAACCCCGACCAGGTCTGGGCGGGACTGACCCAGGAGATCACCCAGTCGATCATGGCGCGCCTCCCCGAGGGACAGCGGCGGCGCCTGTTCTTCGACCTCAACCTCAAGCGCACCGGACCCGAGGCGATGCGACGGCAGATCCTGGCCAGCGCGCGTCCCCGTAGCATCCGCGGCCTCACCGTGGTCGCCGTCGCGGCGCTCGCTACGATCACCACGATCGTCGGAGCCGTCGCCGCGCTGGTCAACAGCAACAAGCTCGGCGACGTCGTCGGGGTCGCGGTGGCGACGTTCCTCGTCGCGCTCGCCGTGGTCGGCCGGGTGATCTACTCCAGCATGAAGGGTTTCCCGACCTGGTTCGACCCGGCCGCCGTCACCAGGTCGTCGTCGGCTGGCATCTTGTCCCGTGAACCCGGGGCCGACACGGCCGACCCGCTGGACGCTGGCGGCCGAGGCTACCTGTACCTGCTCCAGCACGATGTCAGGGAACTCGTTGACCTGGCCACTGAGCACGCGTCGTTCTACATCTTCGTGGACGACCTGGACCGGTGCAGCCCGGCCATCGTCGCGGACACGATCGAGGCCGTCAACCTCTTCCTCACCAAGGCGTTCGGACCGTGCAACTTCGTCCTGGCCCTCGATCCGGCCACCGTCGCCGCCCACCTGGAGACCGCGCATCCGTCGATCCAGGAGCGCGCCATGGATGACCCGGTCAGCTTCGGCCACTTGCGGCACACCGGGTGGCGGTTCATGGAGAAGATCGTGGACCTGCCGATCCGGCTGCCCCGGATCCCGGACGCCGCGATCTCCAACTATCTCAACGAGTTGCTCAACGCGGGATCGGCAGGACAGGAAGCGCTTCCGGTCCCGGCTGAGCCGGACGCTGGTCCACCCGCCGCCACGCGTGCAGGCCCGCGATCTGACTCTGTCCGGCCGACTAAACCCGTCCGGCCGGCTGAACCCGTCCGGCCTGCTGAACCGGCCGGCCGGTTCAGCGGCATTCAGCCCTGGCGGCCCTCCGTCCCGGACGGAGCCACCCCGGGCGGCCTCGACGGGGCGACCCTGACCGGCCGGATGGAGGACGTGCCGCTCGTCCGGGACGCGCTCACCAACGCGGTGCTCAACCTGCCGGGCCGCAATCCGCGCCAGACCAAGGCGTTTATCAACCTGTGGCGCTTCTACATGGTCCTCGACTACGAACTCGGCTACATGACGAACAGCATCACGGCCACCCGCGTCCACAGTGCTGAAATGGCGCGCCTCGTCGAGATAATGGTCCGCTGGCCGTGGCTGCTGGACGCGCTCGGTGCCCGGCGGCCGGTGGGCAGCGACGCGAAGACCGTCCTCGCGGATCTGATGCGGGCGAGCGGCGACGACGAGGAATGGGAGCGCGTGACGATATCCGAGCATATGGATGTCTTCGACGAGTCGACCGTAGGCCTGCGCGAACTGCTGCAACGCCGTGGCGGCGAGCCCGACACCTTGATCGCCATCGCGAGCCGGTACCTGTAGGTTTCGCGCTCGCCTGAATGACTGGCGCAGCCCGGCGGCCACGGAACCGTGATACCGTCATGATGCCCGAATGAACATTCACTCAGGGAGCCGTCGTGACCTGGAGCGCAGCAGACATCCCCGACCAGCACGGCCGGATCGCCGTCGTGACCGGGGCCAACGGCGGGCTGGGCCTGGAGACCGCACGGCAGCTGGCGGCGCACGGCGCGCACGTCATGATGGCGGTACGCAACCAGAAGAAGGCGGCGGCCGCGGTCGACGAGATCCGCGCCAGCGTGCCGGATGCCGCACTGGAGCTAGTAGCGCTGGACCTCGCTTCGCAGGCGTCGGTACGTGCCGCGGCCGAGCAGATCATGGCCGCGCATAAGAGCATTGACCTGCTTATCAATAACGCCGGCGTGATGGGGATCCCGGAGGCCAAGACCGCTGACGGCTTCGAGATGCAGCTCGGCGTGGATCATCTGGGGCACTGGTCGCTAACCGCGCTGCTGCTGCCCGCGCTGCTGCGCACACCCGGCGCGCGGATCGTGACCGTGACCAGCACGGCCCATCACATGGGCCGCGCCATCAGCCCGGCGAACCCGCACCTTCACGGCCGCTACCGGCCATGGCGCGCGTACGGCCAGGCCAAGCTCGCGAACTTCCACTTCGGCCTAGGGCTTCAGCGCGAACTGGAGAACGCCGGCGCGAGCACGGCCAGCCTTATCGCGCATCCGGGACTGTCGAACACCGACCTGCAGGCGGTCAGCGTGCAGCAAACTGGCGGGGGAACGAGCCAGCGGTTCTTCCTCTTCCTCGCCCGCCGCAGCGGGATGTCCGCGGCCGACGGCGCGCTGTCACAGCTGCGGGCGGCCACCGACCCGGCCGCGAAGGGCGGCGAGTTCTACGGCCCGCGGTTCGTCAACAGCGGGCCGCCGGTGCGCAAGCCGGTCGTGCGCAGGCTTGGCATGGACAAGGCGATCGCCGCGTTGTGGGAGGTCTCCGAACGCGAGACCGGAATAGCGATCGACGTGCGCGCGGCGGCGGCTGCATGACGGTCACGTCGATGGACCGCGCCGCCGCGGTGCGCAGTGCGTTGCGTACGCTCGTCGCCCGGCACGGTTTTCACGGCGCGTCGATGAGCGCCGTCGCCCGCGAGGCCGGTGTGGCGACCGGCACCGCCTACACCCACTACGCCTCCAAGGACGAACTGGTACTCGCCGCTTACTGCGAGACGAAGGCGCAGCTTGGCGTGGCCGCCATGGCCGGTCTCGACCCGGGATCAGAGGCTAACGCGCAGTTTCGCAGCATCTGGCTGGCTACCTACCGTCACCTGAAGGCGAACCCCGATCATGCCCGCTTCCTGCTACAGGTCGACCACTCGCCCTATCGCAGCGCCGCGCACCAGGCGGCGATCACCGGCGGCGACCCGCTGGCGGCGCAGGCGGCGATGCCCGATATCGCCGCCCGGCTGCTGCCTCTGCCGCTGGAGGTGATCTACGAGCTCGGATTGAGCCCGGCCGTGCGGCTGGCGGCCGGCGGGACCGCGCTGACCGATGAACAGCTCGACGAGATCGCCGGCGCTTGCTGGCGGGCTATCAGCCTGCCGCACTCAGGCGGCGGTGACGAAGACGTGGGCAGCCGTCGTCTCGTCTAGCTCCACGACCTGGCTGCCGGTTCCGATCCGGACCCGGTCACCGACCCGGCTGATGAGCATGACGGCGTTCGGGCGCAGCCCGGCGCCTCGCAGGCGGGTGAGCAGATCCGTGTCGGACTGGATGGGCTCACCGATGCGGCGCACCACCACGCTACGGGCCGCCTTCGGAATCTGAGTGAGCGCCATCACGCCGCCGGGGCCGTCATGGTATTCGTCGTCGCCGAGTTCCGCGAGGCCGGGGATGGGATTCCCGTACGGCGACTGAGTCGGATGGCCGAGGATGTCGATCAGGCGCCGCTCGACCGCCTCGCTCATCACGTGCTCCCAGCGGCAAGCCTCCTCGTGAACCAGGTGCCAGTCCAGGCCGAGGACATCGGCGAGCAGGCATTCGGCGAGCCGGTGCTTACGCATCACCCGGGTCGCGACGTCGCGGCCGTGCGGGGTGAGCTGGATCCGGCGGTCATCGGTGACGGTGAGCAGCCCGTCACGCTGCATCCGGGCCACCGTCTGCGACACCGTGGGCACGCTCTGCCCTAGCCGCTCGGCGATCCGGGCGCGAAGCGGGGTCATGCCTTCTTCCTCGAGTTCCAGCACAGAACGGAGATACATCTCTGTGGTGTCGATGAGGTCATCCGACCGGTTCACTGGCTTCCTCGATTCCGCAAGCCAAGCCTATCCCGAACAGCGCGAAATGGCGCTGTGCGTGAAAACCGGTTGCCGGCCAGCTTTATTGCGGGAGTAGCTTCTTTGCCTCGTCGTAGAGGTCGGCAGGCAGAGGTCCCTTCTCGGCTATCGCGATGTTGCCGGCCAGGTGCCCCGGGTTCGCGGTGCCGACGATGGTGGTCGACAGGCCCGGGTGGCTGAGGGTGAAGCGGAGGACGAACTCCATCGCGGGCAGGCCCGCATCGGCGAGCAGGTCCTCGATGCCCGAGCTGTCCCAGTTCCGCTGGCCCAGGCCCGGCTCCTGAGTGAGCGGACCGGTCCGCCAGTTCTTCTCCTCCGACGCCGCGCCACGGGCCGCGCCGCCTCGGATCAGCGTTCCCGCGCCCTGGCCTGCCGCCTCGGCGATGAGTTCCTCATGATCGCGCTGGACGGCCGAGTAGGGGATCTGGAAGGCGTCGAAGACGTTCATCGCGAGGTGGTCGGGCAGGTCGGGGAGGATGCCTGACATGCCGATGAACCGGACCTTGCCCTCGTCCCGCAGCCCCTGGAGTGTCTCCACTGTGTGGTGGTCCTCCAGCGTGGCCCGGTCCGGTGACATGTGGACCTGGACGAGATCCAGGTGGTCCGTACGGAGCCGCCGCAGCGACTGCTCGACGGCCGCGCGGACATTGCCCGGGCTGTAGTCGTGCGGGTACGGCGGCAGCGCGTCCGCGGGCAGCTCGATCAGGCAGCCGCACTTGGATGCGAGGAAGAACTCATCGCGCCTGTGCCCCACGTAGCGGCCGATGAGCTCCTCACTGCGGCCGTAGTCGGGCGAGGTGTCGATCAGGTTGATGCCGCCGTCGAGGACCGCGTTGAGCAGGCGCCCGGCGTCCTCGTCCGCAATCTCGGGCCCCCTCGGCAGGCCTCGCAGCTCCATGGCGCCGTATCCGAGGATGGTGACGTCAGCCTGTGTCCGGCCGAGCGGCCGCGTCATGATCGCCATGCGGCTCACGCTACCCGGCGGCCGGGTGCCGTGTTACCGGGCGATCGCCGCACGGCCCGGCTCGGGCTTGCGGGCCGACACGACCATCCCGACGAACGTGTCGCTGTGGTACCCGCCACGCTCGGCGTCCCGCGCCGCCGCCAGCCAGTGCCGGTAGGCGTGAGCCTCGAGTGTCCCCGTCTCGACCGCGGCGGCCAGGGCCGGGGCGACGAGCTGGCGGTGGATCGCGGGCGGCAGCGCGATGGGTCGCGGTTCGGCAACGATGTCCCGCAGCCCGGCCTGGTGAAACGCCCGGGCCAGGGCACGGCCCATCCAGCGGTGGGCGACGGTATGCCCGAGAGCGTCGAGCACCCGCTGCGCGGCTCCATGGTCCGGCAGGTCGACTAGCGTTGCACCGTAGTCCAGCTCGAACGCGACGACCCGGCCGCCAGGCCGGACCACCCGCGCCAGCTCGCCGATCGCCCGCTGCTGATCAGGGACATACATCAGGACCCGTTCGGCCCGGACGCCGTCCACCGCGTCGTCGCCGAGTTCCAGCCGCTGCGCGTCACCGACCTGGCATCGGACGGCGCCGCCCAGGTCGGCGGTGCGGCGGCGGGCCTCGTCGATCATGGCATGGTTCATGTCGATGCCCAGTACCGATCCGCCCGGGGCGACCCGTCCGGCCAGCCTGCGTACTTCGTGGCCCATGCCGCAGCCGACCTCGAGGAGGTGCTGCCCGGTGCTGGGGCCGAGGAGCTCGGCCATGCGCCGCTTGATCGCCTGGACCTGCGGCAACCCGTCCACCCGCTCCAGGAAGGCGAACAGCCCGTCACCGCGGGCATCAGCATCGGCCCGCTGGAAGCCCGCATGCAGATCAGACACCGAGATACTCCTGGATTGACATGGTCCGTCCAGGGTGCGGCGGGCGGCCGGGAGCATCCATCCCAGATTTCTGGGTGGAGGCGCGAGGCGTGGGTATGGTCGATCCGTGGTAGTTGCGGCTTCTGCGCGCAAACGTGTCCGTGGCGACGTCGTCAGGCTCGTCCACCGGCACCTCGGCGTGCACGATTTCTCACGGGCCGTCACCCGCATCCTGCGCCGCGCCGTCCCCTTCGACGGGGTATGCCTGCTGACGGTCGACCCGGCGACCCTTCTGCCGACCGGTGAAGTCGTCGAGGACGGCCTGCCTGCCGCGGCGATGATCCGGCTCACCGAGATCGAACTGCGGGAGCCGGACTTCAACAAGTTCACCGCCCTCGCCCGCACGGATCAGCCGACGGCCAGCCTCAGCGGCGCCACAGCGGGCGACCTCGACCGGAGCCTGCGCCAGCGCGAGCTCCGGCGGCCGAGCGGCTTCGCCGACGAACTGCGGGCCGTGCTGTCCGGTACCACCGGCACCTGGGGCGCGCTCACCCTGCTCCGCGAGGCGAGGAGCCCGCACTTCACGCCCGCTGAGGTGCGCTTCGTGGCGTCACTGGCCGGGGCCCTGGCGGACGGCCTCCGGCGGGCCGCGCTGATCGGAGACGCGATCGACGGCGGCGGCGACGACACCGGTCTGCTGGTGCTCGCGGCCGACGGCACCGTTGAGATGGCCAACCCGGCGGCCGGCCGCTGGCTCGACGAACTAGGCGCCGGGGACCGGCCCGGCGGGCATCTCCCGCTCGCGGTCCGCGCCGCCGCCAGCCGGGCCCGCGCCGCCGCCGACGGCGGGAACGGCGGCGACGGCCGCGACGACGGTGGCCCGGCGGCCTGCCTCGCCCGGGCCCGGATCCGGACCCCGGCTGGACGCTGGCTGGTGGTGCGGGGTTCGCTTCTCGGCGACGGACCCGGATCGCGGGTCGCGGTCCTGCTGGAGGCGGCCCGCCCGCCCGAGCTGGCTCCGCTGATCGCCGACGCGTACGGCTTCACCGAACGCGAGCGGCTAGTCACCGAGCTGGTGGCGCGGGGCCTCCCGACCAGCGAGATCGCCGGGCGACTGCACCTATCGGCGTACACGGTGCAGGACCACCTGAAGTCGATCTTCGAGAAGTCGGGTACCGGCTCGCGCGGCGATCTCGTAGCCCGGCTCTTCTTCGACCACTACGCGCCACGCCTGACCCCGCACGGCACAACCTCCGTCCCGATGCCAGAGTGACAGTCTGACAGTGGACGATCAGCTCAAACATCGCGACCGAGCTCGCGGCTCATTAGATGGGGTAGCGGGTGGGTTCGGTATCGTAGCTGCGCCCGGCCGGGGTGGTCCAGCGGAAGGTGCCGTCGGGGAGCTGATCGACCGTCCAGCCCGGCTGCTGCTTGAGGCGATGGTCATGCCGACATTTAGGACCCCCGTTGCACAAGCAGGTCCGTCCGCCCGCCTCGTACGGGGTGTTGTGCTCGAAGTCGCAGGCCGGGGCGGGTCGCCGGCAGACCGGGCTGGTGCAGGTGGCGTGCCGGACCTGGGACAGGTGCCGCAGCCTGACCCCGGGGTCGTGACCCCGGGCCTGGTACCGGTGCTCGCAGTCGCGGGTCTCCAGGGTGTCGATCGCGACGATCAGGTCGGGCCCGCCACCCGGGACGCGCAGCCGCCACGTGCCGTACCCGCCGGGCGGCCCGTCCCGGCTGGCCGGGGTGAAGGTGAATCCGGTCCCGCCCGGCGGCGGGCCGGGGCCTGCCC
>Ga0207678_10004693_pt1 | contig 12259 bp, 6 predicted proteins | sample KBSC63metaG_FD_184319 | JGI IMG/M metagenome (GOLD analysis project Ga0207678, IMG submission 184319) | Corn rhizosphere microbial communities from Kellogg Biological Station, Michigan, USA - KBS C6-3 metaG (SPAdes) (version 2) | ecosystem: Host-associated > Plants > Roots > Rhizosphere > Soil ... | reverse complement strand
GGCGCGAGCATCGCCGCCTGAGCGCCGCTTTCAACCGCGGTCAGCATCGCGGCGACCGCGACCAAGGTCTTGCCCGAACCAACATCGCCCTGGAGCAGGCGAAGCATCGGCATCGCTTGTGCCATGTCGCCCCGGATCTCGCGGATTACCCGCCGCTGGGCGTCGGTCAGCTGATAGGGCAGCTGAAGCTTGCGGATGAGTTCCCCCGTGCCGGGAAGCGCCGCGGTGCGGTGCCGCCGCTGCGAATCGCGCAGCAACAGGAGCGCGAGCTGGTTTGCGAAAATCTCGTCATAAGCGAGGCGCCGGCGGCCGCTTCCCGGCTCGCGGTGCGCCTGCGCCAGCGAACCGCGCCAGTCCGCCCAGGCCTCGCGCGAAAGCAGACTCGGCTCGACCCACTCGGGCAGCTCCGGCGCGCGCTCCAGCGCTTCACGCGCCAACTCGCCCAGGCGCCGGTTCGTCAGCCCTTCGGTCAGCGGATAGACCGGCTCGCGGATCAGCGGCGGCGGCCCCTTGCCCGGCTCGGCGACCTCCGGATGGATGATCTGCCACTCGTCGCCATACTGCTCGAGCTTGCCGGAGACGATTCGCTTCTCGCCCTTGGGCAAAGTCCGCTTCGCCCAACCCGGATTGTTGAAATAGACGAGGCTGATCGCATTGCCGTCGGAATCGGTCGCGAAGATTCGGCTCGGCCCGCGCCCCGAGCGGCTCTCGCGCGTGTCGAACGGCGTCACCTCGAGGATCACGTTGTGTCCGAGCAAAGCCGCCGTCGCCGCATTCGCCTTGATGCGTTCAATCGACCCGGTCGGCAGATGGTAGAGCAAGTCGACAACCCGCTCGATCCCGAGCTTCTTCAGCATCTTCGCGACCTGCGGCCCGACGCCCTTGAGCGCGTCCACTTCGGTGAACAGCGGGTTGAGGATTTCGGGCCGCATGGACGGTTGTTAGCGCGACTCTCGTCGCTCGCAATGCGGCTCGACTCTCACTACATGCGCGCGATGCCTTCCGATCCGGAATTGAAGCGCCTCGCCTGGCGCGCCCATCACCGTGGGACCAAAGAAGCCGACATGCTGATCGGCGGGTTTTTCGATGCGCATCACGAGCGCTGGAGCGCGGACGAGCGGTCGCTCTTCGAGTCGATGCTGGAGAGCCAAGACGTCGATATCATGGCCTGGGCGCACGGAACCGCCGAGCCGCCGGAGCGGTTCGCAGGGCCGATGACCGAGGCGCTGAAGAAGCTCGACTATATCCAGGTCCCGCGATGACCGAGCCGCTGCAGCGCGTCCTCCGCGCCGATGAACCGCTTACCCTTGCCGGCGTGCCGACGGGCTTCCTGCCGTGGCTCGCGGCCGATCTCGCGCGCGCGGCGCACGGCACGGGCGGCGGCGGCCGCGCGGTGGCGATCGTCGCGGACGAAGCCGCGCTTCGGGCGCTTGCCGACACGGTCCCGCTGTTCGCTCCCGAGGTCGAGGTGCTGACGCTGCCCGGTTGGGATTGCCTGCCCTACGACCGCGCCTCGCCTGCGCTTCGCGTCATGGCCGAGCGGCTGGCGACGTTGAGCGCGCTCCAGGCTAAGCGCGACAAGCCGCAGCTTCTCGTCGCGACCGCCAGCGCCGCTACGCAACGGGTGCTGCCGCCCTTCCGCATCCGCCAGCTCACCCGCCGAATCGCCGAGGGGGAACGGATCGAACGCGAAGTGCTGGTCTCACAGCTCAATGCGCTCGGATACCAGCGCGTCGACACAGTCGCGGAACATGGCGAATATGCGGTCCGCGGGTCGCTCATCGACCTCTTCCCGGCCGGCGAGAGCCAGGCGCTTCGGCTCGACTTCTTCGGCGACGAGATCGACAGCCTGCGCCGGTTCGATCCCTCCGATCAGCGCTCGACCGACAAGGCCCAGGCTTTCACGCTCATGCCGGCGTCCGAGGCCCTGCTCGATGCCGAGAGCATCAAGCGCTTTCGATCCGCCTACCGCGAGAAGTTCGGAGCGGCGGCAACCCAGGACCCGCTCTACCAGGCGCTGTCCGAAGGCCGCCGGATGTCGGGCATGGAGCATTGGCTGCCGCTGCTCGAGGAACGGCTCGATACGCTGTTCGGCCATCTCGGCGAGAACGACCTCGTCCTGCGCGACGCCGCCGCGGACCAGGCGGTCGGGGGCCGGCGCGAGGCGATCGACGATTATTACCAGAACCGCGTGCGCGCGATGGAAAGCGCGCCCGGCAGCTACCGCCCGCTCGAGCCACACGCGCTCTACCTTTCGAAGAAGGAATGGGAAGGCTTCGAGGCCGATCGCCCGATCCACCTCGCCTCGCCCTTCCACGAGCCCGAATCCGAGCGGATCATCGATTTCGGGGTCGATTCGGCACGCGATTTCGCCCCCGAACGCGCGCAGCAGGCCAATGTCTATGAGGCGGTCGCCAAGCACATCGGCGACCTGCGGCGCGGCAGCCGCAAGGTCGTGCTCGCAAGCTACACGCGCGGCGCGCGCGAGCGGCTGAGCGGTCTCCTCGAAGACCATGGCTTGAAGGTGCAGAAGCTCGCCGAGAGTTGGCAGGATGCGCTCGGGTCCAAGACGCAGCCGGCGCTACTCGTCCTGCCGCTCGATCACGGCTTCACCACGCCCGACGTAGCCGTCCTTACCGAGCAGGACATGCTCGGCGACCGCCTCGTCCGCCGCCGCAAGAAGAAAGCCGCAGCCGCCTTCCTCGAAGAGCTGGCGACCCTCTCGCCGGGCGACCTCGTCGTCCATGCCGACCACGGCATCGGCCGCTACGAGGGCCTCACGCAGATCCCGGTCAGCAAGGTGCCGCACGACTGCGTCGCGCTCGAATATGCGCGCGGCGACAAGCTCTACGTTCCGGTCGAGAATATCGAGCTGCTCTCGCGCTACGGGAACGAGAGCGAGGGCGTCTCGCTCGACAGCCTGGGCGGCGAGGCCTGGCAGCGGCGCAAGGCGCGGATGAAGGAGCGGATCCGCGAGATCGCGGGCGAGCTCATCAAGGTCGCGGCTCAGCGCGCCACGCGCCCCGGAGTCGTGGCCGAGGCCGACGCCAGCTACCCCGAGTTCGTCAACCGCTTCCCCTACGAGGAGACCGACGACCAGGACCGCGCCATCGGCGACGTTCTCGAGGACCTAGGAGCGGGCAAGCCGATGGACCGGCTGGTGTGCGGCGATGTCGGGTTCGGCAAGACGGAAGTAGCGCTACGTGCTGCCTTCGTCATGGCGATGTCGGGCAAACAGGTCGCGCTCGTCTGTCCGACGACGTTACTGGCGCGTCAGCACTATTCGAACTTCGTCGAGCGCTTCCACGGCTTTCCAATCCACATCGGGCGCCTGTCTCGCCTGGTCCCCGCTGCTGAGGCCAAAAGGACGAAGGAAGGGCTCGCCGAGGGCAAGATCGATATCGTCATCGGTACGCACGCCCTGCTTGCGAAATCGGTCAACTTCAAACGCCTGGGGCTGGTCATCGTCGATGAGGAGCAGCATTTCGGAGTGGCCCACAAGGAGCGGCTGAAGGCGCTGAAGAACGACGTCCACGTGCTGACGCTGACCGCCACCCCGATCCCGCGGACCCTGCAGATGGCGATGAGCGGGCTTCGCGAGCTGTCGGTCATCCAGACCCCGCCCGTCGACCGGCTCGCGGTCCGGACCTACGTCACCCCCTTCGACGGAGTCGTCCTTCGCGAAGCGCTTCTTCGCGAGCATTTCCGCGGCGGGCAGAGCTTCTTCGTCGTGCCCCGCGTCGCCGATCTTCCCGACATCGAGGAATGGCTGCGGACCCAGGTGCCGGAGGTGAAGTCCATCACCGCCCACGGCCAGATGAGCGCGACCCAGGTCGAGGAGCGGATGAGTGCCTTCTACGATCGCAAATATGACGTCCTGCTCTCGACCACGATCGTCGAAAGCGGGCTCGACATCCCGAGCGCCAACACGCTCGTCGTCTATCGCTCCGACCGCTTCGGCCTCGCCCAGCTCTACCAGTTGCGCGGCCGCGTCGGACGCTCGAAGTCGCGCGCCTACGCCTATCTCACCATGCCCGCCGACCGCTCGATCACCGAAGCCGCGCAAAAGCGCCTTCAGGTGCTGAGCGAGCTCGACAACCTCGGCGCCGGCTTCCAGCTCGCGAGCCACGACCTCGACATCCGCGGCGCCGGCAACCTACTCGGCGACGAGCAGTCGGGCCATATCAAGGAGGTCGGGTTCGAGCTCTATCAGTCGATGCTCGAGGACGCGATTCTCGAGGTCAAGGCCGGCGGCGCCGCTCGACAAGAGGAATTCTCGCCGCAGATCAGCGTCGACGCACCAATCATGATCCCCGAGCATTACGTGCCCGACCTCGACCTCAGGATGGGCCTCTACCGCCGTCTCGGCGAGCTCGAGGACCGGCAGGCGATCGACGCCTTCGCCGCAGAGTTGATCGACCGCTTCGGAACGCTCCCGGAGGAAACCGCTAACCTGATGAAGATCGTCGAGGTGAAGCTCAATTGCCGCGAGGCGATGGTCGCGAAGCTCGATATCGGAGCGAAGGGCGCCGTCGTCACCTTCGCCGACGGCGGCTTCCCGGACCTTGGCGGGCTCCTCTCCTATATCGACCGCCTAAAGGGCGCGGCCAAGCTCAGGCCCGACAGCAAGATGATAGTTTCCCGTAACTGGCCGACGCCTGACGCCCGTCTCAACGGCGCGGTGCAGCTGGCGCGCGGCCTCGCACGCGTCGCGGCTGCGGGAGAAAAGAGGGAGCTCGCCGCGGCCTAGGCGGCAAAGCGGGTCAGATCTTCATGGCTGAGAGGCCGCGAGCCGAGGAAGCCCTGGTATAGATCGCAACCCCATTCCCTGAGCAGCTCAAGCTGCTCCGCGGTTTCAACGCCTTCGACCACCACCTGGAGGCCGAGCTCGCGCGCGAGATGGATCAGCGCCTTGACGACGATCCGGTCCTTCTCCCGTCCGACGATCTCGCCAATCAGGCCGCGGTCGATCTTTAGCATGTCGAGCGGCAGCGAGGTCAGATAGGCGAGGCTCGCATAGCCCGTTCCAAAGTCGTCGACCGCGATCCGAAGGCCCGCCTCGCGCAGCGTCGCGAGCCTCGCGGCGACGGTCTCGCGATCATCGAGCAGCGCGCTTTCGGTGATCTCGAGCGTGATCCGCGCGGGGTCGATCGCCGCGGCATCGATCTCGTCGAGGAGCCAGCGCTCATAGCCCTCGCGGCTGATATCCGCCGGAAGGAGGTTGATGGAAATGCGGAGCTTTGCGAGCGGTCCCTCCCAGACGGCGGCGCAGCGCAGCGCCTTGCGCTGGACGAGCCGCGACAGCCGCTCGCCGAGCGCCGCCGACGTTGCCCTCGCGAACAAGGTCTCGGCGTCGCGCGCGATTGTCGAGCGGGCCAGCGCCTCGGCCCCGACCATCGCGCCGGACGCCGCATCGATGATGGGCTGAAAGAGGAGATCGATCTGCTCGTGCGCGATCGCCGCTTCGAGCATCATGTCGCGAATGGGGGAGACAGGCGGCGTAGCCCCGACGTCCGAAGCCCGCCTCCCCCAAGCACTGATGCTGTCCCACCTCAGCATGATGTGACGGCGCTAGCGGGCCTGCGGGCACGTCGGAAGGCGCTCCTCGGGCCCGGCCCGAAACGGGACAGTGACCTCGCGGCGCAATGCCCTTATCTTGCCCCCGGCCTAGCGAGGAGCGACGAGTTGAACGCCGACGCAGCGAAGGAACAGAAGCCGCCAATCGACCTCACGAGCCGGGGGATCGGCCTGCTCTCTTCGCACACCGACGTCGCCAAGGCCGCCGAAGCGCTGCTTCGCCGCCGCTTCAAGTTCGCCGCCGCCCGCGAAGCCGAAGTGCTGGTCGCGCTCGGCGGCGACGGATTCATGCTCCACACGCTGCACGAGATGCTCGACGGCGACCGCCCCCCGGTGCCGGTATTCGGGATGAACCGGGGCACGGTCGGCTTCCTGATGAACGAGTGGCGGATCGACCAGCTGTGCGAGCGCATCGAAGGCGCCAAGCCGGTCCACGTCGCGCCGCTCGAGATGCGCGCGACCACCGTCGGCGGGAAGACCTTCACCCATGCCGCGATTAACGAGGTGTCACTGCTCAGGGAAACCCGGCAAACGGCGAAGATCGAGATTTCGGTGAACGGCCGCGTCGCCTTGCCCGAGCTCGCCTGCGACGGGGTGCTGGTGGCGACGCCGGCTGGCTCGACCGCCTACAACCTGTCCGCGCGCGGACCGATCCTGCCGCTTCAGGCGAAGATGCTGGCGCTGACCCCGATCAGTCCGTTCCGCCCGCGCCGATGGTCCGGTGCGATCCTTCCCGACGACACGGCGGTGTGCCTAACGATCCTCGAGGCCGAGAACCGGCCTGTCTCCGCGGTCGCCGACCAGACGGAAGTCCGCGACGTCGCCAAGGTGGAAATCCGCCTCGACCGCGAGCGCTCGCTCACCCTCCTGTTCGATCCCGAGCACGCGCTCGACGAGCGCATTGCGATGGAGCAATTCGCGACCTGAAATTGCCCGAGAACACTTGCCTTTGAGGAAGTCTCCGCTATCTAGCCGCGGCGCCCTGACGGGCTGCTCCCCGGTAGCTCAGCGGTAGAGCGTTCGACTGTTAATCGAATGGTCGCCTGTTCGAATCAGGCCCGGGGAGCCATTTCTTCTCGCCAGCCAAGAACCTTTGCCAAGCCCCCGACATCGAATAGTCGCGGGTTTAGGAAGAGGACAGACAATGGGCGAAGCGGCAGGCGCTACCGGACCGGATTTTTCCGAGGGCATCGGGCTTTCCGAGGTGCCGCCGGGCGAAACCGTCGCGGGCCGCGTCGGCGATGACCCCGTCCTTCTTTCCAACTTCGACGGCGAGCTGTTCGCGGTGGGCGGCGCATGCACGCATTACGGCGGAGCGCTCGCCGATGGGGTCATCGGTTCGGCGACGGTTCGCTGCCCGCTCCATCACGCCTGTTTCGACCTGCGCAGCGGAGCGGCGCTACGCGCTCCCGCGCTCGATCCGCTCGACCGCTGGCTGGTCGAGGTCGAGGGCGAGCGCGCTTTCGTCAGGCGGAAAGCCGAGGATGAGCTGGCGCCCGCCCGCGCCGAAACGGACGTCGAGCGGATCGTCATCATCGGCGGCGGAGCGGCCGGCCTCGCCTGCGCGCACGAGCTCCGGCGGCTCGGATTTGCTGGCGAAGTGACGATGCTGAGCGCGGATCCGGACCCGCCGTGCGACCGCCCCAACCTCTCGAAAGACTATCTGGCCGGCACCGCTTCCGAGGAATGGCTGTGGCTGCGCGGCGACGACTGGTATTCGGGCAACAAGATCGACCTGCGGCTCTCGACAGAAGTCGTCCGGATCGACCCCACGTCGAGGACGGTCCATTGCGCGTCGGGCGAAGAATTTCCGTTTAACCGACTGCTCATCGCGACCGGCGCCGAGCCGAACCGCCTTCCGCTGCCTGGCTTCGACGCACCCAATGTCTACACGCTGCGCAGCGTCGCCGACGCGCGAGCAATCGCCGAGCAAGCGCGGCCCGGCGCGCGCGCGGTCATCATTGGCGCGAGCTTCATCGGGCTAGAGGCCGCCGCGGCGCTCCGCCACCGGCAGGTCGAGGTCGACATCGTCTCGGTCGAGGAGATCCCGCTCGAACATGTGTTCGGCAAGGAGCTCGGACGCGAAATCCAGCTGCTGCACGAACGCAACGGCGTGCGCTTCCATCTAAGCTCGGTCGTCGCGGGCTTCGACGGGCAAGCGGTGGCGCTTGGCGGCGGCGAAGCGATCCCGGCTGACTTCGTTCTCGTCGGCATCGGCGTGCGTCCGCGAACCGCGCTCGCGGAAAGCGCCGGAGCGTCCGTCAAGAATGGCGTGCTGATCGACGAATATCTGGAAACGTCGCTGCCCGGCATCTACGCCGCCGGAGACATCGCCGCCTACCCGAACCCTCTCTCGGGCGAGCGGGCCCGCATCGAGCATTGGGTCGTCGCCGAGCGCCAGGGACAGGCCGCGGCGGCCAACATGCTGGGTCACCGCAGGCGTTTCGACTCCGCGCCCTTCTTCTGGACTGAGCAGTACGGCGTCACGCTGCGCTATGTCGGCCGCGCGAGCGGCTGGGACGCCGTCACTTGCGAAGGGGATTTCGGAAGCGGGTCGTTCGTCGCCCGCTATTTCGTCGACGGCACGCATTGCGCGACGGCCACCATTGGCCGCGACCGCGAGAATCTCGAAGACGAGCTCAGGCTCGAAGCGCTCTAGTCAGCCTTCGATCGAGGCCATGAGGCTCGCATTGCCGCCCGCCGCGGTCGTGTCGATGCAGGTGACCCGCTCGGTCGCGAAGCGCGCGACATAATGCGGCCCTCCCGCTTTCGGGCCGGTTCCGCTCAGCCCCTCGCCTCCGAACGGCTGACTTTCGACCACCGCGCCGATCTGGTTGCGGTTGACGTAGAAGTTGCCGACGCGGGCATGCTCCTCGACATAATCGCGCACCGTGTCGATCCGGCTTTGCAGGCCGAGCGTCAGGCCGTAGCCGGTCGTATTGATCGCATCGACGACCTTGTCGAGCTCGTCACCGGCAAAGCGAATGACGTGAAGAATTGCGCCGAAATTCTCTTGATTCAATTGGCTTAGCGACTTGATTTCGTAAAATGCGGGAGCAACGAAGCAGCCGTTCGCGGCTTCCTTCGGCAGCTTCAGCCGGCAAATCTTCTTGGCATTCTTGTCGAGCCACTTGAGGTGGTCATCGAGTAGCTTTTTCGCGGCCTCGTCGATGACCGGGCCGACGTCGGTCGCGAGATCGCTCGGGTCACCGACGTTAAGCGCCTCCATCGCGCCGGCGATCATCTTGATCATCCCATCGGCGACGTCTTCCTGGACGAACAGAACGCGCAAGGCGGAGCAGCGCTGCCCCGCGCTCTGGAACGCTGAGGAAATGACGTCCCGCGTCACCTGCTCGGGCAGCGCCGATGAGTCGACGATCATCGCATTCTGACCACCGGTTTCGGCGACGAACGGAATGATCGGCCCGTCACGCTCCGCCAGCGTGCGGTTGATCGTTCGCGCGGTCTCGGTCGATCCGGTGAAGACGACCCCCGAGAGCAGTGGGTGCGCAGTCAGCGTTCCGCCGACGATCCTGCCGGAGCCGGGCGCGAGCTGGACTATGTCCTTCGGAATGCCCGCCCGGTGCATCAACTCGATCGCCAAGGCGCCGATCAGCGGCGTTTGGCCGGCCGGCTTGGCGATGACGGCATTCCCCGCGGCAAGCGGCGCCGACACCAGGCCGGTGAAGATGGCGAGCGGGAAATTCCACGGCGAAATGGCCGCGATCACGCCGCGGCCATGCAAACGCAGCTCGTTCTGCTCTCCGGTCGGACCGGGAAGCGGGAGCGGCTTGGTGAACTGCCGCCGCGCTTCGGATGCGTAGAAGCGCAGGAAATCGACTGCCTCGCGTACTTCGAGCACCGCGTCGATCAGCGTCTTCCCGGCTTCCCGAATGCAGAGCGAGAAAAACTCTTCCGCATGCTCTTCGTAGAGCTCGGCGGTCCGCTCGATCAGTTTCGCCCGCGCTTCGCCGCCAAGCGAATCCCAGGCGACCTGCGCGGCGTGCGCCGCCCGAGCCATGCGGTCGACCTCCTCGGCTGTCGCCTCGAAGGTCGTTCCCACGGTGATCCGGTGATCATGCGGCGATACGATCGGCCTGCCCTCGCCCTTTCCGATTCCGGGCTTCGCGGTCCAGCTCCTGGCTTCCAGCACCTTCAGCCGCTCGAGCAACGGCTCACGCACCAACGGGTCGCTGAGGTCGACCCCGGCGCTGTTCCGGCGCTGGCTCCCGAAGAGCTCGGGCGGAAGGACGATCTTCGGGTTTCGCTTGGGCTCGAGTGCTTCGAGCTCCGCGACCGGATCCCCGACCAGTTGGTCGATCGACACCTGCTCGTCCGCGATTCGGTTGACGAAGCTCGAATTGGCGCCGTTCTCGAGCAGCCTGCGGACGAGGTACGCGAGCAGCTCCTTATGGCTACCGACCGGCGCGTAAATCCGAACCGGCGTCGGGGAATCGCCGAGATGGCGCTCCAGCCCGGCCAGCTCTTCGTACAGCTCCTCGCCCATGCCGTGCAGGCGCTGGAACTCGAACGCCTTGCCGTGGGCGAGGGCCTTCACCTGCCCGATCGTGTTCGCATTGTGGGTCGCGAAGGCGGGATAGATGACGTCGGTCGCCGCGAGCATCTTCCTGGCGCAGGCGAGATAGGAAACGTCGGTCGCGACCTTGCGCGTCCATACCGGATAGTCGGACAGCCCGCCGACCTGCGCCAGCTTGACCTCCGTATCCCAATAGGCGCCCTTCACCAGCCGGCACATGAGCTTGCGTCCATGCGACCGCGCTGCCTCGATGACCCAATCGACAAGCGGCGCAGCGCGCTTCTGATAGGCCTGGATCGCGATCCCGAAGCCTTCCCAGCCGTTCGCGAACAGTTCGTCGTCGGCCAGCAGCGCCTCGAACACGTCCATCTGAAGCTCGAGCCGGTCGGATTCCTCGGCATCGATGGTGAAATGGACATCCGCCCTGGCCGCCTTGAGCGCCAGCTCGCGAACGACCGGAATGACCGCCGCGAGTGCCTGGTCGCGGTGCGTGAACTCGAACCGGGGATGAAGCGCGGTCAGCTTGACCGAAATGCCGGGCGCTTTCTTGAACCCGCCCTTCGCGTCCTTGGCGATGCGATCGAGCGCGTTGGCATAGGCCTGCTTGTAGCGCTCCGCGTCGTCGAACGTCTTGGCCGCCTCGCCCAGCATGTCGAAGCTGTGGCTGATGCCGCGCGCCCGTTCCGGCTTCGCGCGCTGCAGCGCCTCATCGATCGTGCGGCCGAAGACGAAGTTGCGCCCGAGGATCTTCATCGCCTCGCGCACCGCGGTCCGCACGACCGGCTCTCCAAGGCGGCCGACTGCACGTCCCAAGGCGGCCTTCCAATTGTCCGAGCGATCCTGGGCGCCCTCCAGCACCTTGCCAGTCAGCAAAAGCGAGAAGGTCGCGGCGTTGACGAACGCCGAGTCCGAACGGCCGAGCTTGTCCGACCAGTCTGGCCCAGAAAGCTTGTCCGCGATCAGCTCATCGGCCGTGTGCGCGTCGGGAATCCGCAGAAGCGCCTCGGCGAGGCACATCATCGCGATGCCCTCGTCCGAGCCGAGGTCGTAGGCATGGAGGAAAGCGTCGACGCCGGACGGCTTCTGGGCGCGAACGCCCTTCACCAGCGTCCGCGCGGTGGCCGTCGCCTCGCCGAGTTCGTGGGGCGTCAGCCGCGCCTGCGCGATCCGCTCCTTCGCGACCAGCTCTTCGGCAGGCCGGTAGGCGCGTCTCAGCTCCGTGCGGTCGATCGGCTTCGGAGCGGCTTTCCGCTCCGCCGCTACGCGATCTGCCCGTGGCAATGCTTGTACTTCTTGCCCGATCCGCAGGGGCACGGCGCATTGCGGCTGACGGGCGCCTCGGCGACGCCGCCTTCGCGCTGCGGAAGCGCTTGTTGCGGGATATTGGCGAAGGGAACGCTCGAAAGCACCGCGCCCGTCGCCGCATCGATGTCCGCCGTGTCGTCATCGCCCGAAAAGGGATCGAGGTGCTGCGTGATGAAATCCGGGAGCACCGGCGGAGGAGGCGCCTCGAGCTGCACCTGCGCGCGCATGAGGATTCGCGTCACCTCCTCGCGGATGGAGACGAGCAGCCGTTCGAACAGCATGAACGCTTCCTGCTTATACTCGTCGATCGGCTTCTTCTGCGCATAGCTCCTCAGGTGGATCACCTGCCGCAACGCGTCGAGCGTCGCGAGATGCTCCTTCCAATGATGGTCCAGGGTCTGGATCAGGATCTGCTTCTCGACGTCGCCCCAGCGATCCGGCTCGACGCCCTCGAGCTTGGCGGCCATCGCATCGTCGGCCAGCTTCTGCAGACGCTCGGCAACGATCTCGGGCGAAACTTCGTCTTCGCGCAACCAGGCGTCGATCGGCGCTTCGAGCCCCAGGACGGCCTCGATGCTCTCCTTCAAATTCTCGACGTTCCACTGCTCCGGATAGGTGCCCTCGGGGCAGTTCACCGCCACGAACGCCCCGACCGTCTCGGCGCGCATGTCGGCGATGACCTCGCTGACGCTGTCCGCGTCCATGATGTCGGCGCGCTGCTCGTAAATGACCTTGCGCTGATCGTTCATCACGTCGTCGAATTCGACGACCTGCTTGCGGATGTCGTAGTTGCGCGCCTCAACCTTCTTCTGCGCGGTTTCGATCGCCTTGCTGATCCAC
>Ga0207678_10004683_pt1 | contig 12282 bp, 10 predicted proteins | sample KBSC63metaG_FD_184319 | JGI IMG/M metagenome (GOLD analysis project Ga0207678, IMG submission 184319) | Corn rhizosphere microbial communities from Kellogg Biological Station, Michigan, USA - KBS C6-3 metaG (SPAdes) (version 2) | ecosystem: Host-associated > Plants > Roots > Rhizosphere > Soil ... | reverse complement strand
CCTCAACGAACTGGCCGCCGCTATCGGCGGCTTCGAGGGCAATGCCCAGACGCTGCGCCTGCTGACCAGGCTCGAGCCCAAGACCGAAGGCGCCGGCCTCAACCTGACCCGGGCCACCCTGGACGCCACGCTCAAGTACCCCTGGTTTGGCGAGCCCGGCACGAAGTTCGGCGCCTACGCCGATGACGCCGAGGTCTTCGGCTGGATCAGGCAGGGCGCGCCAGACCGCCGGCCGTGCCTGGAGGCCCAGGTCATGGACTGGGCCGACGACGTGGCCTATTCGGTCCACGACATGGAGGACGGCTTCCACGCCGGCCTCATCACGTTCAAGAACCTTAAATCTCAGACCGAACGGGCCGAGGTTTCCCGCACCGCCATCGCTTACTGCCCCGGCGGGGTAACCGAGGCCGAGCTCACCGAGATCCTCGAGGCGCTGCTCGCCCTGGACATCTGGCCCGCCTCCTACGACGGCGGCCCCGGCACCGTGGCCGCCCTGAAGAACCTGACCAGCGAGCTCATCGGCCGCTTCTGCGTCGCCGCCCAGCAAGCCACCCTCTACCCCGATCTCACCAGCCCCTTCAGTCACACCAGCCCCATCGGTCACTCCTTCACCCGGTACGCCGCCGATCTCGTCGTCCCTCGCCGCCAGCGCCTCGAATGTGCCCTGCTCAAGGCCATCACGGCTCGTTACGTGATGAACCGTGCCGGGGTCGTCGCGGCCCAGGCCCGGGAGCGCGAGCTGCTGACCGAACTGACCTACGCCGTCGAGCGCGGCGCCCCGCAGACCCTGGACCCGCTGCTGCGCCCGTCCTGGGACGCGGCCGGGACCGACGCCGCGCGCCGCCGCGTCGTGATCGACCAGGTCGCCTCGCTCACCGACACCTCGGCCATCGCCTGGCACCACCGCCTCTGCGTGCCCGGCGCGTCTTAGCCTTCGGCCCCTGCACGCCCCCGGCTCGTCGTAGCCTTTGACGCATGCCTTCTTATGTGATCGCTGGCGCCAGCCTGGCCGGGGCCAAGGCCGCCGAGACGCTGCGGGACGAGGGATTCGACGGCGACATCGTGCTGATCGGCGCCGAACATGAGCGCCCCTACGAGCGCCCGCCGCTGTCCAAGGGCTACCTCCTCGGCAGCGACCAGCGGGACTCGGTCTACGTCCACCCCTCCGCCTGGTACGAGGAGCACAATGTGGGCCTGATCGAGGGGATCACCGTCACCGAGATCGACCGCGGCGGGCACGTCATTGCCACCACCGGCCCCGCGGGCGAGCTGGATATGTCTTACGACAAGCTGCTGCTCGCCACCGGCGCCTCGCCGCGTCGGCTGAACTTCCCCGGGTCCGACCGCGAGGAGGTGCTCTACCTCCGCACGGTGGGCGATTCCGACCGGCTCCGTTCGGCGTTCCAGCCGGGTACCCGGGTCGTGGTGGCCGGAGCCGGCTGGATCGGCCTGGAGACGACCGCGGCCGCCCGCACGGCCGAGTGCGCGGTGACCGTGCTCGAGCCGCAGTCCGGCGCGCTGACCGACCAGCTCGGACCCGAGCTCGGCGCCGTCTTCGCCGACCTGCACCGGGCCCACGGCGTGGAGTTCCGGTTCGGCGAGAAGGCCGTCGAGTTCCGCCCCGGCATGGTCATCACGTCCGGCGGCGCCGAAATCCCCGCCGACCTCCTCGTCGTCGGCATCGGCGCGGCCCCCAACGACGACCTGGCCGCCCGGGCCGGGCTGGATACCGGCAACGGCGTGCTGACCGACGAGGCGCTGCGCACCTCGGACCCGGACATCTTCGCCGCTGGCGACGTCGCGAACTCCTTCCACCCCCTGCTCGGCCGGCGTGTCCGCGTCGAGCACTGGGCCAACGCCCTGAACGGCGGTCCGGCCGCCGCCCGGTCCATGCTGGGCCAGGCCGTGAGCTACGACCCGGTGCCTTACTTCTACAGCGACCAGTACGACCTCGGCATGGAGTGCGCAGGCCTGCCCTCCCCGGGCACGTACGACCAGGTCCTCTACCGGGGCGACCGGGACGCGCTGGAGTTCATCGCGTTCTGGCTCTCCGGCGGCGTCGTGATCGCCGGCATGAACGTCAACGTGTGGGACGTCAACGACGACATCCAAACCCTGATCCGCGCCGCCCGCCCGGTAGACCCCGCCCGCCTCACCAACCCCGACATCCCCCTAACCGATCTCTAACCCACATCACCCCGTCGCGATCCGCGCCGCTCGCCGCGATCCGCGCCGCTCGCCGCGATCGCGGCGACCCATCCGCGCCACCTAAAGCCGCCGTCGCGTCTGCGCCGCCCCGGTCGCCCCACTGGCATCGCGGTTGGCACTTGCAACATGCGTTTCTGCACGCCTGCATTCACTCGAATTCCACCAGCCACTTATTTCCCGAGCATCGCAATGGTGGCAAATTAACGTGGTGGATCTGGGCTCTATGGTTGATTCGGGGGACTGGGATACCCCTAATCAACCGCATAACCCGGATCAACCACGCTATTTGCGGTGGCGAGCCGATTGTCAGTAGTCGGCGTCACACTGTCCTGCATGGTAAGTGAGCTCCCTTCCACCCTGCGTTACCTGGCTCAGCGTCAGCGGGGGATTGTCTCCCGCTCGCAGGCGATCAGGGCGGGGCTCTCACCGGACATGATCAAGTTCAGGATCAGGAGCAACCGGTGGCAGCAGCTTCATCCCGGCGTCTACGCGACCTTCACGGGAATACCCGGCCGGGGAGCGTGGCTCTGGGCGGCGTTGCTGGCCGCCGGGCCAGGCGCCGTGCTCAGCTATCAGACGGCCGCCGAGCTGCATGGGCTCTCCGACAAGCCGACCAGCCCGATCCACGTAACGATTCCGGCCCAGCGCCACCTCGTCGCGGTCTCCGGCGTGTGCCTGCACCGGTCGGGACGAGCGGTCGAGACCGTGCTGGGAGGTTCCCAGCCGCCGCGAACTAGGGTTGAGGAGACGGTACTTGACCTCACCCAGGCCGCGAGGACCTTTGATGACATGTGCGGCTGGGTGACCCGTGCGATCGCGCGGGAGCTTACCGACGAGACCAGGCTCAACGCGGCCATGAGCGGGCGCCGCAGGCTCCGTTGGCGCTCGGACCTCAACGAACTTATCGCAGCGGCGGCGGCCGGGGATCACTCGGTGCTGGAGTTCCGCTACCACCGGGACGTGGAGCGGGCCCACGGGCTGCCCGAGTCGGCCCGGCAGGTGGCGTTCACCACACGAGATGGCCGCCGGGGCCGACGCGACCGCGTGTACGAGCCATACGACCTGGTAATCGAGCTCGACGGGCGGCTCGCACACCAGCCCGAGAACCAGGGGAAGGACAAGACCAGGGACAACGCCGCCGCTGCGGACGGGAAGCAGACCCTGCGGTACGGCTGGTCGCAGGTTAAGTGGCAGCCCTGTGAGACCGCGGCCGAGGTGGCCAGGGTGCTGCGCCGCCGTGGCTGGGGCGGCCGGCCCCGGCCGTGCTCGCCCGGCTGCCCGGTCCAGCGAGACCTTCCCGGATAGCACCGGGCGGAACCGCTGGACCAGGTCCCGTATCAACACAGCCGGATCACCGACAGCATCGCCGGGTCAGGACCGGCCGAGCCCGGCGCGGATCTTGCTCACCCTACGGCGCCATTGGCGCTGGCCGAACGCCTTCCACACGAACCGGGCCGGAGCCGGCAGGTTCGCCATCATCGCCTGGCGTTCGGCCGGGTCGGCGTCTTCCAGGATCATGCCGAGAAAGAACAGCATCTTGTCCTTGGGGACTTCCTCGGCGAACCGCTGGCCCAGGCGTGCCCACTCCGCCACGGTGAGATGCTCCTCGATGAGCGGCAGGATGTGCTCCTCCTCGTCGTGAAGGTGCTCGAGCAGCGCGGCGCGATGTTCGGTGAGCGCGCTGACCAGCGGGGCCGCGGTGGCCGCCGAGGGCGCGGCCTGCCAATCCGGCATGCGCCGCGAAGCCTCCGCAAGGGTCCCGGCGACCACTTCGTGCTGGGTTTCCATCCGCAGCACCATGTCGGCTTCCAGGTCGACCCGGGCCAGCAGCAGCGGCCAGACGAGCTCGTCCTCACCGGTGTGGTGGAGGTGCAAGCCCAGCTGGTAGTCGCTAAACGCCTGGGCGAGCACCTCGGCCCGGGCGGTGTCGCCGTCCGGTACCGCCCGGATCAGCGTGGGCATCAGGTCGCTCTCGCGACGGAACACCCGGTGGACGACGATCATGTCGTGAGTGTCGGGCCGCGCGATGGCGGTCGTGGTGGTCATGAGTTCCCTCCCTGGCTGGTCGATGTGGTAGTGCCAGCGTGCGGGACGGCATTTGGAGTCGGCTTGGTATCGGTTTGGATCGCTACGATGACCCCATGAGGGCGGGGATCCGGGTCCTCGGGCCGCTGGAGGCGGAGGTCGAGGGCGCCCGGGCGGATCTGGGCGGGCCGCTGCAGCGGGCGGTCCTGGCCCTGCTGCTGATGGAGCGCGGCCGGGTCGTGTCCGTCGACCGGATGATCGATCAGCTCTGGCGGGGGGAGCCGCCGCCGCGTGCCATCGCGTCGCTGCAGGCGTACGTGTCCAACCTCCGGCGGATCCTCGAACCCGGGCGCGCCCGGCGGGCGCAGGCCCGGATCCTGGTGAGCGCGCCGCCCGGGTACGCGGTGCGGCTGCCGGACGGGGCCGTGGACGCCTGGCGGTTCGAGTCCCTGCTCACCGCGGCCCGCAAGGACGCGCCCGGCCAGCCCGAACGGGCCCGGCAGGAGCTAGAGCAGGCGCTGGCGCTGTGGCGCGGCCCGGCCTACGCCGAGTTCGCCGACGAGGAATGGGCGTCGGCCGAGGTGGTCCGGCTGACCGAGCAGCATCTGGCCGCGCAGGAAGCCTGGGCCGAGGTCGCGCTCAGGACCGGGGCCGCGGCCGAGGCCGTTCCGGCGGCCGAGGCCCTGATCCGCCAGCAGCCGCTGCGCGAGGGAAGCTGGCGGCTTCTCGCCCTCTCGCTGTGGGCCTGCGATCGCCAGGCCGACGCGCTGGCCGCGCTACGGCGGGCCCGGCGGATGCTGCGTGACGAACTCGGCTTGGAGCCCGGTCCGGCGCTGGCCGAGGTCGAGGAGGCCATTCTCGGTCAGCGCCAGGAGCTGCTGCGCCGCGTCCAGCCGCTCCCCGCGCCGGCCGGAAGCCGGGCCCACGCAGCGCCCGCGAGCCAGGCCGAGGGCCAGGCCGAGCGCCAGGCCGAGGGCCAGGTCGCGAGCCAGGCCGAGGGCCAGACACCGGACGAGCTGTTCGTCGGGCGCGGCGACGAGCTCCGGGCCATCGCGGCCGCGGCGGCCCGGCACGCCGGGGGCGTGGTCCTGATCACCGGCGAAGGCGGCGCGGGCAAGACGAGGCTGCTGGATCGGGCCGTCGCACACCTGGCGAAGGCGGGCTGGATAGTGGTGACGGGCAGCTGCCCGGACGCTGGCGGAGCCCCGTCCGCCTGGGCGTGGACCGAAGCGCTGCGGGCACTGGCGACGCACGTACCGCCCGCGGAACCAGCCGGGGTCCTCGGCGTGCTGCTCGATCCCGACGCACGGCCCGCCGGCCCCGGCCCTAGCCCCAACCTCAGGACCAGGCCAGATGCCGCGACGGACACCGCGGCGGCGCGTTTCAGGCTCCATCAGGCGGTGGTCGCCTGGCTGCGGCAGGCTGCGGCAGGCTGCGGCCGCGAGGCCCGTGGCCGTGCTCCTCGATGACCTGCACCAGGCGGACGCGGAAACGCTGGCCCTGCTCGAGACCGTGGCGGCCGGGCTGGCCGGGTCGCCGCTGCTGCTGATGGCGGCCTACCGCCCCGCGGAAGCCGGCGGCGAGCTGGAGCAGGCCCTGGCCGTGCTGGCCCGGCGCTCGCCGGCCCGGCTGCCCCTGGCCGGCCTGCCCGCTCCTGACGCGGCCGCGCTGATCAGTTCCGTCTACGGCGGTCCCGTCGAGGAGCACATCGTCCAGGCGCTGGCCGACCGCACCGGCGGCAACCCGTTCTACCTGAGGGAAAGCGCGAAGTTGCTGGCTAGCGAGGGCGCGCTGGTCGCCGTCTCCGAGGTGCCCGAAGGCGTCAGGGATGTGCTCAGGCGGCGCCTGGCCCGGCTGCCCCCGCCCGACGTGGCGGTCCTGCGCCTCGCCGCCACGGTGGGTCAGGAAGCCGAGGTCGAGGTGCTCGTGGACGCGGCCGATACCGACGAGGATGGCGTCATAGCCGGGCTCGAGGCTGGCGTCATCGCCGGGCTGCTGACCGAGCCGGGGCCGGGGCGCGTCAGGTTCGTGCACGCGCTCGTGCGTGACACCGTGTACGCGGACCTGACCCAGCTGCGGCTGACCCGCATGCACGCGCGGGTCGGCGCGGCCATCCGCCGCCTGCGGCCCGGCGACGTTTCCGCGCTCGCCCATCACTACCTCCGGGCCGCGTCCGCCGATAGCGCTGAGGCCGCGGTCGGTTACGCCATCAAGGCGGCCGAACGGGCGGACCGCCGCTACTCCTACGACGCAGCCGTCTCACTGCTGGAACAGGCACTCGAGGCCTTCGCGCGGATCCCCGGCCCGGAGAGCGACCGGGCCGAACAGCAAGCCGACCTGCTCGGCCGCCTGTTGCGAGCGCAGATCAGGGCGGGCCGGATCGCAGCGGCGCGCGCCACCCGCCAGCGGGCCGCGGACGCCGCGGCGTCCGCGGCCCGCGATGATCTCGTGACCGCCGCCTTCGCCGCCTGGACCGAGCCGACCCCCTGGCAGACCCGGCCGTACGGCATGGTCGACGACCATGCCGTGGCCATCCTCGAGCGGCAGCTGGAACGCAGCGACCAGGACCAGGCGACACGGTGCCGCCTGCTGGCCGCCCTGGTCGCCGAACTGGCCGGGGAGGACGACCCGCGACCGGCCCGGGCGGCCGCCGAGGCAGAGGCCATCGCCCGGCGGCTGGGCGACCCGGACCTGCTGGCGCTGGCGCTGACCGCCGGGACCATGGTCGTCAACTACGAGCAGGAGGCGGAGCGCCGTGCCTCCCTGGCCGCCGAACTCGGCTCGATCGGGCACGAGCACGGCCTGCCGGAGTACGAGTGGTACGCCGAGTACATCGCCGGGACCGCGGCGGCCGTCCTCGGCCAGCCGGACGAGCTGCGGCGCCGGCTAAGCACCGGTCAGCGCCTAGCCGACGAGTACCGGATGTCTGAAGCGCAGGCCGTCCAGCTCTGCTCGGAGGCCATGCTGGCGCACGTCGAAGGCCGTTTTGACGACGCCCGCCGCCACTACGCGGAGGCCACCGGGCAGATGCGGCGCAACGGGTCGCTGCACGCCGACGGCTTTCACGGGCTGGCGCGGCTGACTATTGAGCTCAGCCAGGGGCGTGCGGCCCAGGCTGAACCGCTCGCCCGCGCGCTGTACGAGATGACCGGCCCCCTGCCCACGGACGCCTGGGTGGTGACGCTGGCGGCGGCCGGCCGGACCGACGAGGCCCGCCGCCGCTACTCCGAAGGCGCCGCGACCCCCCTGCGACCGGATTTCTTCCATTCCGTCTTCGCCACGTTCCGGGCCATGGCGGTTATCGCCGTGGGCGACCGCGCCGCGGCCGAGGCGCTCGTCACCGAACTGACGCCCGTGGCCGGCCTGCTCGCCGGCGCCGCGTCGGCGGCGCTCGCCATGCAGCCGGTGGCCCAGACCCTAGGTGAGCTCAGCGCCTTCCTCGGCCGCCCGCAGGAGGCGGCCCGGTATTTCGCCACCGCGCAGCAGGTCGCCTGGCGCTGGAACTCACCCCACTGGGCCGCCCGGGCCCGGACCGCCGCCCGCCTTTGTCCACCGAACGGATGACAGCGAGGACAGCGGCCCGGCTGATGCGCGGGCGCGCGGGCGGGCCCAGACTGGTGGCATGGACAACGGCGCCGCCGTCATGGTCAGGGACCTGCGCAAGAGCTACCGGGACGTCGCGGCTGTCCGCGGCATCGATCTCGAGATCAACCGCGGCGAGGTGTTCGCCCTGCTCGGGCCCAACGGCGCGGGCAAGACCACCACGGTGGAGATCCTGGAGGGGTTCCGCCGCCGCGACCACGGCACCGTCGGCGTGCTGGGCGAGGATCCCGCCCGGGCGGGCCGGGCGTGGCGGGCCAGGATCGGCATCGTCCTGCAGCTGGCCAGCACCGGGCCGGAGCTCACCGTGCTCGAGATCGTCAGGCACTTCGCCGCGTTCTACCCGGCGTCGCGCCGGGCCGAGGAAGCGATCGCCCTGGTCGGGCTGACCAGCAAGACAGGGTCGCGGATCGCCCAGCTGTCCGGCGGTCAGACCCGCAGGCTGGACGTTGCGCTGGGCATCGTCGGGCGGCCCGAGCTGCTCTTCCTCGACGAGCCGACCACCGGCTTCGACCCTGAGGCCCGCCGCCAGTTCTGGGAGCTGATCAAGACGCTGCGCGGGGACGGCACCACGATCGTGCTGACCACGCACTACCTGGACGAGGCCGAAGCGCTGGCGGACCGGATCGCGGTCATCGCGGCCGGCCGCATCGTCGCCGAGGGCGACCCGGACACCCTGGGCGGCCGGGCCAGCGCGGCCGCCCAGGTCGGCTGGGACCCGCCCACCGGAGCGCGCCGTACCGTCGAGACCGGCACGCCGACGGCCACGATCGCGGAACTGGCCGGCGAGTTCGGCGGCGAGATCCCCGGGCTCACCGTCACCAGGCCGACGCTCGAGGATGTCTACCTGGATCTCATCGCGGCGGCCGGGGGAGACGAGCAGTCATGACGCACGGCACAATCTCGGCCGGAGCGAGAACACGAACCGGCGAAGCCGCCCTGCCCGGCGCGTGGCAGCTGGGAATGGCGCGCGGCGGCGTCGAGGTCAAGACGTTCTTCCGGGACAAGATGGCGGTCGCGTTCATCTTCGGGCTGCCGCCAATCCTGCTTGTCCTGCTCGGGTCGATCTTCGGCAGCCAGGCCGCCGCCCAGGGCGTCACGGTGGGCCAGCTGTTCACCGCGGGCATGATCGCCGGCGGCCTCATGTCCACCAGCTTCCAGTACCTGGCCATCACCATCGCCACCGAACGCGAGAACGGCATGCTCAAGCGGCTGTTCGGAACGCCGATGCCGCGGCCAGCGTACTTCGCCGGCAAGGTGGTCCAGGTCCTGGTGTGCGCGCTCGCCGAGACGGTCCTACTGATCGCGGTCGGCATGCTGTTCTACCACCTGCGCCTGCCCACCGAGCCCAGCAAATGGTGGACGTTCGCCTGGGTGTTCGTGCTCGGCACCGCCGCCTGCTCGCTGCTCGGCATCGCGGCCAGCAGCGTGCCCCGGTCGGCGGCCAGCGCGACCCCGGTGATCACGCTCCCGTTCACCGTGCTGAACTTCATCTCCGGGGTATACGTTCCGTTCACCGCCGTGCCCGCGTGGATGCGGGACGTGGCGTCGTTGTTCCCGCTGAAGTGGATGGCCCAGGGAATGCGCTCGGTGTTCCTGCCGGAACAGGCGGCCGCATTGGAGCCGGCCGGCAGCTGGGAGCACGGGCTCACCGCCCTGGTCCTGGTGGCCTGGATAGCGGCAGGATTGGTGCTGTGCGTGAAGACGTTCCGCTGGCAATCCCGCGGCTGATGCCCGATCAGCCGCGGCCGTCCGCCCGGATCGTGGCCGAGCCGCGGTGGGACGTCTACTACGCGGTGGTCTTCGCCGCCAGCCTGGCCATCGTCCAGGCGGGCCCGCTGGACGCCGCGAGGCGGATCATCGCCACCGCCGCGCTGGCCGCGATGGTGCCGTGGTACATCTTCCTGGGCCGCCCGCTGATGAAGCAGGACACAACGACCGAACCGCGGGCAACCATCTACCTGGCCGGGCTCGTCGTCCTGTTCGCCATCGCGCAGAGCCAGGCCGCGAACGCCTGGTTCCTCGCCTTCGGGCTGCTCCCGATGTGCTTCCACGTGACGACCGCGCGCCGCGCCATGGTGTTCGTGGTGATCATCAACGTGATCGCCGCAGGGCTGGATGTCTGGCGCAATCCCGGGCTGGCCGGCGCGCTGACCGCGCTGGGCATCGCGGCGTTCGCGATCGCATTCGCGTACGTGTACAGCCGCTGGATGGCGCGGGTGATCGAGCAGAGCCTGGACCGGGCCGCGCTCATCGAGCAGCTGGAGGCGACCCGGGCCGAACTCGCCGCGGCGCACCACGAGGCCGGCGTCCAGGCCGAACGGCACCGCCTGGCCGGCGAGATCCACGACACCCTGGCCCAGGGGTTCACCAGCATCGTCACCCTGCTCCAGGCCGGCCAGGCCAGCCTCGACGCCGCCAGCCCCGCCCGCCGCCACCTCGACCTGGCGCTGCTCACCGCGCGCGAGAACCTGGCCGAGGCCAGGACCCTGGTCACCGCGCTCACCCCGGCCACGCTGGAGGCGGGCACGCTCGGCGACGCCGTGCGCCGGGTCACCAGCGCGACCGGGGCCCAGGCCGGCATCGAGGCGCACGCCGAGGTGACCGGGACCGCGCGCCGGCTGCCCACTGGCACCGAAGTGGTGCTGCTCAGGGTCTGCCAGGAGGCACTGGCCAACGTGCGCAAGCACGCTAGCGCGCGGCAGGTCCGGGTCCGGCTCTGCTACGCCGGCACCACCGTGCGGCTGACGGTGACGGACGACGGAAAGGGATTCGACCCGGATGCCACCCACGGCGGCTACGGCCTCACGGGCATGCGTGACCGGGTGCGCCAGGTCGGCGGCACCGTCGAGGTGGCCTCCGTCCCCGGCCGCGGCACCGAGGTCAGCGCGGAGGTGCCCGGATGATCCGCGTGCTGCTGGCCGACGATCATCCCGTGGTCCGGGCCGGGCTGCGCGGGATGCTGGCCGCCGAGGCCGACATCGAGGTAGCCGGCGAGGCAGCCTCAGGCCCGGAGGCGGTCACCAGGGCCCGAACGGGCGGGTTCGACGTCATCCTGATGGACCTGCGGATGCCCGGCGGGGACGGCGTGGCGGCGACCGAGCACATCCTCGCGGCCGACCCGGGCGCGCGGGTCCTGATCCTGACCACGTACGAGACCGACGCCGACATCCTGCGCGCGGTCGAGGCGGGCGCGACCGGGTACCTGCTCAAGGACGCCACCCCGGCCGAGCTGGCCGGCGCGGTGCGGGCGGCGGCGCGGGGCGAGACCGTGCTCGCTCCCTCGGTCGCCGAACGGCTGATCAGCCACGTGCGGAGGCCGTCGCGCGAGTCGCTGTCGGCCCGGGAGACCGAGGTGCTCGCCCAGGTCGCGCGGGGCCGGACCAACGCGGAGATCGGCCAGGCCCTGTTCATCAGCGAGGCCACCGTGAAGACGCACCTGCTGCGCGCGTTCGGCAAGCTGGGCGTGTCCGGCCGCACCGCGGCGGTGACCACCGCTATCGAGCGGGGGCTTCTCCCCCCTCCCGGCGGGAACCGGTAACGGCGGCGACCACCCGGGCGGTGTCGGTCAGGTCGGGCAGGACCACGTGCGCGCCCCCCGCGGCCAGGTCCGCCGCGGGGTAGCTGCCGGTCGCGACGGCCACCGCGCGCGCCCCGGTGGCCAGCGCGGCCTCCACGTCCAGCGGCGTGTCGCCGACCAGCACGGTGGCTGCCCCGGGAAAGTCCAGGCCATAGAGCCGGCGGGCCGCGCGCCTGGCCACCGTCACCAGCTCGGCCCTGACCTCGTGCACGTCCCCGTACGCCCCCGCGTCCAGGTCCAGATCGGCGCCAAGCCCGGCGCGGCGCAACTTCAGCGCCGCCATCGCCCTGACGTTCCCGGTCAGCACCGACTGGCGGACCCCGGCCGCGGCCAGCGCCGCGACCGCGGAGGCCGCGCCGGGCAGCGGCCGCACCGGCCCGGGCACGGCGCCGTCAGCGGCGGCCCGCTCCAGCGCGGCCAGGAACGGGCCGGCCGCGGAGGCCGGCACCCCGGCCAGCGCGAGCGTGTCGCCGATGATGGCCCGGTCGGTCCGCCCGGCCTTCGGCGCGACCTCGGTCAGCTCGCGGCCGAACATCTCCCGGAACACCACCTCGTACAGGCGCGTGCCCAGGCCGTCCGCGCCCACCAGCGTGTAGTCCACGTCCCACAGCACCAGCAGCTCAGCCACGCCCCCAGGCTAGCCCCCTCGGCGATACGGCCCGGGAATGTCGGTGGCCGGGACTAGACTCGCCGGGTCGGGGTGTCCTACGCGGAGGTGAAATGTGGCTGGCCGAATCCGCGACGAGGACATCGCAGCGGTTCGCGAGCGGTCACCCATCGACGAGGTGGTCGGTGAGTACCTGCAGCTGCGGAACGCGGGCGGCGGCTCGCTCAAGGGACTGTGCCCGTTCCACGACGAGAAGAACCCC
>Ga0207678_10004681_pt1 | contig 12289 bp, 9 predicted proteins | sample KBSC63metaG_FD_184319 | JGI IMG/M metagenome (GOLD analysis project Ga0207678, IMG submission 184319) | Corn rhizosphere microbial communities from Kellogg Biological Station, Michigan, USA - KBS C6-3 metaG (SPAdes) (version 2) | ecosystem: Host-associated > Plants > Roots > Rhizosphere > Soil ... | reverse complement strand
CGTCCTGATCGGCCCGAACAGCGATCCGGCCGGCATCAAGGGATCAAAGGACATCGTCTCAGCGCTCGCGGCGATCAAGGCCAAAGGCGCCGACTTCATCTCGCGCGGCGACAAATCAGGCACGCATCAGGCAGAGATCAACCTCTGGAAGGTTGCCGGCGTCGACATCGCAAAGGACAAGGGCCCCTGGTACAAGGAGATCGGGCAGGGTATGGGCGCAGCCCTCAACACCGCGTCGGCCTCCAATGCCTATGTGCTCGCCGATCGCGGCACCTGGCTGTCGTTCAAGAACCGCGGCGACCTCGGAATCGCAGTCGAAGGCGACAAGCGGCTGTTCAACCAGTACGGCGTCATGCTGGTGAACCCTGAGAAGCACCCGAGCGTGAAGAAGGATTTTGGCCAGCAGTTCATCGACTGGCTGGTGTCGTCGGAGGGGCAGAAGGCGATCGCCGATTACAAGATCAATGGCGAGCAGCTGTTCTATCCCAACGCCAGCGATTCCGGCGCGTGAGTTGCCGCTCACGTTGCCTTCGTGCGTCCAGATGGTGTACTTCCTCTACACGTGCGAACTGAGGGCGCGCGGCCGGCTGACGTAGCGAACAGGGCTGACGGGCGGCGTCAAAGCCAGGCAAGAAGCCCGGTGAGATCGCCGCTCGTTTTTGCACGCACGCCTCCGGCCGCAGCCGCGTTCTTCTCGAAATCGTAGGTGTCGAACGGAGCGGCCCGATCGATGAGATGCACGCAAGCGCCAAGCGCATAGGGCATCGCCAAATCCATCTCCCAGATGTCGCCGCAAAATACCGTGTTGGGAATCAAGCCAATATCGCCCCCAAGCACGCGATAGATCGCATCAAAATACGACCCTCTCCTCAAATAGATTGGGCGGCCGACCGATTTCGAATATTCAGCTTCCGAAGCTGCCGGCAACTGCTCGAATTTCGTCCGCGCATCGGGCAGAAATGCGTCCTGGTTTTCCCAGTTCAGTTCGCTAATGCGAAATTTTCCCGCATCGCTCTGTACCGCTATTTTCCCCTGCAATAAGGGATGATCCGCCAGCAGTTCCTGCAGCCGCCGGGTGATCATTGCGGTGCTGGAATTGGAGACGAAGTGCAACCGGATTCCGCGTTCCACAAGACGCGAGAATGTTTCGATCGCCTCCTCGCGCCAGGGCGCCGCAGCGGCGGCGTAGGCCTGCATGTTTACCTGTGGCGGCACGGTCCTGTGATCGCCGCGCCGACGCAGGATCAGCCGTGCCGACTCGTCGGCCAGGATATACGGGTCTGCCGCCGCAGGCGCTGCAGGACACCCGGCAAGCGTCCACCCGGCCTTGGGTGAGTGCTTTCGGACGGTGTCATTCGCCTCGCGCCACTCCGAACCGGTGACGTCGAACCCCGCTTCGCCAAGGCCCGTGCGATAGAGCTCAAGATAGGCTTCCCAGATTTTGGGAATCTGGGTGCAGGTGCCGTCGAAGTCCAATACCACGTGTGCAATTGCCGAAGGGGTGTTCATGATCCCACCTGTTGCATGCGAAGCAATGTTCTCGACCCGGCCGAGGTTCGCGTCAGTCGTCCTCGAAGAGATCCCTCAACGAGACACGACGGAATCCTTCGGGAGTCGCTTCGCCTGGAGCGGCGACGCGAATGCCGCCGATCGTTTCGTCCGCGTCCTGCGTGGCGAGAACGTCCCAATCGAAATTGAAGATCTTCCGGAAGTAAGTCGCCACCTCATGGTCCCTGATCAGGAGACTTGCATCGCGGTTGAACAATGCCCCGGCATTCGTCAGGTTGTGGCTGCCGAACAGGACGGCGGCGCGACTCTCGATATCGGCATCGACAATAATTGCCTTGGTGTGGCACTTTCTCTGGACGCGAATACTATCGGTGTCGATGCCAAAGTCCTTGATGCGCTCCAGCAGCTTTTGCTGCGACACGCCGTTCGCCTGGCTGAACTCCCGTCCATCGCGGAAGATGATGCGGATTTCGATATCGCCTTGCTCCTGTTTCTTCTTGAGCACGGAGAAAAACCGCTCAAACGCCGGCTCGTTGTCATCGAGCAGGTTGAACGACTGGTTTTGCAGGTCGATGCTCTTCGTTGCGCTGTCGATCAACGCCGTCGCGGCTTCCATGAACATTCGCTTGCCCCGACTGTCGCGATCGGGCGTCAGGAGCGGCGTAACGTCAAGCTTGCGGTCGATGATAAGGGGATCAAAATACTTCCCCGCGCCGACTCGCTCCGGCGTTACCTCCACTGGCACGAAGACGTCCGGCCAGGCCGGTTCAGGGGCTTCATCCAGCGGAACGCGCTGCGCTTCCTGGAAATCCCATTTGATGTATTCCTCGAAGCATTGCGCGAGCTTGTGGTTCTTGATGATCGCATGCCATTCCCGATTGTGCTGGCGCAACGGAGTAATGGCCGTTGAATTCTCGCCGGCAGGATCGATGTCGGCCTGATTCGAGTCCTTCCAGTTTCCGCTCGAAAGCCAGAACTCCTCGCCGTCCCGGCACGCGACCTTGATGTGATAGGCGGACGGGACGATCTTTCCGGCACCGGTCGAAGCCCAAACGTGGTCGAACTTCGCTCCCAGCTTGCGTTCGAGCTTGTTGACCGCTTCCAAAGTGCCCTTCCGTTCGACCACCATGGTGAGCTTGCGATCATCCGCTTTGATGACGCGGAAGAGCTCGTCGCTGATATGGTTCGGCTCCCACTCATAGATCGTCGCGGTCAAGCGATCCTGGATGCGTTCCATGAACTGCTTCAGATTCGGAAATCCCGAGTCGGGACTGACGTGGAAGATGGCCGGCATCCGCTCGTTGACCGGCTCGAGCTGCAGGTGAGGCGGTTCGCGATAGACGCCCGGCCGGCTCGGAGCCTCCAATCGCGCCAGGCTCACATGCGCAGCCAACTGCTCGACCAGCGCCGCAGTTCTCACGTCTACGCCGATCCCGAGGATTTCGGCCGGCATGAGTTGCTTGCCTGACGTCCGCAGCTCTGGAAGGCTTTGCTTTTTCTGGACTTCGACAACGATGACGCGTTCGTTCGTGATCCAGCCGCGCCGAAAGCGATACCCCAGCCGGACATCGAGAACGCCGGGCTGGCTTCGCAGCTGGTCCCGGGCGGTTTGCAGGGCGGCCTGATAGATATCGGCCGCAGGCGTCGACGGAGCCGGGCTTGCGGGGAGCGCCGCACCCTGCTGGACCATCGACACCGCGCCGCCAACTTCCAGCGTGACCTTGATCGGAACGTAGGCCTCCAGTGTGAACGTGCGGCCACCGCCCGTGGACGGCGTGGTGGTGGTCGTCGTCGCAGCGGCCGGAATCGGGGCCGCGGGGGAGGATACCTCGATGGCCCGCATGCCCGGCAGCGAGCGGCTTTGCAGCTTGTTCAACAGGTCGCGAAGCTTGGGTGCTGGAACCGCATAATTCGCCTCCATGTAAAGGCCTGCGAAATGCAGTCCCAGCGCCTCGCCGGTGGCCAGGCTGACAACAGCGGAGCCCGAGTTTCCGCCAAGCGTTGAACAATCGTGTTCAATCTCGCTATCCGTGACCTTCAGGATTTCACCCGGCGCCAACCGCTTCTTGTCATACACATCGCCAAAAACCTGGCGCACCAGTTCCTGGTCGGGGACATCGGGATCGCGCGCCGGATAGCCGATGGTGATCGCGATTTCGCCAGGGCTTGCGGAGGCGGCGAGCGGAATCGGCGGAGGCATCGGCGTGCCCCTGGAAACGCGGTTGACCCGCAGAAAAGCCACGTCCGGCTGGCTCTCGAGATTTTCGGACATCCACAGCACGGAATCCACGGCAAACTCGAGCGCTTCGTCGCGGCGGTCCTCCTCGAGGAAATCGATCTTTGCCGTCTGGAGCCCGGTCGGAAAGCCCATCTTGAAGGCAAAGCCTTCCCGGTTCTGGCTGAATATGCTGGCGACATGCCGGTTGGTTACGATCACGTCGCTGTCGATCAGCCAGCCGGTGCCGGCCCAATTATAAATCGCGTTGTTATTGACCTCCACGCGCCCGACGCATGGGATGACCCGGTCGATGACCTTTTGCTGTTTCAGCAGGCGGTCTCTCCAGACCGCACTATCCGGTCCGACGAAGTCCGCCGTCAATCGATTGTCGCGAATCACGAACACCGGGCGGAATTGCGATCGGGCGATCGATTCCTGGAGCCTTCGCGCTCTGGACACGCTCGCGGGCGAGGCTGGCGCCGCCTCAACATGCGGCGCGGCGGTAATCGGGGCGCCGCGGCTGATCGATTTGGCCATCATATCGTTGGCGCCGGCTTCCAGCTTTGCCGTTGCTTCCTTGTACAGCTCGTCGTCGCCCTTGAAACGCTCGATGAAAGAAAGGAGATGATCGTCCATTGTCGCCTCCACCTGCCGCTGCCGGTTACATTGATTAATCCAATACCTTGACGTTCATGCGAACATGCTCGTCCAAATCAATTCGCTTGGAGGCGTTTCTGCTGCCGGCCAACGAACGAGGTATGCCCCGCCACGGCCGTACTGCGCATACGCCCGCCCTGCGCGATGACGCGCCGGGAGTAGAAAACCGCTATTTTCAGCGCTCGCGGACCACCTGCAGGGACCGCGCTGACGTCTCGTTGCAATTGTGCATGCTTGGGGTCTCCCTTGGGGTCTCCGTGCCGGGCGCCGGCGCATGCAAAGGGTTGTGGGCAATACCAAACGATAAATGACGTTGGCGGATCACTCGCCGAGTGTCGCCGAGCTCAAACACCCAGTGCTAGTATCTTGTTACGATGCAACTTATGTGTCAAGCCGCGCCGTACGCGTGCAGGAATGCCGGGTGTTGCTGATCCGCGCTGGTCAGTGCACGAGGCTGCGGATGCGGCGGGCAATCGGCGTTCGCCGCGCGATCTGAAGGCAATTTAGGTGACCGCGCACTTGGTTCGCAGGCCATGCTCGCGAAGGGCGCCGCGTCGCGTGCACTGTCACCGCAATTCCCGGCGGAATGGTTTCACGGCGCGCGTGCAGGCCACACGTATTGCAGGCTTCGCGCAGAGATTTGCTTGCAAGCGGAACTCAGCCATTAATCTTCCTGAACATTCGTTCAAGCTTCTGTCGCAGTCTTAATGTCGCACGTCGGAACGTGACGTCCGTCCGGTGATTAGACTCCACACGTTAACTGGAGTTCGATGATGAAGAAGCTAGCTATCGTATTTGCCGTCGGCGCGGCTGCGCTGACGGGAGGTGCCGTCGCCAACGCCGCAGACAATTCGGTGAAGGCGAAAGCCTCGACTGATGTCACTCAACCGTCGACGGATATCAGTTCGCGCCACCGTCATCGGCATTGGCACGGCCATCACCACTGGCACCACCGTCACTACCGGCCCTATTACGGGAGCTATGGCTACCACGCCCCGCGCCAGTACGGCTATTACGGCCCCCGCTACTACGGCGGCGGACCCGGCATAACCTTCAGCTTCGGCAGCGGCGGACATCGCGGCTGGTACTGACAGAAAAGCCCGCAGCAATGCGGGCTTTTTTGTATGCCGGTTGATCATGCCGCCGGTGACGGCGCGCCATGCTCGAATGGCCTTGATGGCCGGAATCGGTGTACGGATAAGATTCGCGCTGAGAGCGTGGCGCCAATCCTCTGTTTGAAAGCAGCCAAAATGAGCGAGCGACTTGAAACGCTGAAGAAAGCCCGTGAGCGTATGACCGCGGACAGGGACGGGCATGCGAAGGTGCTGGCCGCGCCTTTCGACCGGGACAAGGCCGAGCGGGCCCGCAACAAGTTCATCGAGATTCAGGTCCTGATCGACGCACTCGACCGCGCCATCAATGGAGAGGAAGGCATCGCGCCAACAGCCTGAGTTCGGAATAGGTCGCGGCGACCTCAATTGATGCGGGCCATCCGCTTACCAGGGGCGGACAGTTGCCGCATAGCCTTCAGCGTCGGCACGGGCGGACATAACGACTGCCAATACAAAAGCCCGCAGCAATGCGGGCTTTTTCGCATGGTCGGCCGCTCCCGGGTCGGCGTGTGAAAGCTGTTGAGCGGGGATAGGTGAGCATCAAACTCACTTGCCCCGGTGACGCTCAAGAAAATCCTTCATTCGCCCACAAGAGCGCCAGCTGCGCGCCACGCGATCAGGACAAGGGTGGCCGCATGCAAACACGGATGGAGCCATTGGCGGCCTCTCGGAACAAGCCGGTCACCGGTTGATAATAACACCTGCGATTTCCCGGTCACTCGGACAGGTCCTCGCAGGTATGCGCGCCATTGCCGGCCACATCAACTCTCCTTGCCCAAGTTGGTCCTGGCCTGATGATGGCCCGGATCCTGCTTTGACAGGGTCGCGCTGACCTGATCCATTTCCGGCATCGAGAGTGACCAGGCATTCAGTACCAGTAGGAGCCGCCCCCCATGAAAGAACGGGATCTTCGAGACCTGATTGCAGATGTTAAGACCGGCCGATTGTCGCGGCGGGCCTTTGTCCAGCGAGTGATCGCCGTCGGCCTGACGGCGCCGATGGCCGGCATGATGCTGAGCCAATCAGGGGTTGCAATGGCTGCGACCGCGTTTCCGTACAAGCCGACCAAGGCCGGCGGCGGCGGCCTGCTGAAGCTGCTCTATTGGCAGGCCATAACCCTGCTCAACCCGCATTTCGCCATCGGAACCAAGGACCAGGAAGGCTCCCGGATCTTTTACGAGCCGCTGGCGGGATGGGACGGCGAAGGCAATCTGGTGCCGTTCCTGGCCGCCGAAATTCCGAGCAAGGAAAACGACGGGCTTGCCGAGGACGGCCGCTCGGTGGTCTGGAAGCTGAAACGCGGCGTCAAATGGCACGACGGAAAACCGTTCACCGCCGACGACGTCGTCTTCACCTGGGAGTATGCACGAAACCCGGAGACCGCCGCGGTCTCGATTGCGAGCTACAAGGACGTCAAGGTCGAAAAGATTGACGATTTCAGCGTTCGCGTCGTCTTCGCCAAGCCGACGCCATACTGGGCCGATGCCTTTGTCGGCAATTACGGCATGATCCTTCCAAAACACATGTTTGCGGATTACGTGGGCGGCAAGTCGCGCGACGCGCCGGCCAACCTGAAGCCCGTCGGCACCGGCGCCTACATGTTCGTCGATTTCAAGCCGGGCGATGTGGTGCTGGCCAAGCGCAACCCCGACTACCACGTCCCCAATCGGCCTCAATTCGATGCGCTGGAAGTCAAGGGCGGCGGCGACGCGGTTTCGGCCGCGCGCGCGGTGCTGCAGACCGGCGAATATGATTACGCCTGGAACATGCAGGTGGAAGACGAAATCCTGCTCAGGCTGGAGGCGGCCGGCAAAGGCAAGGTGACCATTACGCCGAGCGGCAATGTCGAGTTCATCATGCTCAACGTCACCGATCCATGGACCGAGGTGGACGGCGAGCGCGCCAGCATCAAGACCAAACATCCGCTGTTCAGCGACCCGGCGGTGCGCCAGGCCATTAACCTGCTGATCGATCGCGCCTCGATCGAGAAGTTCATCTACGGCCGCACCGGCACCGCCACGGCGAACTTCCTCAACAACCCGGAACGCTTCCGGTCGAAGAACACCAAATTCGAATTCAACATCGAGAAAGCTAACCAGGTTCTCGAGGCCGCCGGCTGGAAGAAGGGCGCCGACGGCGTTCGCGCCAAGGACGGCAAGCCGCTGAAGTTCGTCTACCAGACCTCCATCAATGCGCCGCGGCAGAAGACGCAGGCCATCATCAAGCAGGCCTGCCAGAAGGCCGGCATCGACGTCGAGCTGAAATCGGTGGTGGGATCGGTGTTCTTCTCGTCGGACACCGCCAATCCCGACACCTACCCGCATTTCTATTGCGACGCGCAGATGTACAACACCACCATGCCGCAGCCCGATCCGCAGCTGTTCATGAACCAGTACGTATCGTGGCAGGTTGCGAACAAGGAGAACAAGTGGCAGGGGCGCAACATCTGCCGCTGGCAAAGCAAGGAGTACGACGAGCTTTACAAGCGGGCCGAGCAGGAGCTCGACGTGGTGAAGCGGGCGGCGATGTACATCAAGCTCAACGACATGGTGGTCGGCGACAATTACATCCAGCCGGTCGCGGCCCGCTCGAGGGTCGCAGCCGTAAAGGGCGGTGTGACCGCGCATTTCAGCGGCTGGGACAACGACCTGTGGCAGCTCGCAAGCTGGTACCGGGACTAGTGAGACCGCGCCTGAAATCCGCGATGCGTAAGAACTGAACGGGCGATAGCAGGAACGACGATGGGAAAATACATTCTCAGACGCCTGACTATCGCTCTTCCCAGCCTGCTCGGCATCAGTCTCATTCTTTTTGTGCTGCTCGCGCTGGCGCCGGGCGATCCGTTCGGCGAACTCGCGACCAACAGCAATATTCCGCCCGAGGTGGCCGCGGCGCTGCGGGTGAAATTCGGGATCGACGATCCGATTTTGATACGCTACGTGCGCTGGCTGATGGCGATGCTGCAGGGCGACTGGGGCTTTTCGTTCGCCAGCCGCATCAATGTCGACCAGTTGATCCTGCAGCGGATCCCGACCACGCTGTTTGTCGTCGGCTCGTCGCAGATCCTGGCGTTGGCGGTGGCGCTCCCCGTCGGCGTTTACGCGGCGATGCGGCCCTATTCGATCTTCGACCAGATCGCCAACGCGGTTGCCTTCATAGGCTTTTCGCTGCCGACTTTCTTCACGGGACTGCTGCTGATCCTGATCTTCAGCGTCAATCTCGGCTGGCTGCCCTTTGTCTACCGCACGGACATCGCCGCTACCGGCTGGCTCTGGTACTGGGAAAATTTCAAGCAGGCCATCATGCCGGTCGCGGTGCTCGGCCTGTTTCAGGCGGCCTCCTATACGAGGTATGTGCGCTCGGCGGTGCTGGACGTGATCCGGCTCGACTATGTCACGACCGCGCGCTCGAAGGGCCTCGGCGAACGCAAGGTCATCGTCAAGCACGTGGTTCGCAACGCCTTGATTCCGGTGGTGACGCTGGTCGCGCTGCAAATGCCCGCGGTGTTCGGCGGCGCCATCGTCACCGAGCAGATCTTCCGCATCCCGGGCATCGGCTCGCTGCTGATTTCATCGATTCTCGCCAACGACACGCCCGTCATCATGGCGGTGACGTTCGTGTTCGCCTGTCTCGTCGTTGTCTTCAACCTCCTGGCTGATATCATCTATGGCTGGCTTGACCCACGCATCTCCTACCGTTGACGTCGTCCCGCATCAGGGCCGCCGGCGCCGGATCTCGCCCGGCCTCGAGGCGTGGCGAAAGTTTCGCCGCCACCGCATGGCGGTCGCAAGCGTGGTGATTCTGACGGTGCTGACGTCGGCGGTCCTGCTCGGGCCGTTGATCTGGCGGGTGCCGATCAACGAAATCGATTTCACCGCGCGGCTGGCCACGCCGTCATGGCAGCACCCGTTCGGCACCGACGATCTCGGCCAGGATCTGCTGGCGCGCATGCTGTATGGCGGGCGGATTTCGCTGGCGGTCGGTTTCGCGGCCATGGCGGTCGCCATTGTCGTCGGCATTCTGATCGGCGCGATCTCGGGCATTGCCCGGGGCAGCGTCGACGCCGTGCTGATGTGGATCACCGACCTGTTTCTGTCGCTGCCGCAATTGCCGCTGCTGTTGCTAGTGATCTATCTGTTCCGGGATTTCCTCAAGAATATCGTCGGCCCGGAAGGCGGCGTTTTCATTCTGATTGTGCTTGTGATCGGCGGCTTCCGCTGGATGCCGGTGGCGCGGCTGGTGCGGGCGCAGTTCCTGTCGTTGCGCGAGAAGGAATTCGTCGAAGCGGCGCGGGCGCTCGGCGCGACGACGCCGCGGCTGGTGATCAGGCATATCCTGCCGAACTCGCTCGGGCCGGTCATCGTCGCCGGCACCATCGACGTCGCGGCGGCGATCATCGCGGAATCGACGCTGTCGTTCCTGGGGCTCGGCTTTCCCCCTGATATTCCGACCTGGGGCCGCCTGCTGTTCGACGCCAAGGACTATCTGGATATCGCGCCGCATTGGGCGCTGTTTGCCGGCGCCGCCATTTTCCTGACCGTGCTTGCCATCAATTTCATCGGCGACGGATTGCGCGACGCGCTCGATCCCAGAAAAGTTATGTAGCGAAGTCATGTAGAGGAAGTCATGTAGATGCCGGCTGCGACTGACGTGATGGACCTCGACGCGAAGCCTGCGAGCGAGGCCGCGCTGCTCGATATCAGGGGACTCAAGACGCATTTTGCCACTGATGATGGCATCGTGCAGGCGGTGGATGGCGTCGATATCACCGTCGGCCGCGGCGAGACGGTGTGTGTCGTCGGCGAGTCCGGCTGCGGCAAGACCGTCACGGCGCTTTCGGTCCTCAAGCTGATCGCGATGCCGCCCGGACGCATCGCCGGCGGACAGATCCTGTGGCAGGGCCGCGACATCGTTCCGCTGCCGGCGGACGAGATAAACCGGATACGCGCCCGGGAAATCGCCATCGTTTTCCAGGAGCCGATGACCTCGCTCAATCCCGTCTATACCATCGGCGACCAGATCGGCGAGGTGATTGCGCTGCACGAGGGCTTGAGCCGCCGCGCCGTGCTGGAGCGAACCATCGACATGCTGGCGCTGGTTCAGATCCCCAATCCGAAGCGCCGCGTCAACGACTACCCGCATCAGTTTTCCGGGGGGATGCGGCAGCGCGTGATGATCGCGATGGCGCTGTCGTGCCGTCCGAAACTCCTGATCGCCGACGAGCCGACGACGGCGCTCGATGTCACGATCCAGGCGCAGATCCTGGATCTCCTGCAGGACATGAAATCCCGCTTCGGCATGTCGATCATGCTGATCACCCACGCCATGGGCGTCGTCGCCGAGGTCGCGCAGCGTGTCGTGGTGATGTATGCGGGCAAGGTCGTGGAGGAAGCCCCGGTCGGGCAGTTGTTCGCAAATCCGCGCCATCCCTATACCCAGGGCCTGATCCGCTCGATCCCGCGCATCGACAAGGCGGCCGTTCGCAAGACCCGCCTGCAGACCATCGCCGGCGTCGTGCCAGGGCTGATCAACCCGCCGGCCGGCTGCCGCTTCGCGCCGCGCTGCAATTTTGCGACCGATGAATGCAGGCTCGCGCAACCGGACTTGCGCGAGCTTGAACCGGATCACAAGGTCGCGTGCATTCGCGCGGAAGAGACCGCTGTTTCATGAGTGAGCCGTCAAAGGATGAGCCGTTGCTCAGGGTCTGGAACCTGACCAAGCAGTTTCCTCTCAAGGGCGGACTGTTTGGCCGTCGTGCAGGCAGTGTCCATGCCGTCGACGGCGTCGATTTCCAGATCGGCCACGGCGAGACGCTGGGGCTGGTCGGCGAATCCGGCTGCGGCAAATCGACCACCGGGCGCTGCGTGCTTCGCCTGATCGAGCCGACCTCGGGCGAGATCCATTTCGAAGGCAAAAATGTCAGGTCGCTGCAGGCCGACGCGCTGCGCATCCTGCGCCGCGACATCCAGATCATCTTTCAGGACCCTTACGCGTCGCTCAACCCGCGCATGAATGTCGGCGCGATCGTCGGCGAAGCGCTGATCATTCACCGCCTGACCAAAACCCGGCGTCAGTTTGAAGAGCGTGTCGTGGAACTGCTCGAGACCGTCGGTCTGCAAGCGGATCACATGGGGCGCTATCCGAACGAGTTCTCCGGCGGTCAGCGCCAGCGCATCGGAATCGCGCGGGCGCTCGCCGTCGAGCCCAAGCTGATCATCTGCGACGAGCCGGTGTCGGCGCTGGACGTATCGATCCAGGCCCAGGTCATCAACCTGCTGGAGGATCTGCAGCAGAAATTCGGGCTCGCCTATCTCTTCATTGCCCATGATCTTTCGGTCGTCGAGCATATCAGCAAGCGCGTTGCCGTCATGTATCTCGGGCGCATTGTCGAAACCGCGCCGGCCCGCGATCTCTATGTCTCGCCGCGGCACCCTTACACCGAAGCGCTGTTGTCGGCGGTGCCGATTCCCGATCCAAAGGTGAAACGTCAGCGCATCCGCCTGGCGGGCGAAGTCCCCAGTCCCATCGCGCCGCCAACCGGCTGCCATTTCCACACCAGGTGTCCGATCGCGCAGTTTCCTAAATGCAGCACCGAGCCGCCGCCGCTCAAGCAAAGCGCGGAAGGACACTGGGTGGCCTGTCATTTCAGGTGAGGGGCGGGGACCTGCTAGAGCGTTTTCGAGCGAAGTGGATACCGGTTCGCGTAGCAATCAAGCTTGCGCAGATTGCGTAGACTTATCTGCGGTAGAAAACGCGTCAAAACAAGAATCTAGAGCTTCGGTTCTGATTCAAT
>Ga0207678_10004680_pt1 | contig 12290 bp, 10 predicted proteins | sample KBSC63metaG_FD_184319 | JGI IMG/M metagenome (GOLD analysis project Ga0207678, IMG submission 184319) | Corn rhizosphere microbial communities from Kellogg Biological Station, Michigan, USA - KBS C6-3 metaG (SPAdes) (version 2) | ecosystem: Host-associated > Plants > Roots > Rhizosphere > Soil ... | reverse complement strand
TACTTGACCCGTTCGGGGATGTGCGGTGCGAAGACCGAGGGCGCCATCATCAGGGCGGCGATGGTCATCGCCGCAGGCTCGGTGATCAGCGACCCCAGCAGCGGAATCGCGGCCAGGCACAGCCAGGTGGTGGCGATCGGCGTCGCCGCGGGCAGCATGCCCGCGAGCAGATCGACCCCGCGGACCACGGTCATCAGGATCGGCCGCGACGCGGCCATGACCATCACCACGAAGACGAACAGCGGCTCGGTGTAGTTGCGCGACTCCGCATAGGCGAGCGCGTGTGCGCCCCCGGCCATCGCCACGATCGCCAGCACCAGGACGATGCCCCAGAAGCCGAACACGACCTCGACCTCGCCGAGCAGGTGGAACAGCCCGGCGTGTCTCGGAAAGCGGCGTGACAGCCGCTCGAGCTGCTTGACGGCGAAGGTGTGCGCCAGGGCAAGAACGAAGATGCAGAGGGCGACGAGCTCGAGGGCGCGCGCAGGTGTCCACGACAGGTGGCTGTCGGGCAATGCCGGCACGGCCTACGCGCCCAGCAGCTGCCCGCCGTCGACGCCGAGCACCTGTCCGGTGACCCAGCGCGCGTGCGGCGAGGCCAGGAACAGCGCCACCTCGGCGACCTCGTCGGCGGTGCCGAAGCGGCCGAACGGAATGCTCTTCAGGGTGCGCTCATAGAGCGTCGGGTTCTCGGTCTTGCGCTGGTCCCAGACGCCGCCAGGGAACTCGATCGAGCCCGGCGCGATGGCGTTGACGCGGATGCCCTGGCGCGACAGCAGCGCCGCCTGGCTGCCGGTGTAGCTGTTCATCGCCGCCTTCACGGCCGCGTAGGCCGGCGTGCGCGTCGACGGCCGGAAGGCGGCGATCGACGAGATGTGGACGATGCTGGCGCCGCCGGCAGCGCCCGAGCGCTGCAGCCAGGGCAGCGCGGCCCGCGAGCTGCGCACCATCGCGAGGACGTCGACTGAAAGCCCGGCGGCCCAGCCCTCCTCGTCGTCGCCCATGCCGAAGCCCGAGGCGTTGTTGACCAGCACGTCGATGCCGCCCAGCGCCTCGGCCGCGGCCGGCACCCAGGCAGCGATGGACGCCCTGTCGGCGAGGTCGCAGGTCATGGCGTGGACGCGGCGCCCGCAACGCGCGATGTCGGCGCGCGCTTCCTCGAGGGTCGCGGCGCCGCGAGCGCACAAGGCGACGTCGGCGCCGGCAGCCGCGAACTGCAGCGCGATGGCGCGGCCGATGCCGCGGCTGCCGCCCGCGACGAGGATGCGCTTGCCGGTGAAATCGAAAGACATCGTCATCTCCGCGAGCGGTCAGGCCTCCCCGACGACAGCCGGGCCTCCCCGAACCTCTCGACTACCAGCGGAACGTCGCCGCGATCAGCGGGCCGCTGAAGCTGACGTCCTGCAGGTCCGCGCCCGACTTCATGTCGTAGCGCAGGTAGCGCCACATGGCCGTGATTTCTCCCCAACCGAACTGGTAAGCGAGCCCGCCGGCGGCCTGCAGGGTGTGCTTCGATTCACCGGTGCCCACGTCGAAATAGAACGGCACCGCCCATTCACGACGCTGGCCGAACGCATAGCGGCCCTTGAAGCCGACGATCGCGTCCCACGTGCTCTGACTCGTCTGTACTTCGCCGGTACGAGCCGCCGGATCGAGCGAGCCGAGCGAGCCGTCGATGTTCCACCGCAGGTGCTGGCGGGTGTCGAGCAGACGTGTGCCGGCGAGCACGTCGACCGTGTACGTCGGGGCTGACGCGACGCGGTACTCCCCGGCCAGCGTCCAGGCCGTGCCCTTCAGCTCCCAGTCGAAGGCCGCGCTGGCATCGGCGGGCAGGCCCGCGTTGCCGATCGTGAAATTGCGGCTCGCCGACTCCGCGGCCTGGAACTTCAGATAGACGACGTCGGTGAATACGCCCCAGGTTCCATTGTGGGCACCCGCAGTTCCCATCGCGAAGACCTGAAGCTTGTCGAGGACCTTGCTTGCGTCCACATTGAGCCTTGTCCCTTGACCATCGGCCGGGAAGGACGAGGTGCCGTCGACGCTCGGCACGTAGGCGTAGATCGAGGCGGTGTACTGCCACCCCGATCCCTGCACCGGCAGGCTGGTGGGAGCGACCTGGGCAAAGCCGGCCGACGGAGCCAGAGCGCCCAGGAGGGCAGCGGCAGCGAGGATCGATCCGGAGGGCGGAAGCCATTGGCGGCTCTCCGGCATTGGCGCTGGGGTCTTGGCGATTTCGAGCATCGGGGTTCCTTGCTGGCGGGAAAGTGTCGGGACGTGATTGCTGTCCCTTTTATCGCAGGCACAGGAATTGAACAGTGCCTCTTGGTGCTAGTAGCCGCGCTAGCTCGCGATCGGCAGCGTGAATCGAAACGTCGCGCCGATGGCCGTGTTCTCGGCCCAGAGCCTGCCGCCATGCGCCTGGATCAGGCCGCGCGAGATCGACAGCCCCATGCCGATGCCCTTGACCTTGGTCGTGAAGAACGGGTCGAAGATGCGGTCGAAGTGAGCGTCGTCGATGCCGCAGCCGCTGTCGGACACGCTGATCTCGACGCTGACGGGCCCGTCGCGGCGCGCAGTGACGACCACCGAGCGCGGTCGGTCGCGCACCCCTTCGAGCGAATCCATCCCGTTGAGGATCAGGTTGAGCAGCACCTGCTGGATCTGCACCTGGTCGCCGTGCACGCCGGGCAGGTCCGCGGGAATCCCGAATTCGAGCGCGACATGGCGCGCCGTCGCGTCCGGGCGCAGCAGCGTCGCGACGTCGCCCAGCACCTCGCGCACGTTGAGGGTGGTCATCGCCACCTCCTCGTGCCGGAGCAGGGCCCGGATCCGGTCGATCACCGCGCTCGCGCGCTGGTCGTCCTTGCGGATGTCCTCCAGGATCGCGCTGATCTCGTGCAGGTCGGGCGACTCGTGCTGCATGAAGAGGGCCGCCGCTTCGGCGTTGCGCAGGATCGCGCCAAGCGGCTGGTTGATCTCGTGCGCCAGCGCCGAGGAGATCTGGCCCATCACCGAGACCCGGCCGACGTGGGCGAGGTCCTGGCGCAGGCGCAGCATCTCCTGCTCGGCGCGCTTGCTGGAGGTGATGTCGATGCAGGCGCCGCGGCTGCGCACGGGCTTGCCCTTGGCGTCAAAGTCGACGCGGCCGATGGCGGTGATCCAGCGCAGCTGGCCGTCGGGAAGCACCAGGCGAAACTCGCCCTGATATTCGCCGCGCCGGCGCGCCGCCTGGCTCAGCCGCTCGCGAAATTTCTCCCGGTCGTCGACGTGCACGCGCTGCACCATCTGCTCGATCGTCACCGGCTGGGCGACATCGAAGCCGAACAGGTCGCGCAGCTTCCTGCTCGCCATCAACCTGTCGCCGACGATGTCGCGCGTCCAGATGCCCAGGCTGGCCGCTTCCGCCGCCAGGTCGGCCTCGCGCTCGCGCTCGCTCAGCTCGGCGACGAGCTGCTTGGCGCGCAGAAGTTCGGCGCTCAGCGAGTAGCCCATAACTGCGACGACACCGAGCGCGAACAGGCTCAGGGCGCTCGGCGCCGGAGGGACGAGGCCCCAATGCGCCAGCATGGCTTGGCCGACGCCGGCCAGGATGAAAAGAATAAAGCTGCCGCCCACGACAACGGCCGCGGCGCGTCGGCCGCGGCGCCACGCCATCCAGCTCGCATGCGCGAAAAAGACGCACAGCAGGACCACGCTCACCTGACCGATCGCCATCCAGGGATTCGGCACGCCCCGGCCCACCGACACCGACTCGCCCAGCAGCGGAATCTTCACCAGGTCGGTCAACTCGAGGTAGTTGAGGTTGACGCCGGTCGTGAAATCGAGGATCAGCGAGATCAGGCGCAGGCCGATGGCGACGATCGCAACCCTGCGCCAGCCGGCGTCGAGGTGGTGGTAGGCGAATGCCGCGAGCGCCAGAAGCAGCAAGTCCATCGGCACCTGGACCCATTTCAGGTTCGCGGCGAACTCGGCAGTCGTCTGCGACTGCAGCATGCGCAGCTCGAAATAGGCGATCGCGGCAGTGCACGCGGCGGCGATCGAGAACGCCAGGCTGGCGCGTGCGTCGTGGTTGCGCAACCAGACCGGGAAGTGCAGCGCTGCGAGGGTGAGGCACGCGGCTGCGATCATCGACCAGACGACCGTGACCCAACTCATCCGGTCCGTCTATCCACGGGAAGCATGCGGGAAGTCTATCTGCCGGCGCGCCGCCGCCGCGGGCCGACGCCCGCTCCGCCGAGGGCCGTTCAGAAGTGGACGGGCAGTCCCGCTTCCTGGCTCAGCTGCGCCAGGGCGGCCACCGACCTGACGCTCAGCTTGGTCATGATCGACTTGCGATGGACCTTGACGGTCCGTTCGTGAATGCCGAGGTCGCCGGCGATCTGCTTGTTGAGCCTGCCGCGCAGGACATGGCCGAGGACCTCCCGCTCCCGGGCGCTGATCGCCGCGAAGCGGGCGAGAAGCTCGTCCCGGTGCGACCGCTCCTCGCGCTGCTGCTGGTCCCGCACGAGCGCACGTTTCACCGCCTCGACGAGCACCTCCTTCGCGGCGGTCTTCTCGAGGAAGTCTTCGGCGCCGCCGCGCATCGCGCGCACCGTCGACGTCGTGTCCGCGTGCCCGGTGAGGAAGAGCACGGGAAGCGGACAACCGGTCTGGCTGAGCGCCGACTGGAGGTCGAGCCCGCCAACGTCCGGCATGCGCAGATCGAGGATCACGCATCCCGGCTCGTCGCCGCGCTGCTCGGCGAGAAACTCGCGCGCCGACGAGTACGTCCGGGTCCGAAGTCCGCTGGCGCGCAGGAACCGCGCCATCGCGATCAGAAACGACTCGTCATCGTCGACGACATGCACGGTCGATTCGGCCATGTTCCGTTCTCCCTGAACAGATCGCATCACGATTGCCGCCGCCGTTGCTCTTCTTGTCGTGTTCCGGGCGTCGGAGGGCAGCCCCTGATGATATCGGTGCCTGCGACGTCGCGCCGGAGGGCCGCAATCCGGGCTCCCGATGCCCGGAGAACGCGAGATGGCGGCGGCGCCGCAGCACCTGCACCAAAGGACAGTCGCGGCCGCCGATGGCGGTGTCAAGATGCGCGTTCCGATGCGAAAACCCCACCCATGACGAAGACACGCAGACCCTTCGGCCGCCTTCGCGGCGACACTTCGGGAATGACAACGATCCAGCGGTTTCGCGCCATGGCGTGCTCGGCGGCCCTCGTCGCCGGAGCTGCGCTGCCCGCCCACGCCATTCAATTCGGCCTCAAGGACGGGCCCGGGGCGAAGTTCAACAACGACGACCTGGCCCTCATGATGGCGCGCGTCGACACCGGATTGAAGTCGCCGACCGAAGGCGACGTCCTCGACTGGAAAAACGACAAGACGCCTGCATCGGGTTCGGTCGTGCCGCTGAACAAGCTCACCTGGAACGGCATGTCGTGTCGCCGGCTCAGGATCACCAACGTCTACGGCGAGCAAAAGGCGCAAGGCGTCTACAAGTTCTGCGAGAAGCCCGCCGGCAAATGGAAGCTGGTCGGGCCCGAGAAGGAGTGATCACCGGCCGGGTCTCGCGTGGCTAGCGTTCGCTGCTCCGCCTTTCTCGCCCCTTTCCTTGCGCTCGCCGCGGCGCTTTCCGGCTGTTCGAGCCTCCCGCCGCGGCAGGAGCAGATCGCCACCTCGGCGCTCGCCGACACCGGCGAGACGCCGCTCGGCGTTCTCGCTGCCGCCAGCCTCGAAGAAGCGGGCCCCGGCGAGTCGGGCTTTCGCCTGCTGCCGACCGGCGACTTCGCGATGGACGCGCGGCTCACCCTGGCGCAGCGCGCGGCGCTCTCTCTCGACGTCCAGTACTACCACCTGCACAACGACAGCGTCGGCCTGCAGTTCCTGCGCGAGCTGCGCGACGCGGCCCGGCGCGGCGTTCGCATCCGCCTGCTGATCGACGATCTCTACACGGGCGGCGAGGACGAGCTGTTCTGCAGCTTCGCGGCGGTCCCGAACGTCGAGGTGCGCCTGTTCAATCCGCTGCCTTCGCGCGGCGGCGGCGTCGTCGCCCGCATTGCCGCCTCGCTGCACGAGTTCAGCCGCATCAACCTGAGGATGCACAACAAGCTGTTCATCGCCGACAACCGCTTCTCGGTCTCCGGCGGCCGCAACATGGCCGAGGAGTACTTCATGCGAAGCACCGAGGCCAACTTCATCGACATGGACGTCATCGCGGCGGGACCGATCGTCCGCGAGCAGTCGCAAGTGTTCGATCGCTACTGGAACAGCAGCGTGGTCTACCCGGTACAGGAAGTCGTCGCGGCCATGACGCCGGCCGTCGCCAAGGTGGCGAGCGCCGAGCGCTTCGACAAGCTGGTGATCGCCGCGCCGCCCGAGTTCCTGCCCCAGACGAGCGACCCGCTGGGCCGCGCCTCGGTCGCCTACGAGCTGTCGGCCGGCCGCATGGCGCTCGCCTTCGCGCCGGCGCAGCTCCTCGCGGACACGCCGTACAAGGGCTCGTTGCGCAACCCGGGCGACACGCTCTCGACGGTGAACCGAAGCGTCCTCGAAGAGCTCGCGACCGCGCGCTCCAGCATCCTGATCGCCTCTCCCTACTTCATTCCGGGCAAGCTCGGAATGAAGTTCCTCAGAGAGGCGATCGCTCGCAACCTCCGCATTTCGGTCCTGACCAACGGCGTCGGTGCCACCGACGAGAAGCTCGTCTACTGGCGCTACTCGAAATACCGCCTCGACATGCTGAAGATCGGCGTCCAGCTCTACGAGGTCAGCCCGACGCTGGCCCGCGACGTCAGCCCGTTCGGGGCGTTCGGCCTGAGCTTTCGCCGGCTGCACGCCAAGGTCGCCGCGATCGACCGCGAGCGGCTCTTCATCGGCTCGATGAACTTCGATCCACGCTCGGCGTGGTCGAACACCGAGTCGGGCCTGCTGGTCGAGAGCCCGCAGATGGCCAATCAAGTCGCCGACCTGATCAACGAGGACGGCAATGCCGGCATCTATCGGCTGCGCCTGGCCGCCGACGGCGAGACCATCGAGTGGGTGGCGCGCGGCAACGACGGCAAGGAGCACGCCATCGCGGAGGAGCCGGACCACAACTGGCTGGAGAGACTGAAGCTGTGGCTGATCGGCCCGCTGGCGTCCGAGGAGCTGCTCTAGCCGCCCTTCAAGGGCCCGTTTCTTGCCGTCGCGCCCGGCGAGTCGCGGTGCCCGCCATTACCGGAGACGAGTCATGTTCACCTGGACCTCGCTGGTCCCCTTGCTCTCGATCGCCCTGGCCGGCCTCGGCCTCGCCGGGCCGGTGGGGCCGCTGCTGGCGAGCGTCGCGGGCCTGGCGCTGATCGCGTCGGTGCTCGCCTCGGTGCACCACGCCGAGGTGGTCGCGCACCGCGTCGGCGAGCCGTTCGGCACGCTGATCCTCGCCGTCGCCGTCACGGTGATCGAGGTGGCGCTGATCGTCTCGATGATGCTGGCCGGCGGCCCCGACAAGTCGGCCCTGCCGCGCGACACGATCTTCTCGGCCATCATGATCATCTGCAACGGCGCGGTCGGCCTCTGCGTCGTCGTCGGCGGCCTGCGTCACCACGAGCAGTCGTTCCGGCTCGAAGGCGCGACCACCGCGCTCGCCGCGCTGATCGCGCTGGCGACGCTCTCGCTCGTGCTGCCGACCTTCACCACCAGCTCGCCGGGCGCCAGCTACACCCCGAAGCAGCTCGCCTTCGCGGCGGCCGCTTCGCTCGTGCTGTGGGGCGCTTTCGTGTTCGTGCAGACGGTTCGCCATCGCGACTATTTCCTGCCGCCGCGCGGCGCCGCCGACGAATCGGCGCATGCGCCGCCGCCTTCGCCGAGGGCGGCCTGGGCGAGCTTCGCGCTGCTGCTCGTCTCGCTGGTCGCAGTGATCGGCCTGGCCAAGCTGCTTTCGCCGACGCTGGAGCGAGCCGTCGACGCGGCCGGTGCGCCGGCGACGGTGATCGGCATCGTCATCGCCCTGCTCGTGCTGCTGCCGGAAACGTGGGCGGCCGTGCGCGCCGCCCGAGCCGATCGCTTGCAGACGAGCCTCAACCTCGCGCTCGGCTCGGCGCTGGCGAGCATCGGCCTGACCATTCCGGCGGTCGCGCTCGTCTCGACGCTGCTCGGCATGCCGCTCCAGCTCGGCCTCGGACCGAAGGACCTGGTCCTGCTGGTGCTGACCTTCGCGGTCGGCACGATCACGCTCGGCACCGGCCGCACCAACGTCATGCAAGGTGCCGTCCACCTGGTGATCTTCGCGGCGTTCGTGTTCCTGGCTTTCGTGCCTTGAGCCAGCAGCACCAAAGTCCAGTATCGGCGCGGGCGGCTCGATCCTAGATTGAGCGGGTTGCGGCACGAGCCGCTCGTCGAGGGCTTTGCCATGAACTTCGCCGTTGCGATCCGTGCCGCCTTCATCGTCGTCGCGCTGGCCGGCGCCTTCTCGGCGCGCGCCGAAGGCCACCACTGGTCGTACGGCAAGCACGGCGGCCCTGCCGAGTGGGGCGAGCTCGACCATGCCTTCGCCAGCTGCCAGCTCGGCAAGGTGCAGTCGCCGATCGACATCCGCGGCGCCAAGGCGGCCGACCTGCCGGCGATCAAGTTCGACTACAAGCCGGCGCCGCTGACGCTGATCGACAACGGTCACACGATCCAGGTGAACTACCCGCCCGGGAGCACGATCGCCGTCGGCGGCACGCGCTACGAGCTGGTCCAGTTCCACTTCCACAAGCCGAGCGAGGAGAAGATCGACGGCAAGGCGCACGCGATGGTCGCCCATCTGGTGCACAAGGGCAGCGACGGCGCGCTCGCGGTCGTCGCGGTGCTGCTCGACAAGGGCGCCGACAACCCGACGCTGCGCGCGATCTGGAGCCACCTGCCCAAGCAGAAGGAAAAGGAAGTCGCCGCGCCGGGAACAACCATCGACGCGGCGACCCTGCTGCCGGCGGACAAGGGCTACTACACGTTCGCCGGCTCGCTCACCACACCGCCGTGCAGCGAAGGCGTTCGCTGGTTCGTCCTGAAGACGCCGATGACGCTCGCCGCCAGCGAGCTCACCGCGTTCGCCAAGCTCTACCCCATGAATGCCCGCCCGACCCAGCCGCTGAACGGCCGCGCCGTCGAAGCGACTCGATGATCGCGTTCGTGGCGCCGTCGCCCCCGGCGCATCGAACGCCGTGCCGGAGCACATGACCCGAAGCAGGACTTCTTCGCGCAAGGGCCGCATCGTGGCGGCGCTGTGCATGGTCCTCACCGGCTGCGCAAGCGAGCCGCTGGTGCCTTTCTCGACCGAGACGGCGCCGCTCATCCTCGTGCCGGCGACGCAAGCCGGCGTGCAGGACAAGCGCGGGCGCTTCCGCGAAATCTACTGCGCCGTGCTCGCCGCGCGCGTCGGCGAAGTGCCCGACCACCGCCCCTGCGACGACGCGCTGACCCGGCTCGGCGCGGAGCCTGCGCCCACCGGTCAGCCGGTTGCTCTCGGCGCCTCGAGCCGGCATCTGATCGCTGCGGTGGTGCCGGGCATCGGCTACTCCTGCTTCGTGAAATGGCTGCAGCCGCAGGGCACCGTCAACGAGCACGTCGGCAAGTACGGCTACGCGCTGGCCGCCATTCCGGTCGATGCGCTGTCCGGAACGACCGTCAACGCGCGCCAGATTCGCGATTGGGTCATGGCCCGGGAGAACGGGCCCGGCGCGCCGCGCCTCGTGCTGGTCGGCTATTCGAAGGGCACGCCCGACGTGCTGGAGGCGATCGTCAGCCATCCCGAGATCCGCGCCCGCGTCGCCGCGGTCGTCAGCATCGCCGGCGCCGTCGGCGGCTCGCCGCTCGCCAACGAAGCCGAGCAGTACCAGGCCGACGTGCTCCAGCACTTTCCCGGCGCGGCCTGCGACGGCGGCGACGGCGGCGGCGTGGCGAGCCTGCGCCCCGCCGTGCGCCGCGCCTGGCTGGCACAGAACCCGCTCCCCGCCGACGTGCCCATGTACTCGGTCGTCACCCTGCCCCGGCCGGAACGGATCTCGTCGATCCTGAGCGGAACGAACCGCAAGCTGAACCAGATCGACGGCCGCAACGACAGCCAGATGATCTTCTACGACCAGCTGATTCCGGGCTCGACGCTGCTGGCCTACCTCAATGCCGATCACTGGGCCGTGGTCGTTCCGATCGCGCGGACGCACGACACGATCGGCTCGCTGTTCGTCACCCAGAACGCCTATCCGCGCGAGGCGCTGACCGAAGCGGTGCTCCGCTTCGTCGAAGAGGACCTTGCTGCGCGCGGCAAGTAGCGAGTCCGATGCCGAAACCTGCCCGTCCCCACGCCCGCGCGGCGGCGCTGATCGCCGCGGCCCTTGTCGTCTTCGCCGCGCCCGCCCATGCCTGGGTCTACCCCGAGCATCGCGACATCGCCGTGCTCGCGGTCGAGAAGCTCGACGCCGAGCGCAAGGCGCAATTCGACCGCCTCTGGGGCGAGGCCCGCGCCGGCAACGAGCAGCGCCTCTGCGCGCAGGCTGCCGACACGCAGCAAGGCGTCACGCCGGAGTGCATCGACTGGGCCGCGTTCACGGCCATTGCCGGCGACCATTCGTGCTCGAGCAGCAACATGCTCGACAGCACGCTCAAGAGCGACTGGGTCCTCCAGGTCGCCGACGTGGCGGCGCAGCTGAAGGTCGATCTTTCGCAGGTCGTCGTCGCGGCGCGCCCGGACGTGAAGCTGTTCGGCCCCAGTGCCCTCGGCGACTTCCGCCGCCAGGTCGAAGACGAGACGCAGCGCGCCCGCCGCATCAACGCGCTGCGCACTTCCGACACGCGCCTGCAGCGCGCCGACCCGCAATACGCGACCCGCGCCGGCTCCAACAACGCCCACTTCCTGCTGCCGCGCCCGAGCACCGACACGACGCCACGCGAGTACGCCGAGCTCTCGCTGAGGCCCGGTTCGGACGTCAGCGCCGTCGGCGTCTACGCGTGGTTCCACCTGAGCGCGCTGCAGAAGGCCTCGCGGCTGGCCAACGAGTCGCTCGCGCCGGCCGAGCGCCGCGCGCTGGTGCGGGCGATGCTGGCCGACGAAGGGTTCGCGCTCCATTTCCTCGAGGACACGTTCGCGGCCGGCCACGTCGCCGGCACCTGGGGCGACGTGTCACAGCGCAAGGGCACGCACGACCACTACAACGAGTCCGGCCTCGAGGTCTTCACCTGGGCCGGTGGCAGCGTCTCGGCGGTCTTGATGGGCGACGCCCACATGCGCGGCGAGGACACCGAGCGCGCCGCGGCCGCCGTCCGAGACAGCCTCGCGCAGGTGATCGACCAGGCCAACGGACGGCCCGGGGTGGCGCTACTGCCGCACACGCCCGCGGCACCGCCCGAGCCCGACGCCTTCGACATCTGCAAGAACAACGTGCTCGTGCGCCGCGACGAAGGCGTGCGCGCCACCACGGAGACGCTGACGCCGCTCGCTCTGGCGCTGCGCCAGACCCCTGTGCCGGGCCTCGGCCCCGGGCTCGGATCGATGCCCCGATTTCGCGCCGAGGTCGGGCCGTTCGTCGGCTTCGCCGCGGCCGCCGACCTGAGGGTCATCGACGGCGGCTATGTGCCGACGGTCACGGCGAAGGGCGGCATCGCCGGCGGCGAGCTGGCGGTGCGCGCCGGCTTCGGCCTCGACGGCCTGATCAGCGAATCGGGTGACGGGCTGGTGTTCGCCCAGCTGGGCTTCCGCGCCGATTCGAGCTCGACGAGCAACCTGGCGCCAAGCACGCCGGCCCTCGAGGCCGCCGGCGGCGCTGCGGCCGTGCGCGCGCGCATCGGCGCGAGCGCTCGCGTGCGCATGCCGTTCTATCTCCTGCCCTTCGATCTGCTGCTGCTCTCGCCGATGTACCTCGTCTCGCCCGAGACCTACACCGGCCTGGCGGTCACGGCCGGCAACGGCGGCCTGATTCCCTGGCAGGCCGGATGGGCGACCGGCGTCGGCCGCTTCCAGTTCGTGCTCGGCCGCGAGCTCGGCGCGACCTTCTACGGCTACGGTTTCGAGAACACGACTCTGGCGCCGGCGGCAGTTGCGGGCGGCGAGTCCCGGGTGGTCGATTTCAGGTCGATCCACTTCGACCTGCCGATCCTCGAGTACCGGCCGTACCGCGCCTTCGACACCAAGCAGAGCTCGTCGGTCCTGATCCAGCTCTATGCCGGCGCCGAGATCCCGAATCGCACGAAGGTGACCTGGCCGCCGGGCGCTCCGGGGGTCAAGCTCGAGAACATCTATTCGATCGGCCTGCGCTTCATCTTCGACTGGCGTCACTACTTCTGATCGCG